>QXGG01249251.1_pt1 | contig 33471 bp, 32 predicted proteins | sample 1982491 | NCBI WGS metagenome assembly QXGG01 (sample SAMN09924614, study PRJNA488089) | Wastewater metagenome, whole genome shotgun sequencing project. | isolation source: South African research farm wastewater | place: South Africa: Irene, Agricultural Research Council, Animal Production... | reverse complement strand
GTGTTAAAAGGTTGCGCAATGGCCGCCGGCCGGCGCTTGGCCTGAACCGATCGCAATAATGGGTGCTTCAAGGCGCAAGTTAACGGGTTGCGCGCTGTGCCAGTCCCACACAAAGAAACCAACCAAGAGTGTCCAAAACACTACAATACGTAATTTATTCATCTTAATATCCAAAGTAACGGCGCACACGTACACCAATCAATGAGCCTAAAAAGGCCATGACCACCCAAATCCAGCCGTGAATACTGCCTGTTGAAATCCCACTGACCATCGCGCCAACGTTACAGCCAAAGGCTAAGCGTGAACTGTAGCCCAGTAAAAAGCCCGCGATAATGCCAACAATCCATTGCTGGGTATTGAGCTTATTGGATTCGCCACTTTTCTTGCGTGAGAAAATCCATAAGGCACCGGCTAAAATACCGATATTGGTAATGGAGGTCAGGTCTAAAAATACCGATTGCTCGAGCGCTGTAGCGTTGACGGACTGACTCCAAAAGGCGTTGGTGGTGGGGTCAAACAGATTGCCTGCTTGTGCAATTTTCGCCGCCCATAAACCAAAGCCATACACCACACCCCAAGGTTTACCGGCAATCACTAAGATCAACACAGCCAGTACGGCGATCAGTACGGCGCCGATGATCAGTTTTTTATTAAATAGGGTGTGCGCTACAGCACTGTTTCTTGACCACCACCATGCGGCTAAACCAGTCAGTAGCAAGCCCAAGTAGGTTAGACCCAGTGCGCCACCTAGGCCCACTTCTTCAACTAAGCCCACCGGCTCTAAGTGACCTAAGTCCAGCCACCAGCCTAGGTGGGCTGAGCCTAAAAAACTACCTAAAGCAAAAACAGGCAAAATCGCCATATTTAACGGAATGCCTAAGCCCGCTTTATAGAGTGTGCCTGAGCCACAGCCGTCAGCAATTTGCATAGCGCCACCAAAGACTAAAGCACCCACCAGCAAGCTGATACTCGGTGGGCCTAATGCAGCGCTCAGCTCCGTTGGGAAGCTGGCCAGTAACGGCATGGAGAGCGCAGCAGCAATAGCCAAGAGCAGTATCTGTGCAAAGACACCGCTGGCATCGCGCTTTTCAATCAGGTTGCGCCAGCCGGTGGTGAAACCAAAGCGTGCACCGGCTAAGACAGTACCCAGCCCGATACCGACAATAAATAATAAGCTTTGGCGTACCGAGACAAACCAAAATAAAAATGCGGTAAACACTGCGAAGACCGCAGCGAGCGCTAAACGATTGTTCATGTTATTTGTTCACCAGTTGAGAAAACTTGGACTTGATTTGTTCTAAGCGACTGGGCGTATTGTCCATCGGCAAGCTTGATTTTTCTTGCGTCCATTCGGCCAGTGAGGCGGGGTAGAGGCGCACATCTTTAAGCTCAGCAAGCTCTGACAAAACAAACCAGTTGGTGGCGGCCCAGTGCCCTGTATTACAAAAAGAAACAGTCTCTTGGGCTTGATCGAGCTCTTGCTCTTGAACTAAGCGCTTGATCTGGGCAACAGGTCGTATGCGCGTGTCATTGTTATTGAACCACTGCCCAAATGGCAGGCTTTGTGCCGTGGCAATGGTGCCGCTGGTGCTGGCTGTGGGTGCTTTGACTTGGCCTTGGTAAAAAATCGGTGGGCGCGCATCCAAGAGTTGATAGCGGGTATCGTGCTGAGTGATTTTATCCAAGAGCTCGTCTTTAAAAATCACCAGTTTGGGGTTGCCTTGTACGCTAACTTGGCTGCTCTGCACCGTTGAAACCTGCGTTGTGGTAGGTTGCTCCCATTGCTGTAAGCCTCCGTTGAGGATACTTAAGTCGCTAAAACCTAAATACTTGAGCGTCCAGTACACGCGTGCTGCAGCACCAAAATCAGTTTCATCGACACCACTGGAATACACAACAATAGGTTGCTCTTGAGTCAGCCCCAGTTTGCGTACCAGTTGTTGAAAGTAGGCATCATTTTCCAGTTGTCCAGGATTGTTAGCTGGACCACGCCACTGCCCATAGGGCGCCGAAACTGCGTGGGCAATATGCCCTTTGGCATAGTCTTCGGGAGCGCGGATATCAATGATCTGTAACTGCGGGCGTGCGCTGATCGCTTCAGCCAGTGCAGGTGCTTCCAGTAAAGGTGGATAGATTGCAGCCTGTAGGCTGGTGCATATCAGGGATACACATAACGCCACGCTGGCGTAAAAAATTTTCATAGCGGTGACTCCTATAACTGTGGCGCAATGATCGCACAATGCCTGCAGCTGCAGAAGGAATGATTAACTATATGGTTATATAAAACGAGTTTCTTATAACTGTATTTTTAAGCGAGCTCAGTGAGCAACACTGTCTAAGCGTGTGAGGAGAGGCAGGCGGGATATTAAAGTAGGTGCTTATGCAGTATACAGCTGAAGATATAACCCTTGTGTGCGCTTGCAGCAGCGCACACAAGGGGTGGGGCTTAGTTGTTTTCCGCGAGGAAGAACCACGTATCCAATACAGAGTCTGGATTGAGTGACACGCTTTCGATGCCTTGCTCCATTAACCAGCGCGCTAGATCAGGATGATCCGAAGGACCTTGACCACAGATACCAATGTATTTACCCGCTTTATTACAGGCTTGGATGGCCATTGATAGCAGTTTTTTAACTGCAGGGTCACGCTCGTCAAACAAATGAGCAATCACACCTGAATCACGGTCCAGACCTAAGGTCAGCTGCGTCATATCGTTGGAACCGATGGAGAAACCATCAAAGTGCTCAAGGAATTCGTCAGCCAGTAAGGCGTTGGAAGGTAATTCACACATCATGATCAGGCGTAAGCCATTTTCACCGCGCTTAAGACCATAATCCTCAAGCAAGCTCACAACTTGCGCTGCTTCATTGACTGTACGCACAAACGGCACCATCAACTCAACGTTGGTTAAGCCCATCACATCGCGCACGCGCTTCATCGCGCGGCATTCCAGTTCAAAACAGTCACGGAATGATTCGCTGATATAGCGTGATGCACCACGGAAACCCAACATCGGGTTTTCTTCGGTTGGCTCGTAGAGCTTGCCGCCGATCAGGTTGGCGTATTCGTTGGATTTAAAGTCAGATAAACGCACAATGACTTTTTTCGGCCAGAATGCTGCTGCCAAGGTGCTGACACCTTCCACCAGTTTGTCGACATAAAAATCAACTGGGCTGGCATAACCAGCAGTACGCTTTTCGATGCTATCTTGTAGATCGCTGGGTAGGCTATCAAAATTGAGCAGCGCTTTAGGGTGCACGCCAATCATACGGTTGATAATGAACTCAAGACGCGCCAAACCTATACCCGCGTTAGGTAATTGAGCGAAATCAAAGGCACGATCAGGGTTACCTACGTTCATCATAATTTTGAACGGCAGATCAGGCATCGCTTCAACAGAGTTGGTGCGAATATCAAAATTGAGCTCGCCTTCAAAAACAAAGCCAGTATCACCTTCTGCACAAGATACAGTCACGCCTTGGCCATCTTTAAGCAATGCCGTGGCATTGCCGCAGCCTACAACAGCTGGAATACCCAATTCACGCGCAATAATCGCAGCGTGACAGGTGCGTCCACCACGGTTAGTGACAATGGCGCTGGCGCGTTTCATCACCGGCTCCCAGTCGGGGTCGGTCATGTCGGAGACTAATACATCGCCTGGCTGGACTTTATCCATTTGCGACACATCATTAATCACTCGCACACGGCCTGCACCGATACGCTGACCAATGGCGCGACCTTCAACGAGCACTGTGCCTTGCTCTTTAAGCAGGTAGCGTTCCATTACGTTGAGGTTGCTGCGGCTTTTAACTGTTTCAGGGCGAGCTTGGACGATATACAGCTTGCCGTCATCACCGTCTTTGGCCCACTCAATGTCCATTGGACAGCCGTAGTGCTGCTCAATGATCACCGCTTGTTGTGCGAGGTTGCTGACTTCGGCATCGGTTAAGCAAAAACGCATCCGGTCTGCAGGATCAACATCCACTGTATTGATTGATTTGCCGGCACTGGCATCGCTACCGTAGATCATCTTCAGCGCTTTACTACCTAAGTTGCGGCGTAAAATCGCAGGGCGTCCTGCAGCTAAAGTGTGTTTGTGCACATAGAACTCATCGGGGTTCACTGCGCCTTGTACGACTGTTTCACCTAAACCATAGGCACCGGTAATAAACACTACATCGCGAAAACCTGATTCGGTGTCCAAACTGAACATCACACCTGCGGCTGCAGTTTCTGAGCGCACCATGCGCTGTACGCCCACAGACAAGGCGACGTTGCGGTGATCAAAACCTTGGTGCACACGGTACGAAATAGCGCGGTCGTTAAACAGTGACGCGAAGACTTCTTTAGCTGCGTAGATCACATTGTCCACACCGCGGATGTTTAAGAAGGTTTCTTGTTGTCCTGCAAAGGATGCGTCAGGCAAATCTTCAGCCGTGGCTGATGAGCGCACGGCAACGGCCATATTGTCGTTACCATTGGCCATTCTGGCGAATTCTGCACGTATATCGGCATCCAGTTGGGCAGGGAAGTGGCCTTCGAGGATCCATTGACGAATTTGCGCGCCGGCTTGAGCCAGTGCATTGACGTCATCGGTGTCCAGTACATCCAGTAAGTCGTGGATGCGTGCATCTAGATTATTGGTCTCAATAAAGTCACGGTAGGCTTGTGCTGTGGTCGCAAAACCACCCGGTACTGAAACGCCGGCGCCTGCAAGGTTGCTGATCATCTCGCCTAGGGAAGCGTTTTTGCCCCCTACACGCTCAACGTCATGGTTACCGAGCTTATCGAGGGAAACTACGTATTCAACCAAGGTGATCTCTCCACGTCTATATTGAAAGGGCCAGTTCAATCTATTGGCCTGGTTTAGAAAAAATGGGTCACAATGTTGCCGGGCAACATGCGATGCAATAACTTGTCTATACTAACCGAGAAATGTTCACGACTTAAGGCTTTTGGCAATTATGAAACGCACAGCTTTTTTTATTTCTGATGGAACGGGTATCACTGCCGAAACGCTTGGACAAAGTCTATTGGCACAATTCGATAATATCGATTTTCGTCGCTTAACTCGACCTTATATTGATAGCGTTGAAAAAGCACATGCAATGGTACAACAAATTAATACGGTTGCGGAAAGTGAGGGCATACGTCCGATCGTTTTCGATACCATTGTGAATACTGAAATCCGCGATATTTTATCCACTGCAAATGCTTTTAAAGTGGATATATTCTCAAGTTTTCTCTCGCCGCTAGAAGAAGAGCTGGATGATCGCTCATCCTATTCGGTAGGCAAATCGCACTCTATTACTCATAGCGCCAATTATATGGAGCGCATTGAGGCGGTACATTTTGCCTTAGATAATGATGACGGTGGACGCACGCGTCATTACGATAGTGCAGATATTATTTTAGTGGGCGTATCGCGTTGCGGAAAAACACCGACCTGTTTATATATGGCCATGCAGTATGGCATTCGCGCGGCCAACTATCCGCTGACTGAAGATGATATGGAAAGCCTGCAGTTGCCTAAATCTTTAAAAGAGTATCAAGATAAGTTATTTGGCTTAACTATCGATGCGGATCGTCTCGCGGCAATACGTAATGAGCGTAAACCCAATAGCCGTTATGCCAGTTATGCACAGTGCGAGTTTGAAGTGCGTGAAGTGGAAGGCTTGTTTAAGCGCGATAATATTAACTTTATTAATACCACGCATTTTTCGGTTGAAGAGATTTCAGCAAAGATCTTGGTTGAGAAGGGTATTGAGCGTCGCTTTAAGTAACAGCTTTCATCTGTAATAGGCTGTTCAGCAACAGACGCTATACACGCAGAGTGTGCGGCGCCTGTTATCTTTGGTTCTAGAGTTGAGGTGTTGCTTTACTCAAACTCATCCCAACCGCCCATTTCTTTCCAGCGATTGACGATGCCACAAAACAGCTCAGCTGTTTTTTCAGTATCGTAGCGAGCGTTATGAGCTTCACGTGTATCAAAGCTGATTTCAGCAGCTTCACAGGCTTTAGCCAGCACTGTTTGCCCATAGGCTAAACCGCCGAGCGTGGCGGTATCAAAGCTTGAGAAGGGATGGAAAGGGTTGCGTTTAATACCGCAACGCTCAACAGCGGCGTTGAGAAAACCTAAGTCAAAGTGACTGTTGTGCCCCACCAAAATCGCACGCTTGCAGCCTGCAGCTTTCAAAGATTTGCGCACGCTTTTGAAGACTTCTCCCAAGGCATGATCTTCAGTCACTGCCATGCGCAATGGGTGATCGAGTTTAATACCGGTAAAATCGAGCGCAGCTTGCTCAATATTGGCGCCTTCAAAAGGTTTAACACGGAAAAATAAGGTGTGCTCTGCGTACAGCAGGCCTTCATCGTCCATGGCAGGAATCACAGCAGCAATTTCTAAAAGCGCGTCTGTCGCGCAGTTAAAACCACCGGTTTCCACGTCAATGACCACAGGTAAGTAGCCACGAAAACGGCGTGCCATGGCTGATTTTAATCCGCCGCTGTGTTTGTCGTGACCGTTGCTGGCTTCTTTATTAACGTAATCTTCGAATTCGTAATCAGGGATATCGTGGCTCATGCTTGGGCTCCTAATACGCGCCAGTTTAATGTTTCGCCAGCACGTAGAGGTACCAGTTGTTGCTCGCCATAGTTAAAGGAATCTGGAACAGTCCAAGGCTCGCGCACTAAAGTAATGGTATCTTGGTTGCGATCTAAACCATAAAAATCTGCGCCAAAGTGGCTGGCAAAACCTTCCAGCTTATCTAAAGCATTGCGCTGCTCAAAAGCTTCAGCATACAACTCAATGGCTGCGTAGGCGGTGTAGCAGCCGGCACAGCCACAAGCTATTTCTTTAGCATTTTGCGCGTGAGGCGCTGAGTCGGTGCCTAAGAAAAACTTAGCATTGCCACTGGTCGCTGCATCAAGCAGAGCTTCTTGGTGCGTGTTGCGCTTTAAAATAGGCAAGCAGTAAAAGTGCGGGCGAATACCGCCAGCCAGCATATGATTGCGGTTATACAACAAGTGGTGCGCCGTGATGGTCGCGGCCACTTTATCACTGGCGGCGCTGACAAACTGTGCTGCATCCGCGGTGGTGATGTGCTCTAAAACGACTTTCAGGTCGGGAAAGCGGTTTACTAGGCCAACGAGTTGGTCATCAATAAAACGCTTTTCACGGTCAAAAATATCCACATCGCTGTGCGTCACTTCACCGTGAATCAGTAAGGGCATGCCCACTTCACTCATGGCTTCTAGAGCTGGATACAATGCTTGGAGTGCAGTCACACCTGAGTCAGAGTTGGTGGTGGCACCCGCTGGGTAGAGCTTAGCTGCGTGTACAAAGCCGCTGGCTTGGGCCTCTTTGATATCTTGCGCTGAGGTTTGGTCAGTCAGGTAGAGCACCATTAAAGGCTCAAAAGTACTCTGCGCAGGACGTGCGTTTAAAATACGCTCACGGTATTGATCGGCTTGGGCTGTATTGCGTACAGGCGGTACTAAGTTCGGCATAATAATAGCGCGCGCAAAAGTACGTGCGGCATCGGCAACGGTGTGCGGCAATACTGCACCATCACGTAAATGAATATGCCAATCGTCGGGGCGCAGCAAGGTCAGGCGGTCAATCATGAAGGCTTCCAGTCGGTCAATTTATCTTTAATAGAGGGAATGCTACCGTAAAAGCGTGGTGTGGGCATCTGCTTTAAAGTTTTCTTCAGTCTGACCGATAACATAGTTGAGCATTTTGGTGACGGGAGAGCGCAATGCGCTTAGCTGTATTTTTGATTTTAGTAGGCTTACTGGTAAGACCTGCATTGGCTTTAACCTTTCAAACACCCTTGGAGCATGTCGAGTGGAGTGTGGAAGGTGATCGCTTTGAATGCCGCTTGGCGCAGCCGGTGAAAGGCTTTGGCCAAGGTGAGTTTGTGCGCCGTGCGGGTGAAGGGCCAACTTTTCGGCTGCAAGCGCAAGAGGCTTGGCTGAGTCGTGGCTCGGCGACTTTATTGGCCGCGGCTGCCCCGTGGCGCGCTGGGCAAGGTGATATTAATTTAGGTATTGTCTTGGTGCCGGTTAGCAGTGATGCGTTGTATACCTCGCCATTGCAGGCCGGGCGCTTATTAAGTGGCTTGCTTGAAGGGCGCGGACCTTTGATCCGTCATCGCACCCAGCAAGGTGACCGCTTGGAAGTGCGGATTATGCCGGCTCGATTTTCCGATGCTTACCAGCGCTATTTAGAATGTACAGCCGGTTTGCTGCCTTATAATTTTGATCAACTCAAGCAAACACGCATTGCCTTTGTGGATACCAATATGGTGCTCAGTGAATCTGCATTAGGGCGTTTAAAGGCCATTGTGGATTATCTCAAAGAAGACCCTAGTGTTAATAAGATTGAAGTGGACGGGCATTCTGACAGTTGGGGTAATCGCTTAACCAATCGTGAAATTTCCAGACAGCGCGCACTGACGGTCCAGCAATACTTTCTTGATCAAGGTATCCCTGAGGAGCAGATCGTTGTGCGCTTTCACGGAGAGCGCTACCCCATTAAACCCAATAATACTGCAGCCAATCGCGCACTGAATCGCCGAGTCAATATTGTACTGTCGCGTGTGCCAGACGCTGTCTACAGTGCATTAAGTGACGCAGCAAATTAACGCTGTGCAAAGTGAGCTTGTGTCAGCTTAATCACTACGGGGCTTAATATCAGCAGTGATACAAGGTTGGGTAAGGCCATCAAACCATTGAGTGTATCGGCCAGCAGCCACACGGTATTCAATTGGGTCATGGCCCCGAGTGGTACAACAGCCACCCAGATTAAGCGGTAAGGTAAAATGGCGCGCGCGCCAAATAAAAACTCCCAGCAGCGCTCACCATAATAGCTCCAGCCCAGTATGGTGGTGAAAGCAAAGACTACTAAAGCTGTGGTAAGCAAATAATGACCCACACCGGGCATGGCAGACTCAAAGGCTGCAGATGATAGTGCTGCCCCACTTAAGCCATTACTCCAAACACCCGAGCAAATAATAGCCAGTCCCGTCATGGTGCATACGATCAGCGTGTCAATAAATGTGCCCATCATACCAATCAAACCGGATACCACTGGATCATCACTTGTGCCTGCTGCTTGTGCGATACCGGCGCTACCCAAACCTGCTTCATTGGAAAACACGCCGCGCGCCACACCAAAACGCAGTGCGGCAATCATCGCTGCACCCGCAAAGCCGCCAACGGCTGCGTGACCATTAAAGGCTGAATCGATAATTAGGAGTAGGGCGTCAGGAATAGCTTGGTAGTGCGTGATCAAAATAAACAGGGTCGCCAGCACATAGGCCACGCACATAAAAGGCACAAGGGTTTGTGCCACTGCGCCAATACGTTGAATACCACCTAAAATCACCAGCCCCACCAATACCATCAGGCACAATCCGCTGACCCAAGCAGGGATAGCGAAGGAGACCGCGAGCGCTTCGGCCATGCTGTTGACCTGCACCATATTACCAATGCCAAAGCTGGCTAAGCCGCCAAATACAGCAAAGCACGCGCCCAGCCATGCCCAGCGGCGACCGAGGCCATTTTTAATGGCATACATGGGGCCACCAACAAAATGATTCTTGCTGTTTTTTTCACGAAAATGGACGGCTAAGACCACTTCACAGTATTTCGTCGCCATGCCCACTAAAGCCGTGCACCACATCCAAAATAACGCGCCCGGTCCGCCCAACACAATGGCTGTGGCCACGCCGGCAATGTTACCTGTGCCGACCGTTGCCGCGAGGGTGGTCATTAAGGCAGCAAAAGGGCTGATTTGTCCCTTGCTTGCATCGCCTTTAGCACGGCCATTCCAAATTTCTAAAAAGCCGCGCTTGATATTGCGCACCGGCATAAACTTCAATGCCAGCATTAAAAACAAGCCACTGCCTAAAATAGCGACCAGCATCGGCGTGCCCCATACGCGGTCATTAATCGCCGTGACGACTGTATTGAATGTATCCATAAGAGAGTTTGATTACTGTGTTGGAAAAGGAGAGAGGCCAGCCAATAGCGCGTTGATGTGTTGCGGTGACTGAATCAATAAAATACTTAAACTGATGATAGATGGCTGTTACTGGCAAATAAAGTATTTTTTCTGTGCGGTATAGATGGCGAGCCCTGTTGTGCGCAGTGATGCGTTACACTAATTAGTACGATTGATATGTGAGAGAGCCATGAAAAAGTATCTAGTTGTGCTGTCGTTGCTGTGCCCTATGGCAGTTTTTGCTTTTCCATTTACGGTTGAAGAACAACTCAATGGAGCGCAAATTGCTGTGCAGACCTTGGATTTAGGTCATAATACCGCCTCAGTTTCACTCACTAATTACGGACAACAGCCGGCTGTATGTAAGGTGCGTTTTCGCAATGGACCCGAAAGTCCGCGCACTCGTAAAGCCCGTTTAGCGGCAGGTGAAACGGCTCATTTAACCGCTCGTTTTAGTACCACCGTGATTAAAATGCGTGTCAATGTTGAGTGTAAACACAATTAATTTTATATCCGCTGAACAGAGCGTCAGCATAGGTAGAGTAAAGAATGGCCGCAATTGTTGAACCCTTTTGGAAACGCAAAACCCTCGCAGAGTTGGATCAGGAAGAGTGGGAGTCACTCTGTGATGGCTGCGGTTTATGCTGTTTGCAAAAGCTAGAAGATGAAGATGATGGCGCCGTGTATTACACCAATATTGCCTGTAAATTATTGGATTTGGATACCGCCCGCTGCAGTAATTACCCTGATCGTAAGCGTTATGTGGCTGATTGCATTCAGCTCACAGCCGATCAGGCGGAGTCGTTTAAGTGGCTGCCAAACACCTGTGCCTATCGCTTAGTCAGCGAAGGTAAGGATTTGTTTGTGTGGCATCATCTAGTCTGTGGTAATACAGATGCGGTGCATACAGAACACATTTCCCGCTTAGGCCGTATGGTCAGCGAAGAGGATGTGGCCGATGAGGACTGGGAAAAGCATTTGATTTTCAGATCGAGCTAAGGTGTGCTCGAGCAGTACAGCACGCTGTGTATGGGATGAACACACAGCGTGCAGCAACAGTTGTGTCAGGCGTCATTTTTCTTCATAAGATCAGCTAAGCCTGCTAAACCTTTAAAGGTTTGTTGTGGGCCTTTTTGCCCTGCGCGCTCTTCTTTTTGGTAATGCATATCCACTTGGCGTTGATGTTCATTGTCGTGGCAATACAAACACAATAACTCCCAGTTTGAACCATCAGCAGGGTTATTGTCGTGATTGTGATCGCGGTGGTGCACTGTCAGTTCACTCAGCCCTTTACCGCTAAATTCACGGCTGCAACGGCCACAAAAATGCGGGTACATCTTGAGGGCTTTGTGGCGGTAACCGCTTTCACGTTCTTGGTAGGATTGGGCGAGGATTTTGTCCAGCTTACTGGTGCTCATTGCAGTGGTCCTTTACAGATCTGGCTTAGGGGTTGATTGGCCTCAAACAGTTTAGCGCGAATACCTTGTACGCCGCTGGCTGTCAGGCGTGCGCTGTGCATGTCAAGATAAGCCTGCGCGCTGGCCTGATCACTGAACAAGTAAATACCGCCGGCTTCTTTAGTGTGTGGGTTTTCAGTCCAGATCTTCCAGATTAGCCCAGGCTCTTCAATAATAGACTCAGCCAGGGCGTGCATCGCGTGGTGCATCTCTTCGCCAAAAGGGCCGTCAAATGGAAAATCAATCTGCAGTACAGTAGGCATGGTTAGCGTCCGTTGATGTGTGCTTGATCATAAGGGTTGGTGTTTGATTGCTTAAGGTGCAGGTTGTGTTAAAGCGTGGCAAACGTGCGGCACATCGGTGTGCCATGTCATTCTCATGTTAGAACAAGTCTGCCCACTCAGTCACCTTGGTTTAAAGTGAATAAGTGAGCACGATGCAGCGAGTACTTAACGTAAAATCTCACGTTCGGTATCCAGCAGATACGGCAGCTCCAATTGCTCTAGGACCTGTGCTTCATGACCGTCTAAATAAATACGGCCGTCACCTACAGCTTCATCCAGTGCTGTGGCTAACAACTCAACTCCATACTCACTGCGTGCGGCACTGACCACTTCACCCACAGCGCTTGAGTGCACAGGAGAGAGCAGGGGCGTGCCAATAGCCGGAACCTCAGACACAGCCAGTTGGAAGCGATACATATGGCGCTTGAGTTTGCCTAAGTATTGCATGCGCGCGACAATTTCCTGACCTGTGTAGCAGCCTTTTTTAAAGCTGACGGCATCCAGGGCTGGCAAGTTAAGCATCTGTGGAATAAATTGCTCACGCGTTTGCATGGAAACATGGCCGATGCCACTGCGTATTTGCCCAAGCAGCCAAGTATTGAGTGGTGCTTCTGGCAGTAGGTTGAGCAGACGTTTATGCAGGCATGGGCCTTCGTCAGCACTCACCCAAAGTTCGGTTAAAAGCTCAGAGACACGGACCGCGATCATCTGATTGCTGTGTACTGTGCTGTTGACCTCTTGGGGTAAATCAATCCCTAGGGCTGTCAATGCTGCATCACCTTGGTACAGACCAAAACGACTCCACAGAGCGCTGTCGTTGCTCAGCTTGGACTTGGAAAACACTGCATACTTTTGCATCTCAGCCAGTTGTACGTCTAAAACCTGTGTATCCATGGCTAATAAATAGCCGTCATTTTCTAAAAGCACACGAAAACTTGATAACATGCGCCCTTTAGGTGTGCAGCGAGCACCCAGACTGCTGCGTTCATCGCTGACGTAGGCAAGGTTGCAGGTTATTTGGCCCTGTAAAAAAGCTTTTGCATCGGGTCCACGTACGGCAAATACGCCTTCGTGGGTTAAAGGGGTGAAACTTGCACAACCGGTCATGAGCGCCTCGCTTGTTAAATAATGCATGTGTCTATCATAGAGTGCTAATAGTCTCTTGTCAGCGTATGCCACTTTGTTAAATCTGTCTTATACTAAGTCTACGAATAATTGGAGTGCGTCATGTCTATTGAAGTTGAAGTGAAACGTCTCTATTGGCACAGTCGCAGAGGCATGTGGGAGTTGGATCAGTTGCTTGTGCCGTTTGTGGAGGAACAGTACTTAAAGCTTGATGATGCAGACCGTGAAAGGTATCGCATGCTGTTGGATTGTGAAGACCAGGATATTTTCGGCTGGTGTATGTTGCGTGCTGAGCCTGATAGTGCCGATTTAAAACGCATTGTTGGCTTGATTTTAGATCATGCCAAGCCTAAGTAGAGAGCACTTTAGCTGTTTTTGGCAGCCTTCTCTCAGGCTGTCACAGACAGTGATGGCTGTGTTCTTGCTCGCTGCTGTAGCTGTGAGTCTTGCCGCTATTGCTGCGCCCTTGAAATTGCTGGTTCTACTGTATTTAGCTGCGCATTTGTATAGGCAGTGGCGGCGTATCTGTATTTTGCATACGCCTCACTTGCAGGGTGGTTTAAAACATACTGCACAAGGCTGGCAGTTGTGGAGCGCTCAGCATGGTTGGCGGGCTGTGCAGTTGCGGGCTGACAGTATGGCGCTTCCAGCGCTGGTGTTATTGCGTTATCGCTACGCGCATCAATGGTTTTATCGCAGCGCTTTAATTGCTTTTGATAGCATGCCGCAGGACAGCCATCGCCGCCTGCGGGTTCGGCTTAAATTCAGCCGTCAGCGTTGGCAGGCCGTAAAATAGTATCCTGAGCAACAGCACTGACTTGGGGGTAATCTAGCGTGTAATGTAAGCCGCGACTTTCTTTGCGGCGCATGGCTGAGCGAATAATTAAATCAGCCACCACAGCTAAATTGCGCAGCTCAATAAGATCGCCACTGACACGATAATTGGTATAGAACTCATCAATTTCATATTGCAGTAAACGCACGCGGTGTAAGGCGCGGAGCAAACGCTTATTGGTGCGTACAATTCCGACGTAATCCCACATAAAGCGCCGTAGTTCATCCCAGTTGTGCGCAATAATCACATCCTCATCTGAATCAGTCACTAAACTGGCATCCCACTGAGGTAAGGCTTCAGGCACAGGGATCTGCGTGTCTTGCTGAGCGATATCCTTGGCTGCAGAGCGGGCATAAACAAAGCATTCAAGCAGTGAGTTACTGGCCATACGGTTAGCACCGTGCAAGCCCGTAAAACTGGTTTCGCCAATGGCGTAGAGGTTGGTTACATCCGTATGCCCCTGTTGATCGACCACGACACCGCCGCAGGTGTAATGTGCCGCTGGGACCACCGGGATAGGCTCTTGCGTGATATCAATACCAAAGGTGAGGCAGCGCTCATACACCGTGGGGAAGTGTTCTTTGATAAATTCAGCCGGTTTGTGGCTGATATCTAAGTACACGCAATCAATGCCAAGGCGTTTCATTTCGTGGTCAATGGCACGAGCCACAATATCGCGTGGCGCCAGTTCTTCTCGGCTGTCAAAACGAGCCATAAAACGCTCGCCATTGGGCAGTTTGAGATGAGCGCCTTCACCGCGCAGCGCTTCGGTGATTAAAAAGTTTTTCGCTTGCGGGTGGTACAGGCACGTCGGGTGAAATTGATTGAACTCTAAGTTGCCTACACTGCAACCTGCACGCCAAGCCATAGCGATGCCATCACCGCAGGCGCTGTCGGGATTGCTGGTGTACAAATAGACTTTGGCTGCGCCCCCCGTTGCCAGAACAGTAAAGCGCGCCGCATAGGTATCCACTTCATTGGTGGCGCGGTTTAATACATAGGCGCCTAAGCAGGCATTGCCCTCGCGTCCCAGTTTTTTAGTGGTGATTAAATCAACTGCAACTTGCTGTTCAATGAGGTGAATATTGCTGTGCTGGCGCGCTCGAGCAAGTAAAGTGGTAAAAATCGCCGCTCCGGTCGCATCAGCAGCATGAATAATGCGGCGGTGACTGTGGCCGCCTTCGCGGGTTAAGTGGTAATCAAAATGGATGTCATCTGTATTGGTTGAGTCATTGCGAGTAAAGGGGACCCCTTGCTCAATCAGCCAGTCAATGGAGCTGCGGCTGTTTTCCACAGTGAAGCGTACGGCTTCTTCTTTACATAAGCCTGCGCCGGCTACGAGTGTGTCTTGCACGTGCGATTCAACCGTATCGGTATCATCCAGCACACCCGCGACACCGCCTTGTGCCCAATAGGTTGAGCCGCTGGATAAATCACCTTTACTCAAAACTGCGATGCGTAAATGCTTGGGTAGCGTTAATGCAGTGGTTAAACCTGCAGCGCCGCTGCCGATAATCAAAACATCATATAGGTAAGATTGGCTCATAAGTGGGGTCCACAACAAGGATGCTCAAGAGTATAACGCTGGTTGGCTTTGCAAAATACTTCCAAATGGATGGAACTTTTAAATAGGTTGATGGCTCAATAGTGGCATAGAACATTAAACTGCGCGTCATCAAGAAAAACAGGTTAAAGTTAAATAATAACGGGGGCACTGCTGTGATGGGTCTTTTTATCGACACCAGACGGGCTGCTGTAGATGTTTAATGTGGAGAGTTAGCTATGGCGCACAATCTATGTGCTGTGAAGAATAAAACTAAGAGCGTCTTGATTGGGGACGCAGCATGACCGCAGATACTGACCAGCAGTTGGTCAAACGTGTGCAAAGTGGTGATAAACGAGCTTTTGACTTATTGGTTTTAAAGTATCAGAACCGTATTTTAGGTTTGGTTGTGCGCTTTGTGCATGACCCTCATGAAGCACAAGACGTGACTCAAGAAGCTTTTATTAAGGCCTATCGAGCGCTAGCCAATTTCCGTGGCGATAGTGCGTTTTATACTTGGCTCTATCGTATTGCGATTAATACAGCAAAAAACTATTTGGTCTCGCGCAATCGCCGTCCACCCAGTAGTGATGTGGATTCAAGTGATGCTGAGTTCTATGACGGCGACCATGCCCTCAAAGACATGGCGTCGCCTGAGCGATTGATGTTGCGTGATGAGATTGATGAAACGGTACAGCGCAGTATTAAGCAATTACCAGAAGATTTACGTCGAGCACTAACTTTACGTGAATTTGAAGGTCTCAGTTATGAGGATATTGCAGTTGTGATGCAGTGTCCGGTAGGTACAGTGCGTTCGCGCATATTTCGAGCGCGTGAGGCAGTAGATAAAGCCTTACGGCCCTTGTTGCAAAACGCTTAATGATGCGCGGCGCAAGATAAAATAGGAGTCATAATATGAGTCAAGACATTCTAAAGCAGTCCATTTCGGCGCTTATGGACAATGAAGCCGATGAAATGGAACTGCGTCGTGTGCTCAATGCCATTGATGATCCACAAGTACGTGCTGATTGGTCGAGTTATCACGCAGCGCGAGCAGCAATGCATAATGAAACGGCCTATGCTCAAGTTGATTTGTCAGCCAGCATTATGGCTGCTATTGATGCTGAGCAAGCCCCGCTTGTTGATCAACAAACCACCGCAGCGCCGATTGTTAAGAAAACTAACATGCAGTGGTTGTCACGGGTGGCTGTTGCAGCCTCGGTCACGCTTGCGGTGCTGGGTGGCGTGCGTTTTTATAATCAAGACACCATGCAGCAAGATGCAATGCTAGCGCAAAGTGAGCAGCGTTTACCTGCGCATACTCAAGCGCACACGCAAACACAAGCCAAGTCACACACGCAGGGCTCGGTGGTATTAGCCAGTTATGCTGCGCAAGGTCAAAAAGCGCCGATTGTTGAAGCTGTGGATGGACAAGATGCGTGGTATGAGCGTCGTTTACCAAGCTACTTGCGTCAGCATGCTCAGCAAACGGGTGTGAATAAAACTGAAAGTGGCTTGCCGTATGCGCGTGCTGCGAGCTTAGAAGGACAATAAGGGATGCAGGTTGATGCAGGTTAAAGCTCTTTGTTCCAGCATCGCTTTAGGTGTGATGCTGGCGGGTCAAACATTCGCTGCTCAGCCAGTTACAGCTGAGCAGTGGCTGCAGCGTTTACAAGGTGCGCAGAGTGCGCAAAGCTATCAAGGCTCTTTTGTATACGAGCGTAAGGGCGCCTTTTCAACTCATCAGGTTTGGCATCAGATCGATGCACAAGGGCGCTTGCTTGAGCGCTTTTTGCAATTGAATGGACCAGCGCATGAAGTGATGCGTACCGATGGTCGTATCTCTTGCATCAGCTCCAATGTCGCTGAAGAATTAGCGGCTGTGGATGTTTGGCCGGCAACTTCACTGCATGTTGAGCAATTGCAGCATTCTTATGATGTGCGTGTGCTTAAAGACTCGCGGGTGGCTGGACATGCTGCTGCTGTATTGCTATTTGCACCGCGTGATCAGCACCGTTATGCGGTTGAAATGCATATGGATAAAGCCACAGCGATACCGCTGAAAACATTGTTACTCAATGAGCATGGCGAGTTGCTGGAGCGCTTACAGTTTGTGCAGTTTGACGCTCAGACTGAGTCAGGTGCTGAAGCTCAGGCTTTGAGTGCCGTCGTCGCGAGTGAAGCCTGTGAGCCCATTCGACAAGCGCGCGACACACAACCCCAGCAGGTTGAGCGTGAATCTGTGGTGAGCTGGACACCGCCTGGTTTTGTATTACAGCGCAGCCACTATAAGCCTGCCTCAGATGAAAGTGGTGGCGTATTAAGTCAAGTCTACTCAGATGGTTTAGCGCATTTCTCAGTTTTTTATGAGCCCCTAGCTGACTCGAATGTAGAGGCTGGGCGTCGCCAGATTGGTCCTACGTCTGTGGTGTCCAAAAAAGTCGTGCATGGCGATGGTTATACGATGGTTACCGTCATTGGAGAGCTGCCCATGGGCAGTGCTGAGCGTGTAGCTTTATCTGTACATGCGCAGCAGGATGAGAGCCATGATTGAGGAACCCGGTATTGTGCTAGCAGTCGATACCGATGGCGTGTGGGTGGCCACTCAACGTAAAACCACCTGTGGCAGTTGCTCGGCTAAAGCCGCGTGCGGGCAGGGCATACTCAATAGTTTATCAGCCGATAAACAACCTCATACCATTAAAGTGCGCTCTGACCTGCAGTTACGTGAAGGTGATCAAGTGACTTTAGGGGTCAGTGAGAATGCCTTGGTGCGTAGTGCGTTTTTGGTTTATATGCTGCCATTATTGGCTATGTTGGCATCTGCTATAGCCGTTAGTACTTTAGAGGTGTCAGAGCCTTGGGTGATTTTAGCGGGTGTATTGGGTTTTGTCGGTGGTGCAGCGAGTGTGCGCTTTTTAAGTGCGCGTTATTTGGATGAAACAACGATGCAACCCGTTGTACTCAGGGCACAGATTGTTTTAAATTCTGTATCTGAAGTGTGATTTAAAGTAATGGAGACTCATATGCTGCAGAAAAAAACGTCATTATTGTTTAGCGCATGTTTAGCCTTAATGGTGCTGGTGATGCCAGCTGCGCAAGCGCAACTACCTGATTTTACAGTCTTAGTGGAAGAGTCAGCGCCTGCTGTAGTGAATATCAGTACGCGACAGACAACGCCAAGTCAGTCCGGTGCAGGCGGTTTTCACTCTCTACCAGAGCTTGAAGGTTTGCCGCCCATTTTTCGTGAGTTTTTTGAGCGCAGCTTACCGACGCCACGTTCAGGTCAAGGTCCTAAAGGTCGTCAGCGTGAAGCGCAGTCTTTGGGGTCAGGTTTTATTATTTCAAAAGATGGTTATATTTTAACCAATAACCATGTGATTGCTGACGCAGATGAAATCATTGTGCGTTTGGCTGATCGCAGTGAATTGCAAGCCACTTTAGTGGGCACCGATCCACGCACCGATGTGGCTTTGTTAAAAGTAGAAGGCAAAGATTTACCGACTGTGAAGCTGGGTCAATCTAAAGATTTAAAAGTGGGTGAGTGGGTGTTGGCCATTGGTTCACCCTTTGGTTTTGATCACTCGGTAACCGCGGGTATTGTCTCGGCTAAGGGCCGTAATTTACCCAATGATAACTACGTGCCCTTTATCCAGACGGATGTAGCGATTAACCCAGGTAACTCAGGTGGTCCGCTGTTTAACCTTAAAGGTGAAGTGGTGGGGATTAACTCACAAATCTTTACCCGTTCAGGTGGCTTTATGGGGCTATCGTTTGCCATCCCTATGGAAGTGGCTTTAGATGTCAGCGATCAGCTTAAAAGCAATGGCAAGGTCGATCGTGGCTGGTTAGGTGTCGTGATTCAGGAAGTGAATAAAGATTTAGCTGAATCCTTTGGTCTGGATAAGCCTGCTGGCGCACTGATTGCGCAAGTTTTAGAGCGCGGTCCGGCTGATAAAGGTGGTCTTAAAGTCGGTGATGTTATTTTAAGTATGAATGATCACCCCGTGATTATGTCAGCTGATTTGCCGCACTTAGTCGGATCGGTCAAGCCGGGTAAAAGCGTTAAATTGACCGTGATGCGTGAAGGCGCACGTAAAACTATCAAAGTTAAAGTGGGCTCTTTACCCAATGAGGGTGAGGAAATGTCATTGGCTGATAGCACCGCTGCAGTCAGTAAAAGTGATCGCTTAGGCATCACGGTTGTGGATTTGACTGCAGAACAGAAAAAAGCCATTGATTTGCAAGGTGCTGTTTTGATTCAAGAGGTGCGTGATGGTGCAGCAGCTATGATTGGCTTACGTGCAGGTGATGTGATTACCCACTTAAACAATCAAGCGATTGACTCGGCGAAAACCTTCGCCAAAATTACGCAAAGCTTGCCCAGTAATCGTTCAGTGTCCATGCGTGTTTTACGTCAAGGCCGCGCAAGCTTTATCACTTTTAAACTGTCCAGCTGATTGAGCGGGTAGGGTATAAAGTAGTCCACTGAAAGGCGACCTGTAGGTCGCCTTTTTAATTTTAACGGGCTGTGAGTCCTGTTTTTGATGAGTTGAGTCGTGGATAGATGACTTAAACCCCATAAATCAGGTAAACTCTTTGGCTATTTTCTGTTGGCAGTCTGCTGACGGACTGAATTGTAGAGTGATGTTCTGTGAGCGACTTGAGTCATATCCGTAACTTTTCCATTATTGCCCATATCGACCATGGTAAATCCACTTTGGCCGACCGCTTGATTCAAATGTGCGGTGGCTTGACTGAGCGTGAGATGGCGTCTCAGGTCTTGGATTCTATGGATCTCGAGCGCGAGCGGGGCATTACGATTAAGGCGCACAGTGTGACCTTAAACTATACCGCGCGTGACGGTAAAGTGTATCAACTCAACTTTATTGACACTCCAGGTCACGTTGACTTCAGCTATGAGGTCAGTCGTTCTTTAGCAGCCTGTGAAGGCGCTTTGTTGGTGGTGGATGCCGGGCAAGGGGTAGAAGCCCAGTCGGTTGCTAACTGCTATACAGCCATTGAGCAAGGGCTGGAAGTGATGCCTGTGCTCAATAAAATCGACTTGCCACAAGCTGACCCTGAGCGTGTGCAAGAAGAGATTGAACACGTGATTGGTATTGATGCCACGGACGCAGTAACCTGCAGTGCGAAAACTGGTTTAGGTGTGGATGAAGTACTTGAGCGTTTAGTGCAAGTGATTCCGCCACCTGTTGGTGAAATCGATGCGCCGCTACAAGCACTGATCATTGACTCATGGTTTGATAACTACTTAGGTATTGTCTCTTTGGTGCGCGTCAAGCACGGTCGCATCAAAAAGGGCGATAAGGTCCTAGTGAAGTCCACGGGGCGTATTCACCAAGTTGACAGTGTTGGCGTGTTTAACCCTAAGCACACGCAAACTGCAGACCTTAAAGCCGGTGAAGTGGGCTTTATTATTGCTGGTATTAAAGATATTCAAGGCGCGCCGGTTGGCGATACTTTGACTTTATCCAGTACCCCTGACGTGGATATGTTGCCCGGTTTTAAACGTGTACAGCCGCAGGTGTATGCAGGTCTTTTTCCTGTCAGTTCGGATGATTTTGAAGATTTTCGTGATGCTCTTGAAAAGCTCACGCTCAACGATGCTGCACTGCAATATGAGCCGGAAAGCTCAGAAGCACTGGGCTTTGGTTTCCGTATTGGTTTTCTCGGTATGCTGCACATGGAGATCATTCAAGAGCGTCTCGAGCGTGAATATGATCTGGACTTGATCACCACAGCACCGACAGTGATTTTCGAAGTGGTGTTAAAAAATGGCGATATCATTTACGTCGATAACCCATCACGCATGCCAGATCCATCGTTGATTGAAGAAATGCGTGAGCCGATCGTTAAGGCCACTATTCTTGTGCCTCAAGAACACCTGGGTAACGTGATTACGTTATGTATTGAAAAGCGTGGCGTGCAAACCGATATGAACTTCTTAGGCAGCCAGGTACAGGTTGTGTATGAGTTGCCGATGAATGAAGTGGTCTTGGACTTTTTTGATCGCCTCAAGTCAGTCAGTCGTGGTTATGCATCTTTAGATTATGCTTTTGATCGCTACCAAGTGGCCAACTTGTCACGCCTTGATATATTGATTAATGGCGAACGTGTGGATGCTTTAGCATTGATTGTGCACCGTGATAAAGCTGCATCCAAGGGCCGCGCCTTAGCTGATAAAATGAAAGAGCTGATTCCACGTCAAATGTACGATGTGGCGATTCAAGCAGCATTAGGCGGGCAAATTGTTGCGCGTACTTCGGTTAAAGCATTGCGTAAAAACGTTCTAGCGAAATGCTATGGCGGTGATGTGAGTCGTAAACGTAAACTGCTTGAGAAACAAAAAGCAGGTAAGAAGAGAATGAAGCAAGTGGGTAACGTTGAGATCCCACAAGAGGCCTTCCTAGCAGTCTTGCGAGTGGATGAATAACCTATGAGCTTAAATTTCCCATTGATATTGGTGATTGCTGTTGGCGTAACAGGCTTTCTAGCGTTACTGGATGTGGTGTATTTTGCACCCCGTCGTCGCGCAGCAATTGCTCAATATGAAAAAGAAGCGGTGGCGCTCAACTCTGAAGTGCGTGAGCGCTTAGAAAAAGAGCCGTTGCTCATTGAGTATGGGAAATCATTCTTTCCAGTGCTGGCCGTGGTCTTTGTTTTGCGCTCGTTTATCGTTGAGCCGTTTCAAATCCCATCCGGATCGATGATTCCAACTCTGCAAGTGGGCGACTTTATTCTGGTGAATAAGTTTGCTTACGGTATTCGCTTGCCTGTTATCGATCAAAAGATCATTGAGATCAATGACCCAAAACGCGGCGATGTGATGGTGTTTAAATACCCTGAAGATACACGTATTAATTATATTAAGCGTGTAGTGGGGTTGCCAGGTGATGTGGTCACTTACACCTCAGATAAGCGTATTTTGGTGAATGGTAAAGCGATTGATGAGCGGTTTTTAGGTGAAGAACCTGGCAGCTTAGGTAGTGCGGGTTTGTTTACCGAAACACTGGGTGAAGAAGAACATTATATTCGTAAGGAAGCGCGCCGTCGTGTTGAGCCAAGCCGTCAATGGTTTGTACCCGCCGGTCATTACTTTATGATGGGTGATAACCGCGATAACTCCAAGGACAGCCGTTACTGGGACGACCCCAGCATACCCTTTGAGTTACAAGGTATGGTGCCGGATGAATATATTGTCGGCAAAGCCTTTGCTATTTGGTTGTCATGGGCTGATCCGAAGTTCGGTATGTTACCCAGCTTCAGCCGAGTTGGTTTAATTCACTGATCGTATGTGCAGTTGAAATCAGCTGCACGGTTTGTGCTCAGGTGTTGCAGTGTCAAATACTCAAGCGCGAGGCTCAATGCCTCCTGAGCTGTATTTGAGCGCCGTGCCTGAGCTATATAGGGCGCTTAGCGCTGATTGAAAACCTTGATTTGGTGGTAACTTTTGATAAAAAACATCGTGTGTGTGCCCAGTGAGTGATCCATTACTGATTTTACAGAAAAGAATCGGCTACACCTTTAAAGACACAGCGTTGTTGACCCTTGCGTTAACACACCGTAGTTTTTCTGGGCGTAATAATGAGCGTTTAGAGTTTTTAGGCGACGCCATTTTAAACTTTGTGGCAGGTGAGGAACTCTTTCATCACTTCTCACAAGCCAAAGAAGGTCAGCTGTCGCGCTTGCGCTCGCGCTTAGTCAAAGGTGAAACTTTGGCGGTATTGGCGCGCGGCTTTGGTTTAGGTGAGTATTTACGTTTAGGCTCAGGTGAGTTGAAAAGTGGTGGGTTTCGCCGCGATTCAATTTTAGCCGATACCACTGAGGCTATTATCGGTGCGATGTACCTTGATTCAGGAATGGAAGTGGCGCGCGAGCGCGTGTTGGCTTGGCTTGAGCAGCATTTCTCTGAATTGACCTTGGTTGATACCAATAAAGATCCAAAAACACGACTGCAAGAATTTTTACAATCACGCAGCAGTGATCTACCGCATTACGAAGTGGTGGATATTCAAGGCGAACCGCATTGCCGCACATTTCTTGTGGAGTGTCAGGTGAGCTTACTTAATGAAAAAACCCGAGGACAAGGTGCCAGTCGGCGTATCGCTGAACAAGTGGCAGCGTCTTTAGCACTGATCGCCTTGGGTATAGAGAGTAATAATCAGCATGACTGAACAAGCAACACGTTGTGGTTACATCGCCATTGTAGGTCGCCCGAATGTGGGTAAATCAACTTTGGTGAATCATATTCTTGGCCAGAAACTGGCCATTACTTCGCGCAAGCCGCAAACCACCCGCCATAATATGCTGGGTATTAAAACTGAAGGTGGCGTGCAAGCGATTTATGTCGACACCCCAGGTTTGCATATCGGTGGTAAAACAGCACTCAATCGCTATATGAATCGCAGTGCCATCACAGCGCTGAAAGATATTGATGTGGCGGTATTTGTTGTGGACCGGATGCGTTGGACTGAAGAAGACGAGATGGTGTTTGAGCGTATTCAGCACCTGACCTGTCCTTTGATTATTGCGGTGAATAAGTCAGACCGTTTAGAAGATAAAAGTCAGCTATTGGCCCACTTAGGCTGGTTGGCCGAAAAGCTTCCCAACGCACAGATTGTGCCGATGTCCGCTTTACATGGGCATAATTTAGATACGCTTGAGCGTGTTGTGTCAGATTTTTTACCGGAAAGTGAGCATTTCTTTCCTGAAGATCAGATCACTGATCGCTCGAGTCGCTTTTTAGCAGCTGAGTTGGTGCGTGAAAAAATCATGCGTCAATTGGGTGCTGAGCTGCCGTATCAGATCACCGTTGAGATTGAAGAGTTTAAGCAAGAAGGCCGTATCTTGCATATTCATGCGCTGATTTTAGTTGAACGTGATGGTCAGAAAAAAATCATTATTGGTGATAAAGGCGAGCGTATTAAGCGCATTGGCCAAGAAGCCCGTAAAGATATGGAAGCCATGTTTGGCTCCAAGATCATGTTGAACTTGTGGGTGAAAGTGAAAGGCGGTTGGTCAGATGATGAGCGTGCCTTGCGCTCATTAGGTTATCAAGAATATTGATTCTTGTTGGGTGCGCGCTCTGTTCTTGAGTGCGCGCTATATTGAGGCGCAGCTATGCAGTCGTTAGCCTTTATTTTGCACAGTCGTCCCTATAAAGAAACCAGTGCCCTGATGGATGTTTTAACGCCAGCAGGGCGTTTGCGTGCGGTGTTGCGTGGCGCGCGCGGTAAGTTAGGCAGCGTGGCACGTCCGTTTTCAGCGTTAGAGATCGAGTTGCGCGGACGCGGCGAACTTAAAACCATCAGCCGCATTGAGCCGGCTGGCGAGTTTAACTTCTTGCAGGGGCAAGCGCTGTTTTGCGCCATGTATCTTAATGAGCTGCTGGTGCGTCTGCTGCCACTCAATGATCCACAACCGATCCTATTTGAGCACTATATGCTCTCTGTACAAGGCCTCGCCCAAGGTGTTGCGCTTGAGCCTTTGTTGCGCACTTTTGAGTGGCGCTTGCTGGAGCAGTTAGGCTATGGGTTTTCTTTTGAGGTGGATGTGCACGGGCAAGCACTGAATGCACAAATGTTGTATCGTCTGCTACCTGAGAACGGTTTTGAGGCAGTGACCTTAATGCAATCAGGTGTTTTTTTAGGTGCAGATATTTTGGCCTTATCAGTGGCTGACTGGCAGCAACCTGTTGTGTTGCAGACAGCCAAGCGTTTAATGCGTCAAGCGTTGGCCGCTCATTTAGGTGGGCGAGCATTGATGAGTCGTGAATTGTTTTTGGTACAAAAAAGGGCTAAGTGATGAATTTGAACAAGCGTATTTTGTTAGGCGTCAATATTGATCATATCGCGACTGTGCGTCAGGCGCGGGGCACGCGTTACCCTGATCCAGTCAAAGCAGCTTTGGATGCGGAACAGGCGGGCGCTGATGGAATTACCGTGCATTTACGTGAAGATCGCCGCCATATTCAAGACCGTGATGTGCGTGTGTTGCGTGAAGTGATGCATACACCGATGAACTTTGAGATGGGTGTGACTGAGGAAATGCTCGCATTGGCTGAGGAGATCCGTCCTGAGCATGCCTGCTTTGTGCCAGAAACACGTGCAGAACTGACCACTGAAGGTGGCTTGGATGTCGTAGCACAAGAGGCGCGCATTGCTGCAGCAGTTGAGCGTTTACAAAAAGTGGGTTGTGATGTATCGCTGTTTATTGATGCGCAAGAGCAGCAAATCCTGGCTGCCAAACGAGTGGGCGCCACAACGATTGAATTGCATACAGGGCACTATGCCGATGCGGTCACACCTGCTGAGCAAGCTGAACAATTGCAGTTGATTCGTAAGGCGTGTGAGTTTGCTTTAAAGCAAGGTCTGGTAGTGAATGCCGGGCATGGTCTGAATTATCACAACGTTGAGCCGATTGCTGCGATTGCAGGGATCAATGAGCTCAATATTGGTCATGCCATTATCGCGCATGCTTTGTTTGTTGGTTTTTCAGCTGCAGTGGCTGAAATGAAAGCATTGATTGTGAGTGCTGCGGCGCGCAGTTAAAACTGCACTGAGGGCGTTAGCTGACGCCCTCAGTGAGTGAGGCTTAGATTAAATTAAGATTGCCAGCTACGACGCGCGGTGATCGAACTGGATTTAACTTTTTCCTGTTGATGTGGCGTTGGGTGCAGCATGTCTTCTGGACGCACCCACTCGCTAAACTGCTCATCAGTCACTAAACCTAATTCAATGGCTGCTGCGCGCAGAGTGAGGTTGTCCTCGTAGGCTTTCTTGGCGATTTTAGCGGCGTTGTCATAACCAATATGACGGTTGAGCGCAGTCACTAACATCAAACCATTCTCAAGATGCGCGGCCATTTGTTGCTCATTGGCTTGCATACCTTCCACGCAATGCGTTTGGAAATTACGGCAACCATCGGCCATTAGCTCAATGGATTCGAGGATGTTGTGAATAATCACCGGCTTAAAGACGTTCAGTTGTAAGTGACCGTGGCTTGCGGCCATATTAATGGTCACATCATTGCCCATCACTTGGCAGGCCAGCATGGATAAGGCTTCACACTGCGTGGGGTTCACTTTGCCTGGCATAATCGAGCTGCCGGGCTCATTGGCCGGTAGCATCACTTCAGCAAAGCCTGCACGCGGACCTGAGCCTAGTAGGCGTAAGTCGTTGGCAATTTTCATCAAGGTTACAGCCAGTGTTTTTAAAGCACCGGATAAACTCACTAATGGCTCGTGGCCTGCTAAAGCAGCAAACTTGTTGGGTGCTGAAGTGAGGCGCAAGCGTGTGGCAGAAGCCAATTCGCGGGCAATATTATCGGCAAAATTAGCGTTAGCGTTTAAACCTGTACCCACTGCCGTACCGCCTTGCGCGAGCTCGCCTACAGCGGGCAATGTCGCTTCAATAGCATGCAGCGAGTAATCGAGTTGAGCGACAAATGCAGACAGCTCTTGGCCAAAGGTGATCGGTGTGGCATCCATCATGTGGGTGCGACCGGTTTTCACTAGGTTGGCATAGCGCTTAGCTTGTGTGTCTAAACCATTGCGCAGCATTTTGACTGCAGGGAAGAGATCGTGTTGTACGGCTTGTAAGGCGGCAATATGCATCGCCGTTGGAAAGCAGTCGTTTGAGCTTTGTGCGCGATTGACATGGTCGTTAGGGTGCACAGGTGATTTACCACCACGGCCTTGGCCGGCGATTTCGTTGGCGCGACCCGCAATGACTTCGTTCAGGTTCATATTGGTTTGGGTGCCGCTGCCGGTTTGCCACACCACTAAGGGGAAGTGAGCATCAAGTTGGCCGCTAATCACTTCATCGGCCGCTTGCTCGATTAAGCTCGCAATGTCCTTGGGCAGTTCACCTAAGCGTGAGTTCACCCGTGCTGCCGCTTTTTTCACATGGGCTAAAGCGTGCACGACAGCCAATGGCATTTGTTGTGAGCCGATGGCAAAGTTTTCTTTAGAACGCTGTGTTTGTGCGCCCCAGTAAGCGTCTGCGGGAACTTCAATGGCACCTAAACTATCGGTTTCTGTACGCGACATAACACATCTCCAACGATATAAGCAGGGAATTACTGATCTTGCTGTTGCTCTTGTGCTTCCAATTCAGCATTGCGTTGACGCATCAGTTCGAGTTTTTCAGGACTGATCGGCATTTTGTTGGCCGTGCTGCGCAGCATCATTAAGCTGCCGACAATGGATCCGAGCACTAGGGCTATTAACAACCATATATACCAAGGCATATACGCCTCCAATTCTGTTTAAATGAGAATAAGTCTCATAATAAAGATACTACACCTTAATCTTAAGCGTGTGTATGACTCGAATCGGATCACCAGCAAGAACATTGAATTGGGTCATTATAGCACTTCGCTATTAGACTTTGTGATTACGCTTGTGCATCGTTTTTATTATCAAAACTAATCATCACGCAAAGTGCATGCGACACTGAGCCTTGAGGAAGGCTACAATGCTGCCGATTTTATTGATACGAGACTCAAGTCATGCCCAGTCCTATTGTTGTTGCCCTTGATTTTCCAAGTGCGAGCCAAGCTTTAGCGTTAGCCGAACGTTTAGATCCACAGCAGTGCCGTCTTAAAGTGGGTAAAGAATTATTTACTCGCAGCGGGCCTCAAGTGGTTGCTGGCTTGCATGCGTTAGGTTTTGAGGTGTTTTTAGATTTAAAGTTTCATGATATTCCCAATACCACTGCGATGGCTGTGAAAGCCGCTGCCGAAATGGGAGTCTGGATGGTGAACGTACACTGTTCGGGTGGCTTAAAGATGATGCAGGCGTGCCGCGAGGTGCTTGATCAGCATGCAGGTCAAAAGCCTTTGCTGATTGGGGTCACCGTCTTGACCAGTATGGAGCAGGACGATTTAGCCGGTATTGGTTTAGATGTGACGCCCGCGCAACAGGTGGCGCGTTTAGCGCATTTAGCCGAGCAAGCGGGTTTAGATGGCTTGGTGTGTTCTGCACAAGAAGCCAGCCTATTAAAGCAGCAATGGCCGGCTGGGCAGTTAGTCACTCCGGGTATTCGTCCTGCAGGCAGTGCGCAAGATGATCAAAAGCGTATTTTGACTCCATCGCAGGCCATGCAAGCGGGTTCAGATTATTTAGTGGTGGGGCGTCCGATTACGCAAGCTGCGGATCCGGCGCAAGCTTTGCGCGATATCTTAGCTGAACTGGCCTAAAGTCTGCTGCCATAGCTGCGCACCCGAGCCTCAATGCAAGGGGTCGGCGGCGTAGGGAAATGGGATTTACTGCGGCAGTGTGAACAGTCTTGCGCCAGTTTGAGCTGGCGCAAGAGCTTGGATCAGCTGTTGCTTTTCCAGTTTTGTGGCAAGTTAATAAAATCAACCAGCTCACGTAAACGGCCATGATCGCGACGATTAAACGCAAACTCTAAGCGGTACTGGTTGCAGAACTCAGGTTCGTTATGGGTTTGAGCGCAATACGGCACTTGCACAAAGCCGCCCTTAACACATAAGTCCGCAAACTCTTTATGCAATGTTTCCAGTGCTTGTTCGTTGAGCGGGTGGTTGATGCGCACCACAAACATATCTTTAAACCAGCGTGTGGAATGGAAACTGCGGTAGAAGCGGGCAATTTCTAAACCGGCTTCCTGCGGCGTGCGCACTTGGCGCATTAAGCGCAGATCGCTGGGCAAAATATAGTTTTTATCAGCCAACTCTTCGCGCATAAACTCAAGCGCTTTATCCCAATAGGTGCCGCCTTCTTGGTCCATTAAGACAATGGGGACCAATGGGCTTTTACCCGTTTGGATTAAGGTCAGCACTTCTAGAGCTTCATCTAAAGTACCAAAACCGCCTGGGCATAAAACCAAAGCATCGGCTTCTTTTACGAAGAACAGTTTGCGTAAAAAGAAGAAGTGGAAGTTCAGTAAATTGCCGCTGCCATTGACTGTGTCATTGGCCCCTTGCTCAAAAGGTAGGGCAATGTTTAAGCCTAAACTGTTTTCTAAACCTGCACCTTCATGAGCTGCAGCCATAATGCCACCACCGGCACCGGTGATAACCATCAGGTTATGGCGCGCTAAAATCTCGCCCAACTCTTTGGCTTGCTGATAGAGCGGATGCTCAGGCTCAGTACGCGCTGACCCAAACACAGTCACTTTACGGCGGCGCTTAAAACGCTCGAGTATACCGAAAGAGGTTTCCATTTCGCGCAGGGTTTGCAGCATGATTTTTGCATCCCAGCGGTTACGGTCGGCTTCGGCCATGCGCGCAACGGTCAGCATCATTTCGCGATACAGCTCAAGGTTGGCGCTGGTCGGTGGTACAGCCATCTTCAATAATTCATCCACTTTACCGTCCAAATCAATGCTGCTGACTTGGTACTGGCGGGATAAATAGTTTTCATCTTGAAATGTCATAACAACTCCTTATAAGGCAATACGATCACCGAGCTCTGGGATATTGGCATCCCAGTCTAAACGTTGTTTAAACTCGTCTTGCAAAATGCGCATTTTCTCCACTTCGCCGTGGATTAAATACAGTTCTGGGCGGTTTTCAAAATGACTGGCCCACTCAATCAGTTTGGATTGGCCTGCGTGAGCTGAGAAACCACCTAAGGTGTGCACGCGTGCGCCGACCATAATGTCTTCACGGAATACGCGCACGGTTTTAGCGCCATCAACAATGGCACGGCCGGTGGTGCCACGGGCTTGGAAACCGGTAAAAATCATATGGCAGTTTTCACGCCATAGGTTGTGTTTAAAGTGGTGAATAATACGCCCACCGGTACACATACCGCTGCCGGCAACGATAATAGCGCCACTTTTCACATTGTTAATGGCCATCGATTCTTGTGGCGTTGGCGTTAGTTTTAAAATGGGTAACCAATCATCGGCGGTATGAAAGCTATTTTTGCGTAACATCGCGCGATTTTCTTCATCAAAATCTTCACGGTGGCGCATATAGATGTCATTGGCGCGAATCGCCATGGGGCTGTCTAAATAGACGGTGTGCTGGGGTAGGCGACCTTCCTGATAAAAGCGACCCAAGTGAAATAAAATATCTTGGGTGCGGCCGACGGAAAACGCAGGAATCATCACGTTACCGCCTTCTTCATGGGCTTGCTGAAGGATAGCGGCTAACTCATCGAGTGTGTCTTCGTTGCAACGGTGATCGCGGTCGCCGTAGGTGGATTCAAGCATCAACACATCGGCGTGCTTCAAAATAGCTGGGGATTTCATCAGCGGTGAGCAATCGCCACCTAAATCACCAGAGAACACCAGCGTGCGAACGCTGTCATTGGGTTCATGGAACTCAAGATTGACAATAGCAGAACCAATAATATGACCGGCATCGTGGAAGCTGACTTTAACGCCGGATACAACCTGGGTCAGAGTTTCATAGTTGACTGCGACCAGTTGTTTCATCACGCGTGCGGCATCTTCGCTGACATACATCGGCTTGATGGGCTTGCGACCTTTGCGCGCGCGCCAACGGTTTTCCCACTCAGCGTCTTTTTCTTGGATATGGGCTGAATCCAGCAGCATTAATTCCATCAGCTCGCAGGTGGCATCGGTTGCATAAATGGGGCCACGAAAACCTTCTGAGACTAAGCGCGGCAACATACCACTGTGATCAATATGGGCATGTGAAATGACAACGGCATCAATGGTTTCAGGGTTAAAGGCAAATGCAGAGCGATTGCTGCCCTCATCATCATGTTTATCTTCGCTATCACCACCTTGCTGCATGCCACATTCGAGTAGAATATTCTTCTTGTCGTATGTTTCGATCAAGTAGCACGAACCTGTGACTTGTTGAATGGCACCGAGAAAATTAAGTAAGGCCATGGAGATTCCTTCTTGGCTGTGTGGGTGAGGTATTACAGGGTAAGCGGTTTAGAGTGAGCTGTTATTGACGGTTATCATGATACCCTTATCAGGTTGTCTTTAAACTGCACCACATTCGAGTTTATGGAGTATTACTATGCATCAGATTTTGCCGAGCCTCGCTGACTTAAACGAACACGCTAAAATTGAGCCAGCCTTTGCGCAGTGGCAAAAGGGCTACGGCCCGATTGAGCATACTGCAGAAACACAAGCTGCAGTATATCGTCTTGCTCACCAGCTTGTGCAAGCCGGCACTCAGCCCGACTTGGCTGCTGTGTATCGCAAAATGAGCGCACTCGACAAAATCACTGCCGCTGGGATGTCGTTGGTTGTGCATATGACCTATGCCCGTAAAGTGCATTTAGACGGTAGTGATTTGACGGCGCAGGACTTTAAAGTTCAGCCTGAAGGGCATACCGGTGGTGCATTAAATATGGTGCCAGGCTATGCCGCGTATATGGCGCTCAATGCGCTGACCGGTGAAACCCGTGCTTGGATGATGGGGCAGGGCCACAGTGTGGCTGCAATTGAAGCGCTCAACGTGTTGCTGGGCAACTTACATCCTGAGCAAGAACAAGCCTATGGCGGTGGTGAAGAAGGGATCAACCGTCTGCTCAATGATTTCTACGGCTATGAAATTGCTGCCGATGGCTCGATGGCCGCGCCGTTGGGCAGTCATGTGAACCCGCATACCGCGGGCGGCATTATTGAAGGCGGCTATTTAGGTTTTGCTGAACTGCAATATGCGCACATGCCATTGCCGGGTGAAAAGCTGGTGGCCTTCCTATCCGATGGTGCTGCCGAAGAGCAGCGCGGCAGTGATTGGATTCCACGTTGGTGGCGTGCTGAAGACAGCGGTCCTGCATTGCCGATTATGATTGCTAACGGTCGCCGTATTGAGCAGCGCACACAAATGGGTACGCCGGAAGGTTTAGCCAGTTTTGAGCGTCACTTGCGCGGTTGTGGGTTTGATCCGATTGAGTTTGACGGTCGTGACCCTGCAGCCTTTGTCTGCACCTTGTGGGAGATGGAACAGCGCCTTGAGCGCCGTGTACAAGAGAAAAATAACGGCATTTTATCCTACCCACTGCCGATTCCATACGGTATTGCCCAATCTGTTAAAGGTTTTGGCTTTTACGGTGCAGATGAAAATAAAGCGCATAACTTGCCGCTGCCGGGTAACCCCCATGTCGATGAGCAGTCGCGTGATTTATTTAATCAGCATATTAAGCCGTTGTATGTATCACCTGAGGATATGCGCGAAGCGTTAGAGTTACTCAATACGCATACCACGCAACAACGCCCATTAGAGCGTGATAACCCATTGGCCAATCGCCATCCCAAAACGCCTGTGCAACCTGAGCTGCATTACCGCGATGATGCCTGCTCAACAATGACGGCATTGGATCGATATTTTGTTGATTTAGTGGCCGCCAACCCCGATCTGCGTCCGCGTGTGGGTAACCCTGATGAGTTGGCCAGTAACCGTCTGACCGAAGTGCTAAAGACCTTGCGTCACCGAGTCAGTGATCCAGAAAACGAACTTGAAGCCGTTGATGGCAAAATCATCACTGCGCTGAACGAAGAAGCAGTGGTGTCAGCTTGTTTAGCCAATCAGTCAGGCTTGAACTTGGTGGCCAGCTATGAAGCCTTCTGCGTGAAAATGCTGGGTGCGGTGCGCCAGAGTTTAATTTATGCGCGTCAGCAAAAAGAAATTGGCCGCCCAGCCGGTTGGTTAGGTTGGCCGCTAGTCGCCACCTCGCACACTTGGGAAAATGGTAAAAACCAGCAGTCGCACCAAGATACGACTTTCTGTGAAGCCTTACTCGGTGAAATGAGTGATGTATCGCGTGTGCTGTTCCCTGCGGATCACAACAGCATGCTGGCGCTATTGCCACAGATTTATAGCGCACGTGGACAGATTGCTTGTGTTGTCGCAGCCAAGCGCGATCGTCCAGCTTACTTTACGCAAGCACAAGCTGAGCAGTTGGCCCGTGATGGCGCCATTGTCGTTAAAGAAAACGAGGGTAAAGATCCGTTGCTGTTGATTGCCAACGGCAGTTATCAGTTGGAACAAGTGTTGCGTGCTGCGCAGCGCTTAGAAGAAGCAGAAATGGGCTTTCGCGTTGTCTACCTGCAAGAGCCTGGACGTTTCCGTGCGCCACGTGACCGTTGGGAGCTAGAAAGCTTGGCCAGTGATGAATTGGTTGAACAATTATTCCCCGCACGTTTTCGCATGCGCGTCCTGTTAACCCATATGCGTCCTGAGGTGATGCGTGGTCACTTATGGACTATCTTGCCTGATGCCAACAGCACCTATGTACT
>QXGG01138923.1_pt1 | contig 33528 bp, 32 predicted proteins | sample 1982491 | NCBI WGS metagenome assembly QXGG01 (sample SAMN09924614, study PRJNA488089) | Wastewater metagenome, whole genome shotgun sequencing project. | isolation source: South African research farm wastewater | place: South Africa: Irene, Agricultural Research Council, Animal Production... | reverse complement strand
TGAGCAAAACCTGTAAAATAAGTATTTGTATTCTCATAAGGAGTTGACCACCATCTAGAGTCTTTATCGTATTTATTATCTTCAGAGCCCATTACATTGAAGGGTACTACAGACATCATCCCATTGGGTGTTACAGCTCCTGGATTAGTTGTTCCAAAATTGGTTGTCCCAATAAAAGGGTTAACATAATCCACTAGGTTATTCTGTGAGTTTTGTGCTCCCACAGAAAGTCCCAAAGAGAGAAATAGCAGAGAGAAAAGCATCTTCTTCATAAAACCATTACTTTAATATATTCGTCCGTTTTGTGAACTCTATAATTTCATCAATATACCCGAAAGCCAAACTAGTCACTGTATCAGCACAACCGTAGTAAACTGCAATACGCCCTGTTTTAGGATCGTGTATAGAGGCACAAGGGAAACAAACATTGGGTACATCGCCCACACACTCATAATCTTTTTGAGGTGAGATTAGGTATGCTCCCGAGCGGTATTTCACCTTCCACGGTTCATCTAAATCAAGCAGTGCCGAACCAAAACTGTAAACAAAACCATTACAAGAAGCAAGTACACCATGATAAATCATCAACCAACCCTCTGAGGTTTCAATAGGGATTGGACCTGCTCCAATTTTGGTACATTGCCAAGCACTTACTTCAAATGCAGAAGGAGACATAACATGACGGTGTCTTCCCCAATACTCTAAATCTGGAGATTCGCTATAAAAAATGTCTCCAAAAGGGGTATGACCATTATCACTCGGACGACTTACCATCGCAAAGTTTCCATTTATCTTGCGTGGAAACATCACTCCATTACGGTTGAATGGTAAAAAAGCATTTTCGAGTTGTGTAAAAGTCTTGAAATCGAAAGTGTATGCTACTCCAATAGTGGGCCCATGATAACCATTACACCAAGTGATGTAGTAACGGTCTTCGATAAAGCACACGCGAGGGTCATAACCATAAACCCATTCTCCAATCTCTTTGTCTTCACAATCAAATTTTAGAGGCTCATGCTCAATATTCCAATCAATGGCATTGTCACTAAAGCCGACATGCAAACGCATTCTACGATTAGTATCATCACAACGGAAAACTCCTGCGTATCCATCACCAAAGGGTACAACAGCACTATTAAAGATGCTATTCGATGTTGGTAACAAGTCACGAGGAATAATGGGGTTATTTGAATAACGCCACATGGTCGTTTTACAATCCGCTGGTTTCTCTTCCCAAGGCATGTTGGGCTGATTATCACCCATGATTTTAATGTTCTTCATAATTTTATTTTATTTTTTCAACGTCTACATTATAAGTAAAAGGAACTAATGCGGTAACAACAAATGCGGGTATTGCTGCTACCAATACAATGGTAAAGAAAGCTTCATATCCAAACTGATCGGCCAAATAACCACTAACTGCTCCTGGTATAAGAACTCCAAGATTCATAATACCCGATGCAAAAGCATAGTGGGCCATTTGGTGTTTGCCTGGCGCAACTTGTTGCATCATAAAAAGAGTTAAACCCACAAATCCAAAGCCGTAACCAAACCATTCAAAAGTAACTCCTGCTCCGATAGTGACCAAAGACGAGGGTTGATAAATAGCAAAGAGCAAATAAATAATAAAGGGTATATTGAATGCGCAACAAAGAGAGAATAGGGTTTTCTTAAGTCCAAACTTACTGATATAATAACCTCCCAATATGGATCCAGTAACAAAAGCTAGTGCTCCACAAATACCATTAACAATACCGATTTGCTCAGTGAGCAAACCAAGCCCACCTGCTTCTCTAGAGTCACCAAGAAAAAGAGGAAGTACCTTCATGGCCAAACCCTCAGCTGATCGATATAAAACAATAAAAAGGATATAGAACCACACATGCTTTTTTCGAAAGAAAGATACAATAATCTCGACTAGTTCTTGGTAGGTCTCTTTTGCAGAACCTGTACGCTCGGCTCTTTTTTTCTCTTTGGGCAAAGAGGTCATGTGATAAAAAGAAGCACCAATCATAATAGCTGCAAAAATAAGCATGATAATAGTCCATGCATTTAGAGCACCCATACTGTTTTTTAACATGCCTGCTACATATACAAGCCCTCCATATGAAAGTAGTTTTGCTGCATTATAAAAAGCTCCTTGCCACCCTATATATTGAGCTTGAACCTTATCCGAAAGTGCAGTTAAATAGATTCCATCAAGTGCAATATCATGGGTTGCACCACTAATGGCTACAAACCCCATTAGGGCAATTGAAACTTGAAAAAAGTCGGGCAAATGCAAACTAAAAGCAATGAGGGTAAAGGTTAAACCCGTAATCATCTGTGTAAGGATTACAAAAAAACGTTTGGTCTTAAAGAGTTCTAGAAATGGACTCCAAATTGGTTTCAATGTCCAAGGTAGGTAATTAAAGAGAGCCAAAAAGTAATCTGAGTTTTAGAAACACCTAAGTCTTGATACATCAAAACCGATACCAAACTAAGCACTATAAAGGGTAACCCCATAGCAAAGTAGGCTGTAGGAATCCATTTTAATGGACTTGAAGTGGTTGTGTTTTCTTTCATTATATTATTCTACTGGTTAGATTTGAGTTTTAGATAATCAATGGTTGAAACAGAATGACTGCCTTAATAAAAGAATAGAACCTAGTCGCTCAAGGCATATACCCTAGTGGTTTGGGGTAAACGAGTAAGTGGTTTAAAAACAGCTCAGAGAATCCATAATGAGAGGACCACCTGAGCTGAAGTTTATTTATTGTATTGTTCGTAGATCAGTTCACCAAATAGTGTATTAGCCCATGCAAACCAAGTACGTGTAAAGTCGTTGGCGTCGTTAATATTAAAACTTTCGTGCATAAAACCAGTTCCACCATCGGTATTTCGAAGTACCTCAATGCTTTGATCAATCTCTTCTTGCGAGGTTGAAGTCAGCGCTTTCATGATAATACTCATTGGCCATACAAAGTCGAAACCAATATGAGGACCACCAATACCTTCAGCTACAGAGCCTTTGAAGAAATAAGGATTCGAATTACTCCAAACCAACTTACGTGTTTGAAGGTAAACAGGATCATCATTAGAAATAAATGAGCACAAGTAAGGTAGTGCAAGCAAGCTAGGTACATTGGCATCGTCCATACAAATATAATTACCAAAACCATCTACTTCGTAGGCATATACCTTTCCGAATTTGGGGTGATCAACAATACCATAGTCTTGAACTGCTTGATGAACCTCTTTAGCTAGAGCTGTGCACTCATCGGCCAAGGCTTGATTGTTTCGTACTGTTGACAAAATTTCAGCCATTTGGGTGAGTGACTCAACAGCAAAAAGGTTTGAGGGAATTAGGAAACCCAATAGTGTAGCATCATCAGAGGGTCTAAAAGAAGAGCAGATAAGCCCAACTGGATTCAACGGACTACCAAGCCCACCATTAAGAAGCGTATCTCCTTGTCTGTCGGTCATTCTGTAGAATGAATAGGGACCATGACCATCTTTGCGTTGTTGCTCTTTGAAGGTTGTTAAGATTGCCTGTGCCGCTTTTTCCCAAAGTGCATCAAATACACTAGAATCACCTGTTGCTTTCCAATAAGCATAAGCTAAACGAATGGGGTAACAAAGTGAGTCAATCTCCCATTTACGCTCATAAACTTCATCCGGGAAATATGGAGTAACGTCCGACTCTTGCCATTTACTTCCTGTTGCTTCCTTATTAAATGCATTGGCATAGGGATCAACAAGAATTTGTGAGGTTTAACGACGAATAACACCCTCAACCAGCAATTTAAGTTTGCCGTCTTCTTTTACAAACTTAAGGTATGGATAAACTTGTGCTGAAGAGTCTCTCAGCCACATGGCATGAATATCCCCTGTAATTACAAAGGTATCGGGTTTACCATCAACCATTTCAAATTCAACTGTAGTGTCTAAGGTATTTGGGAAGCAGTTTTCGAACATCCAAGCTAACTTTGGGTCTTTTATATTCTTTTTGACCGATTTTATAGCTTTTTCAATAGCTGGAGATACAAAATTTCTTTCTGCTAGAGGAGGACGTTGTGATACATACTCACTGGTTGCTTTTTTGGTAGCTTTACCACTAGCCAAAAGTGTTGCGGGAGTTATCACCAGACAAGCTAAAGCTAGCCCACCAATTTTCAAAATATTACGCATTGTAATCATAGGTATTATGTTTTAAGGTCTGATATAAAAATACGATTATATAAATTATACGGAACAGATTCTATACATTTAACAATCCAAAACCATCAGATACGCAACCATTTATATTAATCTTGACTAAGTAAGTCAAAATATTAAGCGATTTCAACTACTTTTGCACTAAAACCTCAATAAATATGAAGAAATCGAAGCATCTTAATATTAACAAACAATTTATGGTAGGTAACGGAATTTTAGCTTTTGCTGTGATTTTCATTACTGTTCTTTTTGTGTATATGAGTTTGCGCACACAAAGCAAACAAGAAAATTCTTTCGAGGGGATATATGAGATAACTCTTGTTGAGGGGTTTGGGAAAGAGCCAATTGAACTTCACCTCAACGATAGTGTTATTTTTGAAGGTGCTATTCCTACTGAGCCTTATACTTTATCAATCAAACAGTTTGCTGAGCAAGGTGCTCTTATATTTGTTGATACCCAAACTCATGATATTTCAATTTTTAATCTCAGCGAAAAGGGAGGAACTTATAACTTTAAGAAAGAAGGAGAGAAAACACATCTAATTATAGATTAAAAAGCGAGGTTTTATATTTTTTAAGCTCAGCGTTAAGTTCAAGAGCCTGATTATTAGTCAGCAGATCAAGTCTGTTCCAGAAATGCTCACTGTGATCCATATGATCAATATGAGCCAACTCATGTAATAGAACATAATCAATAAGGTGTTCGGGAAGAAGAACTAAATAGGCTGACAGGTTGATACTCTTTTTCTGAGAACAACTTCCCCATCGACCTTTACTGGTATTAATTCGCACACGATCGTAGGTAATATTATTTCTTTTTGCCAACATATACAGCCTTGGCGGAAGGATTATTTTAGCATTACGACGAAGAGCCTCAATAATAACCTTCTTCAGCCACTCTTGCAGATCCTTATTCTCAAAATCAACCTCTGCTGGAGCTGCAATTACCATACTACCCAACTCCGATTGAGCTAAGAACTGCTTTCCGGTTCCTTGCTTAATTTGAAGCTTAAAGTAAGTAGTGTCTATTTTGTAATTCAGATCAATTAAGGGTTCAGCACTGCGATCCAACAAGCTTTGTAGCTCATTAAACATCGTATCGATCGCTTTTAGCTGCTCCCGAGTAGTGGAATATCGTGGAGCGGTCATGACCAACTCATTGTCCTTAACTCGAAATACAAACCGCTTAGCACGGGAGTTATATCGAACACGAATTTGACCTAGGCCCTCCACAAACAAGGATTGATCTTTAGAGTTAGGCATAAACTAAAATCTTAGTCCAATGAAATTGAGGTTCCACCCGAAGCTCCTAGATGCTCAGCAGAGGTAATAACAACTTCCTGTACACCTTTTTTTAGAGATTCAAAAGCATTTTCAAGCTTGGGAATCATACCTCCTTCAATTACACCATTGGCAACATGCTCCTCAAAAAGTGTTGGATTAATAATAGGTATAACACTATCGTCATCAGAAGGGTTGCTAAGTACACCTTTTTTCTCGAAGCAATAGATAAGCTTCACATCAAAGAGTTCAGCCATGCCTGTGGCACAAGCAGCGGCAATAGTATCAGCATTAGTATTGAGTAGTGAACCTTTACCATCGTGTGTCAAAGGTGCTATAATAGGAACTAACTTACTATAAAGAAGCTGACTCAAAAATAAACTATTAATCTGATCGACATCACCAACAAAGCCATAATCAACGTCTTTAACCTCTCTCTTGTGCGAACGTATCAAGTTAGCATCTGCACCCGTAAGTCCAATAGCCGAAATCCCCTGGCCTTGAAGTTGAGCAACAATATTTTTGTTAACCATACCTCCATAAACCATAGTGACAACCTGAAGCATAGCCTCATCTGTTACTCTCCGTCCATCAACCATAACTGTTTTAAGACCCAACTTATTTGCCATTTGCGTGGCCGAACGTCCGCCACCATGCACCAAAACCTTAGGGATGGGAACTTGCTTGAATTGTTGGATAAAGTCTGCCAATGCCGTAGGATCTTCAACGATCTTACCTCCAACTTTTACTATTGTTAATTGCTCTTTCATAAATTCAGTAATAAAAACATAGCCTATCTGTAAGCAAGAACTTACAGATAGGCTAATTATAATATTATTATTTAAAACTCAATTAATCTTGCTCTAAATAGGTATATCCATATAGCCCAGAGCGGTAATTAGCCAAAAACTCTTTACCTTCTTCGAGTGATATCTTGCCTGCCTTAACAGACTTAGCTACCCAAATCTCTAATGAACGAACAAGTTTCTTAGGGTTATACTCAACATACTCCAAGACTTCTGCTACAGTTTCACCATCAATAATCTGGTCAATAACATGGGTTTTCTCATTTACAGAAACATGAACAACATTGGTATCCCCAAACAAGTTGTGCAAATCACCCAATATCTCTTGATAAGCTCCCACTAAGAACACACCAATATAGTATGATTCTTTATTAGTCTTGACAGGATGTACTGGCAAATGATGCGATACACCACGTGAGGATATAAAGTTGGCTATTTTACCATCCGAATCGCAAGTAACATCTTGAAGAGTCGCCAGACGTGAAGGCTTTTCATCCAAGCGTTGGATTGGTAATATAGGGAATATTTGGTCAATAGCCCAAGAATCTGGTAAAGACTGAAATAGTGAGAAGTTACAGAAATATTTATCTGCAAGCAATTTTGATAAACCAGAAAGCTCTTCGGGTATATGCTTAAGACCAGAAGAAATCTGCTGAATCTCACGAGTGATGCTCCAATATAAGCGTTCAATCTGTGCTCTGGTTTTCAAATCAACTATTCCGTGACTAAATAAGTCAAGACCCTCTTCACGAATATGTTGGGCATCGTGCCAAGACTCCAGCATAGAGTTTTGGTTAAGAGAATCCCAAATATCATAAAGTTCACGAACAAGTTCATGATCGTCTTCAGTTACCTTCATGTCATCTTCCCACTCGGGTAGAGTTCCTGTTTCTAAAACCTCAAAAATCAGTACAGAGTGATGTGCAGTAAGTGCACGCCCACTCTCAGTAATGATATTAGGGTGTGGTAACCCGTTCTTATCACTAGCATCTACTAACGAGAAGATAGAGTCGTTTACATATTCCTGAAGTGTATAGTTGATGCTACTACCAGTTGTAGCCGAACGTGTACCATCATAATCAACGCCTAGACCACCACCAACATCAACGAATTCAATATTAAAGCCCAACTTATGAAGTTGAACGTAGAACTGTGAAGCTTCACGCAACGCAGTTTTAATGCGACGAATTTTGGTCACTTGGCTTCCAATGTGGAAGTGAATCAGTTTCAAGCAATCTTGAAGCTCTTTGCGCTCTAGATAATCAAGTGCCTCAAGAAGCTCACTTGATGTCAATCCAAACTTACTTGCATCACCACCAGAATCTTCCCATTTACCACTACCCGAAGATGCTAGCTTAATGCGAATTCCAATATTAGGACGCACATTAAGTTTCTTAGCAATCTTAGCAATTAGTTTAAGCTCATTAAGCTTTTCAACCACTAGGAATATTCTCTTACCCATCTTCTGAGCAAGAAGTGCTAACTCAATATAGCTTTCATCTTTGTATCCGTTACAGATAATCAAAGAGTCAGCATCTGTATTGATAGCAATAACCGCATGCAATTCAGGCTTAGATCCTGCTTCGAGACCCAAGTTAAACTTCTTACCATGACTGATAATCTCACTTACCACCGGTTGCATTTGGTTTACCTTGATCGGATATATAATAAAGTTTTGAGCTTTATAGTCGTACTCTTGTGAAGCTTTTTCAAAACTTTGAGCAATACTCTCAATACGGTGATCCAAAATATCAGGAAAGCGGACCAACAAAGGAGTCGAAATATCTTTCAGCTGCATTTCATCTATCAACTCTCTCAAATCAACAGCAGCATTGTTTTCACGTGGTGCCACCTCTACATTACCTTTCTCGTTTACACGAAAATAAGGGTTGCCCCAACCAGTGATATTATACAACTCCTCAGAATCTTCAATTTTCCATTTTCTCATATTTACAAAACCTTATTAAAATTAAATAAGTAAACAATTTGGGTCGCAAAAATAGATATTAATCTAGACTAAACAACCTCTTATTGATACAAATAAAAGTTAAACTATTTGTACTAACCAAACAAGGGAAATCACATATAGTTCAAAAAACTTTCTTTTTGCAGATAACCGCGTGATAACTTGACTTGTAAGGCAATTAATCAGAAAAACACCATAAAACTTAAATGCATGAATATTAGCAATATATAAATTAGATTGAGTCCGCCTTTTTTTGTCGAATATGCTTAACCAACTCAGCTGTTGTCTGGGCAATTTCTGCAACACTATGGAGTGTATCGGCTTTAAAGTGAATATCGCTTTGAAGATAATGCTTAAGACGAAGAACCAAGCCGTTTTCAATAACCTCCAACAACTCTTCATCAGTTTTATTTTTGAGTTTAGGACGTTTATGCTTTCCTAACTTAAGGCGCTGAAACAATATAGCTGTCTCAACTTCAAGATAAATTGTAAGTCCGCGCTCTTGCATAAACTTCATGTTGTCGTAAAAACAAGGAGTACCTCCTCCTGTTGATATAATAACATCTTCGAATGTTGCAACCTCATGAAGAACCTTGCGTTCTATTTCACGAAAAGCGGATTCGCCATATTTATCGAACAACTCATTGACAGTCTTATGATAGCGCTGCTCAATAAACTTATCCAAATCTATAAAACTTAAATTCAAAGCTTCTGCTAAAGGAGCTCCCAAAGTAGTTTTACCTGCCCCCATATATCCTATTAAAAATATTCTTCGCATGGCTTGTCTTTACATTTAAGAAACAAAGTTAAGAAGATTTTGATTTCTGATATCTAGTTCTTTAGTTTATATTTCAAGAGAATTCAACAGACGCATTTTATCTTGTTAAGAGATAGTTGTAACTTTATCAGCAAATAAGAAACATGTCAAAGAAAAAAGCGCCAAAATACTACGTGGTATGGAAGGGAGTAAACCCCGGTATATACGATTCATGGACCGAATGTCAACTTCAAACTAAAGGTTATGAAGGGGCAATATATAAATCATTTCCATCAAGAAATGAGGCTGAGAATGCTTATAACTCTTCAGCTCACCTATACTTTAGTACCAAGAAGCCAACAAAAGAGAGTAACACCACTGAAAAATCACTTGCCACATTACCTCCAGAAGTATTACCAAATAGCCTTTGTGTTGATGCAGCGTGCAGCGGCAATCCTGGCCCCATGGAGTATCGTGGAGTCTATACGGCAACTGGTCAACAACTGTTTCATTACGGACCCACGCAAGGAACTAATAATATTGGAGAATTCCTAGCCCTAGTTCATGGCTTGGCATTTTTAAAACAGCAAGGATGGGATATGCCAATCTATAGTGACAGTCGAAATGCAATACTCTGGATTAAGAATAAGAAGTGCAAGACTAAGCTAGAGAGAAACAACAAAACAGCCACCGTTCATGACCTTATTGAAAGGGCTGAAAAGTGGCTGCAATCTAATTCATATACCACCCCCATCTACAAGTGGGAAACAAGAGATTGGGGTGAAATTCCTGCCGATTTTGGCAGAAAGTAACCTATAAGCTCTGCATATCGTGTAGACGCTTGTAGTATCCGTTCTTCGCAATAAGCTGATCATGTTTACCACGCTCCACAATTACACCCTCATAAAGGACACAAATCTCATCGGCATTCTTAATGGTCGATAAGCGGTGAGCGATGGCGATCGTTGTTCTTGATTTCATCAGGTGCTCAAGAGCTTCTTGAACAGAGCGCTCCGATTCGGTATCAAGAGCTGAGGTAGCCTCATCCAGAATAAGAATTGGCGGGTTCTTAAGTATAGCACGAGCAATACTAATACGTTGACGCTGTCCGCCCGAAAGTTTGCTACCACGGTCACCAATATTCGATTCATAACCACCTTCGGTTTCGATAATAAACTCGTGTGCATTGGCTATTTTTGCCGCTTCAATGACTTGTTCCATTGTAGCGCTTTCTACACCAAAAGCAATATTATTAAAGAACGTATCATTAAACAAGATTGCATCTTGGTTTACATTACCGATAAGTGAACGTAGGTCGTGAATCTTCAGATCACGCACATCCTTATCATCTATGCAAATTGCTCCCTTGGTTACATCATGATAACGAGGCAATAGATCAACTAATGTCGACTTACCCGACCCTGACTGACCAACTAGGGCTATGGTCTGCCCTTTCTTAACGGTCAGCTCAATATCTTTAAGGACGTCACGCGTACCGTCATAGCTAAAGAATACGTTCTTGAAGTCAATTTTTTGATTAAAATCGGTCAAAGACTCCGCATTCTCCTTCTCTACAATTGAGCTCTCAGCAAGAAGTATCTTGTCGATACGCTCCATAGAAGCCAGCCCTTTTGGGATACTATATCCCGCTTTAGAGAACTCTTTCAAGGGATTTATCAAACTATATAACATGGCAATATAGACCATGAAAGAAGGAGCACTAATCGAAGAGTGGTTACTCAAAATCAAAGTACCACCAAACCAAAGCACAACTACAATTAGAATTGTCCCTAGGAACTCACTAACAGGATGTGCCAAAGACTGACGAATAGCTACACGATTGATAGCATTTCTATAGTCGTTACTAGAATCTAGGAAGCGCTTCGACATTTTACCTTCAGCAACAAATGCCTTAATAATACGAAGTCCACCCAAAGTTTCTTCCATCTGAGACATGGAGTTGCTCCATTTCTCTTGAGCATCGAGAGATTGCCTCTTGAGTTTTCGGCCAATTATGCCCATTAACCAGCCCATAAAAGGAAGTACAACTATAGTAAACAAAGTCAGCTCCCAGCTAATAAAGAGTAGAGTCGAAAAATATACTACAATAAGAATAGGGTTCTTCAGTAGCATATCGAGGGAACTTGTTACAGAGTTTTCAACCTCCGATACATCACCACTCATACGAGTGATAATATCACCCTTACGTTCTTCCGAAAAGAATCCTATAGGCAGTGCTAAGACTTTATTATAAAGACTAACACGAATATCACGTACAATACCTGTTCGCAAAGGAATCATGACTGCCGAAGAGGCAAAGTAACACGAAGTCTTAAACAGTGTCATCACCGCCAAAAACATACCCAAGATCATCAGTGTAGATGATGCTCCATAAGTATTAATCAGATCGGTTACATAATAGTAAGCATTATTATAGATTAAGTCTTTCACGCTAACGCCTTCAGTTCCCCAAGGAATAAAGGTGTATACAGCTTTCTCTGCTTCAAACAAAATCGATAAAATAGGTGCTATTAAGGAGAATGAAAAAATATTAAGCACCGCTGACAAAAGGTTAAGAACCGATGCCCATATCACATACGATTTATAAGGAGGCACAAACCTTCTTAAAATCCTCAGGAATTCTTTCATAAGTAAGTAATTAGTTTAATCGTTCTTTGGTGAGTCTTCTTTCCAGTTTTTATCTTGCTCTTCTTCTCTTTGTAAAGCAGCAGTGATAATCTGTGAAGCACTCTCTAGAATTTTCTTTTTAATAGTCGTTGTACTGATTCCTTCGGTATAGGGGAAATAAACCACCTCTTTACCTGGCTGAAGTTTCATCCAGTCCAATCCTTCTAAATATTTATCTTTCCAATCGTCTCCGATAGTAACAACATCTATTTGTTCATGTTCAAGCTGAGCAATCTCGGTAAGCTTGACCTGTTTTACTACTTTGGTTACACATTTGATGTTCTGAATAATTCGGAATCTTTGGTCAAAAGGAATAATAGGCTTCATGCCCTTGTATTCTTCAATAAGCTCATCGGTACTAACACCAACAATTAACTCATCGCCCAAAGCAGCCGATTTCTCCAAGATATTGAGATGTCCGATATGAAATAAATCGAAGCTACCAGATGTAAAAACTCTAACTTTTTTATTTTCCATGTTTATCATTTTTCTCCGTTTTCAATCGCCTTAATTGCTTGAGCTAAACTCATCAAATCCTCTTTAGATTGAACACCTAAGTGCGAAACTCTAAAATAATTTGGAACACCTCCCGGCATAATTGTAAATCCACTATCCATTAGTTTTGAGAACAAGACATCACCATTTTTAGGTAAGAAAAATCCTGTAATACAATTTGATGGATTTTCTGCTAAGGATGACCACCCATTCTGTTGACACAATTCTCTAAATAATAAAGCTTTATCACGGACAGAAGCTATAATATTATCGAGTCCCTCTTTGGACATTCTCACTAAGCGCTCATGCATCTGAAGGAACAGACTAGTTGCAGGACTGTATGGGGTTTGGCCTCGAGTGAGGTTCTTTAGGTTTTCTTTAAAGTCAAAATAGTAATTGGTACTAGTAAATGGATAATTAATTAGCCTTTCAGACAAAGCAATCACTGAGATGCCAGGAAGAATATTCAAACCTTTCTGACTACTTGTGATGCAGATGTCAATTCCAAATTCATCCATACTCAATGGATCAGCTAAGAAAGAGCTAATAACATCAACAACCAAAGAGATATTGTACTTTTTGCAAAGATCACCGATACGCTTCACATCAAAACACTGACCCGAAGAGGTTTCGTGCTGTTGACAAAGAAGCACCTCAGGCTTCTCTCGAGAGAGATTTTCTTCGAGTTTTATATAATCTAAATCTTTACCAAACTCTACATTGCTTACAACATGTGGCAAATTATAGTAGGTACAGAGGTCTTCCCATCTTTTGCCGAAAGAACCTCCTACAATAATAAAAGCTTTACTTTTGGTCGAAACGTAATTGGCCACTACGGCATCCATAGCGCCTGTTCCTGAAGCTGTCAGAAAAATTGCTCGTCCTTTGGGGCAACCCATCAAACTTAATATCATCTCTTGCGACTCCTTTACAATTTGAGAAAAGAATGGAGTACGCATATAAGGCAACTGTTGTGCTCCAATTGCTAAAATATCATCTTCGATATTTCCTGGAAATACAAATAGCTTCATAAATTATTTTTTTATACGCCCAAAGGTCTTAATACTTGTGTACTTGCGCCAAAGGTTTAACTTCCTCTTTTTAGGCACACCGTTTCTGCAAATATAGTCATTTACGGCTTCAAACATACGTTGACAAACCAATCCATCCATATAAGGATCATAATTATCAACTACCCACTTCCGTTTTGCAATAGCCTCAGGATCATGAAACACTTCATAATAGGCTTTTGGTAGATCATCGGGGGAACTAATATTCGTCCAATATATATCTTTAGCAATCGAATTAAGTGTGATTACAGGCTTATCGAGCAATAAAAACTCATAGACAGTAGACGATGTATCGCTAATCATAAGATCAGCCATCAACTCATATTTGGTTATGTTATTATCTTTTGCCCAAACAATATTCTTCGTTTGACGAGCCAATTCTTTGTATTCGTCAAGCCAAATGGGGTTAGTCAGTGGATGAGGCTTAATCATGAGCACGATATTTTCTTGCTCGACCAAATCGACTAAAGCCTGCTTAATTAAGGGTAATGAAGTAAGCTTAGGCGAAAATGTTGGTGCATAAAGCACCATTTTTTCTTTTCCATGCTCAGTAAGTATTTTGGCCTTTTCGGTATCAAAAGAGTGCAAGTGCTGTTTTATCCAATCTTGTTTGGTCCAGCCAGTTTCTACAACCTCAAAGTCTTTGTATTCTAAAGACAGCTCTTTAAACTTTCGAGTAAAATATGGTCCTTGAGTCAAGTAAAGATCAAAATATCTTCGGATTATCCAATGGTCTTTCTTTTCGGCAGCATAGCCGTGAAAGACCTGGGCCTTAACCCCTGATAGATAGTAGGGAACAATATTTCCAGGGACAAAAACAACATCTGGACAAAAGTCGTAAAGCTTTTGAATGGATGTAGTATAGTGATCTGGCATAGCCATTTCTACCTCACTCAGCTGAATTTTAGGCAAGTGAATATACCATAAAACTTCCATGTCATTATCCAATGCATAACTGTATAATGGCTGTAATATACCTAAGGCATATTTGTTTTCACAGAAAAGAGCTACTTTCATGCTTAATATTTTAAGTCGTATTTGATGGTCTTACGTTTCGAAAAACTTTTCCAGAACTTGGTTCTGTAATAGAATACACACTCTATACACCATTCTACGTCCGCTCCTCTGTCTTTAGCATAAGCCTCTGCAATATATCTAAAGAATGAAGGCTGCCCCCATAACCGAGCAAAATTAGCACATCCTTCTTCTAAAGTAACTTCGCCAAAACGCATACGGTTAATATCAACCAAGCAGAAGTCGGGTCTACCATCTTTAGTGCCACACAGGATATTGCCTGGCGAATAATCTTTATGGTAGATTCCTTTTTTATGCATATCGGAAGTAAAGAGAGCTAAAGCATGAGCCAACTCCTTTATCTCTTCTACTTCAAGGTTACCTATTTCATACAAATAGGCTTTATAAGAAGATTGTAAACTAACAAAGTAAGAGTAACCTATCAACCCACCTTTTCGCTCCTCAATGTAAGCTATAGGTTCGGGCGTATTGACTCCAGCCTTTAGTAAAATTGAAGGGTATGTGTAGGCTCTCAGCCCTTTGGGCTTACGGAGATATGAATATACAACTCTATTGATAAAAAAGGGGATTCCATATCGCTTAACATTAACCTTGAGGCCATCAACATCAAAAACCTTTATAAGGTTTCGACCCGTGTAAATAGTTTCACCATTGTCCTCAAATATATAGGGAAGTGAATCTACAAAAGGCTTAAGGGCATTGAATTTAGAATTGATTATCCTTTTATACATAGGCTAAAATTATACTTCTTGGTCTGCTCTAGCAATTACAAGCTAAAATCTCGCTCAATACGATCAATTATAGTTTTGGGAGCTATTTGATTCAAACATGCATAATCTTTTCTGTAACAAGGCTTTTGACCATAAACAGAACAAGGTCTACAGGTTAAGTCTTCGATTTGAATGGTGTTAATGGGCAGTTGCTTCCAACCCAAGAACCCTGCATAAGGATGTGTTGCACCCCAAATAGAGAGTACAGGAGTATTTACAAGAGAAGCCAAATGCATATTAGACGAATCCATAGACAACATTAGGTCAAGGTAACTCATCAGAATTAGTTCTTTCTCCATGTTCAGCTTACCAATCATTGACATAACTGAAGGATATTTCGCCACCAAGTCATCAAATATCACTTGTTCGTGCTGACCACCTCCAAACAAGAATATACGTACACGAGGGTCTTTTGAAAAATGTGCAATGACTTGCTCCATTTTATCCATTGGATATATTTTGCCCTTATGCAGTGCAAATGGGGCGATACCCAACCATTTCTCCTGTTTTAGCCCAACTACATCTTGAATTTGAGAGAAGTCTCCTTTCCCCTTTCCAAAGATAGAATCGAAATTGGCAGATATAGGTAAGCCAAGAGTTTCCAAAACATCTGTATAGCGTTGGAATAAGCTCTTTTGACGAACAAACACTTTATTGGTTCGACGAACCAGTTTGCGCTTGCCTGTACGTCCTTTATCTATTTTGGCAACCTTGACTCCTTTAAGTCGGAATCTTAAGTCTAAGTATTGCGTTCTTAATACGTTATGAAAGTCGGCAACTGCATCAAATTTATGGGCAGCAAGCTCTGAGAAAAGCTTGTTTAAACCCGAAATACCATGATGCTTGCCTTTAAGGTCTGCACCTATAAAGCGTACATTAGAGGGCATTTCTTTAAAGATTGGTCTTAAAGCCTCTCTACTTAGCATGGTAATCTCCAAATCTGGATATTGCACAGCCAAGGAATGAACAATAGGGGCTGTCATGGCGACATCCCCTATTGCAGAAAATCGTATAATTAGAATACGCTTCATCTTATTTCTTTGCATATAATACTGGGTTCAAAGCAGGGTCATTATACATTTTCATTTGTTTATAAACTTTCATGTATTTATTACCAGCTTCAATATCTTCTAGTAGTTGATCAATTGCAGAACAAAGATCTTTTTGTTGCTCCAAAAGAACGTTTAGCTTCTCAAGACATTTGTCGTGATGCTCTTTCGAAGTATCTTTTCGATCTACCTCTTCTTGCATATGATAAATCTTAAGAGTCAGAATAGACAATCTATCTATAGCCCAAGCAGGACTTTCAGTATTGATCGTTGCATCAGATTTAACCTTAACCTCTTTAGATTTGTCTAAGAAGTAGCTATCAATAAGCTCTACTAAGTCGGTACGATCTTGATTCGATTTGTCAATACGACGTTTTAGCTTCAAAGCCTCAACGGGATCAATATTAGGATCACGGATGATATCTTCGAAGTGCCACTGAACAGCATCAATCCAATTCTTCAAATACAAGTAGTATTCGATAGTTTTAAACTCATAAGGATTGTTTATCGTTGCATCAACACTATTTTCAATATGATAGTCTTTTGTCGATTGCAAGAAAATTTTATTACAAAGGTTGCTAAAGCTCATAAATTTCAATTTTTAAATTAGTACTAGGTTTGAGGTTTACGCTTTGTGCATCTACATTTATACAATATAGATACCAAGAACAATTCAGCAAAAATAGATAATTCTTTAATGTCAGCCAATTTAATGCTGTATAATTAAAAAAGCTCCTTCGATGAAGGAGCTTTTTAATTTTCTTAACAAGCTTAGATGAATTATCGTCTAAGTTTAAGAGCTTTAATGATATTACGGTATCTTTCGATCTCGTTATCTTTAAGATAATCAAGTAAACCACGACGTTTACCTACTAATCTTGTTAATGCTCTTTCTGTGCTATAATCTTTTCTGTTGAGCTTCATGTGCTCAGTTAAGTGCGAAATACGGTACGAAAACAAAGCTATCTGGGCCTCAGCTGAGCCAGTATCAGTGTTAGACTTTCCGTGTTCGGCAAAGATTTCTTGTTTTTTAGTTGCGTCTAAATACATAATTTTTAGCGTTTTTATATAACTATTCTATGAGCTTGCAAAGATAGACATAGTTTTTAATATATTAGCATGATTATCAGAATATATTCAAAACATTACCCCCATTTATCAGATCGCTTTTTGTATCTTTGCAACAAATTATAGGTATTATATGCAGAATATTAGAAATATTGCAATTATTGCCCATGTCGATCATGGAAAAACCACATTAGTGGATCGTATGTTATCTGCGGGTCAGCTTTTTAGAGATAATCAGTCTAGTGGAGAATTAATTCTAGACAATAATGATCTCGAGCGTGAACGCGGAATAACCATTCTTTCAAAAAACGTATCTATCAACTACAAAGGTACAAAAATCAATGTTATTGATACTCCTGGTCACAGTGACTTTGGAGGTGAAGTAGAGCGTGTTCTTAATATGGCCGATGGCTGTATCCTACTCGCTGACGCTTTTGAAGGTCCGATGCCACAAACTCGCTTTGTATTGCAGAAAGCACTTGAAATAGGACTGAAACCAATTGTTGTTATCAACAAAGTGGACAAGCAAAACTGTCGCCCAGACGAGGTAAACGAAATGGTCTTTGACCTAATGTTTAATCTTGATGCTACAGAAGACCAGTTGAGCTTCCCAACCCTTTACGGCTCTGCCAAAAATGGCTGGATGAACACCGACTGGAAAACTCCAACCGAAACCATCGAACCACTACTTGATTGCATTATTGAGACTATTCCTGCACCAGAAATACTTGAGGGAACTCCTCAGATGCTTATCACTTCACTAGACTACTCTTCATACACAGGTCGTATTGCTATTGGTCGCGTCCATAGAGGTACACTTAGAGAAGGTATGAACATCACACTTGCTAAACGCGATGGTGAGTTTGTGAAGACCAAGATTAAAGAACTACACGTTTTCGAAGGCCTAGGCCGTATTAAAACAAAAGAAGTTTCTTCGGGAGATATTTGTGCTGTTGTTGGTATTGACGGCTTCGAAATTGGTGATACTGTTTGTGATTACGAAAATCCAGAAGCACTAATACCAATCAAGATTGACGAACCAACTATGAGCATGCTATTTGCTATCAATGACTCACCATTCTTTGGTCGTGATGGTAAATTTGTAACCTCAAGACATATTCACGATCGTTTGATGAAAGAGCTTGATAAGAACTTAGCACTTCGCGTAGCCAAAAGTGACGAAGATGGTAAGTGGATCGTATCTGGTCGTGGTGTACTCCACCTTTCAGTTTTGATTGAAACTATGCGCCGTGAAGGTTATGAGCTACAAGTAGGACAGCCTCAGGTTATCTTCAAGGAAATTGACGGCAAAAAACATGAGCCAATTGAAGAACTTACAATCAATGTACCCGAAGAGTATTCTAGCCGTATCATTGATATGGTAACGCGTAGAAAAGGCGAAATGACTCAAATGGAAAACACTGGTGAACGTATCAACCTTCAGTTCGATATGCCATCACGTGGTATCATTGGTCTACGTACTAACGTACTTACAGCTTCTGCTGGTGAAGCAATCATGGCTCACCGTTTCAAAGAATACCAACCTTTCAAAGGCCCAATCGAAAGACGTTCTAACGGCTCAATGATTGCTATGGAGGGTGGAACAGCATTTGCTTATGCAATTGATAAACTACAAGATCGTGGTAAATTCTTTATCTTCCCACAAGACGACGTTTATGTAGGACAAGTTGTTGGTGAGCATATTCACGACAAAGACCTCGTTATCAACGTAACTAAATCTAAGAAGCTTACCAATATGCGTGCTTCAGGATCGGATGATAAAGCAAGTCTTACACCTCCAGTACAATTCTCATTAGAGGAAGCACTAGAATACATCAAAGAAGATGAATACGTAGAGGTTACACCTAACCATATGCGTATGCGTAAGATTATACTAGACGAATCAGAACGTAAGAGATCAAATAAGAAATAAGAACTCCTTACATCGCAATATATAAGAAAGCCGTGTCGAGACTATCAGGTCAAGACACGGCTTTTTATTTTAAAACTCAACAAGAGGATTCTCTTAGTGAGTCTCTTTATTTTGAAGAGAATGCCATAAGCTTGCTTTCAGATTGTTTAAACCATTTATTATACGACCACAAAACAACTCCATAAATAGGAAATGCTGTAACCCATCCCGCAAACACATCTATCAGGTAGTGGGCTTGGATATAAACCGTTGCTCCACAAAGCAGCACATAAAAAGGAAATAATGCACCAAATGTGGTTCTGCTTATTCTCCAAATCAAAATCATAATAATGGTCGATATCCCCACATGAGAGCTGGGGAATGCTGCTGTTGGACGCTCTCCTGCTGCCTGAGAAGACTCCACCAACTCATAAAATATCCCTTGATCACAACCCGTATTGGGCAATAATTCTTGGCTATGGTCGAAATAATCACCAACTGCGGGGAATACACCATTCAATACATTATCAAAACCGATTGCAGGGAAATAATACTGAGGCCCTACCACTGGCAAGAAGATATAGATAAAATAATAAAGAAAGAAAGCCCCTACAAGGATATAAGCCACTTTAGTAAATTCCTGAAATCGTTTAAAGAAATACATAAATACAACTAAGCCTATCATGGGGTAATAGGCAAAATAACCCAGGTTAAAGGCCTCACTCCAAGAAATATCAGAGAAATTAACCCTAAATGTAATAGCAGGCTGAAAGCCAATCAAGCTCTGTTCCCAAGAAGCAAAAACATGGTCTAAGTTATCGAATAGACGATTGAATTCATAAGTATCAGGGTACCAATAAGAGAGTAAACTCATCTGAAAAGCCACCCGAACAAGTGTCGTAAACTTGGAAGGCCACCACGAACCAATAAATACAAGAGCTAAGGTAATCCCCACTATAGCCAATCGTTCAACGAGCATTTGCATGGGATGATCCATACGAGGGTAAAGGCAAACAATTAAGATCGCAGTTAAAAAACTATAGATCAAAGAGATCTTTTCAACACCAAGTAATCGTTTATTAAGAAGAACTTTTTTTGTCAGCGCTATATCCATTTTTCATCTTTATACCAAGAAACAGCCTCTTTCACTCCCCTATCAAGTTTGTATTTGGGCACGTAACCCAGCTCTTCGACAGTTGGAGAGATATCACATTGCCAGTTTCTTTGTTTCATAATTTTGTATTTATCTGAGTTTAGAGTACTTGTCTTCTTCATCAAACCCGATAAAAATTCAGCGCACAAAGATATTACTTTTAATACGAAAAGTGGACTTTTTATATGAATAACAAAAGGATCGCCTAACTCATGCTGTATTAAGTCGGAGAAAGATCGACTACTATACACCTGGCCATCAGACACAAAATAGGCTCTGCGATTAACCTTTTTGTCGATAGCCAAAAAGATGGCTTGAACCAAATCCTTCACATAGACAAAGGTTATGTCTTGACGTTTATAACCAACCGAAAAGTCAACATGACCTTTAATAGACTTTATCATCAAGAAGTAATCGCCTTCACGCGGGCCATAAACCCCAGTAGGTCGAAAAATCACATAAGGGAAATCCGGCATCTGCTCAAGGTATTGCTCAGATTTTAGCTTACTAAGTCCATATGCCGTATTGGGTTGGCGTTGGTCAGATTCGGCAATGGGCTGATAGGTCTGTTCGTAAATTGGTCCAAAGACACTCAATGTACTAATATAAATAAATTGCTTAGGAACCATTTCGAGCTCTGATAGTGAGTCTACAAAATTCTTGGTTTGGAGGTAGTTGACCTCAATAAACTCCTCTTTATTGATGCATTTAGTTACCCCTGCACAGTGAATGATATAATCAAAACTGCCGTTATCACGTTTAAAATTGGATAAAGCCTCAACTATGGACTGCTTGCTAGAAAAGTCAATCTCTAAAAAGTTAATTCGCTCATCTTGAAGATAACGTCGGCTACTGCTTCTACGCACTCCAGCATAGGTCTTATAGCCTTGGGATAGGGCTTCCTCAATGATAAAACTACCGATAAAACCACTAGCTCCGGTGATTAATATTTTTGTCATGTTCTAAAAAAGGTTCTATATGAATGCTTATGTATGTGTTCTGTCCAAATGACTTTCTGAGTCTGTCTTCAAGTTCATCCGTATATTGATGAGCCACCTTAACGGTGGTATTCTGATCTATATATATAAGGAAGGATATTGCATAATAATTGCCTATTCTACGGGTACGTAGTTCATCAAAACCCTTGATTGGTTCAACCGACTCAATAATAGCAATAATTTCCTTCGCTGTTTCGGTAGGCAAAGAACGCTCTAAAAGCTCATTTAAAGAAGATTTTAGCAATTTAAATCCTTCATAAATAATCCAGAAGCTCATCAATACTGCTACCAAGGGGTCGAGTATGCTCCATGAGTGACCCAGCAAAATAGCCCCACCAATACCTACAGCAGCACCTACAGAAGACAGAGCATCACTCCGATGGTGCCATGCATTAGCCATAACAGCCTGCGAATTCATTCGTTTGCCTTCAGCATAGGTATAACGAAACAACAATTCTTTTGCAATAATTGAAACTACGGCTGCAACGAAAGCTATGAGTTTAGGAGAGGGTAAAACATCTTTGAGAACTAGTGAGCGATATATATCAATTGATCCGTTACAAAAAATCCCCACACCGACTATAAAAAGGAAAACACTTATAAGTAAGGTGGCAAGCGTCTCGTACTTACCATGGCCGTAGTCGTGGTTATCGTCTTCGGGCTTACTGGATATCCGTACAAAAACAAGCACAATCAAATCGGTTATCAAGTCCGAGAGTGAGTGCACAGCATCGGCTATCATAGCAGAGCTACGACCAAAAATTCCTGCTGCAAGCTTAAAAAGTGTCAGCAGTACATTGACAACACTCCCTTGGAGGGTCACCTTATATATTCCTCTTTCTCGAGAAGTAACTCTGGATTTCATACTAATAAAACAGATTAAGGGAGATTATGTTACAATATAAACATAAGTTTTGTAAACTTAATTAGGTTTTTTATGATTTACAGCCCTATGCTAGCCTATAATAAGCGACCGATACTATTTTAAGCTCAGACTTATTCGCACTACCCAAACGACTAACTCGTTTGCTTCAGGCGAGTAAGTCCTTTTAAATAATGTCTAAAAACAGCACTGTAGCTTTAACTAGGCGACTTACAACAACAGGTCATCAAATTATTCTTTCATTATAAATGGTGAAACTATTTTATTTGCTTACTTTGTTGTGATTAACTAAGAAAACAAGATTTAAAAGATCGAACTAAAATATATGGGTAAGAAAAAATTTCCAAAAGCTAAAAAGACAATTTCGAAACGGGATTTATCAGAACGTCTGATTAAGTTGCTCGAAAGAAACACCAAAGAAAAACTAACTTTCAAGCAAATATGTACTGAGCTGAGCCTAAAGACTCACCCAGCTAAAATGCTATGTAAAGATATCTTGGGTGCAATGATTAGTGATGATTACGTATTCGAATCGGCCAAAGGCAAGTACACACTCAACCACCGAGGTACAGAGATGACGGGTACTTTCAGACGTAAAAGTAACGGAAAGAACTCTTTCATCCCCGATGAAGGTGGAGATCCTATTCTTATCTCGGAGTTCAACTCGGGCCATGCAATGAACAACGACAAGGTTAAAATTGCATTTTTTGCCAAACGCAAGAATCAAGACCCTGAAGGCGAAGTAGTAGAGATTTTGGAACGCGCTAACGACACTTTTGTTGGTACGCTTGAGGTTTCAAAATCGTATGCCTTTTTAGTTACAGAAAACAGAACATTATCCAACGATATATTTATCCCTACCGAGAAACTTAAAGGTGGAAAATCGGGAGATAAAGCGGTTGTTAAGGTTACTGAGTGGCCAGACAAAGCAAAGAACCCTATTGGTGAGGTAATCGACATTTTGGGTAAAGCAGGAGACAATAACACAGAGATGCATGCCATCTTAGCTGAGTTTGGTCTACCTTATGTATATCCCAAAGAGGTCGAAGAGTATGCTAACAGCATCCCTACCGATATCACAGCCGAAGAGATTGCTAAAAGAGAAGATTTTAGAAAGATTACGACTTTCACCATCGACCCCAAAGACGCAAAAGACTTTGACGATGCACTCTCTATCCGCCAATTAGAGAATAAAAACTGGGAAATTGGAGTACATATTGCAGATGTGACTCATTATGTAAGACCTGATGACATTATAGATAGAGAGGCTCAAAAAAGAGCAACATCAATCTACTTGGTCGACAGAACCATCCCGATGCTTCCCGAACGACTTTGTAATTTCATTTGCTCGCTACGTCCTGATGAGGAAAAACTAGCCTACTCGGCTATCTTTGAGATGAACGAGCAGGGTGAAGTTCTTCATTCTAGAATTGTACATACCATAATTAAATCGGATAGACGATTTGCTTATGAAGAGGCTCAAGAGGTTATTGAGACAAAACAAGGCGAGTATGCTACCGAAATCTTAATGCTTAACGAACTTGCAGGCAAACTAAGAGCTGCTCGCTTTGCTGACGGTGCTCTAAACTTTGATCGTGTAGAAGTTCGCTTCGACATTGATGCAACGGGTAAACCCATTGGAGTATTCTTTAAAGAGTCAAAAGAAGCCAATAAGCTAATTGAAGAGTTTATGCTACTGGCCAACCGTACGGTTGCCGAAAAAATAGGCAAAGTGGGACATAGCAAAAAGGCGAAAGTTCTTCCTTACCGTATTCACGACCTACCCGACCCTGAAAAACTAGACACACTAGCTCAATTTATTGCTCGTTTTGGTTACAAGATTAGAACTAGTGGCAATAAAGACACCGTATCAAAGTCTATTAATGCTTTACTAACGGAGGTTCAAGGTAAGAAAGAGGCTAATTTAATTGAGACGGTATCAATCAGAGCAATGCAAAAAGCGAGATACTCAACACATAATATTGGGCACTACGGTCTTTCGTTCGACTACTATACGCACTTCACCTCTCCTATCCGCCGTTACCCAGATATGATGGTACATCGTTTGGTTACAGCCTACTTGGAAGAGAATGCACCAAGTGCATCTGAAGAAAAGTATGAAGAGTTATGTGACCACAGTTCTCAAATGGAACTTATCGCTTCGAATGCTGAACGAGCTTCAATCAAATACAAACAGGTTGAATTTATGGCAGACAAACTTGGGCAGGAGTTTGAGGGTGTCGTTTCGGGTGTTACTGAATGGGGGCTTTACGTAGAGCTTAACGAGAACAAATGCGAAGGAATGATTCCTGTACGCGACCTTGACGACGACTACTACGAGTTCGACGAAAAGAACTACCGCTTGATTGGGCGACGCACACATAAGGTTTTCTCACTAGGCGACCCCATACGAATCCAAGTTGCTAGAGCAAATCTAGAAAAGAAACAGTTAGACTTCACCTTGGTAGACGAGTCGCCTAAAAGCAAAAAATAGATGAAAACTGAGGTTCTCACTGATCTAGAGCAAATTGAGTCGGTTATCAAAACCTGCTCAGTTTGCTATGTAGGTCTGATCGACTCCGATGGCTCACCCTATGTAATCCCCATGAACTTTGGCTATTACAAAAACATAATATACCTGCATTCAGCTCCAACAGGCAATTTGGTAGATAAGGTCAAAAATGACAATCGGATCTGCATCACTTTTTGTAGTGATGGTGAGTTGGTCTATCAACACCCCGATGTGGCTTGCAGTTATAGAATGAAGGCCGAAAGTATTGTTTGCAAGGGAAAGGTAGGGTTTGTCGACGATTTCGATAAGAAAGTAGAGATTTTAAACATCATAATGAAGCAGTATGTCAAAGACAAAAGCTTCAACTATTCAAAACCAGCAGTTGAGAATGTACTTATCTGGGAGGTCCCCATTGAAAAGGCTACAGGAAAGTCTTTTGGAGTACCACACGCTGGACCACAAATAATAAGAGGAGGTAAATAATTACCTCCTCTTACTTTTATCTCGTTTATTGACTTACTAGTCATTATAATGGATAAGAGTCAAAAGCGTACAAATCTGTCGATAGATAGCGTTCGCCCGTGTCAGGTAGAAGCACTACAATGTTTTTACCTGCATTCTCAGGGCGTTGAGCCAACTTAGTTGCAGCAGCAACAGCAGCTCCAGAGGAGATTCCTACAAGTAGCCCTTCTTGGGTCGACAACTCACGTCCTACGCGAATAGCCTCATCGTTTTCAATCTGAACTACCTCGTCAACAACACTAGCATCGTAGTTTTTGGGCACAAATCCAGCACCAATACCTTGAATTTTGTGAGGGCCTGGCTTGCCGCCCGAAAGTACAGGAGAGCTTGCGGGTTCAACAGCTATAATCTTAATCGATGGGTTTTTAGCTTTTAGTGCAGAACCTACTCCACTAACTGTACCACCAGTACCAACACCAGCAACAAACATGTCAACCTTACCATCGGTAGCACTCCATATTTCAGGACCAGTAGTGCGTTTGTGAACTTCAGGGTTAGCCGGATTTTCAAACTGTTGCAAAACTACCGAACCTTCAATTTCTGTTTGAAGAGCCATAGCCTTAGCTATAGCACCCTTCATTCCATCGGCTCCAGGAGTCAGATGCAATTCAGCACCCAGAGCTTTTAATAAGTTTCTACGCTCTACACTCATGGTCTCGGGCATGGTAAGAATTAGTCTATAGCCTTTTGATGCAGCTACAAGCGCCAACCCTACACCGGTATTACCACTAGTAGGTTCAATAATAGTTCCTGACTTTTTAAGCGTTCCCTTGGCTTCGGCATCTTCTACCATAGCTAGGGCAATACGATCTTTGACGCTACCTGCTGGATTGAAATATTCTAATTTAGCAATCACTTTCGCTTTAAGCCCCTTGGCAGCATTATAGTTAGTCAGCTCTAGCAATGGAGTTGAGCCGATCAAATCTGTTAGTTTACTTGAAATTTTACTCATAACATCTATTTTTTAAGTGTATGTATTTCTAAATATAAAATAAAGATTTTGATTAACACTTTTGTATAGCCTTTTTTATGTTTTTTATTCGCACTTTTATAACTATCTTTGCAGACTATATCACTTCATTTTAAGCGTATTCAAATGAACCCTTTAGACCATACACTCTGTCTTACTCAGGTCGTAGACCAGTTATCAAATAGCAATTCTTATCAAGAGCTGTTTCATGAGCAAAGAGATGGAGAACTACTCCCTTCCGCTAAAGAGCTCAATACGATTATTGAACTATGTCGAACAATCTTATTTCCTGGGTATTTCGGAAATTCAAGTATAAACAGTAGAACCATCAAATATCACATTGGAGTTAATGTAGAAAGTCTGCTAGAACTTCTTACCGACCAGATATTTGCAGGCTTATGCTTCACTCGCAGACACAATGATCAAGATTGCAGAGAGGTAAAACGTCAAGAAGCAGCCCAAAAGGCTATTTCTTTTATTACGAAACTTCCCGAAATGCGTCATACGCTTGCAACCGATGTAAAAGCAGCTTATATAAGTGATCCTGCTGCGCAAAGTGTTGGAGAAGTTATTTGTTGTTACCCAGCGATACGAGCTATTAGCAATTACCGAATAGCACACGAACTACTACTACTTGGAGCACCTTTGATTCCACGTATGATAACCGAAATGGCACATAGCGAAACAGGAATAGACATTCATCCTGGCGCGCAAATTGGTGGTTTCTTTACCATTGATCACGGTACTGGTGTTGTTATTGGAGCTACAACCATTATTGGAAACAACGTAAAACTATATCAAGGGGTAACCCTTGGAGCCAAGAGTTTTCCTTTAGACGAAAACAACCAACCCATTAAAGGCATCTTAAGACATCCCATCATCGAAGACGATGTCATCATATATTCCAATGCAACGATACTCGGAAGAATCCGTATAGGTAAGGGAGCTGTCATTGGTGGTAATATTTGGGTTACTGAAGATGTAGAATCAAATTCAAGAATAGTACAGCGAAAAGTTTAAAACAAAGATTAATATTATATATTTTAATGAATAAAAACTATGCAATGATTGCTAAAACATTCCAAGGATTGGAAGAGGTTTTAGCAGAAGAGTTAACAGTACTAGGGGCTAGTGATGTACAGATTGGTCGCCGTATGGTATCATTCTCTGGTGATAAAGAGATGATGTACCGAGCCAACTTTTGTCTGCGAACTGCTACTCGTATACTTAAGCCCATCAAAGAATTTACCGCAAAAAATGCTGATGAGGTATATGATGCCATCAAAAACATAGTTTGGGAAGACTACATGGATGTGAATAACACATTTGCTATTGACTCAGTTGTCTTTAGCAACGAGTTTAGACACTCTATGTTCGTTTCTTATAAGGTTAAAGATGCTATTGTTGACTATTTTAGAGATAAAACAGGAAAACGACCATCGGTACGTATTCACAGACCTGACATTTCGCTTAACATCCATATTGCTGAGACGCGATGCACGCTATCGTTAGACTCATCGGGTGAATCGTTACACCGTCGCGGTTACCGCCAAGAAGCTGTTGAGGCCCCTCTGAACGAGGTTCTTGCAGCAGGTATGATTCTACAAGCAGGATGGAAAGGTGAAACCGACTTTATCGACCCCATGTGTGGATCTGGTACTATTCCTATTGAAGCGGCTCTTATTGCAAGAAACATCGCTCCTGGGCTTTTCAGAAAAGAGTTTGCCTTCGAAAGATGGGTTGACTTTGATAAAGAGCTTTTTGAAGAGGTTTATAATGACGACAGCCAAGAGAGAGAGTTCAACCATAAAATTTATGCAAACGATAATAACCCCAATGCTATTGAAATTGCGAGTCGCAACATCAAAGCTGCAGGTGTATCAAAAGACATTGAGTTGGCACTCAAACCTATTCAGCGTTTAGAGCAACCAACTGAGCCAACACTGATGATTACCAACCCACCGTATGGTGAGCGTATCTCTACAGACGATATTCTTGGTTTATACGAAGTAATTGGTGAGAGACTTAAACATGCTTTTTTAGGCAATACGGCTTGGATTCTATCGTATAGAGAAGAGTGCTTTGTGAAAATCGGTTTAAGACCGAGCTTAAAACTACCTCTATTCAACGGCCCACTTGAGTGTGAAATTAGAAAGTATGAGATTTTTGATGGCAAAATGAAGGTTTTCAAAGCAGAAAACCCTAGTGAGCATAGAAAAGACAAACCAAGAGACTCTTCAAAACCACGTGTAAGAACTCCCAAAACCATTGTGCGTGTAAAAGAGGGAGATGCTCCAAAGTTTGAGCGTAAACCTTCAGCAGACTCCTCAACAGGATCTTCAGATAGAGAGCGCTATAAACAACACTACGAAAGAAAAGTTGAGTATCAAAAAAGACTAGAAGAAGGAACGGAGGCTTCCGAAAACTCAGCTACTGAAAATTAAATAAAAGCCCTAAGCACTTTGCTAACTAAGAAGAACATGAGACACAAACTTTACTTACTATTAAGTCTATTTTTTTTAAGTAATACACTTTTTGCTCAAGACACATTAAAAGACCTCACCCTAGAGCATCTTATGCCAGGTGGAAACAGTTATATTTTCCCCGAAAACAGGTATGGATTAAGCTGGTGGGGGGATCAATGTGTGCAAAAAGAGATGGATAACCTTAAACTAATAAACACTAAGAACGGTAAAGAGAAGGTCTTACTGACACGCACCGAGGTCAATCAAATTCTTAGTCAGCAAGGCGTTTCTGAGCTTACAACGTTTTATCAAGCTCAACTTCCTTGGGCAAACCAAAATAGGTTCTACTTCGAACAAGGAGATGAGTATGTTTTAGTGGATTGGGAGGCTAAAACAGCCTCCATTCTCCATAAGACAGCACCCGAAGCCGAAAATAACGATTTTAACCCTATCTCTAAAAATCTTGCCTACACGGTAGGTAATAATTTATGGGTTAACGACAAGCAAGTCACAGACAATCCTGAAGGAATAGTTGCGGGTCAAACCGTACACCGCAGTGAGTTTGGAATTCGAAAGGGTACGTTTTGGAGTTCGAAAGGCGACTTACTCGCTTTTTACCTCAAAGACGAGACCATGGTGAGTCAATATCCCCTTGTAGATATTACAAGCAGAGTAGCCTCACTTGAAAATGTACGCTACCCTATGGCAGGCATGGAAAGTCATAAGGTTAAAGTTGGTATATACAACCTAGCAAACCAAAAGACAGTTTACTTAAATACAGGAGATCCGACCAATCGATTCTTTACAAATATCTGCTGGTCACCTGACGACAAGTCAATTTATCTGATTGAGGTAAACAGAGATCAAAATCAATCAAAGCTTTGCCGCTATAACAGTGCAAGTGGAGAACTTGAGATGGTTTTATACGAAGAATCACACCCCTACTACGTAGAACCTCAAACCCCCATTGTATTCTTACCTTGGAATTCAAACCAATTCGTACTCCAAAGTCAAAGAGATGGCTTTAATCATCTCTACCTGATGAATGCCCAAGGGGAAATCATTAAACAACTTACAAGTGGACATTGGTTAGTGCAAGAGTTAGTAGGTTTTAACCCTTCTAGAAAAGAAATTATCCTTACAGCTACAAAACAATCTCCTCTACAGAATAATATTTTAGCTCTGTCGGTTAACTCAGGTAAATTGCGTGAAATTGACAACCTTGAAGGAGTTCATCGCCCCCTACTTAGCGGCTCAGGAACTTACCTTATAGATAGTTACAGCTCACCAAACTTACCTCGAGTTGTTGATATAGTCAATATTGATAAAGAGACTAGAATCAACTTACTCAAAGCTGAAGACCCCTATAAAGAATATAAACAACCCCATATCCAAGTAGGTACAATCAAAGCCGCTGATGGACAAACAGACCTGTATTATCGATTGGTTACTCCAAGTAAATTAGACAAAGACAAGAAATACCCAGTAATCGTTTATGTTTATGGTGGGCCTCATGCTCAAATGATAAATGGTGGTTGGAACTACGGTGTCAGGGGCTGGGACATATACATGGCAAACAAAGGCTATATTGTTTTTACCTTAGACAATAGGGGTAGTGCAAACCGAGGCCTGGAGTTCGAGAACTGTACTTTCCGCGAACTCGGAATAAAAGAGGGAGAAGACCAAGTTGAAGGTATCAAGTTCCTAAGTACTCTAGATTACGTAGATACAGATAGAATCGGAGTACATGGTTGGAGCTTCGGTGGACACATGACCACAGCACTTATGCTACGCTACCCTCAGATTTTTAAGGTAGGTGTTTCGGGAGGCGCAGTAATGAATTGGGCTCTATACGAGATTATGTATGGTGAGCGCTACATGGATACTCCGCAAACCAACCCCGAAGGATACAAAAAGACAGATCTAACCAATTATGCTAACCTGCTCGAGGGAAGATTGCTGCTTATTCACGACGATCACGACACAACTTGCGTGCCTCAACATACACTCTCTTTTCTTAAAGCGTGTATAAATGCGCGCACTTATCCCGATTTATTTATATATCCTAACCATGCTCATAATGTGCAAGGCCGAGATAGAGTACATTTGTACGAAAAGATAACAAGATATTTTGAAGACTTTTTATAAACTTATTTCTGAATAAAATGAAGCTATTATTATTGGGTTCTGGTGGTAGAGAGCATGCACTGGCATGGAAAATTGCACAAAGTCCGTTAATCGAACAACTTTATATTGCTCCAGGCAATGTGGGGACTCAAACCTTAGGACAAAACATAGCTATTGACCCTTGTGACTTTACAGCCTTGAAAGAGTTTTGCTGCAAGAACGAAGTTACGGCAGTAGTTGTAGGCCCCGAAGCTCCTTTGGTTCAAGGTGTTTACGACTCTTTCAAAGCCGATGATTCGACCAAACACATTACGGTTATTGGCCCATCAAAGAAAGGTGCTCAACTCGAGGGTAGCAAAGAGTTTGCTAAGGCGTTCATGCAGAAATACAATATTCCTACGGCCAAATACAAAAGCATCACACAAAACAATATAGAAGAAGGGTTTGAATTCTTAGAAAGCCTCAAAGCACCTTACGTATTAAAGGCTGACGGTCTTTGTGCTGGTAAAGGTGTGCTAATTTTAGATTCACTAGATGAGGCTAAAAGCGAACTTCAAGAGATGCTTTCGGGTCGTTTTGGACAAGCAAGCACCACGGTTGTTATTGAGGAATTCCTTAGTGGAATAGAGTGCTCTGTTTTTGTACTTACTGACGGAATTGATTATAAGATTCTTCCTGTTGCCAAAGACTATAAGAGAATTGGTGAGGGAGATATAGGGCTAAATACGGGTGGAATGGGTAGTATATCACCAGTTCATTTTGCAGATGAGGTTTTTATGGAAAAAGTAAGAACTCGAATTGTAGAACCCACTGTACACGGAATTCAAAAAGAAAACATTGATTACTTAGGTTTCATCTTTGTGGGTGTAATTTCGGTAGACAATGAGCCCATGGTTATTGAGTATAATGTGCGAATGGGTGACCCTGAAACTGAAAGTGTTATGCTACGCATAAAAAGCGACCTGGTAGAACTATTCCAAGGAATACAAGATGGAACTCTTCAAGACAAAAAGCTAGTAGAAGACCAGCGACATGCAGCTTGTGTAGTCATGGTTAGCGGTGGATATCCTGAAGAATTCAAAAACGGTTATGAAATAACAGGCACTGAGTCGACCAATCCTGATACCCTTGTTTTTCACTCGGGTACAAAAAGTCAGGGAGAGACTATACTCACCAATGGCGGTAGAGTTTTAGCTGTATCTTCGTATGGCGAGACCATGCAGGAAGCATTAAATAACAGCTATCAAAAAGCTAAAGAAATCAATTTTAAAGACAAATACTTCAGAACTGATCTTGGTTTTGATTTAAAATAAATGAGAGATAACTCAATACAGAATAGATACACAACAGGTAGATTTACGCTACCTATTGTGTATATTGCTTGTACAGTAGGCTGGATTATTTCAGCCTACTATACCCCTAGCAACCAATACCCTTTCCCGAGTGATAATCCTATCTGGAATATAATCTCACTCCAGAATTTACCTGCTTGGATTAGCCAATTGGGTACTTACGCTATTTTAAGCTTGGTGGGATACCTACTTATTCAGCTGAACAATCAGTTTACCATTATTACACAAAGAGCAACAGTACAGTCAACCCTGTTTTTACTCTTCATAACAGCCATACCACAGCTACACATCATTCAGCCCAGTATTATTATTGGGTTTTGCTTTGTCTGCAGCACTTATTTCTTATTCCTATCTTATAAAGAGTGGGATTCGATGCGCCAACAGTTCTTTGCGGGAGTATCGATGGCAATAATCTTCTTTATGGAGCCCAAAACGATATTACTATTCCCTATATTCTTGCTAAGTAGAATCACATTCAACTGCATGAATTTAAGGACACTTTGCGCTACACTGTTGGGATTTTGCATGCCGATTTGGTTCTTATTAGCACACGCCATTTGGCACGAGCAGATAGAACTATTTTACTTTCCTTTTACCGATCTATTTAGTGGGCACGATCTGTTCAATTACCATACACTGAGCTGGGATCAGTTGGCTACATGGGGTTATATGGTTTTTATTTCGTTATTGGCTGGAGGATATTTAGTATTCTCACGTACCAAGATGAGAACCCGTACCCGCCAAATGGTAAACCACTTCAATAGAATAGCAATTTACTCGATTGCACTAACACTACTTTACCCCAATATCCTCAGAGAGATTATTCCCATTTGGTTAATCTCAATAAGCTTTACTTACGGCTATGCCTTAATGAGCAATCGGGATAAACTCTCCAATTATCTATTCATGTTTTCAATCTCACTGCTAATCACCTTATTCTGCTTCAACGTATGGATGCTATAATACAATTTCTTATTGACTGGGGTTACCTCGGTATGTTTATTTCAGCCCTTCTTGCCGGAAGTGCCATCCCCTTTAGTTCAGAAGCAGTACTTGCCGCTTTAGTACACCCATCCACAGGACTTGATCCGTGGATTTGTCTTCTAGCAGCATCTGCTGGCAATATTTTGGGCAGTTGCACCTGCTTTGTTATCGGACGTATGGGCCATATGGATTGGTTGGAAAAATACTTCAACATGAAGCCCGAGAAGATTGTAAGAATGCAACATCAACTCAATAAACGCAGTGGTCTGATGGCCTTCTTTGCTTTTATTCCAATTGTTGGTACTGTGATAGTTGTGGCATTGGGGTTTCTGCGAAGCAATTTCCTAGTGGTACTCGTAAGTATGTCAATTGGAAAAGTGCTACGCTACCTATTGGTTATTTACGCAGCTCTAGGTATCTTTAATTATTTTTAAACGATGGACGAACTCATTCTAGAAAAGACAGAGG
>QXGG01188778.1_pt1 | contig 33621 bp, 34 predicted proteins | sample 1982491 | NCBI WGS metagenome assembly QXGG01 (sample SAMN09924614, study PRJNA488089) | Wastewater metagenome, whole genome shotgun sequencing project. | isolation source: South African research farm wastewater | place: South Africa: Irene, Agricultural Research Council, Animal Production... | reverse complement strand
GTGCTGTTGTTCCTCGGATTTCTCGTTCTTCTCGGCTATCCGGCAATGCATCTGATCACAGCCGGGTTCGAGGCATGACACGGTAAGCCAAGCCATTTCCCAACTGAATCACGAAGAAAGGACATGAGATGAGCACATTCGAACAGACATGGGAGTACTACTGCATACGGCTGGCGGCCCAGCGTGAGCACGACCGGGGCGAAGTGAGCGCGACGACGATCGTTCTCGCAGCGGCATTGATCGCTCTTGCACTGTCGGTCGGGGTGATCGTCTCCGACAAGGTGCGGAACAAGGCGAACAGCCTCGATCTGGGCTGAGAAATTTGGACTCGAGTGAGCCCAATGATCATGGCGAGAGTTACGAGCCCAATGATCATGGCGAGAGTTACGAGCCCAATGATTATGGCGAGAGTGACGAGCCCAATGATTATGGCGAGGCGACGACTCAGACAGTTCTTGTCGTCCCGGTCGTGATCGCCATCTTGTTGATTGCTGTTCAGGCGGCTGTCTACTTCCACACATCGAACATCGCCGGAGCAGCTGCTTCGAGCGGTGCTTCGGCAGCGGCTGCTCATAGTGACACGACCGGATCAGCTGTTGCTTGGGGGCGCGATGCAGCACGAGCAATCGCAACCGGAGCGGGAGCCGATCTGGTGTCGACTCCAGATGTGGAACTCTCCTTCGAGACGGTGACAGTTGCAGTGGAAGTCCGAGTTCCGAGGATCGTTCCGTACTTCCCTGAAACCGTTCGTCGTGTGGCAACCGAGCCGCGTGAGCGATTCCTCATCGAATCGATGAGGTGAACCGATGCATCGAGATGAGCGTTTCAGCGGCGACGAACATGCGCTTCGGTGGCATTCTCGGAAAGACTTCGGCAGCGCTGCGATGGAACTCGTTCTCCTCACACCTGTCCTGGTGGTGCTGATGCTGTTCATCGTCTTTGCTGGTCGGGCGGGCGAAGGAATGAGCGAGCTCCGTCATGCCGCGGATCAAGGAGCGCGTGCGGCCTCCCAAGTTGCTCGATCGCGCATGGAGAGCGCCGCACGTTCCGCAGTCCTGAGAGATCTCCGAACATCTGGGTCGTCTTGTGTGAACCCATCCGTGTCTCTCACGACCGACTCGACATTGGATGGCTCATTCGTCACGGTGAGTGTGACTTGCACGATTTCCGATGACGGACTCGGATTGCTGCGAGCAGGCCGCAGGTCGATACGGGCCACATCGACCGAGATCATCGATCGATTCCGGTCGGACCTGTGAGATGAGGAAGAGATCGTGCACAGCCGATTCGGACAGAGGGTCGATAGCGGCTTTCGTCGTGTGCCTGGCGTTCACGTTCGTGGGTGTGGCAGGTCTAGCTGTCGACAGTGGACGTCTGGTTGCGACCCACATAGCAGCAGCTGATCATGCCGAGAACGCGGCCAGAGTCGCAGCCCAACAGGTGCGAGGGATTCGATCCGGAGAGAGAACACTCGACCCCGATCGCGCTCGGTCGGCAGCTGCGAGGTATTTGTTGCGATTCGGCTTGTCGGGGGACGTACGCGTGGATGCGGTGACTGTCGTGGTGACGGTCCGTATGACTGGATCGATGACGTTGCTCCGTGTCATCGGGGTACGCGACCGCAGCGTCAGTGCAACTCGGCGAGCGGAACTGACCGATCGGTGAAGGCTGTGAGGACGCCTACGGTGCGAATCGTCTGGCGATGTTTCGTCTTCGTCGTCCTCATGGCACCGCTGGCTGTTCTCGGGGGAATGGCGTGGGGAAGAGCATCCGAAAACATCGAGACGAAGGATGTCCTCGCGAACCAGATCGGGAATCTGCTCGATGGACAGCTCTCCGATGAGACGGTGCTCGTCATCTGTCTCGGGGTGATGGTCGGAGCATGGATGCGAGTGGTCTGGATCGCAGCTGTCGTCGTGACCTGTCGTTGGCGCGGACGTGACGTGCGCGGCGCAGATCGCTTCATGTTCCGACTGGTGATGCGGGTGCTGGTGTTGACCCCGATCGCGGCCAGCGGAGCGACTCCGCAGATCGATGCCCTTGCGACGAGTTCGGCGATCGAGATCGAAGGAGAAACTGAGGGCATCCTTCAGGAGGTGACGACACGCGACGCACTCCTCGTCTCGATCGTGGTTGCTGTCGGAGTGGCGTGGCATCTTCGTCAACGTCGTGTTGCAGGTTTGCGTTCCTCCTCTTCGCTGACGGCCGATGCGGACTCTTCCCGCTTTGAATCCGATGTCGTTCGAAGCGGCAGCGATCAGGTGCTGGCACATCTGGAGCTTGCTGTTCGCTCGCTCGTGTCGGCGGGTCGACGAGACTTTCGCTGGCTGGTTCAGCATCCGTCAGGACTCGTTCATGTCGAGTGTCCGGCTCGGGGAATCGATCCCGCTCCGTGGACTCGTGTTTCCGATGACGTTCTCGTCCTCGATGTTCGAGGAACAGTGGAGGAACTCGAGCGAATCGCCGCGACAACGCAGACACTCCTCCCGGTTCTTCTCCCGATCGGCACGACCGAAGCGGGCTCGATCTGGCTGAATCTCGACGAAGCAGGATCGTTCTTCGTCGAGGGTCGACACGATTCTGCTGATGCCGTCTGGGAAGGACTTCGGCAGTCACTTGCGCTGTCGACATTGCACAGCAGTGTGAATCTGATCGGCTGTACGGGCGACGAGCTTTTCGGGCGACGACAGCTCGTGACGCGTGACGATGCGAATGCTGACGACATCGCCCGGATCCTTCACAGCGACGAAGCACCTTCGGTGATCCTTCTCTCACACGGATCGAGGCGTGAATTCCACATCGAAGGAATCAACCGATCGGGCAATTCCGATTGCGGGCTCGTGATGAGGAACGACGCCTGGTATCTCCTTCCGCTCCAGCGGCAGATCGAACCGACGATGTGCACAGACGAAGATCGACGCGCGTTGATCGATCTCATGGGTTCGACCACCCCCATCATCGAGTGCACGAGTCGAGCCTCTCCCGCCCAGGATCACGATGTCGAACGTCGGGAAGAACTCGGCGACCGATTCCGACATCACGAAATCGATCGGGTGATGTCGGAAATGTCCTTCATCGTCCGGACGATGGGTCGGCCTGCTGTCGAAAATGTCGGCAGTTTCGATCGTCGTCGTGTGCAGTTCGAACGATGCAAGAGCGAGGAACTGGTGGTCTGGTTGACGCTTCATCCCCAGCGCCAACATCGATCATCCGCTCGAGCAGAGATGTGGAGCGTCCCGGTCAAGGATGCGACCTTTTCGAACATCACATCGGATGTGCGGCGAAGTTTGACGGCCTATGAAACACCTCCCCGAGACGAACAATGGCTGGGTGTGACCATGAACGACGACCTTCCGCTGAATCCGAGGGTTGTGTCCGACAGGGCGGTGCTCGAGAGATGTCTGGGTCATGCACGTCGATGTCCGGAAGACGACGGCCTCGGCGTTCTGTTGTTCGGTCTCGACTTCGTGCGCGGCTGCCCTCTGGAGGGATCTCGGTACCTCTGGCACGATGCAGCAGGGATCACCACGGAGATCGCCATGCTCGTCGTTCGTGCCGCTCTGCTGTGCTGTGAGATGGCTCTCGAGTGCGGGGATGTGGAATCGCTGTATCGGAGTTCGGCAAAGGGTCTTGCGGCGGTTCCTGGCCACGAGGGTCTGGTGTCCATTCGAATGCGTCAACATGCCGAGAACGCAGATCGAGCGTCACTGGCGGTCGAATGGGAGTCGTATTGCCGTTCGCTGATCAACGACGAGTGGGGTGATTCCCAACCGAGCCCGCAGATGATCGATCTTTGGCGATCGTTGTCAGGAGGACGTCATCGGTCGGAGTGACCCGACCGATACCGACGCGTCACTCGTCGAAGTCGTCCGTGAGGGCGTCCAGAGCGCCGGCCTCGAGCTCGGGGATGCCTTGTGATCTGCGCAGTTTGTCGATCTCGCGGACGGGAACAGCCAGTTTGCGATATCGGGTTCCACCAGGGGTGATCGTCTCGAGTGAGTCGTTCAACTTGCGGAAATTGTCCGCAACACCCTCGACGGCCTTGGTGTATTCCTTCCATTGCTTGTCGAAGTTGTTGACCAGTTTCATGACATCGGCAGCCGTGCGTTCGGTGTGGAAGCTGTCTGCAGCTTGTCGGATCACGACGAGAAACGCGTACAACGTCAACGGCGAGCACAGGACCACCTTGCGTTCGAGTGCCTGGTCGATGAGATTCGGATTGACTTCGTGTACGAAGCCGCTGATGCTCTCATTGGGGACGAACATCAGGACGTAGTCGATCGCATTGTGTTCCGATTTGTCGATGTAGTCGCGTTTGGCGAGAGCATCGACATGGCCGCTCACGGCACGCAGGAATGCCTGCTTGGCCGAGTCACGTTGATGATCGGATTCTGCGTTGAGGTACTCGACGTACTTGTCGAGAGGAAACTTCACGTCCATGAAGAGAACGCGATCAGGGGGCATGCTGAAGCGATAGTCGGGTCTCCCTCCGCCGTCGATTTGGCTCTGTTTGTGGTAGTTGACTCCTTCGAGGAAGCCAGCGGCGCGCAACATGTCTTCTGCCAACCGCTCACCCCATTGGCCGCGCGCCTGAGAGTTCGACAGGACCTCGTTCAGATTTTCCGTGCGCTGAGACAGGGCGGTGACCGCTCTTTCCATTGCTCCGTACTGTTGGGCGTTCTTCTCTCGCAAGGCAGTGATCGCGACATCGAGACTCTTGAGCTGCTCCGTCATTTCGCTCTTGACCGAAGCCATGGTGTTGTTGATGGTGTTGTTGATCAACTCGGCTCTTGTGCCGAACTGATCGGTTCCCATTTTGGTGACGAGTTCACCGACCATCTGGAGAGATTCCTCGCGATCACGTCGGGCTCGCTCACTGAGATCGTCGAGAGCTCGCGCCAGCGCATCGGAAACGGTGCGAGCAACCTCCGTGTGGAGGAGCGATGGATCAGACGAATTGGCATGGGTCGAAGAGGGGGCGGGTCGTCGACTCATGACGATCACGAGGGCGATCAGGCCGATGATGAGAAATGCTGCGATTCCGAGGAGGATCTCCATGCCAGGACTCTAGGTGAAGGGTGTGACAGCGAGTCGATGGTCGCTCGAGCTGAGCTCGGTCATGATTCGCGATTCAGGTTTTCGCGATTCAGGTTTTCACGAATCAGGTTTTCACGATTCAGGCACCCAACCCCGTCAGGCCGAGTGCCTTCATTGCCTCGCGCACTGTGGAGACCCGCACGACTGTGATCCTGGCATCGACATCGGGTGTCTTCGCGGGGACCACCGCAGTCGAGAAACCGAGGCGCGCAGCCTCGGCCAAGCGTCGCGACGAATGCGGAACCTGACGGACCTCTCCGCCGAGACCGACTTCGCCGAAGGCGACGGTGTCCGGTTTCAAGGGTTGGCGTCCGAGAGCGGAGAGAACGGCCAGACACAGACCGAGATCGCTGCCGGGTTCGGTGATGCGAACGCCGCCGACGATGGATGCATAGACGTCGTGGCTCCCGACGGGCTGTTTCAATCGTTGAGCGAGGACGGCGAGCAGCATTGCAAGACGCGTGGAATCGAGTCCTTGCACACTTCGACGCGGCGGAGTGTCACCGCGTACTTCGCTCGTGAGGACTTGTAGCTCGACCATCAGAGGCCGCTGACCTTCGAGTGTTGGGACGACGACGCTTCCCGGAATTCCTGTTTGGCGATCCGAGAGGAACAAGGCGCTCGGATCGGGCACACCGCGCAGGCCGGCCTCGGCCATTTCGAACAGGCCGAGTTCGGTGGTCGGGCCGAAGCGGTGCTTCGATGCGCGCAACAGCCGCAACGCGTGATGTCGTTCGCCTTCGAATTGGAGAACCGTGTCGACCACATGTTCGAGAACTCGTGGGCCTGCCAGACCGCCGTCTTTCGTCACGTGGCCGACCAGGACCATCGGAACGTTTCGTCTCTTCGCCTCGGTCACGAGTGCATGTGCACACGCTCGCACTTGAACGACACTTCCCGGTGCAGAGCCGAGTTGAGGATCGATCAAGGTCTGAATGCTGTCGATCACGACGAGTTCGGGCTGGATCTCGTCGAGCGCAGCGATGATGTGCGGAAGAACTGTCTCGGACAGAAGCCACAAGTCGTCTCGAACTGCGTGGAGTCGCTCGGCTCTCAGCCGTACCTGCTGAGCGCTTTCCTCGGCGGAGACGTAGAGCATGCGACCGGGTCGGCACGCCACCATCTGCAACAGCAGTGTGCTCTTGCCGATACCCGGTTCGCCGCCGAGCAGCGTCACCGATCCCGGAACGAACCCGCCCCCGAGAACGCGATCGAGTTCATCGATACCCGTGGACGTGGGCGATCCGTGTTCCACGTCGACATCGCCGATGCGCTGGGCTTTGCCCGGTGGGACGAGGGCGAGCCCCGCGGCGAGCGACGCCGAATTGCCGGCGGGTTCTTCGACGTCTTCGACGAGGCTGTTCCATGCTCCGCAAGAGGAACAACGTCCTGCCCACTTGGGAAACGACGCTCCGCAATCCGAGCAGTTGTAGACGAGGCGAAGTCGAGCCATGCCGGAACTCTAGAGATCGGGTGTTGTACGTGGATCGAACCGACTGGGAGGCGGCTGGCGCGGGATCGGACCCGTCTGCGAGCCCGGCGGTCGGATCACTCGCGGATCTCGGGGGCGGATCGACTCGTCGTACTCCCGCGAACCGCCTGGTTCCTGGGACCTGCGCGGCTCTCGCGGTCCAGGGGGTCGGCGAGTGGGTCGTCGGCGGCTGATGAGAACTGCGAGCAGGATCACGATTCCGACGAGAATCAGCCAGTAGCCGAGGATCGTTCCCGAGATCCGGGCGAGGAGCGGCCAGAATCCGCCGTCGACCCTCTCCGTCACGGCACCGACGACCACCGATTGTGCGGTCCCGTCCGTGGGAGCAGTCCAGATGACACCGCCTTCGGCTTCGGTTCCGGTCGACTTCTTGACCGATCCGGGAAGTCGCGCCACCAGGGTGACCGTGACGGCATCCATGGGGTCGGCGACGTTCAACCGATCGGCGGCATTTCGCCATGGGGATCCACCGATTGCCGACGTGAGGAGGGGGTCGCTGAACGTTTCGAGGCCGCCGACGAATTGGAGAGTGGCATCGAGCGTCGTACTCACGAGCCGACCGTCGACGGTTCTTTTCAATTCGGGTTCCAGCAATGGCCCATTCGGACCGCTGATCTGGCGCAGAGCTCGTGTCGCCTCGGCCGGCGACTCGAATGCGTACCTCAGGATGACTCGAAGTCCGCCATTGTTGACCTGAAGGGGACCTTCGATCGTCCAGCCGCTCGCCACGAGATCGTCGTAGCGGATGTCGGCAGCAAGTCCGGGAACTTTGGTCACGACTTCGGCATTGGCATCGACGGTCACTTGAACGGTGCCGGCACCGGTGTCATCGGCGGTGACGTCGACGCGAATGTCCACCTTGCACGAGCTCGTGAGAGCCAGGACGAGCCCGACCGCGAGAATTTTCGCCATGCGCGAGCCGACGACCTTGCTGACGATCACCCTGAGAACATAGTTCCTGAAAGTCGGACCCGGACTGTCGCCCGAGTCCGATTTCAGTCAGATGTGGGTGTTTCGGTGTCGGGCGTTCCTTCGCCGACTCCGGCGAGTTCGATTGCAGACGGCGGAACGAATCCTTCGACTGCTCGGAACGCGAGGCGACGATCTCCCGGACTCTCCGGATCGTCCTCGACATCGACGACGATGATCTCGCCGGCGTGGAACTGCTTGTAGAGGATCTTCTCGCTGAGAGCATCTTCGATGAGGCGCTGAATCGCTCGGCGCAAAGGTCGAGCACCCAACTGCGGGTCGTATCCGCGCTCTGCGAGGAGTTCCTTGGCCGCAGGGGTGAGTTCGATTCCGAGTCCCTGACTCTCCAGCTGACCAGCGAGGCGCTTGAGCATGAGATCGACCATCTGCACGACCTCTTCCTTCGCGAGCTCGTGGAACACGATGACTTCGTCGATTCGGTTGAGGAATTCCGGACGGAAGTGGTTCTTGAGGGAATCCATCACCTTGTCGCGCATACGCGTGTAGCTCATCGCTTCGTCCACTTTGGTGAAGCCGACGTTCGCCTTGCGGAGATCGGCCGTTCCGAGGTTCGACGTCATGATGATCACGGTGTTGCGGAAGTCGACGGAACGCCCCTGGCTGTCCGTGAGGCGTCCTTCTTCGAGGATCTGCAACAGGGTGTTGAAGACGTCCGGATGAGCCTTTTCGATTTCGTCGAACAGAACGACGCTGAACGGCTTGCGCCGGACTGCCTCGGTGAGCTGTCCGCCTTCTTCGTATCCGACGTACCCGGGAGGCGAACCCACGAGTCGGCTGACCGTGTGCTTTTCCATGTATTCGGACATGTCGAGCGTGATCAACGAGTTCTCGTCTCCGAAGAGGAACTCACTGAGCGTCTTCGCGAGTTCTGTCTTTCCGACACCGGTCGGGCCAAGGAAGATGAAAGAACCACTCGGACGCTTCGGGTCCTTGAGGCCCGCTCGTGTGCGTCGGATGCTCTGGGAGACGGCCTTGATGGCGTTCTCCTGGCCGATGATGCGCTTGTGCAGCTCGGCTTCCATGTTGAGGAGCTTCTGCGTCTCTTCTTCGGTGAGCTTGTAGACGGGAATGCCCGTCCAGATACTCAGCACTTCGGCGACGCACTCTTCGTCGACTTCGTCGAACAGATCGACGCCGCTGGCCTTGATCTCGGCTTCTTTCGCAGCCTTCTCGGCCTGGATCTGCTTTTCCTCGTCACGCAGGCGACTCGCCTCTTCGTAATTCTGTTCTTCGACGGCGCGCTTCTTCGCCTCCTGCACTTCGGTGAGACGGACCTCCATGTCCTTCAGATCCGGAGGCGTCTGCATTCTCTTGATGCGCAGTCGGCTGCCGGCTTCGTCGATCAAGTCGATCGCCTTGTCAGGCAGATGACGGTCGCTGATGTAGCGATCGGCGAGGTTTGCCGCAGCGACGAGGGCTTGGTCCGTGATGGTGACTCGGTGATGGGCCTCGTACTTGTCGCGCACACCGCGAAGGATCTCGATCGTGTGGGCCACCGTCGGCTCGTCGACTTTGACCGGCTGGAAACGACGTTCCAGAGCAGCATCCTTTTCGAGATGCTTGCGATACTCGTCGAGTGTCGTTGCTCCGATGGTCTGCAGTTCGCCGCGGGCGAGCATGGGCTTGAGGATGCTCGCAGCGTCGATCGCACCTTCGGCTGCGCCAGCGCCGACGAGCGTGTGGATCTCGTCGATGAACAAGATGATGTCTCCGCGGGTGCGAATCTCCTTGAGCACCTTCTTGAGGCGCTCTTCGAAATCGCCGCGGTAACGGCTTCCCGCCACGAGAGCTCCGAGATCGAGCGTGTAGAGCTGCTTGTTGCGCAGAGTTTCGGGGACGTCGTTGCTCACGATCTTCTGGGCGAGACCCTCGACGATGGCGGTCTTGCCGACGCCTGGTTCGCCGATGATGACCGGGTTGTTCTTGGTGCGTCGCGACAGGATCTGCATGACGCGCTCCATCTCGCGGGCTCGTCCGATGACGGGATCGAGCTTCTTCTCACGAGCCAATTGCGTCAGATTGCGGCCGAACTGGTCGAGGATCTGACTGTTGCCCTTGTCGCCTTCTTCCTTGCTCGAGCCACGCTCGCTTCCTGCGGACTCTCGGCCACCCTCGCTCTTGCCAGATGAACCCTGGTAACCGGAGAGGAGTTGGATGACCTGCTGGCGCACACGCGAGAGGTCGGCACCGAGCTTGACGAGAACTTGTGCTGCAACACCTTCACCTTCGCGGATGAGGCCGAGAAGGATGTGCTCGGTCCCGATGTAGTTGTGTCCGAGTTGCAGAGCCTCGCGCAACGAGAGTTCGAGAACTTTCTTCGCTCGCGGGGTGAACGGAATGTGACCAGACGGCGATGAGCCACCCTGACCGATGATCTCTTCGACTTGTGCGCGGACCGCCTCGAGGGAGATCCCGAGTGTCTCGAGTGCCTTTGCTGCGACACCCTCACCCTCGTGGATCAGACCGAGAAGAATGTGCTCGGTCCCGATGTAGCTGTGGTTCAACAAACGCGCTTCTTCTTGGGCGAGAACAACGACCCGCCGGGCCCTGTCTGTGAAGCGTTCGAACATGCTCAACCTTTCGTCACGGTTCCCCCGTGGATCTGGGCTCGGCGGATTCGTTTCGCCGGTCTCAGCGGGATCCCCAGTTCTTTGTCTTGCCGTTCGGAACGAGTTCCGATGAGCAAGATGTGAGTCACTCTATCTACGCCCAACCGAGGCAGAGCGCGTCGATCGGCAAACTCCGGCGAGTCGTCGATGTGAGACATGACTCAGGTGTTGTCTCATGATTTCCGTTCGATTCGGGAATAATTCGTGTTCCGGGAATCAATCGACACTCTTTCGATGTGACGGATGTGTGCCGAGAAGTTGCGTGAATTTCCCAATCTGGTTCGCAGACCGCAACAAGGACTGCCCTAGCCTCACGGACATGGGCATGTCGCCGTTGTTTCGACTCGAGTCGTCCGATGCCGATCGGCAACGGGTCGAAAGTGCACTGCGCGAGTCCGTCAGAACTTCCGATCCTTACCTGACAGATCTGGCGTCACATCTTCTGTTGGCTGGCGGCAAGAGATTGCGACCCATGTTCTCGGTCGTCGCCGCACAGATCGCAGGAGCGCCGACCACCGAAGAAGCTGTTCTCGGCGGCATCTCGTGTGAACTCGTGCACCTCGGATCGCTGTATCACGACGACGTCATGGACGAATCACCGACCAGGCGGGGAGTCGAGACGGTGAATGCCAAATGGGGAAACCTCCAGGCGATCCTCGCGGGCGACTTCTTGTTGTCGCGGGCCTCTGAGATTGCAGCATCGTTGGGCACCGAGGTTGCCGGCTTGCTCGCTCGCACCATCGGACGACTGTGCGAAGGTCAGATCGAAGAACTTCGCCACACGTACAACGTTGCTCGCCCCGTCGACAGCTACCTGTCGTCGATCAGCGGAAAGACTGCTTCGCTGTATGCGACATCGGCTCGAATCGGCGGCATCGTGTCGAAGTTCGATCGTTCGATCGTCGATGCCCTCACTGCCTATGGCGAGGCGTACGGCATGGTCTTCCAGATCGTGGACGATCTGTTGGATCTCTCGGCGACCGACGAGGAACTCGGCAAGCCGTCCGGCCACGACATGGTCGAGGGCGTCTACACCTTGCCCGTTCTCCACACTCTTGCCAGCGGCGGAGTTCCGGCTCGCGAACTCGCCGATGTGCTGGGCAAGCCTCTCGACTCGGTGGAAAAGGACAAGGCTTTGGCAATCGTTCGTTCGAACGGCGGCATCGAGTCCACATTGAAGATCGCGGAAGCGTACGTGCGCGAAGCACAGGATGTCAGCAGGGTCTTTCCGAATTCGGCTGCGACGCTCGCATTGCGCGAGGCCCCTGCAGCACTTCTCGCGACCGTCACTGATCGCTGACGTTCAGCGGAGCAGTTCGAGTACGTGGCGTGCGGCTGCGAGTCCGGACGTTGCCGCACCTTCCACCTTCGGACCGGCGAAGGCGTCGCCGGCGAAGACCACCGAGTCGTGCGCGAAGAACGGCTCTGGCCACGGCCGACGAGGTGTGGCGAATCGCCACTTCTTGTAGTCGCTGACGACGACGTTGGATGCCCCGACGTACGAGCGGGCATGCTCGAGCAACTGCTGCAAACCGTCCTCGACGGAGTCGTCCCAATGGGCTTCGCTCCATTGCGCATTGGCGTGACACGTCAGAGCATGCACGGGGGAGATCCCTTTGGCCTCGTTGTCGCAGATCCAGGAAAAGACGTCATCGGGGTTCTGGACTCCGCCTGGCGCATGGAGATTCGAGGGTCCATCGAGAACGGCAAGCAATCCGATCGTTCGGTCGTAATCGGCCGTCAACAGGTCACGGGGAAGTTCGATCCCTGCTTCGATCGTCAACGAGTAGGACTGAGGGATCGGACATGTGACGATCACGGCTTCCGCTCCGAGACGAGATCCGTCATCGATGGTGATCGTGTAGCGCTGATCGGCTCCATTGCGCTGCGACATCGCAGTCTCACTCACTGAGAACACGAGTGTCGACGTTCGGACGTCGAGCTTCTTCGCGATGTGCTTGGCCAGAGACGTCATGCCACCGCGCACTGCATACCGTGCATGGCCATCGTCATTGCCGAAGCCGCGGCACCATTCGTAGACGATGTCGGCACGGCGCCATTCGTCGACGAGTTGTTGGAATTCTTCGGAGCGAACAGTGAAGAACTGTGCACCATGGTCGAGAATCGCCTCTCGTCCATCCGGTGTCGCGATCCTGCGAGTGGCAAGACGGCCTCCGACACCGCGACCTTTGTCGAGAACGACGACATCGTGTCCCGCTGTAGCGAGACGGTCGGCAGCGAGCAGCCCGCTGATCCCTGCACCGATGACGACGACCGATGACATGTTTGACTCAGGAAGCAGTCGGCACGGAATGCAGATGCCGCTCACTGCGCGGCGAGGCAGTGACACGAGCGCTCCATGCTTTTTCGGCGCGTCCGAGGAAATCACCGAGAACCCGGTTGAACGTCGTCGCATGTTCGATCATGAGACCATGCGCTGCGCCCGACAGGACGGAGAGCTCAGCGGTCGGGATGAGGTCGGCCAACTCTTCGCTGTCGCCGCGGGGAGTGAGGACGTCCTGGTTGCCGACGATGACAGCCGTCGGAACCGAGATCGCTCCGAGTTGATCCCGAAGTGTGTCGTCCGCGTCGAGGATCGCTCGGACCTGTGCGGTGAAACCGTGCGATGGCCGCGATGTGGCGATCGGACCGAGCCATCCGAATGCCGGCCACATACGACGCAGCGAACGAGGACCGATGACCCAACGAGCAGCTTGTGCCGTCATTGCACCCATTCCCTCGTCGCGGGCGAGGTCCGCCCACGAAGACAGGAGATCGCGCCGCCATTGATGATTGCTGCACGATGTGCACACGAGCGACAGAGATCGAATTCGCTCGGGGTACAGAATTGCGAGCACCTGGGAGATCGCTCCTCCCATCGAGGCCCCGACGACATGAGCGGTCTCGATACCGGCATCGTCGAGAACGGCGATGGCATCTTCGGCCATTCGTTCGAGGGAATAGGAGCCGAAGGGCTTGTCACTTCGACCTGCACCGCGATTGTCGTGGGCAACGACGCGATAGCGGGTGGCGAAGACGTACCGCTGCAGGTCCCAGAGGTGCTTGTCGGCGCCGAGGCCCTGAATCATGAGAAGCGGCGTGGAAGATTTGCGCCCGATCGCTTCGTAGTGCAGTCGAACTCCATCGCTCGCAGTTGCGTAACTCACGAGGCCACCTCCCACATCTGCTTGGGAGGAATGCGTACGACGCCCTCCCAGGAGAACAGCGAGTCGATGACCTGTTCGGTGGTCATCTCGGGTTCCCAATCGAGAACTTCGCGACAGCGTGTACTCGTGCCTCGGCGACCATGATGCAGGACTTCCATGACGTGTTCGGGAACAGGTGCGCCGAAGAGATGGGCGATCCTGCGAGTGATCGTCCATTCCGGACCGACCAGCGGAAGTGGAATGTGCCGACTGCGTCGGGCGACCGAGAATCCGCTCACTTCTCCGGATCCGACAATGTTGATCGGAAGACCGACCGTTCTCTGAGAGGCAAGAATGAAGGCTCGGGCTGCATCGTCCTCGTGCAACACACTGAACATCGGTGAATGGACGAGATTGAAGGGAACGAATGGCAGTCGCAGCAATCGACCGAGAGGACTCGGAATGTGCGGTCCGACGACAGGAGCGAGTCGAAGTGCGGTGACGTCGACTTTCGACGAGGTGAAGACAGTGCGTGCGTACTCTTCGAGTTCGAGAAGCATGCGACCGTACTGAGATGTGGGATTCGGCTTCGCGTCGTCGCCGGGAATGTCGACGCTGTCGCGGCCACGTCCGTAGACCTCGAGACCCGATCGGAGAACGACGTGTTCGAGCGAGGGACTCCAACGCACGGAATCGAACAATGAATGGGCTGTCTGACGAGTGAACTTCTCAGCGTGATTCGGTGTGGCACGGGCATCGGGTTCCCACACTGCGAGATGGATGAGAACATGTGGGTCGACACTCTCGACGATGCGAGCCATCTCGTCTGCTCGCGAGGCATCGACGAGATGGAAGGTGCTCCGTGTCAGACGTCGACGGGGTGGGTCGGCGTCGACACCGGTGATCGAGTCCACCCAGGGTTCGCGCTCCAGCCTGGCGGCAACGAGTGAGCCGAGTTGGCCACCCATGCCCGAGATCAAGACCCGGCGCCCGGTTGCTGAGGACATCGCTGAAATCAGCGTAGTAGGTGGGCGCGCAGGATCAATTCCCGTGCAGACGGGTCGAGTTGGTGTCCGGCGAGCCGCTCGCCGACGGCAATTGCCTCCTTCGGATCCTCCACGAGGCCGTACCAGCGGACGAAAGCACCCATCGCACCCATGATTCGGTCGCCGACTTCTTCGCCGTGGACGACGACTTTCACGTTGTTGGTGAGCAGCCGTTTGAGTTCGTGGAACAAACCTCGCGCCCAATCGTCGAGATTGTCCGCGTTGTACGGCCGATGTTGGTACGTGACGCCCAATTCGTCGTAATTGTGGAGATTGTGCGGGGCAGGAATGATGCTGATCAGACAGCCGAAGTGGTTCTCTCTGATCCAGATGATCTCTTCCTGCCGGCGCACTCGCCGGTGATTGTCCCCGTATCCACCCGGTCGCTCACATACCGCCAGTCGATCTTTGAGAATCCATGTGAAGTTCCGGGGCGTGATCCCTAGGGCCCATTTTCCTCGAAGCTTCGGTGGCACGGTCGCCACCTTAGTCGTGGACAACTGGTGGCGTTATCGACAATCGCTGATTCGTTCTGCTGATTCTCGCCCCTCCAGGCATCTCGCAGGCGATCGCGTCACCGCGTGCGACTGCAAGAACCCGTTCGACGGTTGCTGCATCAGGGGGATGGATCTCGGTCAGCCACCGTCGAATGGCTCGTCGGGCGAGCGCTCGGGGGGCATTCGCGAGTGCGCGGGCGTCGGTTGGATCGATGTGGCTGCTGAGTTCGTCGAGAAGGGCGGCCTCGTCGGCGAGAAGTTCGGCCTGTCGAACGAGAATGGGCACGAGATCGCGTCCGGCTGCCTCGCTCATCGACGGCAGAATGTCGAGCCTGACGCGATTTCTCAGCAAAGTCAGATCGAGATTGCTCGGATCCTCGAAGGGAGTCCAGCCGAGGTGTTCACACACCTCGACGGTGTCGCGACGGCGGATGTCGAGAAGTGGATGGTGAATCGTTCCACTCGGTCCGCCTGTTCGGTGCATTCCAGTCAGACCGTCGAGACCGGAGCCGCGCAACAAGTTGATGATCACAGTTTCGGCGCGGTCATCGGCAGTGTGGCCGGTGCTCACATCGGGTGGCAGAACTGCATAGCGAGCTTGCCTCGCACGAGCTTCGAGATTCGGTCCCGGTTCGACGTGGACGCGATGTGCGACGAACTCGGCCCCGACGTCACGTGCTGCGGCTGCGACATCATCCGCCTCGGACTGCGAGTTCGAACGCAAACCGTGGTCCACATGGATCGCAGTGACCTGGAGACCCGCAGCCCGTGCGAGGGCGAGCAACGCAAGGGAGTCGGCGCCTCCTGAAACTGCGCACGACACAGCTGTGCCCTCGGTTGGGAAATGGCAGGACTCAACGAGGTCGCGCAAGAAAGGTGTATCGAGCCGCTCGAGGAGGCGTCCCTTTTCGGGGATGGCTCAGCCCTCGTCGTGGCCGCGCCGCTGGCGCCGACCGGGGTACCGGTTCGCCGTCACCTGCTTCAGGTATCCGCCGCCGAGAGCGGCAACAGTGAGAATGCTGACAACAGTCAACACGACGCCGATCCACCAGTGCCACACATTTGCCGCAAGCATGATCACAGCGTAGCGGTCTAGGCGTCTTCTCGGCGAGTGTCGCCGGTGACGTCGAGGTTTTGGAGGTCGAAGCAATCGAGCAGTCGTTGGCGCAATTCATCTGGAAGTGCTTCTTCCTTGGAGCGCTGCCGAATGTGGATCATCAGCGAGTACTCGAAGTCGACGCGGTCTTTGCAATCAGGGCAATCTCCCATGTGCGAATCGATCTCGGCGCGCAAGCTTTCGTCGAGGACGTGATCCAGGTAGGCGTACAACTGACGGAGTGTTTCGTCGCAATCAGCCATTGTTCCTCCATTTCGAACGATCGAAATCGTTCACGTCACGAGACTGCATCGATCAGACCTCTCTCGGTTGCGAAGTCGACCAGCGACTTCTGCAGTGCCTTGCGTCCGCGGTGCAGACGCGACATGACTGTCCCAATGGGGACATCCAAGATGTCGGCGATCTCCTGATACGAGAATTCCTGGACGTCGAGGAGAATGGGCAAGAGATAGGCCTCGGGAAGTTCCTCGAGAGCCGTGCGGACTTCGTCATCGGTGAAAAGATCGAAGACGGTTTCCTCGGCACTGCGGCCGTTCATCTTGTCGCTCATGTGTCCGACATGGCGGTAGAGATACAGATCCGGAAGATCGCCGAGGTCCTCTTCGCGAGGCCGAACCTTCTTCGCGTTGTACGAATTGATGAACGTGTTCGTGAGGATGCGGAACAGCCAAGCTTTGAGATTCGTTCCGGTCTCGAACGAGCCGTAGGCCTTGAAGGCTTTGAGCATGGTGTCCTGGACGAGATCCTCGGCATCGGCGCGGTTCCGAGTCATGCGCGATGCCGTTCCGAGCAATTGGGGTGCGAAGGGCATTGCATCATCGGCGAAAGTCGTCTGATCCGCCATGGTCAGGGATTCCTGCTCACGTCGCGGGTGGACGTCCCGTCGAGTCCGCCGACGAATGCGTCGAGTGATTGGACAAATCTCTCCATGAGGACTGCCAACTGCTCGAATTCCGCCGGATCGTATTGCGACATGATGTGCTGCATCAGTTCTTCGCGTCGAGCGGCTGCCTCGGCATGGCGCGCACGTCCCGAATCCGATGCCGAGACCATGACGACTCGTTTGTCGTCCGTTCCGGTGGATCGATGAGCCAAGCCGAACTTCTCCAGCCGCTGCACTGCTCGAGTCGCAGTCGACGGGTCCACCCGCAATGCATCTGCCAGATCTCCCATGCGCCATCGAGGCTGCTGGACGAGAAGATCGAGTGTGTCCATCTGGCCGATCTCGAGAGCATCCTCACCGACGCCGAAGAAGTGTTCGATCAGCCGACCCATGGAAGCTCCTCGACGCACCTCTCGCCAGGCGCGACCGACGCGCAACGCGGTGTCACGTTGTGTTGGGTCGTCGAAGTCGACACGAGTGCGATCGGGGGTGGCCACTTCGGGAACAGGGTACAAGCGCAGAACTAGGGTACGAGCAATGGAGTCGCCCCTTGCCGCTCTCGGTGTCATCGCCACACAGAGTGCGATGCTGACGGAGTCGTTGCGGCACGTCGAGATGTTCACCATGAAAGGACTCGTCACACTGTTGTGGCACGAGGTTCCTGTACCGGCGCAGTCTCAGCCGTGGGCGATCGTTGCTTGCGGCGGTGCGATGGGCGGGCTCCTCGGCCCGTCCGACGGCCTGTATCAGGACATCGGCGAACGGTGGTCGAAACGAGGTGTGCCGGTCGTGCGCGTCTCCTATCGGCGCCCCAACGATCTCGATGCGTGCTGTCTGGATGTCGCAGCGACCGTTCAGATGGCGATGGAGGCTGGAGCCGAAAAGATCGTCGTGATGGGTCATTCGTTCGGCGGTGCGGTGGCTGTGCGCGTCGGGGTTGCCATGGACGAGGTGGCGGGTGTCGTCACACTGGCGACTCAGTCAGCCGGATGCGAGATCGCACCCGGCTTGCGCGGTCGACCGCTCGTACTGTTCCACGGCGATGCGGACGAGATTCTCCCGATGCAGAGCAGCGAGATCGTGGCTGCTATGGCTGGACGAGGCGACATCGTTGTCTGTCCGAACGACGGACATCTGCTGACACGAAGCAAAGATCTGATTCTCGATCGACTCGAGACGTGGATTCCGTCGGTGTTCGACGTTTGATCGGTACATGATCAGTACTTGATCGCTATGCGATCGCAAACAATGTCGTCGAAGACGACTATCTGTCAGTCGACGCCGTCACCCGGAAGTTCGGACTCGATCACCGCTGCATCAGGATTCTGCGAGCGGTAGTACTCCCACTCTTCGACACGTGTGCCGTCGGGGAGAGTGCAGTAGCCGACCTGGCCATCGGCCTCGTCGACAATCTCGAGTGTCCCGCCTTGTTCGATGCAGAAGACTGAAGCGGGATTGGCGATCTGCGTCGCCGATGTGGTCGTTGCCTGCTCGCTTGTGGGCGGAACTGAGTCCTCGACCGCAACTGTCGAGTCCGATGATCCCGAAGTTGTGGTCGTGACCGAAGTTGGTCCACTGCCACATGCGGTGAACAATGCCAATGAACCGGTTATCGCGAGCAGTCGATATTTCATTGTCTTCCCCATTCGTTCAATGTTCCCGGATGACTGTGGAGCCCGAGAGGAGAATCGAACTCCTGACCTACGCATTACGAGTGCGTTGCTCTACCGACTGAGCTACCCGGGCGACGGGGGCAAATCCTACCGGTTGAGTGCGAAACGAAACATGTCCACTTGTCAGAGAACATCCAGGATGTCGTCCAGGTCATCGTCCGAGTCGAGAATGAACGGGATGCCGGGGCTCGGCTACTTCGATTCCGGCCGCCTGAAGAAGAATGTTGATTTCATCGATGTGGTAATCGGCCAAGGTCCACAGATCAGGAACCAGATCGCGGGCGGCGACCAATCCGAAATCCAGCCGATCGAGACAACTGTGAACGGTGATGTTCAATCCCATTCCGTCGGTGACGATGGAGATCGGGATGTATTGCTCGAGGCGGGCTCCCGCGAAGTAGCGCGGTTGGCGTGGCCCTGGAACATTGGAAACGACCACATTGGTCGGCAGGTTGATGCGATCCGCGAGACGGAGCCGGGAAGCGAGCCGCAGTGCCGCGGTCGAGATCACCGGTGATGTCGCCTGAGTTCCTTCAGCGATGGTGTCTGCAGGTATCAATTCGAATTGCTTCTTCGCGTCTTCCATCGCCACTTGGCACAGACGAACTCTTTCGATGGGATCGTCGCTGAGGGTGGGCAGCTCGGCGACGATCGCCGAGACTCGTGTGCTCCACGGATCGTCTTCGTCTCCTGTTCGAATCGAGACGGGAACCATGGCGCGCAGTTCGCGATTCGGCAGAGCGTCCTTGTCGATGAGATATCTCCGCAGCGCACCCGAGCACACAGCCATCACGACATCGTTGACGGTTCCACCAGTCGAGTCCTTCAGCAGTTTGATGTTGCGAATCCACGTCGATCGCATGGCGAAGCGACGATGCGCAGTGATCGTGCGGTTCCACGGTGTGGGCGGTGCAGGGCTGAGTGGAAGACGGACGCGTCGCTCGTTGTCCGGTCTGCTCGAACCGCGCCCGAGAGCCCTCACATTTCGACGCAGTTGTGCAGCCGTCTGTCCGACCGATGAAGCTCCGATCGTGTCCGCAACCGCCTGTCCGAGACGCAATTGAAGTCGCATCGCCTTGACCGGGTTGGTTGCGAGAGAGGTGAAGGTGCGCTGCAGCATTTCGATCGGACTCGGAATCCTTTCGGGCTCCCACGCCACCGGTTCGGGGTACTCGGGTGAATCCGGCTCGGATTCCGTGAGCATGTTCAGAAGAAGCATTCCTGCCGCGCCGTCGATCGTCGCATGATGCAACTTCGTGAGCATCGCCCATCGTCCGTCAGCAAGGCCCTCGATGACGTAGACCTCCCACAACGGCCTCGTTCGATCCATCGGCCGGCCGATGATGCGAGCCACTTGCTCGGCGAGTTGATCGTCTGCTCCGGGTGGAGCCAGTCCGAGATGTCGTACGTGGTATGCAAGATCGAAGTTGGGATCGTCCACCCAATATGGATGGTCGAGCGCGAATGGAACCTCGACGAGGCGACGTCGAAGTGGCTCGACTCGTCCGACCATCGATCCGAACTTTCGACTGACGGCCTCGAAGGGATCGAAGTCGTGGGACGGACGCGAATAGATGGCGAGGCCATTGACGTGGCCGAACGTCGTCGGAGTCTCCAGATACAGGAAACTTGCGTCGAGACCTGCCAACTGACGCACGGCGAACCCCTCAATCGGAGCCGGCCCCCCGCCGCCTCTGGGCTGAGGTTACACCTAGATACTCGGCAGCGAGAGAAGCAGATTCTCCAACAGCAGGCGTTCGTTGACATTGCGGCCGAGCGCAGTGCTGGCGTCGCGGATGCTTTTGACTGCTCGAACATAGGCAGCAGTCTGATGATGTGCGGTTGCCTCCGTGACGTGTTGGAGAGCGTTGCCATAGGTCAGCGTCAGTAGTCGCAGACCAGAGCGGAACTCGTCGGTCTTGTGTCGCCGCAGTTCTCGTTTGTGACGCTCTTCCAACTTCTTTCGTCCGCTGCCCCGCTCGCCGAATTCCCGCTCACGTTCCACGAGCGCCTTCATTTCGATGTCGTGTCGTGCGACCAGAGGTTCCATGGCGCTTTCGACCGCATCCATGATTTCGGCGACGATATCGAGCACGGTCGAAGCCGTCCCATCGATGCGTGACGGAATGCGAGGGAACATCTCCATACGACGTTCGACGGAAGGGTCATCAGCCAGAAGGCGGGCTCTGTCGAGATCACCCGCAACCACGAGAGCCAGCCGGCGGGCGGACTCGATGTCGATCCCGTCGTGTGCGAGCGCTGACACGACGATGTCATCGGTCAGTGCACGAAAATCGACGCGGACACACCGTGAGACGATGGTCGCGAGATGGTCGGGAACATCGTCGAGCAAGAGCACGATCAGCGTCGTGGCGACCGGCTCCTCGATCGACTTCAACATTGCAGAACGAGCCTCGTCGTGGAGCAGGTGGAAGTCGTTGACGAGGATGACGCGCAGAGATCCTTCGACCGGCGACTGAATCGTTGCGGGAATGAACTCGTCGCGAATCTGCTCGATCGAGATGCTTGCGCCCTCGCGTTCCATCTCATGGACATCGGGATGCAGGCCGCGCATCACGAGATCAGCGGTTCGTCCATCAGCCGATTCGGAACGCTGCAGTTTGCATGCCACGAAAGCTCTGGCTGCAACATGTTTGCCGCTCCCTGGAGGGCCGACGAACATGTAGGCATGAGCCGGCGAATCGGCCAGCGCTCGCAGTTTTCGCACAGCAGTGTCTTGGCCGATGACGGCGTCGTAGACCGAATGAGTGCCTGATTCACCTGCCACAGCTCTGATCATGCCTCCATTCGAGCTGTCACGAGGTGCCACACCATTTCACTGATCTCTTCGGGAGGGAGAGAACCGTCGATCGTGATCCAGCTCTGTGGATCCATCTCTGCCATTTGGTGGAAGCCGTTGCGCACACGAACGAAGAAGTCTTCGTCTTCTTGTTCGAATCGGTCGAGATCGCGTGAGCGCAGGCGATGCATGGCTGTCTCATGTGAGATGTCGAGGAGGATGACGAGGTCGGGCCAGCGTCCTTGGATCGCCCAGTCGTTGACGGTTCTGACCATGTCGAGTGGGAGTTGACGCCCGTATCCCTGATAGGCGATCGTCGAGTACACGCTGCGATCGCTGACAACGTGCCGACCTGATGTCAAAGCTGGAGTCAGAACTTCGGCTCGGTGCTGAGCCCGATCTCCTGCGATCAGCAGCGCCTCAGCAATCGAATCGAGATGAGTGTTCGCAGGGTCGTGCAAGACGTCGCGAATCCGGGATCCGATTGCAGTTCCTCCGGTTTCGCGTGTCGAGACGACATCGTGACCGGAACTGCGCAGACGATCCGCCAGGACGATGGCCTGTGTGGACTTGCCACATCCTTCGATTCCCTCGAAAGCGATGTAGGCCGGATCGTTCACGATTCTTCCGACGTCGTCTTCTCGTCGGTATTCGGCTCGGACGATGCTGCCTTTCGGGGGGCTGCACCGCCAGCCTTCTTGACTGTGGCTTTCTTCGCAGCAGTTTTCTTGGCAGCGGCCTTCTTGACGGGCTTCTTCTTGGCGGCAGCCTTCTTCACGGGAGCCTTCTTGGCTGCTGCCTTTTTCGCCGGAGACTTCTTCGTTCCACCGCGAGACTTCGGCGTGATGCCCTTGTCTGCCATGTACTCACGCCGCAGAGCGAGCAACTCGAAAGCTCTCTCGGCAAGCATGTCCTCGACTCGGTCGCCGCGACCCAGAGATGCGTTGATTTCACCATCGGTCACGTACGTTCCGAATTTGCCGTCTTTTGCGACTACCGGTCGGCCGCTCACCGGGTCGGCTCCGAATTCGCGCAGGGGACCGCTGTTGGCGCTGCGGCCGCGGCGGTACACCTTGGGAAGCGCATAGATCGCAAGTGCTTGTTCGAGAGTGATCTCGAGCAACTGATCTTCGTTCTCGAGTGTGCGGTAGTCCTTGCCTTTTTGAAGGTACGGACCGTACTTCCCGTTCTGGGCGACGATCGGTTCACCATCGGATGGATCGATACCCACCGTGCGCGGCAAGCTGAGCAACTGAGTCGCTTCGTCCATCGTCATGCGTTCGAGAACCATCGTCTTGAACAAGCTGACCATTTTCGGCTTCGGAAGATCGAAGGGCGGGTCCTCCATCGTTCCCAACTGGACGTACGGTCCGAATCGGCCGTTCTTCAAGAAGACCGGATAGCCGTCCAATTCACCGATCGGCTCGTCGTTCTTCGGAAGTGAGAGCAGGCGAAGAGCCTCGTCGAGAGTCAATTCGTCGGGGGTGAGAGCATCGGGAACGGACGCGTTCTCGTCACCGCGTTTCACATAGGGGCCGTATTTGCCGGGCTTGACCGCGACGACTTCGCCGGTATTCGGGTCTGCTCCGAGTGTGAACGAGTTGATCGCCACTGGGTCGATCTCGGCAATGTTCTGTTCGATGAGTCGCTTCAGTCCCAGTTCGAGCGATGTGCTGGCGTCAGTCGACTCATCGGTGCCGAAGTAGAAGTTGCGAAGCCACGTGTCCTTGGCGAGCTGCTTCTGGGCGATCTCATCGAGGTCTTCTTCGACTCCGGCAGTGAACTGATAGTCGACGAGCCGCTCGAAGTGCTGCTCGAGAAGGTTGACGACTGCGAAAGCTGTCCACGTGGGAACGAGAGCCTGTCCCTTCTTCCACACGTAGCCGCGATCCTGGACTGTCTGGATGATCGATGCCCAGGTCGACGGACGTCCGATGCCGAGTTCCTCCAATCTCTTCACGATCGAAGCTTCGGTGAATCGCGCAGGCGGCGTGGTCTCGTGACCACCTGGTTCGAGCGACGCGACTGGAACAGGATCTCCGATTGTGAGAGGTGGCAGCAGAGCTTCGGCTTCTTGTGGATCGGCGTCGTCATCGCGCGACTCTTCATAGGCGCGACGGTGCCCCGGGAACGTGATCGTCGTGCCGCTGGCTGAAAATTCGCAGTCGACTGCGGCACTCGATGCCGATGCTTCGGCGATTGCGCCGAGACGAATCGACACGGTCACGCCGTTCGCGTCGGGCATTTGCGATGCGAGAGTTCTCTGCCAGATGAGGCGGTACAGAGCAAGGTCGGGACCATTGAGTTGCCCAGTCACCGACTCTGGACTGCGCAAGGGCAAGGTCGGTCGGATTGCCTCGTGGGCCTCTTGGGCATTCTTGACTTTCTTCGTGTACAGACGCGGAGCAGCAGGCACGTAATCCGGCCCGTAGTCGACGCGAAGCTGCTGTCGCACGGCATCGACAGCCTCATCTGCGAGGGTCACCGAGTCCGTTCGCATGTAGGTGATGAAACCGCGCTCGTACAGACCTTGGGCGGTGCGCATCGTCTGCTGTGCCGACAGGCGGAGTTTGCGGCCGGCCTCCTGCTGCAGAGTGCTGGTCATGAATGGCGCCTTTGGAGACGAGCGATAGGGCTTGTCTTCCACCGATCGCACCGTCACCGTGGCAGACCTCAGTCTCTCGACGAGATCGAGGGTGAAATCCTTCGACAGGACGACGATCTCGTCCTTGGGCCGTCCGTTGCTGTCGAAATCTTTGCCGGTTGCGATGCGCCGACCATCGATCTCGAGGAGAGAAGCTTTGAACGCCGGCGATGTTGCCGAGTTCAGATCGACGCCCCAATACGAGGCCGATACGAAGGCGATGCGTTCGCGTTCACGTTCGACGATGAGGCGCACCGTCGGACTCTGCACGCGGCCGGCCGAGAGTCCTCGGTTGACCTTTCGCCACAGAACAGGGGACACCTCGTAGCCGAACAATCGATCGAGGATGCGACGCGTTTCTGCAGCGTCGACGAGCCCGTAGTCGAGATCGCGCGGACTGGCGAAAGCGTGGTCGATGGCCGATTTTGTGATCTCGTGGAAGACGACTCGATGTACCGGTGTTCCCGGCTTCACCGCCGACTTGAGGTTCTCGATCAGGTGCCAGCTGATCGCTTCACCTTCGCGGTCTTCATCCGTTGCGAGGTAGACGGCACTGGCCTGCTTCACGAGTTTGCGCAGATCCTTGATGACCTTGGCGCCGCGTTCGGTCAGTTCATACGTCGGCTTGAAGTGATTGTCGACGTCGACTGCAAGACCCTTCGAAGGAAGGTCTGCGACATGGCCAACCGAAGCCTGCACCTCGTACTCGGAACCGAGGAACGAAGCGATGGTCTTCGCCTTGGCTGGCGATTCGACGATGACAAGTGGCTTTGACATATATATATGGCATTACCGTACGACCTGTGAGCAGGTCAAACCGGCTCATCTTGAGGTAGCCGTGTTTTTCCCTCCACGTGGATACGCGGGAGAACCTTATCCAGCCAGCGCGGTATCCACCAGTTGCGTGCGCCGAGCAATTCCATCGTGGCCGGTACGAGCACCATTCTCACCAATGTGGCGTCGATCAACACAGCCACGGCGAGACCGAGACCGAACAACTTCACCGTCCGGTCATCGCCGGCGACGAAGCTTCCGAAGACGGAAACCATGATCAGAGCAGCAGCAGTGATCACTCGAGCAGTCGACGCAAGACCGTCGGCAACCGCAGTCGCGTTGTCTCCGGTGCGATCGAATTCTTCTTTCATACGGGACAGCAAGAAGACCTCGTAGTCCATCGACAGACCGAAGACGATTGCGAACAGCATCATGGGAAGGAACGGATCGATCGGACCAGGTCGACCGACGTCGATCAGGCCGGCACCCCATCCCCACTGGAACACCGCGACGACGATGCCGTATGCAGCTCCGATCGAGAGCAAGTTCATGATCACGGCTTTGAGAGGAACGAGAAGGCTGCGGAAGACCGCCATCAGGAGAAGGAACGACAGCAGAAGAACCGCGCCGATGAAGAAGATCACTCGATCACCGAAGTATTCGCTCAAGTCGACGCCGATTGCCGTGAATCCGCCGACGTTGACAATGGTGCCGCTGTCGCCGACTGCCTCTGGAATCACATCGGACCGAAGCCGATGTACGAGGTCGGTCGTTCCGCTTGCCTGAGGTGATTCACGCTGCACGACTCGCCACACCGTGATCGATTCGGTCGCAGGAATGGGATCGGAGACGAACACGATGTCCGGATCGGCGCGAAGGGCGTCGGTCACCGTGACCAGAGCAGCCGGGTCGAAACCCTCCCCCGGGGCGGGTTCGGCAACGAGAGTCAGAGGACCGTTGAAACCGGGTCCGAATCCTTCGGCCAAGAGATCGTATGCCCGACGAGCCGTTTGCCATTCGGCTCGGTTTCCGTTGTCGGTCAGTGCGAGGCGCATGCCGAAGAGAGGCAACGTCAGGGTCACGAGGACGATGAGACCTGAGAGAAACGAAGTCCACGGCCGGTTCTGGACGAATCGGCTCCACCGATACCACATCTGTTCGTTGCGCGGCTTGGCAGGACGATGTCGAATCGGAGTGCGCCACGGACGAACGACGAAGCTCGCAATCATGATCGCGGCTGCAAGAGAGAGACCGATGAGGACGAAGTAGAGCGAATGGAAGACCGTGACACCGACGAGTGACGTGCCGGCGAAGACGATGAGCGCAATGAGTGCGGCGCGTGTCGTCGTGTCGATGCGATGCCCGACCCACGACAACAGCGCGGGGAGGAGCGTCAGCGATGCGAGAACCATGACTCCAACGGAGATCGACCCGGTGACTGCGAGGCCGTTCACGAATCGCATACCCATCATGAACATTCCGAGAAGAGAGATCATGACGGTGATGCCCGCGAAGAGCACGGCCCGACCTGCCGTGTCGGCAGCATCGATGGTGGCATCGCGAGGCGTCAGACCCGCGCGAAGTCCTTCTCTGAATCTTGTGACGATGAAGAGGGCGTAGTCGATGCCGACTCCGAGCCCGATCATTGCCCCGATCTGCAGAGCGAAATCGGGAACCTCCATTGCGTGGCTGACGCTGATGATCAGTGCAACGCCGGTTCCGAGACCGATGAGGGCCGTGCCGATGGGCAGGCCCATTGCGAGAACCGATCCGAAAGCGAGAACCAAGATGATGATCGCAGCAAGGAGACCGATCACTTCGCTCTCGGGAATTTCCAGGGAGACGAAGGGATCTCCGCCGTACTCGACGATCAGTCCGTCGGGGAGTGCACCGCTGGCGACGAGTCGGTCACCAGCTGCGCGGATATTCGTTCCGAGCTGGATCTGACCCTCTTGGGATTCGACTTCGGGGAGAAGAAGGACTGCATAGGCAATGGTGCGCGATGTGCTGATCAGAAGAGGATCCTCGTACGGCGTCGTGATCTCGAGTCCTGGGACACGCTGTTCGACTCCATCGAGAAAATCCGAGATCGCCACAGCGACTTCCAAATCGTCGAGGCCGCGTTCACTTGCGAACACGATCTGGGCGTCGGTGACGGAGTCACTTTCGGGGAAGGCTTCCTCGAGCAGCTCGAGAGCTCGACGGCTCTCCGTCGCTGGAATCGAGAATCTCGTTTCGAATGCATCGCCGCCCAGAACACCATTGGCAACACCCAGACCCGAGGCCAGCACCACGATCCAGATGAAGATGGTCAGCCAGTGGTGTCGAAAGCACCAACCGGCGATGCGGGCGAGCATGGTGGAGTCCTCTTGCACGGTTTCGGTGGGGTCGTGCCCCAGCAAGGCTACGGTCGCGAAGGTGAGTGCTGCTCGTCGGGCCCTGGGGTGGGATGTGACATGGGACGATGTGTGGCGAACCGTGTGTTCGGATCATGGATGGAACCCGCTCGAGCGGAGTGTCGATGATCCGACCACCCCGGAACGTTTCTTGCCGGGGCGTGTGGCGCGCATCGACCGCGGATGGAGCACGATCTGGTTCCGACCTCAAAAGGATTCGACATCGACCGATGTCGAAGGTGTGGTGCGTGTCCGCAACATCGGAGCCGATGTCGCTGTCGGTGACTGGGTGGTGGTGTCGAGCGATCTGGAAAGGGTCGAGTTCGTCCTTCCGCGCCGCAGCGCATTCAAGAGACGAGCAAGCTTCGAGGGTCAGAGAGCAGAAGCGCATGTGATTGCAGCGAACATCGATGTGGTGTTCTTGCTGCACGCTTTGATCTCACCCCCCAATCAGCGTCGCCTCGAGCGAGAGCTCGTTCTCGCATTCGACAGCGGAGCCGAGCCCGTTCTCGTGCTGACGAAACTCGATCTCATGGATGATCCAGATGAGACGCGAAGACGCGTTTCGTCTTTGGAGTCGGTTGCACCCGGGGTCCCCATTCATGTCGTGAGTGGAATTCGCAGGGACGGACTGGATGGACTGCGCCAGTACGCGGCCGGATACAAGACGGTGGCTCTCCTCGGAGCGAGCGGCGTCGGCAAGAGCACGATCGTGAATGCTCTCGTCGGTAACCTCGCGCAGAGCACGGCTGCAGTGAGAGAGCACGATCAACGCGGACGGCACACGACGACTGCAGTGCAACTCGTCTCTTTGCCATCGGATCCGATCGGAGAGGCGGGATGGCTCATCGACACACCGGGCGTGCGAGCAGTCAGTCTTTGGTCGAGTGGAACAGGAATCGAACGAGCATTCGCCGACATCTTCGAATGTTCCGAACAGTGTCGTTTTCGCGACTGCAAACACGAAGACGAACCCGATTGTGCAGTGCGACGGGCTGTTCTCGACGGAACCTTGGACGTTCGACGTCTCGACAGTATGAAGAGGCTCGTGGCCGAAGAGGCGGCACTCGAAGAGGAGCAGCGGGCTCGCCTCAAAGTGGAGGACCGACGCGGCTTTCGACGCCGTAAACCGCCGTTATGACTTCGAGTGTGAACTCGCGTATCCGTTCACACGCGAATCCTCACAGCTCTCCGGCAGACAATTTGGCCCGTACGTGCACAGCTCGTGACCGCACTTGATCTAGGTCGGAAAGTTTGAATGCTGCGCGAACTTGTTGTGCGATGCGCGGGTTGCGCGCGAAGCGCGATTCGTGGCGCGCCATGAAGTCCCAATAGAGAGTCGTGAAGGGGCAAGCATCGTCTCCGACTCGCTTCGATCTGTCATAGGCACAGCCACGGCAGTAGTCGCTCATCTTGTGTATGTACGCACCGCCGGATGCGTACGGTTTCGTTGCCATCATCCCGCCATCGGCGAACTGCGACATGCCGATCACATTGGGCAACATGACCCACTCGGCTCCGTCGACGAAATTTGCCCACATCCAGTCGTTCAGCTGACGTGGGTCGACACCTGCTGTCAGACACAGATTGCCGATGATCATCAGGCGTTGGATGTGGTGGGCATATGCGCGTTCATCGACTCCGGAGAGAACCTGTGAGACGCAGTTCATCCGTGTCTTGCTCGGATCGGCGAACAGCGGCGGGAGATCCATGTCCGCTTCGAGATCGTTGAGACCTCTGTAGGTCGGCATCCACGACCAATATCGACCCCAGACGTATTCGCGCCAACCGATGATCTGTCTGATGAAGCCTTCTGCTGATGCGATGGGAACCCTTCCGGCATCGAATTCGATCTGCACGCGATCGCACACTTCACGCGGGTGGAGCAGCCCGATGTTCAAATAGGGCGACAAGAGGGAGTGAGCCAGATGCCAACTCCCTGTCGTCATGGCGTCCTCATAGGGGCCGAACGTCGGAAGAACTTTCGTCACGAAATGATCGAGCCGTCGAAGCGCACCGGCTCGACTGGTCGCCCACAGGCCGTTGGGGTTGCGTCCGGTGCACCACGGTCGAAGTTCCTCGACGACTTGGAGGTCGAGGTCGTCGAGTTCGTCGATCGGAGGAGCGGAAAAGGCGTTGGCCGAATCCTTGGGCGGGGGCATTCGATTGTCGTGGTCGTAGTTCCACTGACCCGTCACGGGTTGTCCGTCATCGGACATGAGATAGCCGAGCCGGGCACGGTGCCAACGGTAGAAATCTTCCATCTTCAACGTCTTGTGAGTTTTGGAACGCTCATGGGCGAATGATGCGAACTCGTCGTAGTGACACAGAAACTGCGTGCTGCGCACGACGGTGCAACCAGTTACACGCACGAGTTCAAGTGCATCCCAGCTTGCGGGTTCCATGACGATGACTTCGGATGGTGAGAACGCCTCGCGATGTTCGGCAAGGCCTGTTCGCAATGACGGTGACTGGCGATAGTCGACGTGGAAACCTTCTCGACGAAGTTCGTCTGCGAATCGCCGCATCGAAGCGATCACGAAGTGCGCTCGCTGTATGTGCCACTTCTTCGAGCGGATCTTCGAGGCGCTTTCCACCATGAGAATGCGATGGGTCTGTGGCGTGGCGCTGGCGAGCCCGGAGAAGTTGCGATTCAACTGGTCACCGAGCACCCAGACAGTCGAACGGGCAGTTGTACTCACATCGTCAATCTAGATGTCGTGAAAGACCAGCTCGTGACGTCGATCAAGGTTGAAACGGTTCGCGAGCCATGGTCAACGACGATCGAACAACGACATCAGGAACGAAACGACCGATGAGGGCAACGTCCGTGTCGACACGCCGTGTCACCGAGATGGTGACCTTCGTGGAGTCGAAATCGATGTCGATCGTGGAAGTCGACGTCCCATTCAGCGCGGTTCGTGCAGCAGAGGCCGGATCTTCGGCCATCGAGGCAGCTCGAGCGACCCGCCCTGTCTCAGCGACAACCTCGAGGTGGATCGCAGCAATCGTCGTGACCTGGATGATGAAGGCGACGACGAGGACGACGAGCGGGAGAGTCAGTGCGAATTCAACTGTTGCCTGTCCGTGATCGTCGTCGCGCCTCATCCGATTGCGGAACATGTGCTCCGGCACGGACACAGTGTTCGCGAGACTGGTGTCTGTAATCACGGTGTTCGCGAGCGAAACATCACGGAATACGGCTCGTGACATCTTCGAGCACACGGTCGAACATCTGCCCGATCCGCCCGGCTCCGCCGCCGCTCGTCGCCCAGCCGACTGCCAAAAGGGCAATGAGTGCGGCTGCGAGCATGACAAGGGCGTATTCCGACGTGGCTTGTCCCCTGTCGACTTCTCGACTCGGCGTCTGCGTCGCAACCTTCGACTCGTGTGCATGACGGTTCATGGTGTGCTTCCATTCGTTCGAAGTTGGGAGAGGGTTCCAGCAATCATCGGGACGATGATCAAGAACAGGAACGATGGGAGAGTGCAGACCACCAGCGGCAAAGTGAGTCGAACAGAGAGCTGCTTCGCAGCGGACTCATTTCTTTCTCGTTGGACATGTCGAGCCTCCGACTGAATCTGCACGATCAAGGTCTCTGTGGGAATTCCGAGACGTATCGCGGACATCGAAAGTTCGAACAGGGGACGAAATGCGGATCCGAGTCGAGAGCGGCACTCTGCAAGGCCGACGGTGATCGGTGCTCCTCCGTTGACACGTTCCCTGAGAACTTCGAATTCGGCACGCACTGCATGTGGGGCGATGTCGGCGAGCATCAGGAGCGACTGTGCCACCGAGTATCCGGCGCGCAGTGATGCGAGCAGAAGATCGAGCGTTTCGACGAGTGCGGCGATCAAGTCGCCCTCTCGTCGGCGTGATCGCCTCCGTCGACGTGCGAACACTGCACCCGCAGCGATGGCGACGGCCAGGCCGATCAACATGTCGTTACCGCACGATGCAGCCACAGACGGCCGAGGATGTTCGAGCCGATCCCGAGAGCGAGGCAGATCCAACCGGCGGGAGTGCCGAAGACGAAACCACGAATGGCTTTGCTGTCGAGGAGTATCCATGCTCCACAGACGATCGGCAGCCAGGTCATGAGTCGCATCGATGCGAGGGAACTTGCCGCTTGAGTTCGACGTTCCCGGCGAACTCGTTCGCGTTCTCCCAAGTCGTCGATCAAGGACTCCAGTTGTTCGGACGTGCGACCTCCGATCGAACTGGCAACGGAGAGAACGTGAAGGGCGATGAGCGAATCCTTTTCCACAATGGTTGGTCTCTTCTTCAGACTGAAAGCGTGAACGACATTCCGACAAGCGATGTCGAGAGGCTCTCCGTCGATCAGTCGAGTTCGAAGAGAGTCGATTGCAGAACAGGAGTGAGCTCGACCGGCATGGGTGATGGCGGACTGGAGCGAGGAGCCGGACACGACGAGTCGGTGAACATGGACGAGTGAGCCGATCAGATCGTCTCCGACCCGAAGTCGGCGGTCCCGTGTCGATGTTGCACAGAGTCTGCGACGGAGGCGGCGGCGGGCGGCGAAGTTCATGGCGTTTGCGACATCAGTTCGCAAGGGACTCGACGATGTACCTCTCGCCGGTCGATGAGTCGACTTGGGCGACTTCGCTGATGATTCGGCGCCCATTCGCGGATCTCTGCATGTGCACCACGAGATCGACAGCGGAGTTCACGAGTGCTCGCGCATCGGACATGCTCCATCCGCTCGCAGCAGAGAGAGTCAGGACATCGAGGCGATGAAGTCCGTCCAACACGGAGTTGGCGTGCAACGTGGCCAAGCACCGGCGATGCCCCGTACTCATTGCTTGGACGAGGGTCAGGGCTTCCGCGCCGCGAACTTCCCCGACGACGAGACGGTCCGGGCGCAGACGCAGCGCAGTTCGAAGGAGGTCGTCGATGCCGACAGCGCCACGTCCCTCATGGGTCGGATCGCGCACCTCGAGTCGCACCACATTGGGATGATCGATCACCAATTCGTACGTGTCTTCGATGACGATGATTCGTTGAGCGGGATCCGACCGGGACGCCAGTGTGCTGAGAAGTGCGCTCTTGCCTGAACCAGTTGCTCCCGTGACGAGGATGTTCGCGGTCGACTCCTCGAGGAGGTGTGCGATTCGTGCCCAGGAGATCGCCGTCTTCGAATCTTCCGTGTTCGCCGTGTTCGTCGAACCGATGTGCGGCGCGAAGTCTTGGAGCTCGAACGGGACGGGACGAAAGATACGAAATGCCGCACACGTCCCTCGCACTGCGATCGGTTCGATGACGGCGCAGACTCGCGTGCCATCGGCAAGCCGAGCATCGACCATGGGGGAGAGCCGATCGAGGCGTCGACCGAGAGGAGTGAGCACTCTCTGCAAGGCAGTGTCGATGTCACCCGGACGAAGATCGCGACCCCGCTGCAGTTCGCCACTTCGCTCGACCCAGACTTCGGTGTCGTCGTTGACGAGAACATCGGTGACTGCCGGGTCTGCCCAGTACTGCCGAAGCTCGAAGGGAAGGCAGTCGACGATCACGTCCGAATCCATGTCTCGACGAGCGGAGTGAGGTCCTCCATGAGCTGCTTCGGAGGCCGCATCGAGATCACTCCTGCATCGACACGTCGGGCGACATCGGGATCGAGTCGGACTTTCGCCGCGATCCGATATCCGAGGACGGATTCGATGTCGCTGAAGGTGAGGACACGATTCGGTTCGGATACGACGATGAGTTCGGGGGAGACGTGAGCTCTTGGAGATCGTTCGATGAGACGGGCACGCCGAAGCGCGAGGTAGCACGGCCGAACGACGAGGTAGCTGTGATCGATGAGCGGTTCGAATTCGACGGGAATCGGACCGATGCCTGCGTCCACGACGATGATCGATCCGTTCTTCGACAACGCTTCGAGTTCGAGTGCCAGACGGGACCATGCTCCCGATCGGTGCTCGGGCAAATGGGAATGTCCGCGCGGGAGAACGCGCAGGCTCTCGCCGTACTCGACGAGCAGTTCGTTCAAGTCGCATGCGGATGGCTCAGCGATCCACTCCGAGACGCCGATGGACGTCCCGTCCATTGCGAGAATCGCAGGGATGTCGCCGGCGAGGTCGACGATCACGGCTTTGTTTCGGCCCTCGCAGCGGTTGTGGGCGATTGCCAGTCCGACGGCGACGACAGACGTTCCCGTACCACCCTTTGGAGACCAGCACACCGTGATCACGACATCCTCCGCATCGACCTTGGTGAAGTCGATGTGGGGTACTCGACCCCGCGGACGGTGAAGGTCAGTCGGACAGGATCTTGTTGATGGCGACGGCCACGAGACCGATCAGCACGATCGCCATGAGAAAGCGGCGCATGTCCTCACCCTAGTCCTCGCACTGGGCTCGGTCGAGGGAGTCGAAACATCGCTACTGTGACGAGCGGAGGTGTCCGAGTACCTGGTGGACTCCGCCGCCTTCAAAG
>QXGG01008788.1_pt1 | contig 33696 bp, 26 predicted proteins | sample 1982491 | NCBI WGS metagenome assembly QXGG01 (sample SAMN09924614, study PRJNA488089) | Wastewater metagenome, whole genome shotgun sequencing project. | isolation source: South African research farm wastewater | place: South Africa: Irene, Agricultural Research Council, Animal Production... | reverse complement strand
GTGCCAAGAGCTGGCTGTGCCACCCGGGTGTGGACCGGCGCGCCGACATCCTGCCCGCCGAGGCGCCCGCCGAAGTGGCGCGCATCTCGCCGCTCACCGCCTCGGTGCGCTACCTGTCGCACCTGCGTGCGGCCTGGGACGCCGCCCACCCCGAAGCGCCCTTCGGCGCCCAGGACGTCACCGTCACCATCCCGGCCTCCTTCGACCCCGCCGCGCGCGAACTCACCGCCGAGGCCGCGCAGGCCGCCGGCTACCCGCCGATCACCCTGCTCGAGGAGCCGCAGGCCGCGCTCTACAGCTGGATCCAGCGCAGCGCCGGGCAATGGCGCAAGGAAGTCAGGCGCGGCGACCTGATCCTGGTCGTGGACATCGGCGGCGGCACCACCGACCTGTCATTGATCGCGGTGCTCGAACAAGACGGCAATCTCGAACTGCACCGGGTCGCGGTGGGCGAGCACATCCTGCTCGGCGGCGACAACATGGACCTCGCGCTCGCCTACGCCGTCACCCGCAAGCTCGCCGTGCAGGGCACGCGGCTCGACCCGTGGCAGACGCGCGCGCTCGCCCACGCCTGCCGCACGGCCAAGGAGGCGCTGCTGAGCGACCCCGCCCTCGAGACCGTGCCGGTGGTGGTGCCGAGCCGCGGCTCGAAGCTGATCGGCGGCTCGATCCGCACCGAAGTCAGCCGCGACGAGCTCAGCACCACCCTGATCGACGGCTTCTTCCCGCAGGTCGCGGTCAGCGAGCAGCCGATCACGCGCGCGCGCGCCGCGCTCACCCAGCTCGGCCTGCCCTACGCCCAGGACGCGGCGATCACCCGCCACCTGGCCGCCTTCCTGACCCGCCAGCTCGGCGCTATGTCCGAGCTCGAGGACTTTGCCACCCAGCCCGAGGGCAGCCGCTTCCTGCATCCGAGTGCAGTGCTGTTCAACGGCGGCGTGCTCAAGTCCGCGCTGATCTCCGAACGCGTGATGGGCACGCTCAACGCCTGGCTCGAAGCCGACGGCGCGGCGCCCGCGCGGCGGCTGGGCGGCGCCGACCTCGAGCTCGCGGTGGCGCGCGGTGCAGCCTATTACGGCTACGTGCGCCGCGGCCGCGGCGTGCGCATCCGCGGCGGCACCGCACGCGCCTACTACGTCGGCATCGAGTCCTCGATGCCCGCCATCCCCGGCATGGAGCCACCGCTCGAAGCGCTCTGCGTCGCGCCCTTCGGCATGGAGGAGGGCAGCGAAGCCGCCCTGCCCGAGCAGGCGTTCGGCCTGGTGGTGGGCGAGCCGGTGCGCTTCCGCTTCTTCGGTTCATCGGTCCGGCGCCAGGACGAGGTTGGTACCCTGCTCGCGTTCTGGGCTGATGACGAGTTGCAGGAGCTCGAAGAGATCGAGGCCACGCTGCCCGCCGCGGGCCGTCGCCCGGGCGACATCGTGCAGGTGAGGCTGCATGCGCGCGTCACCGAGACCGGCACGCTCGAGCTCGAGGCCCTGCCGGTCGATGGCAGCGCGCGCTGGAAGGTGCAGTTCGACGTGCGCGGTGACGGCAGCACCCCGGCAGGTGCGGCTGCCGGCTGAGACCGCCATGCCCCGCTACACCGTCGGCATCGACCTCGGCACCAGCAACACCGTCGTCGCCTTCGCCGCCGAGGACGAGGACCACATCGAGCTGTTCGAGATCGAGCAGCTCGTCGGCCGCGGCGAAGTCGGTGCACGCCCGCTCCTGCCCTCACTGCGCTACCACCCCGCCGACGGCGAACTAGACCCCGCCGGCCTGCGCCTGCCCTGGCCAGATGCGCCGATCGCCGATGCCCCCGCTGCAGTGATCGGCAGCTTCGCGCGCGAGCTCGGCGCACAGGTGCCGGGGCGCGCGGTGGCCAGCGCCAAGAGCTGGCTGTCGCACGCCGGTGTCGATCGCAGCGCCGCCATCCTGCCCTGGGGTGCGGACGATGACGTGCCCAGGGTGTCGCCGGTGGTGGCGAGCGCGAGCTACCTCGCCCACGTGCGCGCGGCCTGGAACGCCCGTCACCCCGACGCGCCGCTCGAGGCCCAGGACATCGTGCTCACCGTCCCGGCCTCCTTCGACGAGGGCGCCCGTGCGCTCACCGTCGAGGCCGCGCACCTGGCCGGGCTGCCGCACCTGCGCCTGCTCGAGGAGCCGCAGGCCGCCTTCCACGACTGGCTGTTCCGTCATCGCCACAGCCTGGCCAGCGAACTCGCCGCCTCCCGCCTAGTGCTGGTGTGTGACGTCGGCGGCGGCACCACCGACCTCACCCTGATCCAGGTCGAGCCGTCCGCCGACGGCCCGCCACGCCTGACCCGCATTGGCGTCGGCGACCACCTGATGCTGGGCGGCGACAACATGGACCTGGCGCTCGCCGATCTGGTCGAGCGCCGCCTCGGTGCGGGCGGTGGCGGCAGAGCGGAACGCCTGTCCGCCGCCCGTCTGGCGCAGCTGGTGCAGCGCTGCCGGGTAGCCAAGGAACAATTGCTCGCGGCGGATGCCCCCGAACGGGTGACCGTGACCCTGCTCGGCGGCGGCGCACGCCTGATCGGCGGGGCGCGCTCGGCCGAGCTCGGCCGCGACGAAGTCGTGCGCCTGGTAGTCGATGGCTTCCTGCCGCTCGCCAGCGCCGACGAGCTGCCGCAGCGCCGCCGTGCCGCGATCGTCGAGTTCGGCCTGCCCTATCCCGCTGACCCGGCGATCAGCCGCCATCTGGCCGCCTTCCTGCAGCGCCACGCCAAGCTCGCGCGCGCCGCGCTTGGCCTGCGCGCGGCCGCCTCGGACGGCGCGCCCGCCCACGCCGATACCCACGCCAGCCTCACGGTGGGCGCAAACGAAGCGCCCGCCGTGCCCGATACCCTGCTGGTTAACGGCGGCGTGTTCCGCGCCAAGGTGGTGTCCACGCGCCTGGAGGCCCTGCTCGCGCACTGGCGCGGCGCCCCCCTGCGCGTGCTGCACAACGACGAACCCGATGTCGCTGTCGCCCGTGGTGCGGTCGCCTTCGCGCTGGTTCGCGCCGCACGCACGGGGCTCGGCCCCGGGATCGGCGGCGGTTCGGCACGCAGCTATTTCCTCGTCCTCGAGGAGGCGGGCGCAGCCTCGCGCGCGATCTGCGTGCTGCCGCGCGGCACCGAGTCCGGCGTCGAGGTGGCGCTCCCCGAGCGCCGCTTCGCGCTGCGCCTCGGCCAGCCAGTGCGCTTTCATCTGGTGTCCTCGACCAGCGACACGCCCTGGCAGGCGGGCGAGCTGGTCGAACTGGACGCCGACGACTTCATCCACCTGCCGCCGCTCGCCGCCCGCCTGCCGCCGACCAGCACGGGTCGGCGCGAGGACGTCGCCGTCCGCCTGGTGGCGACGCTGACCGAAGTCGGCACGCTGGAGATGCAGTGCGTCAGCGTGGATGAGGCCGCGCGCCACTGGCAGCTCGCCTTCCAGGTGCGCACCGAAACCGATGCAGATAGCGCCGACGCCTCGGCCGCGAACGCGCCCGGCATCCACCCTCGGCTTGACCAGGCCCTGGCCCTGATCGAGCAGACCTTCGGCGGCCAGGCGCAACAGTTCGAGCCCAAGACGGTAAGCGCGCTGCGCAGCCGCCTCGAACGCATCCTCGGCCGCCGCGAGGACTGGGACATGGCGCTGCTGCGTGCCCTGTTCGACGCCCTGCTCGAGCGCGCCCGCCGGCGCCGACGCTCGGCCGAGCACGAGCGCGTATGGCTCAATCTGGCCGGTTACTGCCTGCGCCCCGGCCTGGGCGCCGCGCTCGACGACTGGCGCATCGACCAGCTGTGGGCGCTGTTCGCGCAGGGCATCCAGTACGTGCAGGAGCGCAACAACTGGAGCGAGTGGTGGACGCTGTGGCGTCGCAGCGCCGGCGGCCTGGACGAAGAACGCCAGCTGCAGATCCTCGAAGTGCTCGCCGGCCACCTCGAACACGCCGACGCTGCCCGACGACGCGGTGACCCGGTGCAAGGCAGCTACGACGACATGGTGCGCCTGGCCGCCGCGCTCGAGCGCGTGCCTGTGATGCACCGCATCGAGGTCGGCAACTGGCTGCGCGAACGCCTGCAGCGCCCAACCGAAAAGGCCCACACCTGGTGGGCACTCGGCCGTGTTGGCGCGCGTGAATCGCTGTACGGCAGCGCGCACAACGTCGTCCCGCCCGACACCGCCGCCGAATGGCTGAGCGCAGTTCTCGCGCTCGACTGGAAGACCATCGAACCCGCCGCCTTCGCCGCCGCCCAGATCGCCCGCCTCACCGGCGACCGCACCCGCGACCTCGCCCTCGCGCTGCGCGACGAGGTGGCACGTCGCCTGAGCGCGATCCGCGCGCCACACAGCTGGATCACCATGGTGCGCGAGATCGTCAGCCTGGACGATGCCGATCGACGGCGCAGCTTCGGCGAGTCGCTGCCGCCGGGGCTGAAGCTGATCTAGGCGCCGGCAAAGGCGCACGGCCTATGCGCGGGTTGCCGGCACGCCCCATCTTCACCCGCCTGATCCGGCCGCGAGGCAAGAGCGCGCAGTCTCGTCCGCACAGCCTTCATCCTGTCCACTCACCTTCATGATCGCGCCTCGCCATGCCCACCCTCACGCCCGCCGTCCTCTACCTCGACGACGACCTCCTCGTCGTCGACAAACCCGCCGGCCTGCTCTCCGTGCCCGCCCGCGGCGAGGACCGCCAGGATTGCCTGGAGGCGCGCGTGCAGGCCATGCACAAGGACGCGCTGATCGTGCACCGGCTCGATGCTGCCACCTCCGGCCTAGTGCTGTTCGCGCGCGGGCTGGAGATGCTGCGCTGCATGAGCCTCGCCTTCGAGCAACGCGTGGTCGGCAAGCAGTACGTGGCGGTCGTGCATGGCCACATCGCGCACGCAACCGGCGAGATCGACCTGCCGCTGCGCGAGGACGCCGACAACCGTCCACGCCAGCTCGTCGACCCGCTGCGCGGCCGCCGCGCGCTGACGCGCTATCAGGTACTGGAACGCCTGGGGGAGGGCGCTGACACCACCACCCGCGTCACCCTCAAGCCGGTCACCGGGCGCGCCCACCAGTTGCGCGTGCACCTGCTGGCGATCGGTCACCCGATCATCGGCGACCCGCTGTACTCGGCGTCGACACCGGCCAGAGCCGGCGCCGAACTCGCACCTCCCGCCCGCATGCACCTGCACGCCAGTCAGATCGCCTTCATCCATCCGCGCACCCGGGTGGCGCTGCAGTTCGGCAGCCCGGTGCCGTTCTGAACCTGCAGCCTCGGCAGGCTGGCAGCCCGTCGACCGAAAATCGTCGCCGCAGCGCCCACGCTGTGCTAAACATCTGTACCCGGAGCGGAGCGTCACCACCGATGAAGATCAACCAGTTGCGCTATTTCCTCGCCGTGGCCGACAAGGGCAGCGTACGTGCGGCCGCAGCAGCGCTCGGGGTCTCGGCCGCGGCCGTCAGCCAGGCGCTGCGCGAGCTCGAGACGGCGATGGGCACCCCGCTGCTCACGCGCGGCACGCATGGTTCGGTGCTGAGCTACGCCGGACGGCAGTTCCTCACCCACGCCCGCCTGATCCTCGCCCAGGTCGGCCGCGCCGAAGCCGATGTCGCGCAGATCCGCGGCGCGACCGGTGGCACGCTCACGATCGGGGTCACGCCCTGGGTCGCACAGTCCATCCTGCCCCACGCCCTGGCCCGCTTCCACGCCCTGCGCCCGGACGTGCGCCTGGACATCTCCGAGGCGGTGGGCAGGGTCCATCCGCTGCTGCGCGACGGCACCCTCGATCTGGTGATCGCGATCCCGCCCCCCCGCGAGGAGGCGTCGATCTTCTACACGCGCGATCTGCTGCGCTGCGATCTTGCCGTCGTCGGCCGCCTCGGCCATCCCCTTGCAGAGGCCACCTCACTCGCCGAACTCGTCGATCAGGACTGGGTGCTGACGATGCTCGATTCGGGCCAGGACGAGCCGCTGGTCAACCTGCTCGCCCCCCATGGCGTTGCGCCACCGCCGCACCATGTGCATTACGCACGCTCGGCGCTGGTCGCGATCAGCATGCTCGAAGTGGGCGACATGCTCACCATCTGCCCCTGGCCGCTGCTCGAAACCCCACTGCTGCGCGGTCGGGTGCAGGCCCTGCCGATTCGTGACCCGCTGCCCGAAATGCGGGTCAGCATCATCGTGCGCCGCGACGACACGCTCGATGCGGCCGGCCAGTTGTTCATGGACTGCTTCGAGGACGCCACCCGGGCGTGCGTGGCCAGCACGGATCCGGCGCTCAAGCGCATCATGAGTTCGGTCGAGCTCGCACCCGACGCCTGATCCGCCGGGAAAAATTAAAAAAAATGCCCGCAAGCTGCGGGCACGAACCACATTGAAGTGGAGGAGGGAGACAAGAAAACTTTACGCTCAGCGCGCCTGCGCCAGGCTGACGAAGCGATCGACCGCGACGCGATGAAAGTTCGCTCCGCCGCGCACGCCGGTGTGCGCTGCAGCCTGGTCGAGCGCATGCCGCCAGGCGTCGAGGGCGTCGCGCTCGCTGATGCCGGCCTTGCGGGCAATCCAGGGCAGAATCTTGGGGGCTTGCATGTGGAACTCCAGTCGGATTCGGGGCGAGGACGCCTGCTGCTGTTTTGCTGCGCACATCCATCGCGATGTGCAAATATTATGGGCACATGCTGCTGGTAAATAGCCAGGCATTGCCATCGGCGTAAGGTTTACGTTTACGTCACGTGCCGCAGCAGGTGGCCCGCGCCACCGCCCGCCTTCCCGGCCGACAGCCGGCGCGCGCTTCGGGCATACTGTGGCGCCCTGCGCAGGCGAAGGCCATGCAGCCCCGCTCCTCACCCGACTACCTCGCCGCTTACCCCACAGCGCTGCGCCAGCAGGTGGCAGCGCTGATCGAGCAGGGCCGCTTCGCCGCTGCGCTGTGCCAGCGTTATCCGCAGGCCCACACCCTGCGCTCGGACAGCGCACTCTACGACTACGCACAGGCGCTCAAGGCCGAGTACCTGCGCAGCGCACCGCCGCTGGGCAAGGTGCGCTTCGACAACACCCTGCACGTGATCCACAACGCGCTCGGTACCCACACCGCGATCTCGCGCGTGCAGGGCGTGCGCCTGCAGGCCAAGCGCGAGATCCGTATCGCCACACTGTTCCGCGTGGTGCCGGAGGCGTTCCTGCGCATGATCGTGGTGCATGAGCTCGCCCATCTGCGCGTGCGCGAACACGACAAGGCCTTCTACCAGCTCTGCGTGCACATGGCGCCGGACTACCACCAGTGCGAGTTCGACCTGCGTGCCTATCTCGTCTACCGCGACGCCGGCGGCGAGGCGCTGTGGGGTGGCTAGTCGCGGCAATACCAGGTGTTGCGCCGATAAACTGCGCGCATGAAAATTCGGCACTGATTTGACGGAAAATATGGGCCCCGCCGGCGCGCAGCCCGACTGCTCCGCCCGCTCCGGTTTTCTCCTTCAGGAAGCGACCATGCTGCAGAAATTCCCCGCCTTCGCGGGCGTCAAGGGCCCCGTCGTCGTCGTCGTCATGGATGGCTACGGCATTCCGAAGCATGCCGTCGGCAGCGCGATCGACGCCGCGCGCAAGCCCACGCTCGAGCGCTTGTTCGCGCACTACCCCAACATCACGCTGCGTGCCCACGGCCGCGCGGTGGGCATGCCCTCGAACGACGACATGGGCAACTCCGAGGTCGGCCACAACGCCATCGGCGCTGGCCAGGTGTATGCGCAGGGCGCGGCCCTGGTCGCCAACGCGATCGCCGACGGCTCGATCTGGCAGGGCGAGGCCTGGCAGCAGGTGGTCGCCGGCGCCAAGACGGGCGCGAACGGAAGCGCAGGCGTGCTCCACTTCATCGGCCTGTTTTCGGACGGCAACGTGCACAGCCACATCGACCACCTCAAGGCGATGGTGCTGCGTGCCCGGGAAGAGGGCGTGCCGACCGTGCGCATCCATGCCCTGCTCGACGGCCGCGACGTGCCCGAGACCAGTGCGCTCGACTACGTGGTGCCCTTCGAAGCCTTCCTGCGGGAGATCAGCAGCGCCGGCTTCGACGCCCGCATCGCCTCGGGCGGTGGCCGCCAGACCATCACCATGGACCGCTACGACGCCAACTGGCCGATGGTGGCGCGCGGCTGGCGCACCCATGTGCTGGGCGAAGGCCCGCAGTTCGCCAGCGCCACCGCGGCGGTGCACGGCCTGCGCGAGCGCCACCCCGGCACCATCGACCAGGACCTGCCCGAGTTCATCGTTGCGGACGACGGCAAGCCGATCGGCACCATCGAGGACGGCGATTCGGTCGTGTTCTACAACTTCCGCGGCGACCGCGCGATCGAGATCACCCGCGCCTTCGTCGAAGACGATTTCACCGAATTCGACCGCGTCCGCCACCCGCAGGTCACCTACGCCGGCATGCTGCAATACGACGGCGACCTGCAGCTGCCCAGGCGCTTTCTGGTCGCGCCACCGGCGATTCAGGACACCTCGGCCGAGTGGTTCAGCAAGTCGGGCCTGGCCCAGTTCGCCTGCTCCGAGACGCAGAAGTTCGGCCACGTCACCTACTTCTGGAACGGCAACCGCTCGAACAGCTTCGGGGGCGAGACCTGGCAGGAAGTCCCCAGCGACATCGTGCCCTTCGAGCAGCGTCCGTGGATGAAGGCCGCCGAGATCACCGACGCGATGATCGCCGCACTGCAGACCGGCCAGTACCGGGTGCTGCGCTGCAACTACGCCAATGGCGACATGGTCGGCCACACCGGCAACTTCCGCGCCGCGACCATGGCGATCGAGGCGGTGGACCTGGCCCTGGCGCGCCTGCTGCCGGCGATCGACGCCGCCGGTGGGGTGGCGCTGATCACCGCCGACCACGGCAACGCCGACGAGATGTTCGAGCTCGACAAGAAGACGAAGCAGCCGGCGCAGAACAAGGACGGCAGCTACAAGGCGAAGACCGCGCACACGCTCAACCCGGTGCCGCTGATCCTCTACGACAACGTCAGCGGTGGCAAACTGGGCCTCAAGCAGCGCGAGACCGCCGGACTGTCGAACATCGCCGCCACCGTCGCCAACCTGCTCGGCTTCGAAAAGCATGCCAAGTGGGACGACAGCCTGCTGGAGCTGAAGTGATGCGGGGAGCAGCCCACGGGCCGCTGCGCAGGACCGCGAGCGGCCTTGCGCTGGTCGCCAGCCTCGGCCTGGGCGGCTGCATCCTGAGCTCGCCCAGAGTCGAAACCGCGCCGGGCATCACCCGGCAGACCGGCCAGTTCGAGTTCGCCCTGCCGAGCGGCGAATACCGCTGCGAGCACGGCGAGCGCCTGCAACTCCAGCGCGAGGTCGCCGATGCGGTCAATCACCGCATCCAGATCGCCTGGAACGGCAGCCAGTACCAGCTCGAGCGTGACCCGTCGTATTCCGGCCTGCCGCGCTTCGAGGACAGCGCGAACGGCCTGGTCTGGATCGACCTGCCGTGGAAGGGCCTGCTGCTCGACGCCCGCACGCGCAAGCCGCTGGCCAACGACTGCCGTGCAGGCTGAGGCCGGCCGCGCCTAGAGGAAGGGGGTGAGCCGCTGCGGCTCGGCCAGGGCTCCGGCCTCGAGCGCGGCAATCGCCGCGCGCGCGGCCTCGAGTTCGCGTCTGGCGTACGCCTGGGCATCGTCGATGCCGTACTTCACCGCGTCTTCCGCCTCACTGCGCAGGGCATGGGCCATGCCGACGTGGTGGCCGAAGCGCGCAAAGGCCTGGCGAATCCCGGGCGCGGCGCCATCGAGGAGCGCAACGCACTCCGCCCCGGCGGCGAACAGCGTGGCCCGGCGGCGGCTCACGATGTCCATATAGCGCGCGGCATCACGCGCGGGCGCCTCACGCGCCATGCGGTACAGCACCTCGCCCTCGGCGATCACGTTGGTCGCATCGGACAGCACGCGCATGAGCTCCATGTCGTTCAGATCCACGATCATGCGGAAGGCGCCGGTATAGAGCAGATCGCCGAGCAGGATGTTGCCGGCATTGCCGAACAGTGCGCCCTCGCTGTGCGCGTCGGCACCACCACCGCTCGCCTCGGTGACGCCGTCGTGCAGGGCGAGCGAGATATGGATCAGCTCCACCACGGCCGCGAGCGCGTACTGGCGCGCGCCCACAGGCCCCCGCGCGCGCGCCGCCGCCAGCACCAGCCCGGGGCGAACCCGCTCGTTGCCATGCAGGATGAAATCGACGACCTGGCGGATCAGCGCCACCTCGCTGTTGAACTGGCGGCGGATGAGCGCGTTGACCTGCTCCATGTCGTGCTGGAGCCAGGGGGGGAAGGAAGGGGCGTACTGGAGCATGTTCGGAGTGCCTTCGAGACCGCAGATCGCGGCCATTTGACGTTCGCCCGCGAGTATAGCCGCACCGCGGCGCTGACCAGCCGAAACGCCCGGCAAGCGCCCGAAAAACACGGCACCGCCCTGGGTGATCGAGCCGCTGGACGGCTTCACCCGCACGCTGCCCGCGCCACGCCCGACGCGCCGCTATACTGCCAGCAGACCCGCCGCTGCGGGCCGTCGAGGGAAACCGGCGCCATGGCCAACGGACGAATCGAAACCCTGCGCCACGCGGTGCGATGGCGGGTCCTGCTCAAGTACCTCGGCGTACTCGGTCTGGTGCTCGCCGCGCTCGATGCGGTGCCGCTGTTGGTCAGCCTGGTGCTCGGCGAGGCTGCGCTCGCGCCCCTTTTCGCCGCGCCAGTCCTGCTGCTGATCCTGCTCTGCCTGCCGCTCGCCCGCCTCGACGCGCCGTCCCGCCTGCAACTGAACGAAGCCCTCGCCATCGTCGTGCTGTCCTTTGCCCTGGGCGCGCTGGTCATGAGCCTGCCGCTCGCCGCGCTCGCTGGCCAGGGCTGGCTCGACGGCCTGTTCGAGGCGGTCTCGGGCATCACCACCACCGGCCTCGGCACTCTGGCCACGGTCGAGGACAAGCCCCGCAGCTTCCTGTTCGCGCGCGCCTGGCTGCAGTGGTATGGCGGCCTGGGCATCGTCGTGCTGTCGCTGGCCTTGTTCATGCACAACGGCCTGTTCGCCCGCCAGCTGATCGAGACCGAAGCGGTCGGCGAGACGCTGGTCTCGAGCACCTGGTACTACGCTCGCCGCATCCTCGCCGTGTATGCGGCGCTGACCCTGGCCGCGCTGACAGCGATCTGGCTGGCGACCGACGACGGGTTCGGCGCGCTGACCCACGCCCTCGCTGCGGTGTCGACCGGCGGTTTCTCGAGTTTCGACGCCAGCCTCGGGCACTGGGGTTACGGGCCGGCGGGCGTGATGCTGGCGTTTGCCCTGCTCGGTGCCGTGCCGCTGCCGCTCTACCATCGCGCATGGCGCGAGGGCCTGTGGCGTGGGCCGCAGCGCCTGCTGCGCAATGCCGAACTGCGCGCGCTACTGGCCGCCACCGCGCTCACCACCGTCCTGTTGGTGCTGTGGACGCAGCCCGGCGCCGGCATGGCGACCGACACCCTGAGCCAGGCCCTGCTCCTGGCGATGAGCGCGCAGAGCACGACCGGCTTTGCGCTCGCGCCGGTCGCGGCGCTGGATGACGCCTCCAAGCTGACCCTGATCGCGTCGATGCTCGTTGGCGGTGGCGTCGGTTCCACCGCCGGCGGCTTCAAGCTGATGCGCCTGCTGCTGTTGCTGCGCGTGCTCCAGCTCGTGCTGGCGCGCGCTGCCGCTCCGCGCCATGCGGTGATCGAGCCCCAGCTCGATGACGAGGACCTGTGGCGGGCGCTGCTGATCATCCTGCTCTACATTCTGCTGGTCTTCCTGTCCTGGCTCGCCTTCGTCGCCCACGGCTACGCGGGCATCGATGCCTTGTTCGAGGTCGTCTCGGCCACCGCGACCGTCGGCCTGTCCACCGGCATCACGCGCCCGGCGCTGGAGCCGCTGCTCAAGCTCGTACTATGCTTCGACATGCTGGCGGGGCGGGTGGAGATCTTCGCCCTGCTAGTGGTGCTGCATCCCGGGACCTGGTTTGGAAAACGCGCGGAGGCCGCATGAGAGCCGTATTCGTGGGCGCGGGCGCGCTGTCGGTGAGCACCGCGCGGCGCCTGCTGCAGGGCGGGCACGAGGTGGTGATGATCGAGCGCGACAAGACACGCATCGAGCAGTTGTCCGCGGAGATGGATTGCGGCTTCCTGCATGGCGACGGCAGCAAGCCAGCGCTGCTGCGCGAGGCCGACCCCAGGCTCACCGATGTGCTGTTCTGCCTCACCGGCAACGACCAGACCAACATCCTCGCCAGCCTGGCGGGACGTTCGCTCGGCTTTATGCGCGTGGTCACGCGCATCGACGACGCGGAGTTCGAGCATCTGAGTCTGGAGCTCGGCCTGGAAGACATCGTGATCCCATCACGCGCGATCGGACGCTATCTTGCGGACATGTTCGAGGGCCGAGACCACCTCGACATCATCGCACTGATCAAGGGTGATGCGCGCGTCTTCTCCTTTGTCGCCCGCGAGGAAGACGAAAAACCGGTCGCCGAGCTCGATCTGCCCGAAGGCAGCCGACTGATGTTCTTCTACCGCGACGAGCGCTTCACACTGCCCGAACCGGAGACACGCCTGCGCCGCGGCGACGAGGTCATGATCGTGACCCACAGCCGCAACCTCGAAGCCCTGCACGCGCGCTGGAGCAGCCTGGCGCGCCCCCGCCGGGCGGGCACCCCGCGCGGGTAGCAGACGCCTGCCACGAAAGGCAAGCGCAAGGCGGGTGGCAAGCAGCGCGGATCCGCTCACCCCTGCGGCGCGGCGCATTTTCGAGTCATCGATGCGGTCTCGACAAGGTGCGCGCGGCGGTGCGCGAAGGGCTTGGGCGCTACTTCCAGCTCTGCGCCAGTTCGGCTCCGGCCAGGCGCCGCCGCGACACGAACACCAGCCCGAGCGCACCGAAGTTCATCGTCAGCGCATAGACGACCGGAGCCACGGCCAGTTCGGGCTGGCGCAGCAGCACGATCGCGACGAAGATGGCCAGGCCCGCATTCTGCAGGCCACACTCCATGGCGACGGCCACGGCATCCCGGCGACCCGCGCCACCCAGCACCACCAGCCCGTAGGCCGCGCCCATCACGGCAAAATTGAGCACCAGCGTGGCCGGACCGATCGTGCGCAGGTTGGCGAGGATGGTGTGCTGATGCGACAGGAAGGTAATCACGACGATCGCGGCGAAGAACAGCGTCGCCAGGCGCCCGATCAGCCGCTCGCTGCGCGCGGTGAAGCGCGGCGCCTTGCTGCGCATGAGCATGCCGGCGAGGATGGGGAGGGTAGTCACCACCAGCACGCTGCCGATCAGGCGGCCGACCGGCAGTTCGGCAAGCACGCCGAGATCGGCATCGAAGCCCGGCGCCGACACGGCTGCCGTGAACCCGCCCGCACCCAGCCCCGTGAGCACCAGCTTCACCAGCACCGGAAAGCTTGCCAGCGCCGCCAGACTGCTGATCACCGTCAGCGTCAGCGACAGCGCCGTGTTGCCACGCGCGACATGAGTCAGGAAGCCCGAGCTCGCACCGCCCGGACAGGCGGCGAGGATCATCAGGCCGATGCCGAGCGTCGGCGGCAGCGCGAACGCGAACACGATCGCCAGCGCCGCCAGCGGCAGCACCAGCAGTTGCCCGCACAGGCCGATGAGCAGGGCCCGCGGGGCCTGGAACACGCGCCGGAAGTCCTCACCACGCAGCGCCAGCCCCACCGAGAACATGATGAACGCGAGCGCAGCCGGCAACAGGACGTCGATGCTCATGGAAGGAATCTAGAGAAGTGAAGCGAAGAAGATGCCCGCTGCCGCGAGCAGCGCGCTACGCGTCCCGGCGCGCGCGGTGTCGACCAGCACCGCGTTGAGCGCGACGCCCCCCCCGGCAGCACGAAAGCGCGGAATCAGGCCCACCAGCGCCGGCGCACCGAGCAGCCCGAGCAGCGTACCCGGGCGCCCCGCGGCAGCGATCACCCCCCATGCCAGCAGCGGACACAGCACCAGGAGCGCGTATGCGCGCCGTGTCCCGTGAGCGCCGAGCCGCGCCGCCAGCGTGCGCCGGCCCGCGCGCAGGTCCCCCTTGAGATCGCGGAAGTTGTTCACCAGCAGGACCGCGGCGGCAGGACCACCGACCCCAAGCCCGGCGATCACATCCAGCACGCCCGCCGTGCGCGACTGCAGCCAGTGGCTGCCCACGACCGCCAGCACACCGAAGAACAGCAGCACGAAGAGCTCGCCGAGGGCCGAATGCGAGATCGGACGAGGTCCGCCCGAGTACGCCCAGCCCGCCACCAGGGACGCAACGCCGATCGCAAGGATGAGCGGACCACCGACCACACTCAGCCAGACACCGAGTGCCAGCGCCAGCAGCAGGCAGAGCAGCGCCGCGCGCTTGACCTCGGCCGCGCTCGCCCAGCCCGCAAGCGTCACGCGAACCGGCCCGCGCCGCTCGGGGTGATCAGTGCCACGCTCGAAATCGATCGCATCGTTGTAGAGGTTGGTACCGATCTGGATCAGCAGCGCACAGGCGAGGGTGGCCAGCAACACCCACGCGTCGATGCCGCCCGTGGCGGCGAAGGCGAGCGCCACCCCCACCATGACCGGCGCCACCGCCATGCCCAGCGTGCGCGGCCGGATCGCCGTCCACCACACCTGCAGCGGGCCGGGCCGCGCAGGCAAGGGTGCGGCACTCACCGCCGGGCTCCGTGCAGGCGCTCAGCGCGCATGCACGCCTTGGCGACCCGATCGAATGCGGTGGTGCGGGTCGCAGGGGCTCGCCCGACTGTGCTCGGGGCTGGGCAGGACATCGGCAACATGGGTTCAGGTGCTTGATCGGGGCCGAATTATTGCACACCCCGCCCCTTGCCACCGCGCCGGCCCGGGGCACCACGACTGCGCTGCCCCGCTTCAAGAAGACCGTCGCCGGACGGCAAAGCCGGGACGGCGACTGCGACACGCCAGAGACGAGAGGGGGCAGGTCGACCGCGACGTCGACCTGCCCCCTCTTCACGCAGCGCTCCGCAGCCTGCGGACGCGCGTCACGCCAGCCGCCTCATCAGCCATCTCAGGCCGCGCGCGCGCCCTTCAGGATGGCGTTGAGCGTGGCGCTCGGACGCATCACGGCCTTGGTCTTCTCGGAATCGGCCTTGTAGTAGCCACCGATGTCCACCGGCTTGCCCTGGACGGCGGCCAGCTCGTCGATGATCTTGTCCGCGTTCTCGCGCAGCGCTTTCGCGAGCGGGGCGAACCTGCCCGCCAGCTCGGCGTCTTCGGTCTGCTCGGCCAGGCGTTCGGCCCAGAACAGCGCCAGATAGAACTGGCTGCCGCGGTTATCGAGCTGGCCGGTCTTGGGCGAGGGCGACTTGTTCTCGTCGAGCAGGCGGCCGGTGGCCTCGTCCAGGGTCTTGGCGAGCAGCTTGGCGCGCACGTTGCCGGTCTTGATGCCGAGATCCTCCAGCGACACCGCCAGGGCGAGGAACTCACCCAGCGAATCCCAGCGCAGGTGGTTCTCCTGCACCAACTGCTGCACGTGCTTGGGCGCCGAACCGCCGGCACCGGTCTCGTACATGCCGCCACCGTTCATCAGCGGCACGATCGACAGCATCTTCGCCGAGGTGCCCAGTTCCATGATCGGGAACAGGTCGGTCAGGTAGTCGCGCAGGATGTTGCCGGTGACGGAGATGGTGTCCAGGCCGCGCGACACGCGCTCCAGGGTCACGCGCATCGCGCGCACCTGCGACATGATCTGGATGTCGAGGCCGCTGGTGTCGTGGTCCTTGAGGTAGGTCTTGACCTTCTTGATCAGCTCGTTCTCGTGCGGGCGATAGGGGTCGAGCCAGAAGATCGCCGGCATGCCGGAATTGCGCGCGCGGGTGACGGCAAGCTTGACCCAATCGCGGATCGGCGCGTCCTTGACCTGGCACATCCGCCAGATGTCGCCGGCCTCGACGTTCTGGCTCAGCAGCACCTCGCCAGTGGCCAGGTCGGTGATGTTGGCGACGCCGTCCTCAGAAATCTCGAAGGTCTTGTCGTGCGAACCGTACTCCTCGGCCTTCTGCGCCATCAGGCCGACGTTCGGCACCGTACCCATCGTGCGCGGGTCGAAGTTGCCGTGCCATTTGCAGAAATTGATCATCTCCTGGTAGATGCGCGCGAAGGTCGACTCCGGCATCACGCACTTGCTGTCGTACTGCTTGCCGTCGGCGCCCCACATCTTGCCGCCCTGGCGCATCATCGCCGGCATCGAGGCGTCGACGATGATGTCGTTGGGCGAGTGGAAGTTGGTGATGCCCTTGGCCGAGTCGACCATCGCCAGCTCGGGGCGGTGCTCGTGGCAGGCGTGCAGGTCGCGGATGATCTCATCGCGCTTGGACTCGGGCAGGGTCTTGATCTTCTCGTACAGGTCGACCATGCCGTTGTTGACGTTGATGCCGAGCGCATCGAAGGTCTCGCCGTGCTTCTCGAACGCGTCCTTGTAGTAGATCTTCACGCAGTGGCCGAACACGATCGGGTGCGAGACCTTCATCATCGTCGCCTTCACGTGCAGCGAGAACAGGATCCCGGCCTGGCGGCAGTCCTCGAGTTCCTGCTCGTAGAACTCGCACAGCGCCTTCTTGCTCATGAACATCGAGTCGATGATCTCGCCGTCCTGGAGCGCGACCTTGGGCTTGAGCACGATGGTCTTGCCCGATCGGGTGATCAGCTCCATCTTGACGTCGCGCGCGCGGTCGAGCGTCATCGACTTCTCGCCGTGGTAGAAGTCGCCGTGGTGCATGTGCGAGACGTGGGTCTGCGACCACTGCTTCCACTCACCCATCGAGTGCGGGTTCTTCCTCGCGTAGTTCTTGACCGCAGCGGGCGCACGGCGGTCGGAGTTGCCCTCGCGCAGCACCGGGTTCACCGCCGAGCCGAGGCACTTGCCGTAGCGGGCGCGGATCGCCTTGTCCTCGTCGGTCTTGGGGTCCTCGGGGTAATCGGGGATCTTGTAGCCCTTCTCCTGGAGCTCCTTGATGCAGGCCTTGAGCTGTGCGACCGAGGCGCTGATGTTGGGCAGCTTGATGATGTTGGTGTCGGGTTCCAGAGTCAGGCGGCCGAGCTCGGCGAGCGTGTCAGGCACGCGCTGCGCTTCGCTCAGGCACTCGGGGAACTCTGCCAGCACACGCGCCGAGACCGAGATGTCGGCCTTTTCGATCTCGACGCCTGCGGGGCCGGTAAAGGTCCGGATGATCGGAAGGAAGGCGCACGTCGCCAGCAAAGGCGCTTCGTCCGTGAGCGTGTAGATGATCTTCGATTTCCCTGCAGACATTTGTTTCCCCTAATGTTTTAGATCTTGTCTCGACAACCGCACAACGACCTCCTGTCGCCTGCGCGACACGCTGGCCACTCAAGCGCAGTCGCGGAAAAATACCACTTATCGACCGCGCCGACATCGAAACCTGCATTCACATCGCGAAATGAGCACGCCTGACGCCTGCCCGAGCGCATTTGCTGCGGGCAGTCGACATCGACGCCGAATTGTCCGATGCTCCTCGTCCCGTTTTCCGGCTGTCGCCCCGTCGCTGGCCAGAACCCTCGTCCCCTACACCTCTGGCGCCGCCAGCACCGCATGACGGCAGCGCCGGCTCCAAGGACCTGCAATGAGCGCGCTTTTTTCACCCCTGAGCATCGGCAGCCTGCAGCTGCCCAACCGGATCGTGATCGCCCCGATGTGCCAGTACTCGGCAGAGGACGGCCAGGCGACCGACTGGCACCTCATCCACCTCGGCCAGCTGGCGCTGTCGGGCGCTGGGCTGCTGATCATCGAGGCCACCGCGGTCTCGCCCGAGGGCCGCATCACCGCCGGCGACCTCGGTCTCTACTCGGACGCGACCGAGGCCGCGCTCGCTCGCGTGCTCGCCGGCATACGCCGCTATAGCGCGATGCCGATCGGCATCCAGCTCGGCCACGCCGGGCGCAAGGCCTCCAGCCAGACGCCCTGGGAGGGCGGCCAGTTGCTCGCGCCCGACGCCGGCGGCTGGGAAACCGTTGCCCCCTCGGCCATCCCGCATGCGCCCGGCGAGCTGCCGCCGGTCGCCCTCGATGCGGCCGGACTCGCCCGCGTGCGCGAGGACTTCGTCGCCGCTGCGGTGCGCGCCGCTCGCCTCGGCCTCGATCTGGTCGAGTTGCACTGCGCCCACGGCTACCTGCTGCATGAGTTCCTGTCGCCGCTCGCCAACCAGCGTGACGACCGCTACGGCGGCACGCTCGAGAACCGGCTGCGCTTTCCGCTCGAGGTCTTTGACGCGGTGCGCGCCGCGCTGCCGGCAGCGCTGCCAGTGGGCGTGCGTTTTTCGGCCACCGACTGGGTCGAGGGGGGCTGGGATGTGGCACAGAGCATCACCTTCAGCCAGGCGCTCGAGGCGCGCGGCTGCAGCTTCCTGCATGTGTCGAGCGCGGGCGTGTCGCCGCTGCAGAAGATTCCGCTCAGCCCCGGCTATCAGGTGCCGCTGGCAGCCGAGATCCGCCGCCAGGTCGGCATCCCGGTGATCGCGGTCGGCCTGGTGACCGAAGCCGAGCAGGCCGAGGCCGTGATCGCCGAGGGTCACGCCGACCTCGTCGCCCTCGGCCGCGGCATGCTCTACGACCCGCGCTGGCCCTGGCACGCCGCCGCCCGGCTCGGGGCGCAGGTCGAGGCGCCGCGCCAGTACTGGCGCTCACAACCGGCCGCGCTCAAGGCGCTGTTCGCCGGCGCCCGCGTCGGCCAGCGCTGAGGGGCCGAGCCGATGCCGCACCAGCCCGGCGCCGTGGCCGATCGCGCCCCCCAGCTCGAGCCGGCCAACGTGCTCGTGTTCCGTGGTCATCAGCTGCTCGTCGACGCCACCGGCGCGCTCGCCGCTGCGCCGGCTGGCTGGCTCGCCAGCGCGCTGCGTGCGCTCGAATTCAGCGCAGCCGACGGCCAGCCCTGGGTCGCCGTCGAGGTCGAGCACGAACGCGATGCCCCCCCTGGACACATGTTCTGCCACCTGAAGGCGCTGCTCGACACCCTGCCGGCCGCCAGCCGCAGCCTGGCCGCACGCGCGCTCGAGCTGCTCGAATTCGACCGTTCGCACCGCTTCTGTGGCCAGTGCGGCGCGCCCACGGCACTCATCACCCGGCCGGCCATGATGCGCCGCTGCACCCATCCGGACTGCGGCCGCGCGCACTATCCGCGCGTGTCACCGGTGGTCATCGTCGCGGTCGAGCGCGGCGCAGAGATCCTGCTCGGGCGCTCACCGCACTTTCCACCCGGGCTGTACAGCGCGCTCGCCGGTTTCGTCGATGCAGGCGAGTCGGCCGAGCAGGCGGTGCATCGCGAGATCCACGAGGAGACCGGGCTGCGCATCGGCCGGCTGCGCTATTTCGCCAGCCAGCCCTGGCCGTTTCCGCATGCGCTGATGCTGGGCTACCAAGCCGACTACGAGGCCGGCGAGATCAAATGCGCGCCCGACGAGATCGAGGATGCGCGCTTTTTCCATGTCGACGCGCTGCCGGCAGTGTTTCCCAGCCGCTACACCATGGCCAGCCAGCTGCTGCGCGACTTCTGCCTGCGCCACGGCCGGCCGTGGCCGCCCGCCGGCTGAGCGTACAACGGACCCTGCCGCTCAGGCCCCCGGCCCGGCCACCGCCTGCGCCGCGCCTGCGTCGCGGCGCTCGATGCGCTTGAGCAGCACCAGCAGGACCGTGCCGAGCACCATCGTCGCCGCCGCGAAGTAAAGCCCTCCCGCATAGCTGCCGAAGGTCGCGCCCAGCCAGCCGGTGACCGCCGGGCCGAGGATCTGCGCCACACCGTAAGAGATGGTCATCTTGCCCATCATCTTCGCCGGCCGCGTCGGGTAGTAGCGCCCGGCCATGGTCAGCACCAGGCTCACCATGCCGACGAAGGTACCGCCAAACAGCAGCGCGCCGGCGATCGCGCCCAGCGTGCCGCCCACTGCCACCGGCAGCAGGATGCCGACGATCTGCAGCACCGCAGCGAGGATCAGGGCATTGAGCGCACCGGTGCGGCGGGCGATGAAGTCCCATACGATGCACGCCGGCATCGCCGCCAGGCCGATGGCGAGAAAGCTCCAGCTGCCCTGACCTTCCAGACCCGGCAGGCGGTTGACGATGGCGACGATGAAGGTCGCGCTGACCACGAAGCCGATCCCGGCGCAGAAGTAGGACGCCATGAACACGCGCATGAACAGCGGGCTGGGCGGATTGTCGTGCATCGGCGCACCGGTCCGGGTCATCCCGCTGGTGTCGGGCGCAGGCAGCCACTTCAGCGCCGGCACCAGCAGCGCACAGGCGATCGCGGTGAACACGAACCACTGCGCGCGCCAGTCCAGCCACAGGCTCATCAGCGCCACCGCCACCGAACACCCGGCAATGCCCAGACCGATGCCGGCAAAGTGGATGCCGAGCTCGTGGCGGTGACCGTGGCGGATCAGCCAGTTCAGGATCAGCCCGGTGCCGAGCAGCATCGCCGCCGCGCTCGACAGCCCGGCGAAGTAGCGCGACACCGCCCACAAGGCGAAGTCGGTGGTGAGCCCCATCATCACCGTGGTCAGCACCGCCACCACCATGCCGATGCGGTACAGGCGGTCCTTGAGCACCAGGTCGCTGATCGAGGCTGCGAGCAGCGCACCGCTCAGGTAACCGGCATAGTTGATCGCCGCCAGCCAGCCCCCCTCGGCCAGTCCGAGCCCGGCCTGGGCCTGCATCAGCGGCAGCAGCGGGGTATAAGCGAAGCGCGCGACGCCAAGCGCGAGCATCAGGCTGAAGATGCCCGCACCGAGCACCTTCAGGCGTTGGAGCTGTTCATCCATCGTTATTGTTTTCCGTCTCCTCGAGGGACGTCACGATAGTCGGCAGGGGCGTCCGTTTCAAGCACGACGCTGCGACCGCCGCGCACGGCGCGCAGGACCGGGTCCGGTGCAAACACGCCGGCGCATGCAAAAACGCCCTTACGATCCGGCCCGCAACGTGCCTGCCGGGGGCACGCTACACTCGCGTCTCACTCACCGCTCCGCCAGCCGGCACCGCGCCGCCGCGCCCTCTCGCAAAGTCCTCCCATGCACCTGCTCCGCCTCTTCGCCCTGATCCTGCTGCCGCTGCTGTGCGCGCACGCGGCTGCGCAGACCCCGGCCCTGCCGGTGGCCGCCGACTTGCGCGCCCGCCTGGACGCACTCGCCGAACGCAAGCTGCCCGAGACCGAGCAGCGCACCGCTCAGCAGGCGCTCGAGCAGGCCCTCGCCAGCCTGACGCAGGCCGAAGCGTTGCGCGCGCAACGCGAGACGCTGCGCGCGAGCGTCACCTCGGCACCGCAGCGCACGCGCGAGGCGCGCGCTGCGCTCGCCCGCCTGCAGGCGGCAGCGGACGCCGGCGCCACGATCGACCCCGGCACGCCGGATGCGGAGCTCGAGCGCCAGCTGGCCGAACGCAACGCGGCGCTCACCGACTGGCGCCGCCGCCTCGACGAAGCCAACGCCCTGCTCGTCGGCGCGCGCACCGGCCCGGAGCGCGCGCAGAGCGAGATCAGCACCAGCCAGGCGCGCATGAACACGATCGCGACCGCCCTCAGCAGCAACCGCGAGCCCGGTCGCGACGGACGCACCCTGAGCGCCGAGCGCCGTGATGCGCTCGCCGCCGAATGGCATGCGCTCGACGCCCAGGTCGCCCTGCGCCGCGAGGAACTCGCCGGCAACAGCGTGCTGCTCGACCTCGGCCAGGCCCACCAGGACCTCGCCACCTTCGAGGTCGCCCGCATCGAGGCCCGGGTGCAGACCCTGCAGACCGCGATCAACCAGCGGCGCAGCGATCAGACGGCCGAGACCGTGCACGCGCTCACCGGCACCGCGGGCGCGGGCGCGGTGGAGGACAGCCTGCTGGCGCGGGAGATCGCCACCAACCAGGAACTCTCGGCCTACCTGGTGCGCGCCACCGAACATCTCAACCAGCTCAGCCAGCGCAACCTCGCGGTGCGTCAGCAACTCGACGCACTCGGCCGCAGCAGCACCGTGATCGACGAGCAGATCAACGTGCTCCAGGGCAGCCTGCTGCTGTCGCGCATCCTGCTCGAGCAGAAGCGCGCACTGCCGCAGCCGAAGATCGACACCGATCTCGCCGAGCAGATCGCCGACATCCGCCTGTACCAGTTCGAGGTCAACAAGCAGCGCGAACAGCTCGCCCGCCCTGAGGCCTTCGCCGAGCGCCTGCTCGCCGAGGCCCCTGCCGGCATGGCCGACGACTCGATGCGCGAGCCGCTGATCGCCCTGCTCGACACGCGTGCCGAACTGCTCGAGCGCCTGAACCGCGAACTCAACACCCTGCTCAACGAATCGATCACCCTGCAGCTCAACGAGGGCCAGCTGCAGACCACCGCCGAGCGCCTGAGCGCCAAGCTCGACGAGCAGATGTTCTGGATCCCGAGCAACCGCCCGCTCGACCTCGCCTGGCTGGGTGCCCTGCCGACGCAGCTCAGCGCACAGCTCGGAGCCATCCCCTGGCAGTCGGCCAGCGCCGAACTATGGGCCGGCCTGCAGGCGCGCCCGCTGCTGTTCCTGCCGGTGCTGCTGCTGAGCCTGGCGCTGCTCGGCCGCCGGCGCTGGCTGCGCGACAAGCTCGAGCGCCTGCACGCCGACATCGGCTATGTTCGCCGCGACAGCCAGCTGCACACGCCGCTCGCGATCCTCTTCAACCTGTTGCTCGCCCTGCCGGTGAGCCTGCTGCTGGCGCTCGGCGGCATCGCCCTGCAGATGGATGCACGCGGCCAGAACGCCGCGCTCGGCGCCGCCCTGCTGCAGATGGCGCAGGCCTGGCTGGTGTTCTACACGGCATACCGGGTGATGGTGCCGGGCGGTGTCGCCGAGCGTCACTTCCAGTGGCCGATCGAGCAGGTGCGCTCGCTGCATCGCCAGCTGCGCCGGCTGGGTCTGGTCGTGCTCGCCGTGGTCGCCATCGTCACCCTTGCCGAACGCCAGCCCGAAGCGCTCGCCAACGACGTCCTCGGCATCCTGACCCTGCTCGCCGGCTACGCGACCATGGCCTGGCTGATGGTGCGCCTGCTGGCGCACAAGTCGAACGACGGCCGCCCCTCGCCCTTGCGCGTGATGCTGGGCTTCGCGCTCGCGCTGATGCCGCTGACGCTGATCGGCGCGCTGCTGATGGGTTACTACTACACCGCGCTCAAGCTCACCGGGCGGCTGATCGACACCCTGTTCGTGCTCATCGTCTGGCGCCTGCTCGAGGGCACGCTGGTCCGCGGGCTGGCGGTGGCTGCGCGGCGCATCGACTACCAGCGCGCGGTGGCCCGCCGCGAGGCCGCCGAGCGCGAGGGCAAGGGCGGCACTGCCGACGGTGAAGCCCCCCTCGAGGTGCCAGTGCTCGACGTCGCCAGGATCAACCAGCAGTCACTGCGACTGCTCCACCTCGGCCTGCTGAGCGGTCTGGTCGTGGCGCTGTACTGGGTGTGGGCGGATCTGATCGGCGTGTTCGCCTATCTCGACAACATCACCCTTTATCAGTATGCGAGCGGCAGCGGCGACACCGCCAGCCTGGTGCCGATCAGCCTCGCCGACGTGCTCGGCGCGCTGGTGATCGCGGCGATCGCCTTCACCCTCGCCGCCAACCTGCCCGGCCTGCTCGAGATGCTGGTGCTGTCACGGCTCACGCTCGCCCAGGGCAGCGCCTACGCAATCACCACGCTGTTGTCCTACGTGATCATGGGCATCGGCATCGTCACCACCCTGGGCACGCTGGGCGTGAGCTGGGACAAGCTGCAGTGGCTGGTCGCCGCCCTGTCGGTGGGCCTGGGCTTCGGCCTGCAGGAGATCTTCGCCAACTTCGTATCCGGCCTGATCATCCTGTTCGAGCGCCCGCTGCGCATCGGCGACGTGGTGACGATCGGCAACGTGTCGGGTACCGTCAGCCGCATCCAGATTCGCGCCACCACGATCACCGACTTCGACCGCAAGGAGATGATCGTGCCCAACAAGGCCTTCATCACCGGCCAGCTCACGAACTGGTCGCTCACCGACACCATCACCCGCGTCACGGTGAAGGTGGGCGTGTCCTATGGCTCGGACCTGGAACTCACGCGCACGCTGCTGCTGCAGATCGCCGACGACAACGCGCGCGTGCTCAAGGACCCGGCGCCGCTGGTGTTCCTGCTCGCCTTCGGCGCCAGCACGCTCGACCATGAACTGCGCGTGCATGTGCGCGAGCTCAACGACCGCAACGCCGCGATCGACGAGATCAGCCGCGAGATCGATCGCCGCTTCCGCGCCAATGGCATCGAGATCGCCTACAACCAGGTCGATGTGCACATCCGCAGCGTGCCCGAGGGCCGCGAGGCCCTGCTGCAGAAGCTGGCGCCGCCGAAGGCCGCGGACTGATCAGCCGCGCGGTAGCCCCACACGCGCAAGGAAACGGCCAATGAGCTGACGCCCCCGGAGCAGCGGCCCCGGGCGGGCCGGCGCGAAACGCAGCACCTCGGCACGCGCATAAGAGGCCGCCTGTGCCTGCGCGCAGCATTCGCCCGCGCTGCAGTCGGAGACGGGCGGGGCGGGGCGTTGCGGCTGGCTCATGATGCGTTCGGGCGGCCGGGCCCACCCTTGCCAGCGTCCGGATTGCCGCGGTCTTCCTCCTCGACGCGCACCTCGCGGATCACCTCACCTTCGATGACCAGATCGCGCGCACCACCCGGGCGCGCAGCGTACGCACCACGACCGCCGGCGGCCTGGGCATCCCTCTGCGCGCGCATCGCCTTGCGCAGCGCACGCGTTTTCCACCACACCCAAGCCCAGATCGCCACCCCCGCGGTCAGCAGCACCGCGAACAGCGCCACCGAAAAGGTCAGCGCCAGCACGAACACGCCCGCCATCACCACCGCACCGACGACCTTCTGCAGCAAGGTCGGGGGCGTGGCGGCCGGCCCGCCGAGGGTCTGGAAAATGCCTGAAAAGCGTGGATCCCTGTACATTGTGTCCATCCTGTTGGCTGGCGCGGAGGTTCCGCGCGGCATCGCAAAGTTCAGAGCCCCTGACGGGGAAAAGATTCCACGCGCCGCGATGCGCACGGGGAAGACCCGCATTCTCGCGCAAACATCCACCGCCCGCGGTCACCCGATGCAAACGCGCGGCCAACCCGCACCGCCGGCGCGCCGTCCCCGCCGCGCTTTACCGCTTCATGCGCCCAAGCAGCCGTGATGCCAGGGCGCCATTGAAAACCATACGCGCGCGCATGAACATGCGGTCCATGTCCCCACTCATCCTGTTCGGCGCCTTCGACCGCCACAACCTCGGCGACCTGCTGCTCGGTCGCATCGCCGCAGCGCTCGCCGAAGCCAGGGTCCCCGGGCGGCCACGCTTGTTCGCCGGCGCCGCCAGCCGCGACCTGCGCGCTGCCGGCGGCGCGCAGGTCCATGCCCTGGATGTGCTGCTCGCGCACTGGCGCCGGGCGTCCCGGCGCGATCCGCAGCGACGGCACCTCGACCTCCTGCAGGTGGGCGGTGAGATCCTCGGCTGCACCGCCTGGGAGGCGGCGGTCATGCTGGAGTCCCCCGAGCGCGCCGCCGCCCTCATCGCCGCACATGATCGCGACCTTGGTGGGCGCGAGGCGTGGGCCCGTCAGCATCTGGGCCTCGGCCGCGCACTGCCCTACCTGGCGTCGAAGGCGCAGCTTCCCGGCGGCAGCCGGATTGCCCATGCCGGGAGCGGCGGCGTCGATTTCGCGCACCTGCCGGCTGCCCTGCGCAGCGCCGCCCTCGCCGACCTCCGTGCCGCCGCGGTCGTGCACGTACGCGACCGGCGCACCCGGGACGCACTCGCTGCCGCTGGAATCGCGACCCGCCTGGCGCCCGACCCGGCCGTACTCGTGGCGCGCGTGCTCGGTACCGCCATCGATCGCCATGCCCGGGCAGGCGAACCCGCTGCGGTGCGCGCACGCTTTCCCGCGGGGTGGGTCGCCATTCAGGTGAGCGCCGAATTCGGCGACGACGCCACCCTGGGCGCACTCGCTGCCGGACTCGATCACCTGCAGCGCGACACCGGCCTCGGGCTGGTGCTGTTCTGCGCCGGCCGCGCGCCCTGGCACGATGACCCCGCCGTCCTGAGGCGTCTGCGCGCACGCCTGAGTGCACCCGCGGACTGCATCGTCGCCGCAAGCACGCACCTGCTCGACCTGTGTGCGTTGCTCGCTGGCTGCGCGCTCTGCCTCGCCAGCAGCCTGCACGCCCGCATCGTCGCCGAAGCCTTCGCCCGTCCTGCGGCCAGCCTCTTTCAGCCCTCGGCACAAGGCAACAAGTTGCAGGCCTACCTCGAGACCTGGCATGCAGACGCGCCTCATCTCCACCCAGCCGAGGCAGCAGGCCCGATCAGGGCCGCGAAGGCCGCACTGGCCGAACCCGCACCCGTTCGCCTGAAGCGTGCGGGGCGACTCGCCGCACGCGCCGAGGTGGCCCTCCAGCGCTGCCTCGACGCCCTCGACGCCGCCTGAACGAGCGTGGACAAAGTCCGCAAATGGAGGCCATGTCGTCAGGTGAGCGGCAGCAGCGCGGACTGAACACCACGCGCACGAAACGATCGCGCTTCCGCCCGGTCAGAGGCACGCGTCACAGCTTTGCATGCTGCGCGGCTGTGGGCGCGCCCGCCGCATCCCCCCGGCCCCGACACCCCATCCAACCAAGGACCCTTCCCTGATGACCGACCTGTTCACCCCGCTCCAAGCCGGCGACCTCCTCCTGCCCAATCGCATCCTGATGGCACCGCTCACCCGCTGCCGCGCCGAGGATGGCCACGTGCCGGGCGCACTGATGGCCACCCACTACGCCCAGCGCGCCAGCGCCGGCCTGCTGATCGCCGAGGCGACGATGGCGATGGAGGGCAACTCCGCCTTCTGGCACGAGCCCGGCATCCACGCCGAGGCCCAGGTCGCGGGCTGGAAGAAGGTCACCGACGCGGTCCACGCCGCCGGCGGGCGGATCGTGCTGCAGATCTGGCATGGCGGGCGCGCCTGCCATCCGCTGCTCAACGACGGCCGCCAGCCGGTGGCACCGAGCGCACTGGCGATCACCGGCGACGAGGTCCATACGCCGCAGGGCAAGCAACCCTATGTGCTGCCGCGCGCGCTGCGCGACGACGAACTGCCGGGCATCGTCGCTGGCTTCGCGCGCGCGGCCGAGAACGCACGCGCCGCCGGTTTCGACGGCGTCGAGGTCCATGGCGCCAACGGCTATCTGCTCGACGAATTCCTGCGCGACGGCAGCAACAAGCGCAGCGGCCCCTACGGCGGTCCGCGCGAGCACCGCGCCCGCCTGCTGTTCGAGGTCATCGAGGCGGTGTGCAAGGTGTGGGGCAACGGCCGCGTCGGCGTGCGCCTGTCGCCGCTCAACAGCTTCAACGACATGGCCGACAGCGACCCGCTCGGCCTCATCGAGTGGCTCGCCGGCTGCCTCAACGACTACCGCCTCGCCTACCTGCACCTGATGCGCGGGGACTTTTTCGGCAAGCAGCATGGCGACGTGATGACACCGGCGCGCGCCGCCTACCGCGGCGTGCTGATCGGCAACATGGGCTACTCGGCGGACGAAGCGGGCGCCGCGATCGCGGCCGGCCAGCTCGACGCGGTCGCCTTCGGCACTGCCTTCCTGGCCAACCCCGACCTGCCCGAGCGCATCCGCCGCAAGGCGGCACTCAACGCGCCCGATCCGGCGACCTTCTACACGCCGGGGCCGCAGGGCTACACCGACTATCCGACGCTGGAAGACAGCGCACGCGGCTAAATCGCGACTGGCCGCGCACGGCCTTGCGTCAGGGATGGCGCCAGAACGCGAACGCCTGGAAGCGGCTCGCCTGCCACCAGGCGTTCGCTGCCGGCGCACGCAGCACGTTGCGCGTGCCAGCCTGCGATTCGAGCGGGCGCAAGACCGCGTCCTGCACGTTGCGCACCGCCCGAGCGTCACCCGTCTCGGGTACCACGGCGGTGATGTGCCCGGGGCGGTTCAGGTCCGCCCGGCGGGCGACGATCACGCACACCTCGCCGAGGTTGGCTGCAGCCTGCAGTGCGGTGAGCTCGACCTCGCGCTGCCAGCCGAAGGCCGGACCGAAGTCCTCGAGCCAGTCGTACAGCATATTGGCATTGAGCTCGCGCACCGTGCGCCCGTATTCGACCGCGACGTGCTCACCCTCGCGCAGGCGCAGCAGCGTGCGATCGGTCCACCATACCCGCGGCAGATAGATGCCACTCAGGTAGGCGAAGTCAGTCGCATAGATGTTGCAGTAGGTGGTGGCGCCGCGCGGCTGGTAGCGCAGGTGGGCGGGGTTGGCCACGTCCAGATAGTCGACGATCGCCACCAGCGACCGTGCCAGACTCTCCGCGCTGCGCCCGCTACGCGCGGGTCGACCGGGTTCGCCCAGCGGGTAGGCGCGACCGCCATCGAGCTGGCGGGTGATCTCGGGACGGTCTTCCTTCATGTGCGCCGCGGGCAGGGCGGGGAGCGCTGGCGCAGTCATCGTGATCGCCGCACCGCGGCTGAGCGTGCGCGGCAGCGCTTCGAGGAAGCGTTCCGCCACCACCCCCTCGCGCACCAGCCCACTCAGGGAAACGCGCACGCGCACCCAACCAGGCGCGGACGCTGCCCCCAACACCTGGACGTCCTTGCCCTGGTCGAGCAGCGCGATCTTGGTGCGTGCGGCCACCTCCGGCGCGCTGCGCAAGGTGAGCTGGGTGGCCTTGACGCGGTGGGTGGACTGCAGCGCTGCCGGCGGGGTGTGGATGGCGTCGGCAGCGACCAGCTCGGTCAGCGCACGCCTGGCCTTCAACAGCAGGGCGTGACGGTCTTCGTAACCCTTGAACCCGCCGTTGACGCAGCGGGTGATGGCACCAAGGTCGTCGATGTCGGCGAGCGCATTGAGGTCGTTCCTCTCCCAGAAATACACCGCCGACTGCACCGCATAGCGCTCGGCCACCCAGTCGGGGTTGGCGACGACATCGGCGCCAACCCAATCCGAGAAGCTGCGGTAGTTGGTCTTGCCGGTAAGCTGGATCAGGCCGCGGCCACGGTAGCGGAAGCCGTCGCCGGTGGATTCCGGACCGTTGCCCATGCGCCCGCCGTACACCCGGCTGCCGATGCGCTCGGCCTGGCGGGCGTAGGCCTGGGCCTCGGCGTCGGTGCGAAAATACTTGCCGAAGGTCTTGCGCAGGCCTTCGGCCGAATAGCGCAGGTTCTCCTCGGTCAGTCGCAGGCAGCCGGACTCGTGCATGACCTGGGCCAGAAAGTGCGCGATCCGCAGCCCGGAGTCGATGCCATGCACCGCCATCGCCGCGTTCAGGGCATCGAGGTAGCGGTCGGCATTGGCGGTGGTCGCCCCCATCCGGATCAGCAACTCGCGGGTGATCGGCATCGCAGCCTCCATTTGCGGTGAGTACCCCAAATGAAGCCCATGGGAGGAGGCTTTTCAAGGCGGCCGAAGCAGGCCCGCAGCGCAACCCGCGGTTCGGACATAATGCCCACCCCCGCCCTGTCCCGGATCAAAGCGATGCGAACGACTGCTGTGCGCCGGTGCTCACCGGTCCTGAAAACGGCGACCACGCTGCTTGCCCTGGCGAGCCTCGCCCTCACCAGCACCTGCAGCGCCGCACCACCGCACGCCCCGGTGACCCACACCCGGCCCGTCACCGCCGCGCACGCCTGGCTGATCGTCTGCAGCCGGCTCGACGATGCCGACCAGACGCGCCTGGTGCTCGGTCTCGCCGTCGATGGCCGCCACGTGACCCGCTTCGAGATCGTCACCCCGGACTTCCTATGGCGCATCCCCAGTCAGCCCGAGACCCGGCGCTTTGCCGCCGGCGAGAGCGACGCCTCGCCCGACCTTGCCGGCGCGCTGCGTTTCGCGGCGCTGGTCGATGCCGACGGCGACCTGCGCATGCTCGACTTCGCCGCGCCAGCACCCGATGCGGTGCAACTGGAAGGTCTGCGCGGTTCGCTGGCGCTGCATGAGCGTTGGCAGAACGAGCGTGCCCTTGGTTCGCTGTTCCACGCCGCCACCGGCAACCTGACGGACGTCGTGCCAGTACAGTGCAGGCGGTTCGAGGTGGCGCAGCGCTGAGGACGTCAGGGCCGCAGCACGAACAGCAGCGCCGACAGCGTCGCCACCGAGAGCAGCGTGGACAGAAACACCGCCGACGCCACCGTGGACTGGCACGCCCCGTAGCGCTGCGCGAACAGATAGGGGGTGATTCCGGCCGGCAGCGCCGCCACCAGCACGCCGGTCGCCACCCACAGGGGTGGGACGTCGAACACCTGGGTGGCGAGCAGCCATACGATCAGTGGGTGCACGATTGTCTTCAGGCCGACCAGCAGCGCCGGTTCGCGCAGGTTACCGCCCAGGCTGTAGCGCGTCAGCGAGGCCCCGAGCGCAAACAGCGCACAGGGGGTCGCCGCGCTGCCCAGGCCCTTGGCCACCGCATCGAGCGGGCCGGGAATCTCGATCCCGAGCAGCGCGAACGCCAGCCCACAGGAAAGCCCCCAAATGATCGGTGTCGCCAGCACGCTCTTCGCCAGCTTGAGCAGCATGGCGCCGGGCGACTGCTTTCCACCTCGCCCCGCTTCGATCAGCGCGGTGGTCGGCGGCAGCAGCAGCAGGCTGTGGCAGGCAATGATCACGAACAGGGGCAGGGCGGCGGATGGGCCATAGGCGGTCATCACCAACGGGATTCCGAGCATGCCGGTGTTCGAGAAGCCCGCACCCAGCCCGAGCGTCGCCTGTTCGTCGAGTCGGCGTGCGAACAGCACCCGCCCGCCCGCCATCGCCAGCGCATACACCCCGAAGGCGCCGATGTAGTACGACAGCAGGTAGCCCCAGGGCATGGCTTCAGGCAACTCGGCCTGGGCAATCGCGCGAAACAGCATCAGCGGCAACGCGAAATTGAACACAAACAGCGACAGGCCACGGTTGGCCGCCTCGTCGAACGCGCCGTAGCGGGCCGCAGCGTAGCCGAGACCCAGCGTGCCGAAGACCGGCAGGATGATGCCTAAGATGATGTCCATGACAAGTGACGAGCCGCGAGGGCGGTGATTTGGAGCAAGGGCGCGCACGCCGGGGAGGTGCCCGGCCTGCCAGCGAGGACCAGTCAGGTGCTTCAGTCGCCATGATGCCTGCTCCAGCAGCGCACCACAGTCGGATTATTGCGGATTGCCGGTGCGCATGGCCCCACACGCGAGCACTGCCGATCACCCGCTCACCGTGGCGTTTGGTCACCCGGACGACGCCGATCGAGGTCTTGCCGTGCGGCGTGCCACGGAACAAGCGCAGGCGCAGAATCGCGCGGCGACCGTCGTCATTACCATGACTACACCAATCCCGCTCACTCGTCTGCAAAGGCCGACCATGACCCGCATCGAAACCGACAGCCTTGGCCCGATCGATGTCCCCGCCGACGCCTACTGGGGCGCACAAACCCAGCGCTCGCTGATTAACTTCGCCATCGGCAGCGAACACATGCCGCTCGCGATCGTGCATGCCCTCACCCTGGTCAAGAAGGCGGCTGCGCGCGTGCATGCCCGCAGCGGCGAGCTGCCGTCCGGCATCACCAGCCTGATCGAGCGGGCTGCCGACGAGATCCTCGCCGGCGACCACGACGCGCAGTTCCCACTTGTCGTGTGGCAAACCGGCAGCGGCACGCAGACCAACATGAACGTGAACGAGGTGATCGCCGGCCGCGCCAACGAACTGGCAGGGCAAGGCCGCGGCGGCAAGACGCCAGTGCATCCCAACGACCACGTCAACCGCGGCCAAAGCTCGAACGACTGCTTCCCGACCGCGATACACATCGCAGCCGTACGCGCGGTACACGACGAGCTGCTGCCCGCGGTCACCGAACTGTCGAACGGTCTCGCCATCCAGGCCGAACGCCATGCCGCTGTGCTCAAGATCGGCCGCACCCACCTGATGGACGCCACCCCGATCACCTTCGGCCAGGAACTGTCGGCCTTCGTCGCCCAGCTCAACACCGCCGCGCAGGCGATCCGCGCGACCCTGCCCGCGGTGTGCGAGCTCGCCCAGGGCGGCACCGCGGTCGGCACCGGGCTGAATGCGCCGCCGGGCTTCGCCGAGGCGATCGCTGCCGAACTGGCCTCGATCACCAGTCTGCCGCTCGTCAGCGCGCCCAACAAGTTCGCCGCGCTCGCCGGCCACGAAGCGTTGGTGGCGCTGTCAGGCGCGCTGAAGACACTGGCGGTGGCGCTGATCAAGCTCGCCAACGATCTGCGTCTGCTCGGCTCGGGCCCGCGCGCAGGCTTGGCCGAAGTCAAGCTGCCGGCCAACGAGCCCGGAAGCTCGATCATGCCGGGCAAGGTCAACCCGACCCAGTGTGAGGCGCTATCGATGATCGCCTGCCAGGTGCTGGGCAACGACGTCACCATCGGCTTCGCCGCCAGCCAGGGTCACCTGCAGCTCAATTTGTTCAAGCCCGTGATCGCCTACAACCTGTTGCAGTCGATCAGCCTGCTTGCCGATGGCTGCCGCAACTTCCAGCGCCACTGCGTAGCCGGCATGGAACCGGACACTGCGCGCATGGCCGAGCACCTCGAGCGCAGCCTGATGCTGGTCACCGCGCTCAACCCGCACATTGGCTACGACAAAGCTGCACAGATCGCGAAGAAGGCTTGGGTGGAAGGTACGACGCTGCGCACCGCGGCGCTTGCGCTCGGATTCACAAACAGCGCCGAATTCGACGCCTGGGTGCGGCCGCAGGACATGCTTGGCGGATGAAAGCTGCATCCGGATGTGATCGTGATCGGCCGAGCCGGAATCGCACGTGCCCCCCGCAGGGGTAAGGGACTGGCTGGGAATGGCGGGTAAATGTGACGCTCCATACCTGGGCGGATACGAAACAATTCGAAACTTCACGCAGGGATCCTGGCAGGAATCGCGCACTCATACTGCGCGCACCCAAACAACACGCGCGGGTTGCCTTGCCCCCACGCATCGACAATCAAAAGGAGGCCACCATGAAAGCCCGAACCCTCATCCCCGCCCTGCTCATCACCTTTGCCGCTACCGGCTGTGCAACCTGGGACAACATGTCCGCGCGCGAGAAGAGCGCAGCGACCGGTGCCGCGGTCGGCGGCGTCGCCGGTGCCGTGATCACCGACGGCGGCATCCTCGGCACCGTGGGTGGCGCGGCAATTGGTGGCGTGATCGGCGATCAGATCGGCAAGCAGAAGTAAGCACCGGCAACCGCCGCGATGCTCCGCTGGGGGTCGCCCCACGGCGCGGCATCCCCCTGATTCCTTGGTAGAATCGCGCTCGTCCCGCCGCGCCCGACATCGGGCGGGCGGTTTTTGCTTTTTTGCCGGCGAGCCCCGATGACCACCACCCCCTTCCCGCCCGAACTGCTGCGCGACGTCGAAAAGCGCCGCACCTTCGCCATCATCTCCCACCCCGACGCGGGCAAGACCACGCTCACCGAGAAGCTGCTACTGTTCGGTGGCGCGATCCAGCTCGCCGGTACGGTAAAGGCGAGGAAGTCCGCCCGCCACGCCACCTCCGACTGGATGGAGGTGGAGAAGCAGCGCGGCATCTCGGTGACCAGCTCGGTGATGCAGTTCGAGTACCAGGGCCACACCATCAACCTGCTCGACACCCCGGGCCACGAGGACTTCTCGGAAGACACCTACCGCGTGCTCACCGCGGTGGACGCCGCGGTGATGGTGATCGACGCCGCCAAGGG
>QXGG01093826.1_pt1 | contig 33799 bp, 29 predicted proteins | sample 1982491 | NCBI WGS metagenome assembly QXGG01 (sample SAMN09924614, study PRJNA488089) | Wastewater metagenome, whole genome shotgun sequencing project. | isolation source: South African research farm wastewater | place: South Africa: Irene, Agricultural Research Council, Animal Production... | reverse complement strand
CGGGTGAGGAACATCTTCATCTGCTCGGGCGTGGTGTTCTGCGCCTCGTCGAGGATGATGAAGGCGTTGTTGAGCGTGCGCCCGCGCATGAAGGCGAGCGGCGCGATCTCGATCAGGCTGCGCTCGAAGAGCTTGCCCACGCGATCGAAACCCATCAGGTCGTAGAGCGCGTCATACAGCGGGCGCAGGTAGGGGTCGACCTTCTGCGCGAGGTCGCCGGGCAGGAAGCCCAGGCGCTCGCCGGCCTCGACCGCCGGCCGGGTGAGGATGATGCGCTCGACCAGGTCGCGCTCGAAGGCGTCGACTGCGCTCGCCACCGCGAGATAGGTCTTGCCCGTGCCGGCCGGGCCGATGCCGAAGGTGATGTCGAATTCCTGGATGTTGCGCAGGTAATCCACCTGGCGCGGCGTGCGGCCGTGCAACTCGCTGCGCCGGGTCATCAGCACCGGCGCGGGCTGGGCCGGGTCGGCATTGCTGCCGCGGCTGCCGATCTCGATCAGCCCGAGTTGCACGTCGTCGAGCGACAGGTCCTTGTCGGCGCGCGCGTAGAAGTGCTTGAGCGCCATCTCGCCGCGCAGCACCTGCGTCGGGTGGCCGGTGAGCGTGAAATGTTCGCCGCGCCGGCTCACGGTGATGTCGAAGGCGTTCTCGATCTGGCGCAGGTTCTCGTCGAGCACGCCGCACAGGCGGGCGAGCCGCGGGTTGTCCACCGGCTCGAAGAAGACTTCCAGGGTTTTCGCCATTCAGGATTCCCGGGTGAGGATTTCGCCGCGCAGGCTGTGCGGCAGGGCGGCGGTGATGCGCACGTCGATGAACTGGCCGATCAGGCGGTCGCGGTTGGGCGAGGACGCGGGGAAGTTGACCACCCGGTTGTTGTCGCTGCGGCCCATCATCTCGGCGTCCGCATTCTTCTTCGCCGTGCCTTCCACCAGGATGCGCTGCACCGTGCCGACCATGGCCTCGCTGTTGGCCTGGTACTGCGCGTCGATGCGCTTCTGCAGGCGGGCGAGCCAGGCGAGCTTGGTTTCCTGCGGCACCGGGTCTTCCAGGTCGGCCGCCGGCGTGCCGGGGCGCGAGCTGTAGACGAAGCTGAAGGAGCCGTCGAAGCCGATGTCGTCGATCAGCTTCATGGTCTTCTCGAAGTCGTCCTCGGTCTCGCCCGGGAAGCCGACGATGAAGTCCGAGGTCAGCGAAAGATCCGGCCGCGCCGCGCGCAGCTTGCGCACGACGGACTTGAACTCCAGCACCGAGTAGCCGCGCTTCATCGCCGCCAGCACGCGGTCCGAGCCCGACTGCACCGGCAGGTGGAGCTGGGAGACGAGCTTGGGGATCTTCGCGTAGCAGTCGATCAGGCGCTGCGTCATCTCGCGCGGGTGCGAGGTGGTGTAGCGGATGCGCTCGATGCCGGGGATCTCGGCCACGCACTCGAGCAGGAAGGCAAAGTCGCCCTGCTCGCCGTCCTCGCGCACCAGCTCGCCTCGCCAGGCGTTCACGTTCTGGCCGAGCAGCGTCACTTCCTTCACGCCCTGCGCGGCCAGGCCGGCAACCTCGGCGAGCACGTCCTCGAGCGGGCGCGACACCTCGTCGCCGCGGGTGTAGGGCACGACGCAGAAGGTGCAGTACTTGGAACAGCCTTCCATGATCGACACGAAGGCGCTCGCGCCCTCGACGCGCGCCGGCGGCATGGCGTCGAACTTTTCGATCTCAGGGAAGGAGATGTCCACCTGCGAGCGCCCGCTCTGCTTGCGCGCCTCGATCAGCTTGGGCAGGCGGTGCAGGGTCTGCGGGCCGAACACCACGTCCACATAGGGCGCGCGCTTGACGATCGCCTCGCCCTCCTGGCTGGCCACGCAGCCGCCGACGCCGATGATCAGGTCAGGCTTGGCCTGCTTCAGCAGGCGCACGCGGCCGAGGTCGTGGAACACCCGCTCCTGCGCCTTCTCGCGCACCGAACAAGTGTTGAAGAGGATCACGTCGGCCTCTTCGGGGTTGTCGGTCTTGACCAGCTCTTCGTGAGCACCGAGCACGTCCGCCATCTTGTCGGAGTCGTACTCGTTCATCTGGCACCCGAAGGTGCGGATGTAGAGTTTCTTCATCTTGAAAGGAAATTCCGGCTGAGCCTTGCGGCGGGTCGGGCAGGCAGCGCGGCGCCCATCAGCGCTTGGGCTCGGGCATCGCCGCCTCTTCGGGGGTGAGGATCCACACCCGATGCACCTGGCCGCCCTTGTCGAGCAGCATGCGCACCGTGTAATCGCCGCTGATGTGGGAGGGCAGGACGATGCGATTGGACGTATCGCGGATCTGCGCGCCGGGGCTCAGGCGCAGCGGCTCGCCCTTCACCTGCACTACGCCAGCGGGCGAAAACCGCATCTTCGCCTTCACCGCATCATCGGGAATCGGCCGCGGCAGCGCGGCGATCGCCAGCGAAGAGGCCAGGCCAAGCACGCTGGCCACCAGTACGGAAAGGGAATGCGGGCGCAAGGGCGAGCCGGACAGATCCGGAAACGGTAGGGAACAGAGGCCGGATGATCCGCGATCGCCCCGTTCCTGTCAATGCAAAAGCCTTATAAATCAAGCCTTCCGAAGTTCGCACCGAGACCACTACGGCGCCGGCGAAGCCGTGCCGACGCGCGCTGGAACCGCCGCGCGCTGCCAACTCGCCAGCAAAGAGGCTATTGACGCGCACGGAACATACCCGCTATATTCGCGCGCTCTGTTGGTGATGTAGCTCAGACGGTTAGAGCGATGGATTCATAACCCATAGGTCGGCGGTTCGATTCCGCCCATCACCACCAACAAATTCAAGCAAAAAGGCCGACCCTGCGTCGGCCTTTTTGCTTTTGATCCGTGGGGCAGGTCCATTGCCGGGTTTCGGGTGGGCGCGCGCGCGCAAAGAGCGGCACGGAAGGCGCTCAATGCGCCGCCGCCATCCCCTGATACACACTCTGCCCCGCCCCGAAGTAGTTCTCGTAGATGTGGGCGTAGGTCTTGGCTCGTTTATCCTTTTTCAGCTCCGGCGTATAGGCCTTGGGCAACCTGATGTAGAAGTCCCGGATGGTCCGCTCGACATCCGCCTTGGTCTGGGTCTTCAGCTTCCAGTCCAGCACCAGCTTCTCGGTCTTCAGCTTGGCGAGCATGTCCTTCGCCACCTTCTTCACCTCGTCCTTCTCCTTCTCGGTCAGCTCGGGCTCGGGCTGCGTCAGGAGATCGAAGATGGCCAGCTCCTCCTCGCTCAGGTTCTCGCGGGTGGCCCGCTGTTCCTCCTGGGTGAGGTTCTGGGCGAAGCTCATCAGCTCCTTGAAGAAAGCCTCCAGGTTGTGACTGGATGAGTTGTAGGACTCGATCAGCTTCTGGAATTTCTCCAGAAAGTCGATCCGGCCCTTGTTCTCGCGGACCATCTTGTCGAGCTTCTTCTCGATCTGCCCCTTCAGCTTCTCGGTCTCGGTGGCCTTCTTGCCTTCCTCGAACCTCTTCTGCAGGGCGGCGAAGTCGATCTGCGACAGGTCGATCAGGGCTTCGGCTTCCGGTCGCTCCCCGATGCGGTAGCCCTCGGTGGCGATGGAGTCGTCGAGCAGCGCATCGAGGTCGTTCATCACCCCGGAGATGTCCGGTGGCGGACGTAGAGCCTTGATCATCGCCCCGAGATAGGCTACCAAGACGGAGATCGGCGCATGGGCGTTGGCTTCCTGGTCGGGCAGGATGGCCTTGAAGGTCCGTGCTACCTGACCAGCCAGAAGCAGGTAGGCCTTGGTCTTGTCCTCTCCCGCTTCAAGGATCACGTCCATGGCCTTCTGGAGGGCTTCCAGGCGCTGTGCGGGCGGGGTGTTCACGATCCCCTTCAGGTCGATCCCGAGGCCCGTACAGAACGATTGCGCGTCCCTCAGCAGCCCTTCGAGTTGCTCGACGAGCGCCGCCTTGTCCTTGATCGGGAGTTGCCCCGGCTGGTTGGGCTTGGCGTAGATCCGCAGGGCGTCCTGAAGGTTACGGAAGATGCCAACGTAATCGACGATCAGGCCAGCGGTCTTGCCCGGTGCGACCCGGTTCGCCCTGGCGATGGTCTGCATCAGGGTGTGGTTGCGCATCGGCTTGTCGAGGTAGAGTGTGGAGCAGGTCGGCACGTCGAAGCCGGTGATCCACATCGCGCAGACGAAGACCAGCCGCAGCTCACCATCAGGATCCTTGAACTGCTCGTCCAGGTGCTCGCTGACCATGCGCTGGCGGTGCGGGACGATGTCGAGGCCCTTGTCCTTCAGCTCCTCGATCTCGTTCTGCGACTGCGACACCACCACGGCCATGTCGGTAGTCCGCATGACCATGATCTTGTCAGCGAGCGTCTCCTTGGCGTCGCCGCTGGCGGTCTTCAGTTGCGCTTCCAACTCGGCCAGATGCTTCTTCCAGTGCGCCTGGACCTTGTCGTACATCCGCACCGCCGTGGCCTTGTCGATGCAGACCATCATGGCCTTGCCCCGATAGCCACGACCGAGGAAGTGCTTTACCAGATCGGCGGCGATGGTCTCCAGGCGGTCGTCGCGTGTGATCAGGTGATATTCGCGGGCGAACTCCCGCTCCAGCTTCTTCTCCTGCTCCTCGTCGAGTTCCGCCTCTTCCAGCAGTCGCTCGATGTCGCGGTTCAGGTTGTCGTTGATGATCTGAAGCTCGGGGGTGCGGTTCTCGTAGTACAGCGGCACCGTGGCCCCGTCCTCGATGGAGCGGGCGAAGTCGTACACCGACACGTAGTCGCCGAAGACTTCGCGGGTGCGCTCCTCCTCCCCGGCAATCAGCGGGGTGCCGGTGAAGCCGAGGAAGGCCGCATTGGGCAGGGCGTTACGCATGTTCAGCGCGAACACGTCGTACTGGCTGCGGTGCGCCTCGTCGGTGATGACGATGATGTCGTCCCGGTCGGAGATCTTCGGGTAGGCCTCGCCCTTGTCGGTGCGGAATTTCTGGATCAGGCTGAAGACGTAGCGGTGGTCTTCCCGTAGCAGCTGCTTCAGGTTCTCTGCACTGGTGGCCTGCACCTCGGTCCCGGTGATCGCTCCGGTGGCGGTGAAGGTCTTGTAGATCTGGTCGTCGAGCTCGGCCCGGTCGGTGACCATCACGAAGGTCCACTTGCCGGGGAGCTTCCTCAGCACCTTCTGGGTGAAGAACACCATCGACAGGCTCTTGCCGCTGCCCTGGGTGTGCCAGAACACGCCGAGCTTCTTCGCCGCCTCGCGGTCACCGGACTCACGCAGCTTCACCATCTGCGCGATGGCCTTGTTCACGCCGAGGTACTGGTGGTTCTTGGCCACCTTCTTGATCAGCCCGCCCCGCGCCGTCTCGAACACGGTGAAGTTCTCGACGAGGTCGAGCAGCCGCCGCTTGTCGCACAGTCCCCGGATCGCGGTCTCCAGCGAGGTCGAACCCGCCTCGGTCTCGTCGTCGATCCGCCGCCACTCGAAGAAGTGTTCCCACGGGCTGGTCAGCGTGCCGACGCGGGTCTGCGAGCCGTTCGACAGCAGGATGAAGGCGTTGGGGTGGAACAGTTGCGGGATGCTCTGGCCCTTGTAGTCCTTCAGGTTGTCGTCGTAGGCCGACTTCAGCGGCACATGCGGCCCCTTCAGCTCGACGAAGACCAGCGGGATGCCATTGACGAAGCCGAGCAGATCGCAGCGGCGCTTGTACATCTCGCCCGACACCCACATCTGCTGGGCGAGGAAGAAGTCGTTGTTGTCCGGGTCGCTCCAGTCGATGACCGACAGCTCGACCGTCTGCGGGCTGCCCTCGTCGTCGGCGATCTCCACCTTCACCCGGTCGCGCAGCAGCTTGTAGAAGGCCTGGTTGGCATTCACCGGGATCTGCTTCGAGCGGTCCTCGGCGAGTTGTTCGATGGCCTGATCGTAGGCCGTGGCCGGGTAGCCGGGGTTAATGCGCTCCAGCGCCCGCCGCAAGCGCGGCACCAGGATGACCTCGGCGGACGACTTGCGGCCTTCGGTGCCGTCGACGCCGAAGGTTTCGTCGTAGAGGTTGGCGACCTCCCACCCCAGGGAAGCAAAACAGTCCATCGCGGGCAACTCGACGAGTACGAGTTCGCCGTAAGCGGCAGTTACTTCCCTGGCGGTGAGAACGGTGGTCATGCCGCGATGGCCTCCTCAGGTTCGGGCTGGGTGGAAACGTCGAGTTCGCCGGAGATCAGCTTGGGGAGCAGGAGGTCTCGGGTGGCGCGGAGGTTGGCGTTCTTGTCTGCGTAGTTAGCAGCGCCCTTGAGGATGATCGTTAGCGTATCCACTAGGCGTTGTCCAAGGAGTTCCTGCGGGATCCAAAAAGCCTCGTTTTCGATATAGCGCCCGGCCTGGAAGTTGGCGATGCCATTGGCAGCGATATTCTGGAAGAAGGCCATTTCACCCTCTTCGAACTGCCTTTTCATCTTCAAGTACAGCAGCGGCGCCAATTCTGGGCTCCGTAAACGAAAGACCTTGCAAAAACTTGCCGCAATAACAGGGCCACCGAGTCGCTTCAGAAGCCCCGTCGTGATGAAGAGGGGCTTGCCTGACGTACGAGATTTCGCGTTGATGGAGTTCTCGATAACGATATCTCCAACTCGCAGAGCCCGCTTGGTGAGGCTACTTTTTGTGATGTAGCGAAGAGGACAGCGTGACTCCCTCCCTCGCTGACAGTCCTCGAAGTCCGTACCTCGTATTACGGCAACCGGTTCGGTATCGTCTCCAGCAGGGGAGTCACTACCCCAGTCGCCTCCGAGCGATGACTCAAGCGCATCTTTTACCTTGAACGCCCACCCCTCCGGGATCAACCCCAGTTCAGACTCCACCCTCTTCATCTGGTCATGCCCCGGAAAACGGAAGCGGACGAACCACTCCTCGTAGATCCTCCGGGCCATTTCCTCAAGGATGGCAATTCGTCGCGTGTTGTTTTCGATCAGGTCGTCGTAGGCGGACAGGATGGAGGCGATACGGCGCTGAGTTGGGAGATCAGGGAAGCGGATCGGGATACTTCGAAGGATCGAAGTATTGAGATTGGGCATCGTGGCACCTACCGCTTGCTGGGCGATGAAGGCAATAACCTGACTGTCCCGCAGGTAGTAATGCAGCCACTTGGAATCAACCACCGAGTTTCCGGGGGTGATACGTAGGCACCCCGTTCCACACAGCCAGCCCGACTCCCGCTCAGTAATCAGGGCTTGCCGCCCAATGTCACCCCTACGGCCATAGACGATGTCCCCGGGGCGAAGTCGATGCTGTTCAAGCCTGTCTATGTGTGCTTGGCCCACCCGTGCGATGGTTGATTCCGCCACCTTTCCCTCGATAATGTCCTTGGGCATCACGACCGGGGCCCCGATCTCCGAGTAATCGGACTCATGCAGCTGTGAACCGAAGGGGCCGGTTCTGATGATCCCGCCGCCTTGGTCGCAAATTTCTCCAAGTGTCAGTTCACTGAGCATCATGCGGCCGTACCCGCTAACAGCTTGGTCACAGATTCAGAGATGGCCGCCTGGAGCTCAGATGCTTCGCAGTTCAGGGACTCAAGCTCCTCAGCCAGCGCTTCCAAGCGTTCGGTGAAATCAAAATCCTCAGCCGCACGATCAGCCACCCCCACATAGCGCCCCGGATTCAAACTCCACCCCTGCGCCTCGATCTCCGCCAGCGTTGCCACCTTGCACACCCCGGCGATGTCCCGATAGCCCCCTTCTGGGAACTGCTGCCGGAGCATCCCCTCGCTTCCCGCCTCGGTTTCAACCGCCTCGCCGCGCCACAACCGCACAATGTTGGCTAGAAACTCGATCTGCTCGGGCAAGAAGTCGCGGATCGCCCTGCTGACCTGCCGGTAGGTGCCCCGCGCATCGATGAACAGCACCTTGTCGCAGCGCTCGCCCTTGGCCTTCGCCTTGTCGAAGAACCACAGGGTGCACGGCAGGGTGACGGTGTAGAAGAAGTTGGAGCCGACCGAGACGATCACATCCACGCCGCCGGTCTGGATCAGCTTCTTGCGGATCTCCAGCTCGGTGCCGCGCGCATCGCCCGCCGAGTTGGCCATCACGAAACCGGCACGGCCGCGCTCGTTCAGCGCGGTGTAGAAGTGCTGGATCCACAGATAGTTGGCGTTGTCGGTGGTCGGGATGCCGAACGGGAAGCGGGGGTCGTCCTTCACCCGCTCCTTGTCCACGCCCGAGACGTTGAACGGCGGGTTCGCCATCACGAAGTCGAACTTGCCGAGCGCCTTGTGCGGGTCTTCGTAGTAGGTGTTCGATTCGCGGATGTCCCCCGAGAGGCCATGCACCGCGAGGTTCATCTTGGCGAGCTTGACGGTGTCGTTCGCCTTCTCGGTGCCGAACACCGTCAGCTCCTCGGCAGCCCGCTTCTGATGGCGGCTGACGAACTGGGCGCTCTGCACGAACATGCCGCCCGAGCCACACGCGGGGTCGAAGATCTTGCCGTGGAAGGGTTCGATGATCTCGACGATCAGCTTGACGATGCTCGTCGGGGTGTAGAACACGCCGCCCTTCTGGCCTTCCGCCAGGGCGAACTTGCCGAGGAAGTATTCGTAGATCTTGCCGAAGGCGTCGCCCTCGACTTCCCCCAGCCCGTTCAGCACCCGCAGCAGCTCGACTAGGACGGTATTGGGGAGCCTTCCGTAGGAGCGCGGGAGGACGCCCTTCAGCTCCTCGTTCTCGGCCTCGACCGCCGCCATGGCTTCGTTGACCGCCTTGCCCAGATCCTGACCTTCCGCGAGGTCAAGCAGGTAGGAGAAGCGGGCGCTTTCGGGCAGGTACAGCGCCCCTTCGGCCTGATAGTCGAACTTCTCGATCTCGGATACATCCAGCCCGCTCTCGATCAGCTTGGCCTCGGCCTCGTGGAACCGCTTCTCGGCGTAGCGCAGGAAGATCAGGCCGAGGACCGGGTTGGAGAACTCCGAGGGCTTCAGGCCAGTGTTGGCCCAGAGTTGGTCTGCCGCCGCCCATAGGCGGGTTTCAAGCTGGTTGAGGTCGAGGGACATGCGTGTTGTGCGGACGGGTCTAAATGGCTGGGGGCTTGATTGTAACCCGCAGGTTTTTGCCTAGCTCGCCGTCATGAGCGAGCTTGGGATAATCCGCTGCGCTACCGCTGCACGCTGCCCGGCGGTGGCGGGGCGCCACCCGCCAGGGCCCCACTGCTACCCTCAAAAATCGAACTCGATCGGCCAAAGTCCGTTGCGCCGCTCGTAGCCGTCGAGATAGGACGTCTGCTCGTCCAGACTCATTGCGTTGAAGGTCTCTTCGTCGATGAGCGGTTCGCGCTCGCTGACAGCGCACATCAGGTATGCCATGGTCTTCTCCGTGATCTGAGCCCCATGCGACGCCGGTCGCATGGGGAATGGTGTAAGTCGATGGAACGGGACCGGCGGGGGGCACCGGTGGTGCAGCCCCCGCCTGCGGGGCGCCTTAGCGCTTGAACACGTGCTCGTTGTGGTAGCGCAGGTAGCGCTGCTGCTCGGGTGTGAAGACCACCCGCGGGAACAGGTCGTCGGCGCGCAGACTCGTCACATGATCGAAGAGCTCGGGGCTCGCCTGCGGTGACTTCCAGGGGTGGCCGTCGGGCGTCATGGTGAGCGCTCCGAACGTGAAGGCATCGGCGAGGGTCGCATCGATCAGCAGCGCGTTGTTCGGATCGACCTTCTCGGCATCCGTTGCCAGCCGCCACGGCTTGATGAAACAGACCCGCAGACCGTCGCGGTCGGGCTCATCCCAGGCGTCCGAGAACGGGCAGCCATAGCCGCGCGCTTCGAGCGCCGCGCAGAAGCCACCCCGGCCGTGGAAGGCCTCGGCCATCGCGGCTTTCTGGTCGGCCCCGAGATCGCGCCGCGCGAGCGTTGCGTGCAGGGCCTGCTGGTCGAGAAACTCGCTCAGCCGCTGCCCATCGGCCAGTGCGGCGAAGACCGGCAGCGCCTGCTCCCGGACACGCGCCCAGATCGCCTGACCGGCGAGCGGCGTGATGGGGACGGCATCGGTCACCCGTGCGTGCGCCCCCTGCGTCACCTGAATCTCGGGCAGGCTGGCCAGCACCGCGGGGTCGAGTTCGATCGGCATGTCGAGCGCCAGCACGTCGAGGCCGACGCGGAACTTGCGCCGCTGCTCGAAGCGGATAGCGCCGTCTTCCGGCCGGACCCTCACGGTCTCGTTGGAGTAGCCGCCAAACCCTTCGAAGCGGCGCCGGCTCACGCCCACCTCGCGCACGGTGTGGCCGGAGATCCCGAAGACCACGGCTCCTTCCGCTGCAGCGGGGTCGATTTCGGTGGGCGCGACGGCATGCAGAGCGATGTTGATCAGGCCCTTCTCGGGGCCGATCGCGGTGCGGGTGTCGATGTTGGAAGCGAAGAACAAGGAGGGGTTCATGGTATCCATCCTGGAAATCCTGCAGAACTCGTTTGCCGGCCGGTGCCGCGCAGCGAGTTCCGCGTTGTAGGGGACGCCCCGACCACCGCGAGGCGGAAGGGGCATGGGAGGCTGCATGGAAGGGGGCAGCGGGCGGCCCTGTGCCTTGGGCAGAGAGAGCCACCCCGAACGGGGTGCACCCCGCTCGACGTCTCGATTACGTGCTGCCCGGGCGCGGGCGTCAGAACGCGATCACTTCCTCGGTCGGCGGCAGGCCGAGCCTTTGCGCGTTGCGGTAGTCGCGGGCGATCTCCAGCTCGTCGCGGGGATCCTCGACCGCCGGCCGGAACGCGACGGCCGCGGCCTGGCGGCGGAACATCGGCACCTCGCGCTCGGCCAGCCAGCGCCCGAAGACGTGCTCACGGTGGAAGGCCAGGTAGCTGCGCTGCTGCGGCGTGAGGCACAGCAAGCAATAGTTGAAATCCACGCCCATGCTGAGGCAGTCGGCCAACATGCTCTCGGCGAGCATCATGTCGCCGTCCTCGGCGAAGCTGACGAGCCCGGCGCGGAAGTGCTCGCCCACCCGCTGCGGGACGAGGATCGCGTTGTGGGGATCGAGCCGCGTGTCCTTGTCGGCCGCATCCCAGGGCACGATCGGGCAGGCCCTGAGCGCCTCCCGCTCGAACAGGTCGAGCCGGGGGTGGAGCGCGTCCACCTGGTCGAGGTAGTTCCCAACCCCATCGAGTGCTTCGAGCAGCGCCACCTTCTGCGCATCGTTCAGCGCGTCGTCAATAAGGATGCTCTCGCGCCGCTGCGCATCGGCCTGGGCAGATGCCGGGTCGTACCGGCTGAAGGAACCCCAACACAACGCACCTACTTCGTCGCTGCGGGTTCGCGCGGCCGGCAACACCAAGCGCATCGCGTCGGTGAGCGGGCGCGTCATACCCGGCTCGTCCAAGAAGCGCACATCCAGACGGTCCTCGGGCGCCATCCAACCCTTGGGCGCGATCTCCAGATAGGGCAGGAAGTCCCCCACCCAGACATCCATCCCACCACCCCCTTCGCCGACGCCGACGATTTCGCCGCCGCGCGTGAAGAGCACGCTAACCTCCACGTCGAGCGTGAGGTCCGCGTTGCGCGGAAGCGCGCTCGGATGCAGCGTCATGAGCCGGTCGCCCTGGACCGCGCAGTTCGTGAGCTTGTCCAGCTCGATCTGCACGACACTCACCTTGGCCTTACGAATATCCATGATCAATCCTTGAAGAGATCAGTATCGAGGGGGGCGCGACCGTGCCATGGGGCACGTGTCGCACCGAGTGAAACCCGCCGGCGGGCCAGGCCGGGGGCGAAAGGACAGCGCGGGGATCAGCCGCGTCTGTTGGGTTCAGGGGCACGCACCCGCGCTGCGCCCTGAACGAGAGCCCCACCTCGAACCACGTCCGTCCGGACGGCTATCGCGGTTGCACAGGGTTCCGGTCACTACGGGAAGGCGACGAAATCAGTCACCCGCCCCGTCCCAGTCACCGGCCGCCGACGGGGGGTCGCCGTCGGGCGGAACTGCCTCCTCGGCTCGCCGACGCCGGGGCATCGGGAGCGAGTTCGCCGTCTCGGCCGAGCGCTGCCGCATCAGGGCAGCCTGGTCGAAAACCGGCACGTACTCGGCAGCGAGCACGTCGTGGGCGGCAGAGGCCCACTGTTGCGGATTGCGGACGGCCCACAAGTTGGGGCGCGCGCCGCGAATCCGGTGCTGACCGAGGGGCAGCGCACCCGCATCCCGGAGGAAGCGGCGCACCTGCGCATCGGTGCAGCGGATCTGGTGTGCCCGCAAGTACTGCAAGACTTCGCTTGCGGTGACCAGATCCATGGCGAAAGGCGGCGTAAAGCTCTCCAGCGCATCGCGCAGAAAATTTTCCGCTTCGCTGCGCGCGTTCTCGATGAGACGGGTCCGCCCGGGCGTTGCCGGTGGCGGCGCCTTCGGGCTGAAGGCCCCGATGTCGCGGCTGAGCAGGTAATGCAGCACCACCCGCTTGCCACCGTCCTCGAACCAGCGGACCAGCACCTCGTAGTCGCTTGGCGGCTTCGGGCGGGCCTGACTGACCCAGGCGAACACTCGTCGATCGTCGGCGTCGAGTTGCGCGACACCTTCGTCGTTCGAGCATGCAAGGATGTTGGCATAGTTTCGGATCGTGAACTCCGGCACGCCCTTGACGTTCACCATCAGCTCGGACGCCGTCACCCAATGCTTGAGCCGGGTCGCCAGCTCCCGGTCGGCCCGGGGCAGCTCGTGCACCACGATGAGGCTGGCATTCAGCAGCCATCCGGTGAAGGACGATCGCATCAGCTCTGCCGTGGGAAAGGCCACGTTCCGCCGCCCCACGAGCTCCGCCAGCATGTCGAGAAGCAAGCTCTTGCCCACCCCCTGCCCGCCGATGAGCACGCTCATCGAATTCAGCTTCGTGCCGGGCTTCTGCACGAGGCAGGCAAAAACATCGAGGGTGTAGTCGATCGCGATCGGGTCGTGATCGTAGAGGTGGCTCACCAGCTCCAGAAATGGGGCGGGGTCGCCCTCCAGCGGCACGATGTCCGGCGGCGTCCACACGTTCAATTCGAGCTGGCCATTGACCATCAGGTCAGCTGGCTGGCCCGGCGCGAAGGTGAGGCCCGCGTACTGCCGAACACCCAGCGCCGTCGTGTACAACGCCTGCTCTGCCGACACGCCGATCGGAATCGTCCCGCCCAGCAGGTTCAGCAACGCACGCTCCCGAAGAAGGTCGCCGCTGATGCGGTGTCGAAAGCGATCCAGTCGGGCGATGTAGTCGTACATGCCGAACGAGTTTGCCGTTTGCTTCACCGCGCGCAGATGGGCGTCGATGTCCGGCCGTCGACCACGGCGGCCGGAACCTGACGCGTTCGCACGCATCGCCATGTGTTGCTCCCAAGTTGTAAAAGATCGAACTCCCCGGTCCGAAAACGGCGTTGATGAATCAACGTTCCCCGCCCCGAAACCGTAGGGCGATTGTCGCGCTTCAAGAGCCGCATTAGAAATCAATGTTTCTTTTCCTAAAGCACTGACTTGAATACACTTTCGTCGATCTCAATGCAACCATAATGGATATCCCAAATAGCTTTTGCCGGTTCTCGATATGAAGAAAGGGGCACTCCCAGAGATCCCTGGACGAGGAGGGCAAGATCGAGGCGTAGAACGGATCAATCGTTAGCCTCTGAAAAAACGCTAAATTTTTCCGATAGTTAGCAGCCGCCTCACTGAGAGAAGCGACATCACCGATGACGATCGCATCAGACGCAGTGGCCGCACATCCATACAAAAAATTTATACACAAGCAGCAACGGAACGACCGCTGGCCATCGCTGGGCTGTTGTCCTCCCGACTGCCCGACTGTCTGGCCGGCAAACCGCGCCCTTTTTTGACTTCTTTCTTTTTCACAACTTCAGGAAAGTAGGTAGACAGACAGACGCGCGGCAACGGCCTCCGCGATCGTCCGATCACCCTTGCCACGCAAGCGGTTCGCGGTGCTGGGACGCCACCGCCGTCCGGGCGCATCTCCGTCCGCATCGGGCGCGCGGCCGGATGGTCCGAGAACAGACGATTGCCGTTTCCCACTTCCGGAGCCTCCATGTCCCTACGTCCGCCTCCGCGACCGCGCCTCGCCAACCCTCGCGCCCAAGCGCTGCCCGTGCGCTACGTCACCCAGGCCGCCGCAATCCCCGGCAAGGCCCTGGCCGTCGCCCTGGCGATCTGGCTGACCGCCTGCGCGCTGCGCTCACCGAACGTCCTCTTTGGCCGCTGGCAGCGAGAGCGCCTGTCGATCTCGCCGGACGCCACCCTTGATGCGCTCACCCGACTGGCCGCCGCCGGCCTGATCCGAACCGAGCGCCGCCGCGGGCGTTACCCCCGGGTCGAGATCCTCGACGCTGAAGCGGTGGCGCTACTACAGCCTGCTGCGGTCTGCGACCAGACAGCCTGATCGCGAGCACGCGCCTTCCTATCGCACGAAGGCTGCAACGCCCACGCAGCTCCGGCTAGACTCTCGCTCGTCATTGTCAGGGAAGCAGGATCGTGCCACTGGAAGCCATTCGACCGCGGGCCCACCATCGGGTCATGGACCTCGTCGCCGACGCGGGGATCGACGTCTCCGACTGGGCCAACTTCAAAGGCGGAGCCGCCAAGGCAGCCACAAACCCGAAGTACTGCTACGAGTGGGCGTTCGTGCAGCCGGGGGTCGTCGCAGTGCTCAACATCTGGTTCGAGAAGATGCAGGAGCAGGACGGCGAGATCTTCCAGGAACTCAACCTGAGAAGGGACAGCCTGGAGACGACGAATTCGGTCTGGGCCAGGCGGGCGCAACACTTCGACGCCGTCGTCCAGCGGGCGTGGCGCGAGAAGCTCCCGCTTCGGGTCATCGTGTGCGACGGAATGATGCGTGAAGGCACGGGTCCCGATGTCGAGGCGTCACACGTCAAGAATCGCCTGCTCGATCCCGAGCCATGGTCGGTGGCCGCCTACGACTGGATGTCAGGTGCGTGCAAGATCAGCCGAGCAGAACCGAAGATCGAGGACGCACCCGCAGTCGAGCATGCGGCGATCGAGCCCGCATCGTCGTCCGATTCCCGTTCTGAGGAAATCGTCCCGCCCGTCGTCGATCAGTTCGACATTGCAGAGGCGGCTGAGGCTGTCGCAAAACGCACGGTGGAGGCGACGGTTTTCGAGCGTAGCGCAGAGGTTCGGCGCCGCGTGCTCAGACGCGCGAACGGCTGTTGCGAGTACTGCGACGAAGCGGGCTTCCTGACCGCCGGCGGGGCGATCTACCTTGAGACGCACCACGTTGTTCCGCTGAGCGAGGACGGCCCCGACACGGTGACCAACGTGGTGGCCCTCTGCCCCAAGCACCACCGGGAAGCGCATTTCGGTGCTCAACGGGACGCCTTGCGCACCAGCCTGCTCGCCCTGCTGGCAGAAAAGGCTTAGCACTCACATCGAGCGCTCCCCGGCCGAGGAGCGTTCGGACAAGCGACCCGCTCGTCGCTACATCAAGCGCGATCGGCTGCCACGTGTCGACGCATCGCGCCCAGGCCCAGCACGCCGATCGCCAGACAGGCGAGTGTGCCGGGCTCGGGGACGCTTGTAACACTGGCGGCCCGCGCAACCACGGTGAAGTTGAAGGCGCTCGGAAAAAAGTCCCCCGCGTAGTCGGTACCGGTCATCGTCAGCGTGGTGCCGTCGAAGGTCCCCGCGTAGCTGCCGAAGGAACCCATCGACCAGCAGCCGCCCATGGAGGGGAACCAGGAGCACGGATCCTCGCTTGCCACGAACTCCTGGCCCGTCAGCACGGCAAAGTAGTTCGGAAAGGCAAAGCCCAGCGCGGAGGCACCACCGCTCTCGATCGCGGGCGCATCGAAGCGGATCTGCTGTCGCTCGTAGCCATCGGGCGGGAAGAAGGACGTCGTCACGAAGACGGTCTCCTGCTGCAGGTCGAAGCTACCCGAGAGCGCGAACGTCTGCGGCGACGGCAAGACCCCACAGTTGCCATCCGGATCGCAGACCGGAAAGCCACCGGGGCTGTAGGTGACCGAGCTCTGGCTCGCATCGATCTGGAGCACGAGAGCATGCGCCAATGCGGGCATCGCCCCGAGGGAGAAAGCGGCAAGCGCAGGCACGGCGGCGGCGCGGACGACGTTGGATACGAGGCTCATCATTTCTTGGCGTCACTCAGGAACGTGGTATCGGGTGGCGCCCGCCTGACCACGGGGGCCCACGCACGACGGGATGAGCAGCAATGCAAATTTCATTCCCAAGTCGTTCTTTCGGCGTATGTCCTTGTGCTTTATGACGTCTCTCATCGAGCGATCACTCAGCACGGTTCGCCGTGTAAAAAATCCCGACACCCGTCATCCCTCGACGGCAGACCCGCCCGCTTCAGCCCGCTGTCCGGCGGGTGACCTGGAAACTGTCTCAGCGTCGGCGTTCGTCCGCATTTCATTCTTTCGATCCGCCCTCCGGATCGTCACGCCCCGGCCACCTCCTGGTGCCCGGGGCTTTCTATTGTCCGCCCGGTTGCGATGTGCCGCCGACCGCGACCTATCCCGGAGTCCGCCATGCGCTCGATCCCGTTCCGAACCCTGTCCAACCGCGAACTGCTCGCCCTGCTGGTCGGCGAGGAGGACGCCGCCCAGCTCGCCCGCCGTCCGCTGATCGACCTCTTCGAGTTGTCGGCCGCATCGGCCACCGTGTGCGAGGACGCCCCCACCCATCTCCCTGTGCCTGCCGTCGGGGCGGCCAAGGAGTTGATGGCCCGCGCGCTCACCGAGCAGTTGCGCACGACCGACTGCCTCGATGCGCCGGCCACCGTGCGCGACCTGCTGCGCCTGCGTCTGGCGCATCTGCCGCACGAGCTCTTCGTGGTCCTGCTGCTCGACGCCCGCCACCACCTGATCGATTTCGTGGAGCTCTTTCGCGGCACGCTCACCCAGACCTCGGTGTATCCGCGCGAGGTGGTCAAGCTTGCGCTGACACGTAACGCGGCAGCGGTGCTCTTCGCGCACAACCACCCTTCGGGAGCGATCGAGCCGAGCACCGCGGACGAGACGCTGACCCGCAGCCTGAAAGACGCGCTCGCGCTCATCGACGTGCGTGTGCTCGATCACTTCATCGTCGCCGGCCCCGCCAAACCCATCTCGTTTGCCGAGCGCGGTCTGCTCTGAAGCACCTTTCCAGCCCATCAGGCGACAGGCCTGATGGGCGCTTTCGTCGTCCCGTCAACCCATGAGGAGTCCCATGACATGCTTCCTGCCCTGTTTTCGCCCGCGCTGCTGGCCGCCCTGCCCACTGGCCCCGGTGCCGCCCTGGCCCTGCTGGCTGTTGCGCTCAGCTACGCCGTGACCCAGCGCGAAGTCGAACTCAATCTCGACATCCACTGATCCGACCGGTCCGTTTCCCTATAAACCGCCCCCTTGGCGCCCATCGCCAAGGGGGTTTTACTTTTCTGGAGCGTCACTTCATGCCCAAGCAAACCACCCCCGTCGTCCAGACACCCTACCTGCGCATCGCAAGCGCGCGCGTGCCGACGCTGACCGGCAGCTCGGCAATCCAGTACGCCATCCTCACCGACACGGCCCGCAAGGAGATCTTCGTGCTCGTGACCGCGGCCGAGGGCGGCGGCAACTTCAACAGCGAGTGCGTGCCGCTGTCGCGACTGGAGGCTGCCATCGATGCGGCGCCGGCCGACAAGCCCTTTCCGTCAAAGCAGCTGAGGCCCGCCTTCCAAGGGCGCAGCAACAACAACCCGCCCTACACCTGCGCCGTGCTACTCGCCTCGGGGCTACTCGCCCGGCCACCCGAGTCGAAGTTCGGACTCGTGAAGGCGGGCGACTGGGACGCTTGGCGCACCGAGATGCTGGCCAAGGAGGGCGAGCCAATCCTCTTCCCGCCGACGCTGCCCGAACGAGCCCAGGCGGTCGAGAAGAACGCCGTCGAACCAGGCGCCGACAACGCACCGCCCCCGGTAGCCTCCACCAAGAAGAACCGGCGCGGGGGCAACCGCTTGATCCAGGTCCCACCGGACGGGGACGACGCCATGCCGACAGAGGACAACGCGCAGGAGGAGGCCGACGATGCGGATCATCCTTGACCAGGCAGGCATCGATGCCCTGCCCGACCCGGTCCAGCGTGCGCTGATCATCCAGCGCCTGGCCGAGCGCGAACTGGACGAAGCGTTCGATGCCGAGCTGCACGGCCCCTTCGTGGTGATGGAGCCCGGCGATACCCTGACGTCGGTTGAGGCGGCGACCGGCATTGCGCTGCTGCGCGATCCGGTGACGGGCGTCGAGTACGGCGACCCGACGTTCAGCCCGATCTTCGAGTACGTCGGCGCACACGCGCACTGCTACGAACTGGTCCTGATCCCGGGCGGGGGCGACGACGGGGTGACGGTATTCGTGCCGCGCCATCCTGCGGTCGAGCCCCGGCTGCTGCAGCTGTGCGCCGCGTATGCCGTCCCCGAGCCGGCCACGCCCTAGCCCGGGGGCGTTTCAGCCCCTAAGGACTGTCGGCGTCCTTCCCACCTTTCCGCCAACCTTCCCTTCATACGCCCGATGCGCACTGCGCACCGGGCGTTTTGCTTTTCTGGAGACAAAACATGACCACCGATGCACGACTGCGCTTCCAGCCTGGAAGCCTCCTGGCAACGCCCGGCGCGGATGCGCTCATGCGCACGCACGACGTGGCCCCCGTCCAACTGCTGGCGCGACATCTCTCCGGTGACTGGGGCGAGCTGTGCGCCCAGGACCGCGAGGCCAACGAGCAAGCGCTCATCAACGGTGCGCGCCTGCTGTCCTGCTATCGGATCGGCGGCGAGCGGCTATGGATCCTCACCGATGCCGCGCCGGGCGAAGACCCGCTCGTCCGGGCCACGACGACGTTCATGCTCCCCTCGGAATACTGAAGTCATGCGCCCGGCTCACCACACGAAGCCGCTCGATGCCGGGGTGGCACGACTCGTCGATCAACTCGACGACAACCGCTACGAGGCCTTTGCCGAGCGCGCCGCCATCCTGGAGTACGACGCACGCATCCCGCGGCTGGACGCAGAGCGGCTGGCGCTGATCCAGACGCTCGCCCGGTATGGGTTTCCGGGCGGGGACGCACTACTGCTGGAAGCTCAGATCGACGGCACGACGCAATGGCTGCTGACCACCGACGAGGAGCCCGCCCGGGCAAGTCTTGCGGCGATGGGAGCGACCGGGATCGTCGCCGTCGATCTGGCCCAGACGCTGCGCGCTCAGTTTCGCGATCTGGCAGTGCTCGGCACCGTGCCCTGATCCGCCCCCTCACCCCGGCCAACACCACGCGAAAAACCCCGGCGATTGACCGGCACGCCGCCAGCCGGCCCCCACGACGACACCGCCACCGCGCATCGACCGAGCAACAGCAAGCGCCGATGCGCGCACGACACGAACGCAGGCCCCGTGCCCTTCGGAGTTGAGAGACCCGGCGCGGTCGGGCCGGTCGCCCTGGAGCCGATGCGTCCTGCTTCGCTTCGCGCCGGGGTCGTCCATGGGGCGGGATTTTTCCGTTCAAGGCCGCCGAACACATCGATGGGCGCCCGTCCGGACGCGCCTTCCCCCTGGCCACCGCCGGTCCCGTGCCGGTCGTGGCCTTACTTTTTTCTGATGAGGATGACCATGAACCCCGCCACCCGCTTCCGTTTCACCACCCGCGCAATCGAGCAGTTGCGGCCCGCCTCCGGGGACGTCAAGGCGATCGAATACACCGACACCGAGATCCCCGGTTTCAAGCTCGCGGTCACGAAGACCGGTCGCAAGACCTTTTCGCTGCGCTACACCTTCCGCGACCAGAAACGCGCTGCCCGCATCGGCGAGTTTCCAGCCACCTCGCTCGCGCAGGCCCGTAGCATCGCGCTGGAGATGCGCGGTCTGCTCGATCGCAGCATCGATCCCCAGGAAAACCGCGATCGAGAGAAGGGCTCACCTACCCTTGCGGCGTTCGCGGAGGAGTACCTGACCTACGCGAAGCAGCACCTGCGCAGCTGGAAGGCCACCGAGGGCCGGCTCAGACTGCACATCGTGCCGCGCTTCGGGCGCAAGCGCCTGTGCGACCTGACCCGCCGGGAGATCGAGCTCTACATCGCCAGCGTTCGCCAGTCGCACACACCTGCGACCGCCAATCGCTTCCTGTGCGTGATCTCGTCACTGTATCGGCAGGCCATTGCGTGGGAGCAGGCCGACAGCAACCCCTGCGCCGGCATCCCGCGGGCGAAGGAGAACAACCAGCGCCAGCGCTTCCTGTCGCCGGACGAAATCGGCCGGCTGCTGGTCGCGCTCGACAACGCACCCAACCCGATCGCCGCCGCGTCCTTGAAGTTCTTGCTGCTTTCGGGCCTGCGTAGGCAGGAAGCGCTCAGCATGCGCTGGGAGCACGTCGACTTCGAGCGTCGGGTGGCCTTCATTCCTCACACCAAAACGGGCCGCTCCCGCTACCTGCAGCTCAACCAGGCCGCCTGCGAGATCCTGGAAGGGCTGGACACGCGGGGCAAGAGCCCGTGGGTGTTCGCATCCACACGCGATCCGGCCAAGCCGATCGATGATCCGAGGAAGACATTCTGGCGCGCACTGAAGGCCGCGGGAATAGAAGATCACATCCGTATCCATGATCTTCGCCACACGTTTGCGTCAATTGCTGTCAATTCGGGCCAGTCGCTCTACGCAGTGCAGGGACTGCTCTCGCATTCGTCGCCGCAGATGACACAGCGGTATGCACATTTGGCCAGCTCATCCCTGCGCGAAGCCAGCCAGGCGGTGGCCGACGTCGTGGTGCGGGCGCGCGCGGCTGCCGCGACTACCAACGAGGCCCAGCGGAGCACGCAGACGTCGGCATGAGCGCCAACGGATTGAGCCGCCTACAGCCCGACGGCTGTAGGCGGTTCATTTTTTCAGCGATGGCAGCTCAGCCCCCGTCCAGAACGCTTCAAGTTCCGCACGCCCGTGGTCACGGGGCCATCTTCGCTTGCCTCACTTGCCTCGAAACCTGGGTGCGTGACACGCCGGATCCGACCGCTATGCAGCGCTGAGAGTCAATCGGCGCTGGCACCCCCTGAGCTTGTCCGCTCTTACGACACGATGCGGAGTAGGTTGTTAGTGAGCCCTCGGCGAACTACCCGGCGAAGCTAAGGCTGAGTCACGCCCATAAGTGTCCGGCACCCGCGACACCACGATCGAAGGTAGGGCACGGTCGGTCAGCGCAGCGGCTTTCAATTGGCCTGAAGCTACTTCAGTTCAGTGGGCCACTCCCGGAACGGCTGCGTCAACTGCTTCGCTCGGAACGCTTTCGTTCCGCCATGAACTTCTGGAAGCCCTTGACCTGACTTTGACACCACCAAGTAACACGTCCCGCCGCAAGGCGCGCAGCACAAGGCGTCCGGCGAGGCACCGGAAACAGCCGTGTATCTATGCGGGAGTCGGGCTCAGTCGAGCCGGAGGATGGCCGGCGGCGGCTTGATCTTCAATGCTTTCAGTCGATTGGCCGCTTCCGCCGTGGGTTCGGTGAGCTGCCAGACGGTGCCGTTGGGGCTGGACAATTGCGCGAGCTGAATGCGCTTGAGGTCGTCGCGCACGTTGCGCCAAGTATCCTGGCAGGCGTGCTCGATCACGCGTTCCAGTAGCAGCGACAGCACGGTGATCGCGATGTGGGCGTGGATGCGGTGGGGCGCCCAGTGGAACACCGGACGCATGCGCAGGCCGCCCTTCATCGTGCGCCAAGCTTCTTCGACGCGCTGCTGCTGCTTGTAGCCGAGCGCCATGTCCTCGGCGGTGAGGGTGTCATCGTTGCTGTGGACGACGAACTTGCCGTCGAAGCGTTCGAGTTCGGCGATGGCCTGCCGGTCGATGGCCAGGCCCCGCTTGGTCTCCTTCAGGAAGCGTCCGTAGCGGGCACTGCTGCGAAGCGCGCACACGCGCTTGCTGTGTCCGCCCTCGTCCTGATCGGCCAGGCATGCAAGCTCGGCCTCGAGCTCGCGGATGCGTTCGTCGCGATGGGCACGCTGACGGCGGGCCTCCTGCGGGTTGAAGCACACCGCGTAGCGGCGGCGGCGCTCGCCGTCGCCGACGACGACCTCCTTGACCTCGAGGTTGTCGGCGATCTTGCGGTACCGACCCGGGCGCGAGAGCACCGCTTCGGTCACCTCGTCGCCACGGCGCATCGGCATCGCCATCAGATACTTGCCGCCGCCCTTGGCGAGCGCCTGGAAGTTGGCCTGCGAGACCATGCCGGCGTCCCCGACGAACAGACAGCGGGTGAGCTGCCAGCCCTTGAGGTCTTCCTTGACCTGGGCCACCGTGGTGACATCGACGGTGTTGCCCGGAAACACCCAGTGGCGCACCGGGAAGCCGTCGCGGGTGACTGCCAGGCCGACCACGATCTGCGGTGCATCGCCCCGGCCGTTCTTGCTGTAGCCGCGCTTTCTGGGCGCCACGTAGCGCTTGGCCCCGGCCGCATCGCTGCCACGCATCTGGCCGGCGTCATCGCCTTTGTCCTCGTCGTCGATCTCGAAGTGCAGCGAGGTGGTGTCGTAGAAGACGATCTCCACGTCCAGACTCAACAGGTCGGCGACCTGGAAGAAGATCGCCTGCTCGATCGCCGCCTTGTTCGCCTCGAGAAAGTCCATCGCGCGGTAGAGCTGGTGCAGCGCCAGGGCTTGAGTACCTTCGATGTGCACGTCCTCCTTGAGCCACTGTTCATGACAATAGAGTTTGGAGGCAGGCGCGCACGCGCGATTGGCCACCAGTGCGAACAGCGCCCGCTCCATCTCGAAGCCGAAGCGCCGGCCGTGCGCCTGCGCACGCACGATGGCATCGATCCCGAGCCGCTGCCACACCGCCTGAAGTGCGTGCACATCGCCGTAGGGCCACGCGCACACCAGCCGCCAGCCCGGATCGTCGGCCACGATGGCCTCGGGCGAGCAGCGGCGCAGGATGCTCTTGGCCAGGCGGCGCAGCCGCTCGATGACCTCCGGATCGTCGGCACGGCCGCAGTTGAACACGATCTGTGCCTGCGAACGCCCCTTCGTCGCATCCCACACGTTCTCGGCCAGCTGCAGGTAGGTGATCTCCCGCCCGTCGGCCCGCTTCTGTTTGCTCTGTCTCAAGTACATGCACGGCACGGTAGCGGGATTGAGGGCGAAAGATCAACAACCCGTGTATCTAGGTTTTTGGCGCCTCATCGCCCTGAAACCCGCGCCGTTGCAGGAGGTGGGGAGGAAATATGCCTTGGAACTGTCAAACTCGAGCTTGAAGTCGAGGCTCAAAACATCACCAGTCGTTTCCAGGACACGCTCACTCTCGATCGGCGCTGTGAGTTCAGCTGCGAGGATACGAAAGCGAAGACGCAGCTTCCCCGGGCCGAGTGGAATCAGCGCCAACGAATCCGTCGAGCGACCCTGTTCGCCAGGCAGAAGCGCCCCGAACCGAACGCCACATTGAGGCGCCATGCCTCTGTCGTCGACCACAAGCATAGGATCGCCCTGGCGCAGGAAGTTCGGGCGGGCAACATGAAGGAGACTCCACTGGCTACGGGGTTTCTCGGGAAGTCTATCGCCTTCCCGCATCACCACTTCCTGGCCGTCGAGCGGGTCTGCTATGACTTCCAGCTTCGCATTCGTCAGTTGCACGTGCGAGCGGTTGCGTAGCAAGAACTGCATGCGAATCTGTGCGCACTCGATGCGTATGTACTCGCCCGCTTCACGCCAATAGTCCCGGTTATCGTGCCAAATCGATCCTCCGATGTCGAAGTCAAATGGACCACTTCGGACGGGAGATGGTTTCTCATAGTCAGGGAACTGTTCGATGAATCGCAGATAGTCGTGTGCGAAGGTCTCAGGAAGATCCGCGTTGTCCAGCGTCCGCACCAGCAGGTCCACCTTTATTTCGCCACGACCGGCGTCGTCCGACGCCATATCGATAGCCTCGGTCGGTTCCGCCTCGTCGGTACTGCTGCCGCGCCTGACGTAGACGACGTTGCTCTTTAGCTTGCCGTAGGCATTGCTAATGAAAAACGGGCGCTTTTGCTTTGGTACGGAGATGAGACCAACGGTCTTGCCGTCATACAGGTGCTCTTCGTAGCGAAACATCAGCTTCGGCTTGACCTTGCTGTTCACGAACTGCTGCAGTTGGGCGTCATCGATATGCCCGGCTATACCTGTGACCTCAGCGGGATGCGGCCTCTGGTCTTTGAAGCCGAGGACGATGTAGCCAGTCCCTTCACGCCAAGCGTTCGCCATGGCAAGGATGTCCTTGAGCATCTCCGACTTTGTTATGTCATTGCCATCAATGAAGTGGTACTGCGCCTGCTTGAAATCCAGGTCATCCCCCTCACTGCGGTAGCGCAACTTGTTCAGAATCTCCTCGCTCACGTTACAGCTCCTCCGACATGTCTGCACAGGACCAGTCTATACCGGCTTGCAGAAGTGACCTGGCCGACTTTCCCAGGGCCTAGAAGAGAGCACGGTCCAGATACTGCTTGACACCGCGATCGCAGATTGTAGGTTCGAGGGAACTGCTGGCTCCGACGGCCGCAGTCAATGGCTTGCGCGGCCGACCGGCAGCGCCCGGCCTGATGCCGGCGCGCCAGTCACGAAGCTCTGCTGTAAGGCGTTGCTCACTATCTGATCTGCACCGACGCCTGCATGAGCGCTTAGGACCAAATGGAAAATGGTCTTCAGACAACGGGGCAGCGGTCGGATAATCGGTATGATTGGCGCGATCGGAATATCTGACCTGCATCGAAAATCGGAGCCATGGAGGACCAATTTGCGCATGAGCCACGCCGCCCAGATCTGCGCGCTGTCGCCGTCGCAGCTGGAAGAATTCATCGATGACTGGATTGCCCAGCGTGTCAAGGAATATCACGCACATGAACTTTGGCGTGGCACGGGCGACATGGGGCGTGACGTAACCGGATACGTGACGGGCCACCGTCTGGAAGGCGCGTGGGACAACTTCCAATGCAAACAACTCACGTCCAAGCTTTCAGAGCGTTCGGCCTTCGTCGAAATGGGCAAGATCTTCATGCACGCTGCGAACGGAGAGTTCGCGCTACCCAGGGCCTACTACTTCATCGCCCCGTACGGCCTGGTTCGCGCAGCCCGAGACCTCATCGCGCACCCTGAAAAGTTCAGGCAGGCCTTCCTCAGCATCTGGGACACTATGATCGCGCCGTACTTGGTGCATAACCAGGTCATCAAGCTGACGCCAGCCATCGAAGCCAAGATCCAGGCTTTCGACTTTACGAAGGTCGACTGGCTGGACGCAACGCGCCTAGCCAAACATCCGGCATGCAAGCCGGCGCTCGTCAAGTGGTTCGACGAGGACCCGGGACCTTGGCCCCGAAGCGCTGTGCCCGATTCGATCCAGATCAGCGAATCGGCCTACATCGGTCAACTACTCAAAGTTTACGGAGAGAAAGGGCCGGGCACCTACCCGGACGTTGCGACAGCATTGGCCTGCCCGGCGGTTGGGCCAAATCTGCGTCAGCAGCGCACCCGCTTCTTTGACTCTGTCGCCTTCGAGCGCTTTTACCGGGACTCCACGCCCGAGGAATACCTGAAAAATTTCAGGGACGAAATCTATCTTGGAGTGGTGGACGTCCATGAGGCCACGCATCCAAGCCGCTACGTCCGGCTCGGTAAGGTCATGCAACAGGCAGCTGTGCTGCAGGCATCCGGCGTGCTGGGCAAGCATGCCAGCCCGCCGGTCAAACAGGGCACCTGTCACGTGCTGGCCAACGAAGGGCTGTTGCCATGGGATCGTTAGAACACCTCCCGGCATCGCCTGCCCATCCGTTTAACAGCACGCTGGAAACTGGGATTCGAGCGGTGGTGCTGTTGGAGGCCTTTTATCCGCGTCGATGCGATCTGCTGGAATTAACTTGGCTGGACCATCTGGTCGTGCACACCGGCGATCTAAACGGCCAGGACGTGCCGCAAAGCTTACATCCCGACCTACCCAACCGCGCAGGCGAGTTGCAGGTGCGCCGCCAACTTGTTGAGAAAAGCCTCCGCCTCATGCAGCAGATGCATCTCATTGAGATATTCGAGACCGAGGAAGGCATCTCGTTCGGAGCGAGCGAGGATGCGCCTAGCTACCTTGACCTGCTGCATGCTCCGTATTCCCTGGCACTCAAGGAACGCGCTCAATGGATAGCCGAACGCTTTGCCGGCCTGAAGACCGATGAGTTGCGTGCGCTGGTCGAAAACGGTATTGGGCGCTGGACCGCTGACTTCCGCCGTGACGAGCCGGCCGGGAGGTTGACGCCATGAATGGCCTGCATCTGCGCCACCTGGTTTTCTCGGGCCCCAGCATCACACCTGCCGAGCTGGAGTTTGTTGATGGGCTGAACATCATCTACGGCGCCTCCAATACCGGCAAATCCTTCGCGTCCAAAGCCATCCTGTTCATGCTCGGGGCCACCAGCAGGCTGCCGGAGACCGAGGAGATCGCCGCTTATGACAGCGTCTGGATGGGGATTACGCTGGGTGATCAAGGCGACTTCACGCTGTATCGTGCCACGCGGGGTGGGCACCTCAAGATTTATCCAGGCTTGGTCAAGGGCGAGCCTGTCTGCCGTGGGAACGTGCTGCGCGAGAAGCACGATCGCAATCGTACGGACACCATCTCGCATCGGCTGCTCGAAGCCATCGGTTTGACCGGCAAGTGGATAGTGCGCGACGGTAACGGGAAGAAGGATTCACTCTCGATCAGAACGCTGTCGAAGTACGCTGTCGTATCCGAGGACGACATCCTGTCCGAAACGAGCCCGGTATTCCTCTCCAGAACGCCGGCAGAACGCTCTTTCGAACGCAATCTGTTCAAGCTGTTGCTCACGGGCAAGGACGATGCGGCGGCCGTGACTTTGCCCAAGGAGACGGAGCGCAAGGTCGCCAAGGCAGCAAAGATCGAGTTGGTCGACGAGATGTTGGCACAGCTGGATGCCGAACTGGGTGAAGCGTCATCGGACGAGCAGCAGGCTAAGGACCAACTTGAACGGCTCGACGAGAGTGTCGGCAGCCTGCTGGCACGACTGCAGACTGCGCAAAACAACCTCGACGGCGTAATCCTCCGGCGGCGCGCCGTACTGGATCAAGGACGCGAACTGAAAGAGCGCGCCGATGAACTGGATCTCACACTGAAGCGCTTTGCGAAGTTGCAGGCGGTCTACGCGTCGGACCTTGAACGGTTGCACTCGATCGAGGAGGGCGGCTACGTGCTGGTGGCGATGGCTGGCCAGGATTGCCCGATCTGCGGCGCAGCGCCCGAAGCGCAGACTCACAATAATGCGAGAGAAGATATCTCGATGGCGCACAAGGCTGCCGCAGCCGAAGCCCGCAAGATCGAGCGCGAACAACGCGAACTGGCCCATGTCGTCGCCTCGCTAGAGGCCGAGGCTGTCGAGCTGCGGAGGGCCCTTCAGAGACTTGCGGACGAAACAAAGGCGCTGGAAGGCGTCATCGAGACGCTTCGTCCCCAGGAAGCGTCATTGCGGGCGAGCTACGAGACCTACAACGCTACGCGCGCAAGTATCGTCAAGTTGCTCGACCTCTACCAACGCCGCGCCAATCTGGTCGCACGAAGGGTGGAGATCGGCATCGCGCCCACCCGGCGTGCGGGAGAAGCCGCGCCCGTGGGCCCGGACTCGACCACACTTTTCGACTTCGGCGAAACGGTGAAAGCAGTGCTGACAGCTTGGAAGTTTCCCGACGCGGAGAAGGTGCAATTCGACAGCGCGACCAACGACGTCACCATCGGTGGTAAACAGCGCTCTGCCAACGGCAAAGGCGTCCGTGCCGTGCTTCATGCCGCTTTCAAGGTAGCGATGTTCGTGCACTGCATCAAGAATGATCTCCCACACCCCGGCTTCTTGGTGCTCGACACGCCGCTGCTGACCTATCGCGAGCCACTGACCTCTAGGCACGGCGAGTTGTCACAGGACGAGCGAGCCCTCAAAGCCAGCTCACTCGCCGAGCATTTCTACAAGCACTTGGCCAGCCTCAAAGAGCAGGTACAGATCATTGTCATAGAGAACTCCGACCCACCGGAGGCCATCCGGTCGCTCGCACGCATCGAAGTCTTCACGGGCCAGCCCGGCGAAGGCCGGTTCGGACTGCTAGCGCGGAGCACCTGACAGTCCCCCACCTGCAATACTGGCGCGCACGAAGATAAGCACATCAAACGCTTGGTCACTGCTATCCAGTCCGCTCTGAATAGCAACACCCCGTCGTCACAAGGGACGACGTCATCAACGGCCATCAATCCGACGTGACGGTGCGCTTCAAGTACGGGTTCCAAACCTCCCCCCGCTGGTCGGCGAAGGTAGGCCGCGCAAACAGGCGACAAACGACGGCATCAAGTGTTGATGCGCATTCTGGCTGCTGGACCACATCGTCGAACACGCTCGGGCCCCCGCTCACCGTATAGCTGAGGCCCTTCCGGTAATGCTCGATCGCGGGGCGCGGTTGCCTCACGTGGAATGCAAGCAGTGCCTGCACGACTGGAAATAGTGACCGAACCTCGGCAGTTCGGAAGCGATGACCGAGAACCCTACGTCGGTCCCCAGCCGGTCCGTCACCAACATCGAGTCGGACAGGCTCACATCACCACCGGTCTCACAACGCATTAGCGCCAAATACACAGCCGAAAAATGGACCGGAAGTGACCGGAGGATGCCGGTCACCGGTCGGTCCCTCGGGGCTGCGTAGCGAGCCCAAACTGAGGGGAACGATCACGGGTCGACCCAACACCCGCGCGCTCGGCACTGCGCCCACGCACCCGATAGCGCTTTCCATTCATCGCCTCTCAGGATTTCATGCGCCTCTGCACGAAGACACAGTGCGGACGATCTGCGCCCCTAAAATATGTCAAAAGCATTCATAACCCATAGGTCGGCGGTTCGATTCCGCCCATCACCACCAACAAATTCAAGCAAAAAGGCCGACCCTGCGTCGGCCTTTTTGCTTGTTATCCGCAGATGCCGGTCCATTGACGGGTCTCCCGCAGAGACACGGGCCCGTACCCTCTCCCCCTTGGCCCCTACGCCCCCGGCGTGATGTGAGCCGCACGCCGCACGGTCGCCAGCAGCAGCGCCGCCCCCACGAACAGACCGCCGAAGCTGCGGTTGAGCATGCGCTGATGGTGCGGCGCGCGCAGCAGGCGGAGCACGCGGGCGGCGAGCCCGGTGTAGCCGGCCATGACGACCAGGTCGACCGCGATCATGGTGGCCGCGAGGATCAGGTATTGCGCCAGCAGCGGGCGCGTCGGGTCGAGGAACTGCGGCAGCACCGCGAGGATGAACACGATCGCCTTCGGGTTGCTGGCGTTGACGATGAAGCCCCTCATCACCAACGCCCGTGGCCGGCCGTGCGCAGCGTCGCCGGACGCGACCGCCACCACCGCGGGCGGCGCCATCCACTGCTTCCAGCCGAGGTAGATCAGGTAGGCGACGCCGAACCACTTGATGACCGAGAAGGCGACTTCGGACGTGGCCAGCACCGCCCCCAGGCCGGTGGCGACGATGCCGATCTGCAGCGCCAACGCAACTTGCAGCCCGAGCGCGTTCCAGTAGCCGCGGCGAAAACCGTAGTTCAGCCCGGACGACATGGACGCGACCGCGCCCGCGCCGGGGCTGAGGCTGATGATCCAGCAGGCGACAAAGTAGGAAATCCAGGTATCGAGCAGCATCGGGACGGCATCCAGACAGTTGCGACAGGGAAAGGCCGCAATGTTAACGCGCCGGCCGCACCGTCGCACACTGCGCTTGCCTCAGCCATCGCCGACGGCGCTACCGGCACACCGCGTCGCCGCCTGCGACGGCCAACGCGTGCGAGAATTCGCGCCCGTTTTGCCGTAAGAAATCCAACCATGCGCACGATCGAGCACACCGTCTCCCACCTGATCATCCACGACCTGGCCAAGGAGCCCGGCTCGCCGGCGCGCCTGATGCTGCGCGACGCGCCCTGCACGCTCGACGCCGCCGCGCTGCGCCTGGCCGAGCGCCTGTGCGCGCAGTACGAAAGCCGCAGCGCCAAGGGCTTCGGCCGCTTCGAGGAGGACGAGGAGAGCTACCCGCTGGCGCGCTGGCTGCGCGAGCACCTCATCGACGAGACGCTCGACTTCACCACGCTATCGCGCCAGCTCGCCGAGCGCGTGCAGGCCATCGCCGACGAGGAAGAGCTCGAGGACGGCGGCCACCTCGTGCTCGCGCGCATCCGCGAGGGCGACGGCGACAGCCTGTGGGTCGCGCTCCTCGGCAGCGCCGAGGGCGTCGCAATCGGTGGCGCGCTGGAGCCGCTCGACTGCACCCATGTCGATTTCTCGGCGCTGCACGCCGCCGGGCGCGTCGACCTCGCCGGCTGGCGGCGCGGCGACGAACGCTACCTCGGCTTCCTGCGCGGGCGCGGCAAGGGCGGCGCGTGGTTCAAGCGTGTGCTCGGCTGCAGCGACGTGATGGTGGCGCTGCAGGAGACCAAGAAGCTGGTCGCCACCCTCGACCGCTTCGTCGACACCGAGCGCCTCGCCCCGGCCGCGCGCGACGCCGTGCTCGAACGCGCCCACGACTACCTCGACACGCTCGGCGAGGCCGGCGCGCCGGTGGTGTTCGAGGAACTCGCGCGCGAGGTCTTCCCCGAACAGCCGGCGCGCCTCGACGCCCTGCTGCGCGCAGAAGAGACGAAGATCGCCCCCGGCTTCGTCCCCAACCGCCGCGCCATCCGCCCGCTGGTGCGCTTCAGCGCCAGCGGCGAGAACTGGAAGCTGGAATTCGAGCGCAGTGGCCTGCATTCGGGCGCGGTGCATTACGACCGCGCGACCGACACGCTGGTGCTGTCAGGGGTGCCGGATTACCTCAAGCGCATGCTGGACGAGGAAGGCAAGGACTGATCCGTGGAACGTCGAGGGCGCCGGGAAGGCGGGATTCCTTTTGCACCCGGGGGATCGGCGGCGGGCAGACGGGCTCCCCCGCATTTTTTGGTCTGCCCCGTCGACGATCGCGCTCACTTCAGCCGCAGGATGCGCACCGCCCCCGCCAGCACCACCGCCGCGATCAGCAGCCCGATGACCCAGTCCGGCCACGGCGTCCCCAGCCAGGCCACCAGCGCGCCGGCGCCGATCACCCCAAGATTGGCGATGACGTCGTTGGCCGAGAAGATGTAGCTCGCCTTCATATGCACGCCGCCCTCGCGGTGGCGGGCGATCAGCACCAGGCAGGCGACGTTGGCGGCGAGCGCGAGCAGCGCGATGCCCATCATGCCGACCGGCTCGGGCATCGCGCCGGCGAGCATGCGGCGCACCACCTCGGCGAGTGCGCCGAGCGCCAGCACCAATTGCAGCACGCCGGCCAGCCGCGCCGCGGCGAGCTTGTGGCGCGCCGCCCGGCCTACCGCGTAGAGCGCGACGCCATACACCGCGGCGTCGGCGAACATGTCCATGGCGTCGGCGATGAGCCCCGCCGAGCGTACCCACAGGCCGGCGCCGAGCTCCACCACGAACATCAGCGCGTTGATCGCGAGCAGCGCCCACAGCACACGCGCCTCGGCCGCGTCGTCGGCGGGCGCAGCGGCCTGCGCCTCGCCGGCGGCCAGCGCCCGCGACTCGGCCAGCTCGGCGCCGTAACCCAGCGGAACCAGGCGCGCCAGGATCTGCGCCGGATCGCCGTCGTGATCCACCGTCAGCCGCCGCCCGGCGAGGTCGAACGCCAGCGCCGCCACCGGCGCATCGGCCAGGCGCAGGCGGATCATCTGCTCCTCGGAGGGGCAATCCATGCCGGGGATGCGGAACACGCTGCGCGTGCGCGCCTCCACCGCGCCGGCGCGCGCGGCAGGCGCAGCGCCCACGGCCGCCTCGACGCCAGCCTTCGCGGCGGCGCCCGCCAGGGCACCGCGCAAGCCGTGCCCTACGCCTACGCCTACGCCCTCGCCCTCGCCCGCCACCCGCGGCTGCAACCGCGGCTTCGGCGCCGCGCCTCCGCACTGGCCGCAGCACGCGCCCGCGCCGTGATCCACGTGATCCATCGACGGCTTCTCGCTCACCCCCCGCTCCCCTACCGTACGACCGGCTTGCGAAACAGCGGCGCGAGCTGCATGTCCGCCTTCATCACGTGATCCACCAGCCACTTGCGCAGGAAGGCGGTGATCTCGCCGCTCTGCGCCTTGACGCCCTCCACCCCGCCGTCCGGGTCCTCGAGCGTGGCGTGAATGCGCTGCGCGAGGACGTCGATCTCGGCCAGCAGCGCGCGGTGCTCGCGCTTGTGCTGGTCGAGGTGGAGGTAGCCGTAGGCGATCTGGATGCGCTCCTCGCGCTCGAAGTGGTATTCGGCGTAGCGCCGCAGCTCGGCCAAGGCCAGATCGACGTTGCGCGGGTCGTCGGGGAAGCGCAGCACGAGCTCGACCGTGTTGATGAGCAGGATCAGGTAGCGGTGGTCGGCGTCGATGTCGTCGTGGCCGATACGGAATTGTGGTCGCCAGAAGATGGGCATGGGAGCCTCGGGAGTCGTTCAGGAGCGAGGAGAAGGGATGGCGCGATTGTCGCCGATGCGGCCGCCGCGGGCATCATGCGCCGGCCTCGCGCCCTGCCCCGCGCCGGAAGACCAGGCTGAGGTTGTTCGCCGGCATGTCCACCACCTCCTCCAGCACGAAGCCGCAGCGCCGCGCCTCGGCCTCCACCGCCTCCAGGTCGCGCACCGCGAAGCGCGCATCGATGCTGCGCAGCCATTCGTCGAAGTCGGCGTTGCTCGGCGCGGTGTGCGCGCCGCCGCGGCGGTAGGGGCCGTAGCAGACCACCACGCCGCCTGCGGGCAGGACCTCGGCCGCGCCGGCAAACAGCGCGGGCGTGGTCGGCCAGGGCGAGTAGTGCAGCACGTTGATCGCCACGATCGCATCCGCCGCGGCGACCGGCCAGGGCGTGGCGGCGAGGTCGAAGCACAGCGGCGGCAACACGTTGGGCAAGGCGGCGTGCGCTGCCCAGTCGGTGATCGAGGCCATCGCCGCGGGGTCGGCGTCGCTCGGCAGCCAGCGCAGCGTGGAAAGGTGATGGGCAAAATGCACCGCGTGCTCGCCGGTGCCGCTGCCGAGTTCGAGCACCAGGCCCGCAGTCGGCAGCACGCGCTGCAGCACGGCGAGGATGGGGTCGCGGTTGCGGGCGGCGGAGGGTGAGAACTGGCGGCGGTCGAAGGTCGGCATGGGGTTGGGCGGGCAAGGTGAAGGATGTCGCGATTATCGCCTGCTCTGCGCCGGGCGCCGGCACCTCCAGCCCGGACGATTCGGGCCGGGCATCCCGTCCGCCTCGCCGTCAGAGCGCAGCGGACTCACATGGCGCTTGTCGATGGAATCGCTCGGGCAACGGATAGATGCGCAAACGCGCACGCCGAGGCTGAGATAATGCCCCACCCTCTTCACCGCCCCACCCCGCCATGACCACACCCACCAAACCCCTCGCCGGCATCAAGGTCGTCGAGCTCGGCACCCTCATCGCCGGCCCCTTCGCCGCACGCATCCTCGCCGAGTTCGGCGCCGAGGTGATCAAGATCGAATCCCCCGACGGCGGCGACCCGCTGCGCAAGTGGCGCAAGCTCTACGAGGGCACCTCGCTGTGGTGGTACCTGCAGGCGCGCAACAAGAAGTCGGTGACGGTGAACCTCAAGCACCCCGAAGGCGTCGAGGTGGTGCGCCGGCTGGTGGCCGAGGCCGACATCGTGGTGGAGAACTTCCGCCCTGGCGTGCTCGACAAGCTCGGCCTGGGCTGGGAGGCGCTGTCGGCGATCAACCCTGGCCTGGTGATGGTGCGCCTGTCCGGCTTCGGCCAGAGCGGGCCGATGGCGCAGCAGCCGGGCTTCGGCGCGATCGGCGAGTCGATGGGCGGGCTGCGCTACGTGACCGGCTT
>QXGG01279033.1_pt1 | contig 34602 bp, 35 predicted proteins | sample 1982491 | NCBI WGS metagenome assembly QXGG01 (sample SAMN09924614, study PRJNA488089) | Wastewater metagenome, whole genome shotgun sequencing project. | isolation source: South African research farm wastewater | place: South Africa: Irene, Agricultural Research Council, Animal Production... | reverse complement strand
TCGTAAAGGAGTCACGACCTTCGAACTTCCTCACAGAAATCGAGTTCGATCACAAGTGCTCATCATTTGTGTTGATCAACGGACCAACGTGTTCGATGAGCGGGCGTGGAGGTGGCGGGTGCCGGGTTCGAGTGTGAGTGTCCATCCGCCTTCGTGGGCGGCGTGATGATGCCGCGAACACAGAGGCACCATGAGTTCACGATCTTGGGTTGTCCAGATCGGTTGGTCCGTCACGTGGCACGTCGAAGTGGTGAATCTGACAGGCATGGAGGGCGACTGCACAGCCGTCGAACGCACACGTTTCATGGGTGGCTTCGAGAGCCCGACGTTGCGCAGCTGACGCCAACGCGTCCCCCACAACAGGTGCGTCCTCGATGACATGGGCGCGTCGCACCACATCTCCGGCCTCACGCCGTGTCATGCCACCGTGGGCGACCAGTTCGACTTCGGGGATCCCTCGCTCATGGATGCCGACCTCCCGAGTGGATTCTTCGATCCGACGGACAATGTCCATCAGACGACCATCCAACACAGAGCGCAGATGCTTCACATCAGCAAGCTCGACTCGCAACTCGCGAAGATTCAGTAATCCCACCTCGCGAAAGCCAGGCAAGCCAGACAAACCAGACAACGTTGACATCGCCTCACTGGCCGACATCACACACCCCAATGAGATTTTCCCCGCCGTACTCATGCAGCAACCGTGCCCAAGGGGTGTTGCTCAGTCGCGATGCACGGATCGAGGGCTCACGAAATGTCGAACGTCACCACAATTGTCCTGACCGCGATGCAGCACACGAGACATCGACTGCTCATCGAAATCCCGGACCCTTCACACGAGCGTGACACTCTGTGAACGTCAGGCGTCGAGAGCAGCGGGGGGCGTCAACACTTCGGTGCCCATGAACCGCACCGCGGGCGGCAACGTGCGCGCCAACACCGGACCAGTCAGCAGAACGAACAAGACCGTGCCGACGCCGATCTGTCCACCGAGCGCAATCCCCGCTGCAACCACGACCCCTTCGATACCCCAGCGCGCCACCTGCATACTGACGCCCTTGTCGTGCATACCGAGCATCACCAGTTCGATCGGGCCGGTTCCGAGTGTCGTCGCAACGCCGACCGAGATCGCCAAATACAAGAGCCCCATTCCGAACAACATCATGGGGATGCGGGCGAGCAGCATTCTGGGCTCAGGGATGAGCGGCAACACCATGTTCACGGTCTGCCCGACAAGGACTCCGCCGACGATCGTTCCCCACGACGGTGGCCGGCGAAACGCAGTGGCAATCACCATGAAGATGGCTCCATTGATCCACCCCATCGTTCCCACACCGATGCCGAAATGGCTCGCACCGCCCGTTGCCAAGACGTCGGCCGGGGCCACGCCAAGACGCGCCGACACCATGATCGAAATTCCGATACCGACAGTGACGATGGCCAGCAACAGCGCAACGAGTCGAAATGTGAACGAACGTCGAACGGATGGAGCATCGACGGTCGAGGTCACTCGAACACACTATGCGGTCTGTCTCTCCATGTCCGAACGGCCGAGTGCTAAGAGGTCCAAGACGCCAGAGGCCACACCGTCTGATACTCAGTCTCAGTCGTGTCGCATCAAATTTTCTTCGGAGGTAACGGGAAGAATGCGCTCGTGCGACGGATGTACTCGTCGTATCCCTCACGGCGTTTCTTCAACGACCGCTCGAGAAGCGTGACTCCGCTCACCCTGCGCAGGAGAATCGTCATGACGACAGCCCCGATCAGTCCCCATGCTCCCGATCCTGTCTCGGCAGCGATCAGAGCCAAACCCCACCAGACGCACGCATCACCGAAGTAATTGGGGTGGCGCGTGTACTTCCACAGGCCGGTGCTCATGACCTTGCCGGCATTCGTCTCGTCGGCTTTGAAACGAGCCAGCTGCGCGTCACCGACCGCTTCGAAGAACAAGCCGACGGCGAACACCGCAACGCCGATCCATGCGAGCACGCCAATGCTCGGAGTCGCGTCGGATTGTCCGAGCTGAACCGGCAACGACACGATCCACATCAACACGCCCTGCAATCCGAAGACGGTGACGAGGCTGATCCAGGCAAAGCGCTCTCCCCATCGTTTGCGCATGGCTCGATAACGAAAGTCCTCGCCATGCCCGGCATTGCGCCACAGGAGATAGAGCGCGAGACGAGCTCCCCAGATCGTCGTCAGAATCGTGAGCAGCCACTGGCGCGATTCGTCTCCATCACCGATGATCCGCGCGACCCATGCAGTGAGCACGAAGCCCGCACCCCACACGATGTCGACGATCGACGCATTGCCGATCACGACACTGATGAACCAGGTCGTCACCATCAGAGCTGCAATCGCAACTGCAGACCACATCATCACATCACCCATGATCACCCCTGTTCTTCACAACTGATCTTTCGTTCAGAGCAGCGTCCACAGCTTTGTCGATCTCGACCCAGCGTTCATCCAGCCATGCAGTGAACGCACCATTGGATTCAGCATCGGCTGGTGGCACTTGGGAGCGATCGAAGCGACGAAAGACGAAATGCACCGGCGGGATCGCACGAGACAACGCGTCGTAGATGCCGCCGAAGGTGTCGAGTCCTTCGAAACCGACGTGCCAGGCGATGACGATGTCGGCATGTGGGTTGCCCCGCGCCATGGCCGCAGCGCCAGAAGGACGCGGCGGCAGAAGATGTCGGACGTCTGCGAGTCGACGGCCGCGCTCGGCATCATTGGAGGTGATTTTTTCGATGGCCCTCTCCCGTTTCACAGGATTCGCTCGTGTGCCCTCGGGAAAGATGATTCCCACCGAGTCCGAGTCCATGTCGGCAACGAGACGTTCGAGAGCCTGCAATTCGGGACCCGAGTCGGGCGCATATCGATCGAGGAAGTGATTCGGCAATCTTTGGCCGACGATGTCGAGACAGGGATCGACGAGCAGTTCGCGCTTCAACACGTATCGCGGATGCATCCCAGCGATTTGCGCGACCACATACGCAGAAACAAGAGAATCAGCAAGGCTCGCATGCCGTGCGAACAGCAGCACCGGTCCCGGTCGCAGAGCTTCGACATTGTCCACCGTGATTCGAACGCCACACAGGACTCTCAGGGCACCGAGGAGATTCTTCGCCCACCATCGCTGAAGCGCGTAGTGAATTCGGACGTTGTGCTTTTGGCCCGTGAGCCAGAAAACGAACGATGCACTCACGCCGGCAATCTCGAGCCACAACCATGCAACGGCGAACGAGAGCAAGCGCACCGTCGGAAAGCGGAACGAGCGCCTTACGACATCAGCGATGACGGCAACAGGCAGCCACACGGGAAGCAAGGCGATCAGCAGAATGCCCCCCAAATAGAGGCCCGGGACGGTGGCGAGACGCCTCAACATGACCTGATCGTACGTGTCTCCGACACCGTCACTACGACGGAGAGTTCATCTGACCCGGTCCCATCGGGCAGGATGAACACATGACCGATTCGAAGCCGCGTGAGCATTCCTCGAGTTCTTTCGTGATCGAGTGGGGCCGGGGTCGTTCCTTGGCCTATGTGACTGCTCTGTACATCGCAGCCGTGGGCATCTCGTTCGCCGTCGCCGCACCATGGGGCACCAATCATCCGCTCACGGCGCTGTTCGTCGGATACGCAGTGACCATGGTCGTCGTCTACATCGGCAGCCAGATCGTGCTGAACGGATCCACGTTCGACCCTTGGTGGAGCGTCGTGCCCGCGGCGTATGCAGTGTGGTTCGCGGTCATCTTCGACGATGCCGGCGGGTTCAGCTCCGGTGACCAGCGGCGGTGGATCGTCGCAGCACTCACGCTGCTGTGGGGTGGACGTCTGACAGCCAACTGGACACTGAGCTGGCCTGGTCTCCACCACGAGGATTGGCGCTACCGCATGCTCTACGACAAACTGCCGATTCCGCGCTGGGCCGTCAGTCTGACGTGTGTCCATCTCTTTCCGACAGCCGTCGTCGCCCTCGGCTCGATTCCGTTCGTGTCCGTAGCGACGCACTCCGATCGCGATTTCGGCATCTTCGACATCGCAGGGATCCTCGTCGTCATCATCGGAGTCGGCCTGTCACATTTCGCAGATGTCGACCTGCGACGTTTCAACCGGAACAAGAAGCCCGGCGACACCCTGACGAGCGGCTTGTGGTCCAGGTCGCGCCACCCCAACTATCTCGGCGAAATCCTGTGGTGGTGGGGTTTGTGGCTGCTCGCCCTCGGAGCCGACCCCGGATCGTGGTGGACTGGTATCGGCGCTCTCGCCATGACGATCATGTTCCTCACGGCCTCGATCCCCATGGCGGAGAACCGCAGTTCCCAGCGCCGACCGGACTGGGAAACCTACAAGGCGGCCACCCCGGTTCTCATTCCCCGTCTGCGCCGGCGGTGACTCCGACCTGATCAGTTCGATACGGTCCGGCTCGGTTCCGGCAAGATTTCCTCAATTCCTGTTCAAGATCGGCCCAGGACGGACCGATAGTCCTGCGTGTTCATTCAGGGTCTCCCCACCATCGACCTCGTCACGGGAAGCGTTCTCGCTGCCGCGCCGGCCGTCGCCACATTTCATCGGCATCATCTGAGGACCAAGAGACGACTTGCCGCACTGGAACTGACACGCTCACAGCTGGCCGAAGACAACGCCCGCCTGAGCCATGCCGCCTCCCATGACTTCCTGACGGGACTGTTGAATCGCCAAGGTCTGCTGGATCACCTCGCCGAAGTTCTGCGCAACGAGGACCGGATCGGCAAAGTCGCCGTGATGTTCCTCGACATCGACCGCTTCAAAGGAGTCAACGACTCCCTCGGCCATGACGCCGGCGACCATCTGCTGCAAGCGATTGCCGAAAGACTGCGTGACCATTTGCCGCACGGGTGTCGAGTCGGTCGACTCGGCGGCGACGAATTCGTCGTCGTGATGGCCGACGCCCCACATCTCGATCCGGTGCTCGAACTCGCCACCACACTCGCGCGCGAACTCGACCAACCCGTCGAACTCAATGGTCGACCGTTGCGCATTTCCACGAGTATCGGTGTTGCCATCGGGCCCGATGGCGACGACACGGCTCGCGACATGATCAGTTTCGCGAATGCCGCTCTTCACAGAGCCAAACATGCTGGTCGCAACAGGGTCGAGGTATTCACCCCCCTGATCCGCACCGAGATGCAGGTGCGCGCCACCGAAGAGGACTCACTTCGCAGATCCATCGAGATGGGTGATGTGGTTCCGTTCTTCCAACCGGAATACGACGCAACGACAGGATCGCTCATCGGAGCGGAGATCCTTGCTCGTTGGCTGCGCAACGACGGCACGATCACGACAGCATCGGTCATGCTCGCGCTCGCCGATGATGCGAGCACGCTCGATCGACTCACCGGAGTGGTGATGAAACAAGCCGCTCCGATCATCAATCGTCTGACTGCAATGGGTCTTCCAGCCGGCTTTCGGTTTCGCGTCAATCTCCCCCACGTGTGCCCTCCGAGTGCATGGCGCGCCGGATACATGAGCTCGTACTTCGAAGAAATCAACCCGAACCTGATCACGATCGATGTGCGAGCAGCTGCGGTCGAGGTCGATCTCGAAACAGCAGTCGATGTTCTGGCCGATCTTCGTTCACGAGGAGCGCGCATTTGCCTGGAAGTCGATGCGCTCGAAGGGACCTCGCTCAACATTTTGCGCACGTTGCCGCTCGATGAGATCCGCGTCGACAGGACTCACGTCGACTCCCTCTCGATCGATCCGATCATGCCCTCAGGATCATCGGGATCATCAGGATCATCAGGATCATCGAACCCGAACGATCGCTCTCTCGTGCGCACCATGGTGAACGTGGCGATCGATCTGGGCCTCGTCGTTTCCGCTGACGGAGTCGAGACAGGAGCTCAGGCCGACGCCTTGTTGGCTCTCGGGTGCTCTCGACATCAGGGTCACCTGTATTCGCCCGCGGTCACAGCCTGGGCGATCGAAGATCTCGTGGTCTCGCGCAACCTTGATTCAACGGTCGGACAGTTGATGGCGTAACGTCTCATTCTCGTGTCGATCAAACGCTCTGGCGTCCTGTGGATGCTGACCAGTGCCAGTGCGTACTCGCTGTTCACTGTCTTCGGAAAGAACGTTCTCGAAGAGATCGAAACTGCAGACGTCTTGTTGTGGCGATTCCTGATCGCAGTTCCCGTTGCGTGGATCTTCATCGTCGTGCGCGCCCGACTCGGAGGTCCCGGGCCGTTCTCCGTCGAATGGCGACCGAGGTTCATTGCGGGTCTCGCATTCGGGGCAGTTGCCTGGATGGCATTTGCCGGTCTCGACAACTTGCCCGCTGCTCTCTACATCGTGATCATCTACACCTATCCCGCGATGGTTGCCGTCGGCTCGTGGCTCCTCGGCAAGCCGACATCACGTCACATCTGGGTCGCTGTCGGCATCACGCTTCTCGGCATCGCCTTCACTGTTCCAGAAATTCTCAGCGACGCGAGTGACGCAACCACGTTCGGCGTGATCATGACGCTGGGCAATGCGGCTCTGTATGCGGGTTACGTGCTCTACAGCGAACGACTGGTAACCGGCGACAGCGGCGGAGATGGTCTCGTCGCCTCGGCCTGGAGCCTCACCGGGTCGCTGACCTTTGCGGCCGTCATCACGCTGTTCTCCTGGCCCGTGTCCGCACCGCAGTCGCTCGGGGGTGCCGGTTCCATGATCGGGCTCGCGGTGATCAGCACTGTCGTCGCCGGCATGGCATTCTTCCTCGGCGTTCGACATCTGGGTCCCGCACCGGCAGCCCTGATTGCTGCGACCGAACCGGTTCTCACATTGATCTGGATCGTCACGATCCTGCACGAGTCACTGAGACCGATTCAGCTCCTCGGTGCCGCTCTCGTCATCGCAGGAGTCATCTGGTCCCAGAAGCCTCCGAAGCGACAGAGCATTCCTCATTCCACGAGTGCCTGAAGTTCGTCGACGCGGATCGACATCTGTGTCGTCGTGCGTTCCGGCGGCAGAGATCCGCCTTCACCCGAATTCGACGTCCAAGAGATTCGCCATTGCACATCGACTTTCGCCTCGAAGGTTCCGTTCGGTCTGCTCACGGATGAGTGGCGATACGTGTACATGCAACCCGATGGAGCCTCATCGCCGTATTCGGGCAGCCACTTGCGACCCGGACCGTTGCACGTCACCGTTCCTGTCTTTGCACCGACGGTCGAACCGTCGTCCTCGGTGGTGAACGTCATCGCCACCGGAGTGGCCGTCGTGCGCGCCCAGATCGGACCGGAATCCCCTGGTATCCACGCAAACGCGCTCACCGGCACCCACAACGCAGGGTCGATCCACAACCAGCTCGATGCATTCACCACACCGGCGTCCGGAGCCGGTGCCATCGACACACTCGGCCTTGCCAGTCGGCTTCGCACCGTGACAGCAGCTCGTCGAGCCAATTGCCGCGGCGAAGCTTGCGCGACCCAGACGAGGTCGCTTCCATCGGGGCCGATGCGTTCGTACAAGGAATAGCGAATGCCATCGACGATCTTGCTGATGTTCCCCGATCGCCCGATCCCGGCATCGTGTGTCACGAGTTTGCGCCAGACGTATGTCGATGATGTCGCCTGTGTCGGCATCGACATCGATGTCTGAACACCCGCGAAGATCACCCCATCCACCACTCCCCCTATCGATGTGTCAGCTGCATGCACGCCTGCGGAAGCAAACAATGTCGAGGTGGTTGCCACAATCGACGCGACCATCATCGTGTTCAGAGCTCGTCGCACAGATTTCCCTCCATGACCCATTCCAGGATTTGCTCCTCACTCCACAGCCACTCACCGCCGACTTCGACGAGCGTCCAGACGCTGCGCGCGCTGTACACCGAGTCATCGAAGACAGCCGAATCGATGACGAGGACCGTGTCGTCGTGCAGACACGTCGTGACGAGGGCCCGATCAGCAGCTTCGACGTCGACTGAGTCGATGCGGTACGTTGCTCGTCCTCTTTCCGATGCCGTGATCCCATCGGCGACTCTCTTGGCCATCAGCTCGTCGAGTTGTTTTTCGATTGTGCTTCCGGTGACCGCGATCCGGGTGATGTCACACGTCGTCGGATCTCGACCGCACTGCACACGGCGGGTCACGAGCTCCTCGAACGCTCTCCTCACATCGTCTGGCGACGCAAGGCTGTTCGAGGTCGAATCCGGCGTCGAAATTTCGGTCCAAGTCGACGACGGGAGCGAACTCAGTTGAGATTCGAGCTGCGATGGATCGAGCCCGGTTGAATCGGTCGCACACGCCGTCACTGCTGCAAGGGCAATGACGCAGACCATCGATGAGTTCGCGATTCTTTGCCATCCGTTCATGCTGTTCATCTTCGGATTCATCTGCTTGACACTCCATCGGACGTTCGACCATGGCGAGATCTGACAGACTCTCCCCATGCTCGACGCATCACTGCCGCCCTTGTCCAGACGAGCGTTTCTCGCTCTCGGAGCGACGGTCGTCGTCACCGCCTGCTCGAACTCGAATTCGTCCAGTGACACTCCTGCTTCCACTGAACCGAGAACTCAGGCAGACATCCCCGTCGATCCGTTCACTCTCGGCGTCACATCGGGTGATCCGACGGCGACGTCGGTCGTCCTGTGGACTCGTCTTGCACCCGAACCGCTCACAGGAGGCGGCATGCCGGATGTCGATGTGGATGTCGTCTGGGAAGTTGCCGATACGGACGATTTCGCGTCGATCATTGCGTCGGGAACGTCCACCGCTCAGGTTCGATACGCGCACAGTGTGCACATCGATGTGAGTCTCGACGATCGTGATCCGAATGCCGACCCGTGGTTCTTCTACCGGTTCCGCGTCGGACAGTGGACGAGTCCGACCGGACGGACTCGGTTCGCACCTCCCACCGGATCGACAGAGGCCCTCACGCTCGCGACAGCGTCGTGTCAGAACTGGGTCCACGGCTACTACAACGCCTACGCCGACATGGTCGAGCAGTCACCAGATCTCGTCGTGTTCCTCGGCGACTACATCTACGAAGGCGGCATCGGAAGTCTCGACAACGGAGATGTCCGTCTGCACAACAGCGACGAAGTGGAATCCGTCGAGGAATACCGGAATCGCTACGCGCTGTATCGCAGCGACCCTCTCTTGCGCGCGGCACATGCCATGTGCCCGTGGATCGTCATCTGGGACGACCACGAAGTCGACAACAACTACGCGGCCCTCGTGTCCCAAGATGCCGTGTCCGACAATCCTCCGACGCGAGAAGAGTTCGCTCGCCGTCGGGCTGGCGCATATCAAGTGTGGTGGGAGCACATGCCCGTTCGCATGGCGCCGCCCGTCGATGAGAACATGCAGATCTATCGACAGATCTCATGGGGATCTCTCGTCAACATGGTCGCTCTCGACGGTCGCCAGTATCGCGATGACCAAGCCTGTGGTGATGCGGTCCTGCAGACATCTCCCGCCTGCGACGAAGCATCGCTCGAAAATCGGTCGATGCTCGGCACGACTCAAGAGAAGTGGGTCGTCGACTCACTCGGATCGGGTGAGTCGGTCTGGAACGTGATTGCGAATCAGACAGTCATGACCGACATCCGCCTCGGAGAAGCTGTGCTCAATTTCGATCAATGGGACGGATATGCCCCGAGCCGCGAACGCATCATGGCCGGACTCGAAGACAAAGGAGTCGACAATCTCGTCGTTCTCACTGGCGACATCCACCTCGCTGGAATCGGTCGGTTGACGACTGCTGCCGCACCGGACAAGGTGCGCGGGGTCGAGTTCGTGACCACATCGATCTCCTCGAACGGAAACGTCCCGGAGGGATCCGAAGCACTGTTCATTGCCTTGCCCACGATCGTCGACGCTGAAATCCAGCACCGCGGTTACACGCTGCACACCGTGACCCCTCAGGACTGGACAGCGGAATATCGCATCGTGGACGACAACAAAGTCGAAGGATCATCGGTGACGCCCTGGAAGAGATTCAAAGTCGTCGCCGGATCACCCGATGCGATCACCGTGTGACGGCGGTTCGGGCCCTCCGTCGATTCTCCGCCCATGACCGGACTCCGCCGGCGATGCCCTGAGGATTCAGGACCGCAATGACGACGAGGAACAGTCCGCCGACGAACACTTCCCATTCGCCGACCTGACCGGACATCCTGCTGAGTCCGAAGAAGAGGACACCCGAACTCGCAAGCACTCCTGCAAGAACTGCTCCTGAGACACTCGTGATCCCGCCGAGATAGGCAAAGGCAAGGGCCGTCAAGGACGCAAGTGTCCCGTAGGAGAGTTCGGACACCGATCCGAAGCGGTACGCAAGAAGTGTTCCACCCACACCGGCGATCCAGGACGACAGAGCGAACGTGGACAGCTTCACTTTGGCAACATCGATGCCGAGTGCGGCCGAGGCACGTTCGTTTCCCCGCACAGCGAGAATGACACGTCCCGAACCTGACCGACGAATGTTGACGACGAGGAACGCGACGGCAACGGTCACTGCAAGAACGAACAGACCGAAGATCGGGCGCGACGTCTTCGTTCCGGAGACCAGTCCGAAATCCCACGGACCCAAGGAAGGGTTGGGAACTTTCGCGCCTCCCGTGGAGATGTCGCCGATGATCGCCGGGTTCTTGAAAACGAATTCGGAGATCGTCACTCCTCCTGCCAAGGTGATGATCGCAAGATTCGCTCCCCTGACTCGCAATGCCGGGAGTCCGACGAGAACTCCGAGCACCATGGCCGCAAGTGAAGCAAGAAGTGGCGCCCACGGAAATGCAATCCCATGCTCGGTGGCGAGTCTCGACAGAAGGAATCCTCCGACGCCGGCAAAGGCCATGTGGCCGAGCGATGCCTGACCTCCGAAGCCGACCAGCACGACGAACGACAATGCGATCACGATTGCCGTCGACGTCGTGAGGAATGCTCCCCTCCAGAGCGGTCCGAGGAAGCTCATGCCGATGACGCCGAGGATCACTGGGGTGAGCGATGCAAGAAGAGTCGGCCGTGCATGAGGCACGTGAGGCAACTCTCCGGACGAGATCGCTCCGCGTTCAGGCAGTCGTTCGCCGAAGATCATCATCGTGACGACGATGATGAGAAAGGGGAAGCCGTCCCGCACCCCGTAGTCGGGAAGCCAGGTGAAATCGTTCTGAATCTTGACGAACATCGACTGGAGCATCCCGATTGCCACGCCGGCAACAACCGTGATCCCGACTCGAGTGAACGATCCGATCAGGGCCGCGCCCAGTGCCGGCACGAGAAACCCGAGCGACAGAATCATCGGGGTCAATTGCAGTTGTGAGGACGCAAGAATCGCAACGAGGGACGTGAGTAGCGACGAAAGCAGCCACCCGATGAAGGCGAGTCGATCAGGTGAGTACCCGAGAAGGACAGCCCCTCGTTCGTTCTCAGCAGCTGCACGCAGCGCCAAACCTGTTCGCAGATATTTGCTCGCAGCCCACACGATCAGCGTGATGACCGCGACCACGACCCCGAGCCACAGACCATCTCGCGGAACGGTGATGTCACCGAAGAGAGTGAACGGCTCACGGGGAAGAACCGCTGGAACGCGAAGCGATGAGGTGTCTTCGAATCGACGTTGCACCAGGGCAATGAACACGATCACCACTCCGACACTGGCAACAACATGAGCCAGCGCCGGCGACCTTCGCAACGGACGGAAGACTCCCAGGTAGATCACGAGAGTGAGTACTACGGATGTGGTCGATGCAAGCACCATGGCCCACACGAAACCAACGGGCTCACCGAAGTGATAGCGATCGGGAAGACCGGGGAACGGAAAGGGATACGCTCCGCGTCGAAGATCCGCGTACACGTACGCGCTCCACATGGCCATGGCACCCGTAGCGAAATTGACGACTCCCGATGCCTGATACGTGATGACGAGTCCGAGACCGAAAGATCCGATGATCGCCCCTGCTCCGACCCCGAGAACGAGGTAAAAGAGGTAATCGGTCATTGCGAGTCGGACGTTCGCTCAGCGCAAGAACGTCTTGCTGTCGACGAGACCGAGGCCGTCGACCGGTCCCACGACACCGTCACCTTTGTATTCGCCGAAGGGAAACACGAATGAGCATACGGCGGGGTGTGTCGCGACCGCACCGCACTCCAACGGACTCGTACTCGCGAACAACATCGTCCCGTTGCCCGCCCTCACATATTCGAACAGAGACGAGCCGTTCACCTCGACGCCCTCACCCACCATCTTTTCGGCGGCATCGACGAGGGTCATGTACATCAGATACCCGAGTCCCCCGAGACCATACGAAGCCGTCGTGAGTTCTGCTTCATCCACACCCAGGACAGGTGCCAGCAGCCGGTTCTGAAGTCTGCGTTCCGGAGAGTCGTCGTCCTGTGCAAGTCCTGCGAACATCCAGCCAGTCGCGTCGTCGCCGACTTCGTCGATCACATCCTTGTCTGCACATGCAGCAGTCGTGATCACCGGAATGTCGATTCCCAAAGACGCCCGACCGCGCATCGTGCCGACGCAGCCCGCTTCTGCATACAGCGACACGATGACATCGGGATCGGAAGAGGCCGCTTCGCGCATCAGGCCCTGATAGCCCGCGTCGGTTTCGTTGTCCCCGCCCTTGACGGCTCTCCACGTGACACCAGCAGCATCGAGCGCGGACTGTAGGGACGCCGCAGTGGAATTCGAACCGGGGTTGTCGGCGTGGATGATGCTCACCGACGCTGCTTGGAAGTGTTCCTTCGCAACAGCAGCAATCGCCGCCTGCGATGTTGCGTTTCCTCCGGTGATGAAGAGCGCATCTGCGGTGTAATCAGGAGCAAGAACGGGAAGAACTCCGATGACCGGCACTCCGGCAGCCGAATACGTCTTGTAATCCGCGAAGAGTTCGAAGCCGAGCAGGATCAGTTCGGCATTCTTGCCGACGAGTTCTTGGGCGCAGGCCTGAGATGTCTCCGGAGATCCCTTGGCAACGCACGTCTCGAGAACAACCGGTCGATTGCCGAAGCCACCATGGTCGTTCGTGTACGCAACGGCCGCTTCGATGAAGCGCCGGATGTCGGGAAAATCGACCGAGGGGACGCCTTCGCTGTTGACCAGTCCGATGATCATCTCTGGACCGGTGGGAGGGCCGGGTTCTGCGACGTCTCCCGACGACGTATCCACTACAGCGGTATCCACGACATCTGGACCGGAATCGCCTGGCAGCTCGCTCTCGACGACCGTCGAGCCCGATCCGCACGCGACAGTGACCGACCCGATCGCGATTGCATGGACGAGAGCCAACAAATAACGGCGCGACTTCCTCATGATTTCCCCCATGTCCCCCCGGACTGGGCTCGACTGTACCAATCGAATTCGGGTCGGCATCCATTCAGGTTCGGGCATCCGGGTCCAAACCTTCGGGCACGACTGCCTGATCCCGACGACTCGTATCCTGGCGACGTGAACCAGCCGCGTCGCACCCTCGACTTGATCGACAAACTCACTCTGCCGGCATTCGCGGCAACCATGCTCTGGGAGCATCGCGTGCTCAGTCGCCGTCAGAGGCGGGAACTCGAAGACATCGATCGGACCGCACCGCTCGATGACGGAAATCCGACTCCCGATCCGTTGGTGCCTCTCGGATACGAAAAGCAGGACACTCTCGGCAGTCTCGGCCTGCTCGTCGGATCGATCATCGTGGGTCTTGCTCTCGACAGCACGTATCAGAAGATCAGCCACCGTCTGTACGCGCGCCGCATCGCGAACTTCGGCCGCGGGCGCACTGCATTCCTCACATCACTCATTCTGTGGGATTTCCTCTACTACTGGAACCACCGGTGGATGCACGAGGTACGGCTCTTCTGGGCCGACCATGTCGCTCATCACTCTGGACGGCGGTACAACCTGTCGACCGCCCTGCGTCAGACATGGTCGGGCTTCCTCACGACCTGGGTGTACTGGCCGATGCCGCTCCTCGGTTACCGCTATGCGACCATCGCCAAGGCTCGCCAGTTGAACCTGCTCTACCAGTACTGGATCCACACGGAAGCGGTCGACCGTCTTCCCGAGCCGATCGAAAAGATCTTCAACACCCCATCACATCACCGGGTGCACCACGGTGCCAACAAGCAATACATCGACAAGAACTACGGCGGCATTCTGATCATCTGGGATCGCATGTTCAAGACGTTCGAGCCCGAGATCCGACGCGTCCAGTACGGATTGACCAAGAACATCCGCACCAACAATCCGGTGAAGATGGCTTACGGAGAACTGGCTGCGATCGCCAAAGATCTCGCGACGGCCGACAATCTCGACGAACGTCTGCGTTACGTGTTCGGGCGTCCCGGATGGGAGCCCGCCCGAGCGGCTTAGTTACTCGAAATGCATGTTCACGAAACGGTGATGCCGCCATCGCAGGTGATGACCTCACCCACGGTGAAAGCACCGGCACGAGAACACAAAAAGATCGCAAGGCCCACGATGTCCTGAGGGGTGCCGACACGGCCACGCGGATTCGTCCGTCCGACCACACTCCAGTCGGTTCCCTCGACGTCTCCACCGGTTCCCACACCCGTGCTCAGCATCCACGTCGGGAAAGGACCGGGAGCAATCGCATTGGCGATGATGTTGCGCTTCACGAGTTTGGCCGCCATCTGCCGGGTCAAGGAGTGCAACGCCGCCTTCGACGGCCCGTACGAGTGCGTGTCGAAGACCGGAGTGCGAATGCCGTCGATCGAGCCGATGTTGACGATGCGTGACGGATCATCTTGGGTGGCCCGAGCTTCGAGCAGTGGCAGGAGCTTCTGTGTGAGGAAAAAAACACCCTTCACGTTGGTGTCGAAGACTTTGTCCCAGCCGACTTCCGGGAATTCGTCCAAAGGCGCTCCCCACGACACGCCGGCATTGTTGATCAGCACGTCCAGATGGGGCTCGCGTTCCTGAAGTGCAGCAGTCAGTGAATCGATACCGGACATCTCGGCCAGATTCGCCGGAATCGAGATGCACTCCCCGCCGAACGTGTCGGACAAACGCTTTGCCGTCTCGTCACAGGCCTGCGCCTTACGGGAACTGATGTAGACCTTGGCTCCGTTCTGGAGGAACCCTGCAGCCATCATCTCGCCGATACCACGAGAGCCGCCGGTGACAAGGGCAACCTTGCCCCGAACGGAAAACAAGTCCTCGATCTTCAAATTCTCGATGCCCACAGTCGTTCCTCCCCTGCGCCGCGCTCGGTCATCCGATCGGGCCGAAAGGAAACACTAGGCACGGGACGCGACGATTGCCCAGACGACAAACATCCGGGCAATCGACGAAGATCTCTCGACAGCGGCTCAGCCGCCTATGTGGATCAGCCGTTCAGCTTGGGTGCAGGAGCAACGCCGAGGGCGATGTCCTTGAAACCCTTGAGAGCGGTGATCTTGGCAACCGTCTTCGCGGCGACCTGAACCGTCTCACCGGTGGCTGGGTTCCGGGCCTGACGGGCCGGACGGTGCACCTTGGTGAACTTCGCGAATCCCGAGAGATTCACGTCTTCACCCTTGGCCACCGAGGCGAGGATCACATCGATCGTCCCCTCGACCACCTTGCCGGCCGTCTTGGTGTCGACGCCGGTGTGAGCTGCTACTGCTTGGATGAGTTCACGTTTCTTCACGCCGTCAACATAACCCAATGGAATATGGGATTTGTGGGATACCCGCGCAAGGATTTCCCGAAGATTTCGTGAAAACGCGTATTTACTAGGAAATACGTCAGTTGACGCGTCGCTCGCGACCCACCCAATACGGCTCGCGGAGGTCCTTTTTGAGGATTTTGCCGCTCGGGTTACGAGGCAATGCCTCGATCCAGTCGACGCTCGTGGGGCACTTGAACTTGGCCAGGCGTTCGCGGGCGAAATCGATGATGTCCTGTTCGCTCACATCGACTCCGGCAGCCTTCACGACGATCGCCTTGGGCGTCTCACCCCACTTCTCGTCGGGTACGCCGATGACGGCGACGTCGGCGATACCCGGATGGGACATCAGCACGTTCTCGACCTCGGCCGGATACACGTTTTCGCCGCCCGACACGATCATGTCCTTGACCCGGTCGTGGATATAGACGTAACCATCGCCGTCCACGTACCCGGCATCGCCGGTGCGGAACCAACCCTCGGAGTTGATGCTCTTCGCGGTCTCTTCGGGCATCTTCCAATAGCCCTTCATGACCTGAGGTGAGCGAATCCAGATCTCTCCGACGGCACCCTGTGGGCTGTCCGTCATCGTGTCGGTATCGACAATGCGCAATTCGACCGCCGGTCCCGGCACTCCGCAGCTGCGCAGACGGTGGCGATTCGGTCCCTTCAAGTCGTGATCCGACGGTGGCAGGTTGATGATCGCACCCGTCGTCTCGGTCAGGCCGTAGGTCTGCCAGAACTTGCACTTGAACACTTCGACGCTGCGGGCGAGCACCTCTTCGGAGATCGGGGATGCTCCGTAGACGATGACCTTGAGGCTGGAATAGTCCGCTGTTTCGGCACCGGGCACCATCAACATGAACTGCAGGGCTGCCGGCACGAGGAAACCGTGTGTGATCCGGCGTTCACCGATCAGTTTGATGAGATAAGCCGGGTCGAGATCGCGCAAGATCACGCTCGAGCAGCCTTCGTACATGCCGGCCATCGCCCATCCGCCACCGCCGATGTGGAAGAGCGGCATGGCGATCAGATTGACCGTGTCCGGGCTGAGCTCCCACATGTCCTTTGCAAGCGGTAGCAGAGCGAAGAAGTTGTGATTGGTGAGCATGACGCCCTTGGGGCGTCCCGTGGTTCCACTCGAGTAGAGCTGGAAGGCGACATCGTCGTCCTTCGACGGGACATGCGGGTCACCGGTCGACTGGCGAGCCATCCAGGCTCCGAAATCCTCGTGCTTGGCGTGTCCACCGATGACGAGGATGGTCTTCACGGTCTTCAAGTTGCCTTCGATCGCATCGAGAATCGGCACGAAGTCCGGGCCGACAACGAGCACTTTCGCTTCGGAGTCGTTGACGATGTATTCGACTTCGGGAGCAGCGAGACGCCAGTTGACGTCGACACTCACTGCATTCAGAAGTGCCGCTCCGAAGAAGATGTCGAAATGCTCGATGCCGTTCTTGTCGAGGAAGGCGACTCGATCTTGGGCTCCGACGCCCACAGCCGCCAGTCCGCTGGCCACGCGCTGGGCCCGTTCGTACATCTCACCCCACGAGACGATGCGGTCTCCCTGGATGAGGCAGTCTCGGTCGGCACGCTCCGTTCCGTGAACCCGGACGATGTCGGCCATGGAGGAAATCTGTGAAGTCGCCATCCCGAGATCGTAGGGCTTGAGACGTATGGCACGCCTAACCGTGGTCCGCGTTACATCATCTCGAACACTGATCCACGAAAGGGGCCGATGAGACCGTCGTTTGATCTACTCTGCGACCAGCGATTGGCAGGGGGGTGCCATGCGGAAGTTCAGTTCAATGGCGATGGTCGGCGAGTTTCTGGGGAGTGTCATCCTCGGGGGATGCGGGGCATCGAATTCATCCTCGGTGGCTCCAGTCGACCCTGGAGTCGAAGAGTCCACAGCGTCCGAGGTGGTCGACTCCACAACAACCTCGACCGAACCCGACGACGGAGTACCGAATACACCGACCGGACACGTCGTTCTCGAAGGTCTGCAAGGTGGCTCCGAGCGCTGCAATATGGACACTGATCGCAAGGTTGCCGTCGATTGGCTCGGCCCCATGAGCGACTATCAAGGTCCCCCACTTCCACTGCACATGTACTTCACAGGTTCGAGTGGCGGATACACCGAGCCGTATCGCTTCGAACCATGGGCGGATCTCGGACTCGAAGGAAAGGACAATCTCGAAGGAGCGTTCAACATCGTCGTGCGCTTCGAGTGCATGAACGATCCGAACTATGGAAATCTGAGTAGCGGTCCACAAATGGCCTTCTATCTCGCTGAACTCGGCTGGAACCCCCATGACGTCAACTACGTCTACGAGTTGTTGTGCACAGACCTCCACGAGGGATCTCCAGATGCATCGAAGATGAATTCCGTTGCCACTGAATTCATCGATTGCTCGCGAGTCGGACTCAGCGGGACATCCGGCGGCGGTTTCACTGCGCAAATGTTTCTCAACGAGTGTTTCGAGGACATGACGATCACACCGAACATCAAGGCGATTGCATCGGTCGTTGCCGGCTTCTGGCCGTTCGGGAGTTGCACGATCTCTGGTCGAACAGAATTCGAGTGGCGATTCGACGATGGCATCCCTCTGTTCATGAAGGTCGCCTGCTCGGATCAACGCGCCCCTTACGACTCGTACGGTCGTGATCAGTGGCCTCGGATGTCGTCTCCGAAGTACCTCTACAGTCGAACAGGCGGACACTTCGACACAGACGCCCCCGGCGGTTCGGCTGGATCGACAGCGAGCTTCCTAGCTGGCGAAGATCTCATTCGGGCCTTCATGCGCTATCACCTGCTCGGAGATGAAGGTCCGACGGGCCTCGGCGCTCTCGACGTCTTCCCTGATCGACCCGATTCACCGAGGCCGGATGCTTTCGCAACGTCCTACCAGTACGACGGGCCGATCGGAACCAAGCTCGACGGCGGGATCTGCTGAATTCTCCATCGTCGTGACGTCAGGTCACGTCGTCGAGGCGGGCAACGGTCGAGAGGATCTCGCAGCCTGCTGCAAGGAGCGGAAGCGCCAGGAGCGCCCCTGTGCCCTCTCCGACCCGAAGTCCGAAGTCCACGATTGGGTCGAGGCCGAGGGATGCCAGAGCTGCATCGACCGCTGGTTCCGGAGAACGATGGCCGGCGATCATGTGACCCACCGTGTGTGGCGAGATCTCCCCGGCGACGAGGGCCGCCGCGAGGGTGGTGACACCGTCGAGAACCACGGGCGTGTGGCGCCGTGCTGCACCGACCATGAATCCGGCGAGCGCGCACACCTCGAGAGCCCCCACATGCGAGAGAACTTCGACGATCGGCTGGTTGCGACAACGCGCCACAAGATCGACCACGACTTGTCGTTTGCGGACCAAAGCCTCGTCGTCGATTCCCGATCCCCGGCCCGTGACCGTGTGGGGGTCCGCGTCCGAGAGTGTCGCAATCAGCGCCGCAGCCGCAGTCGTGTTCCCGATACCGATTTCACCGACAGCGAGAACTCGCGCCCCGGAGTCGATCATCGTCTCGGCGACACGGACGCCGACATAGCAGGCTGCATGGACGTCCTCGGCCGAGATCGCTGGACCGATGCGCACGTCACCGGACCCGTGCCGGACACGATGGTCGACGACTCCGTCCGGCGTCGAACCAGTAGCGATGCCGACGTCGACAACCACGAGATCGGCACCGACACTGCGGGCGATCGCGGAACATGCTGCTCGACCTCCTGCAGCGAGATCGGCTACCGTGCGCGTGACTTCCTGTGGCCAAGGCGTGACCGTGTCGTCCTTTGCAATGCCGTGATCAGCGACGAAGACGGCGCACGCCGACGGTCCTGCAGACGGACTGCTCGAACACTGAGCAGCAGCAAGTCGAGCCACTGGGTCGACCAGCCGGCCGAGTGCCCCTGGAGGAACCGCAAGAGCTGCGAATCGTTCGAGAATTTCGGCGTGTAGACCCGAATCAGCGGGTACGAGATCACGAACGATGTCGGTGAGCAAGGAGTTGTCCGACATCGTCACATCCACCACAACTGCACGTGATCTGCCACGATCGCGACGCCGATCATCAGCAGAGTCTCGGCAACCTGTTCGGTGGCGCCGAGAACATCTCCGACGATGCCGCCGATACGCCGGGCGCACCTGCGGGCGAACACGCCCACCGCAACAGCTCCGACGACGAGGACGACCAACCCCCACGGTCCGAGCAGTGCGGTGCACAGGACGGCCCCAATGGCCAGGGCAATGAACTGATCGAGGCGCGAAACGTCCCGCACGTAGATCGCTCCGAGACCCTCGTGTGCCGGTGGAGCAGCCTTCATGACTGAGACGGCGAGCGCTCGGCCCGCACCGTGGGCGACGATCAGCATGACAACTCCCGTGCGCACACCCTGAGATGACATCAGCGCATACTGAACCAAGATCTGACCAACGATGGCCGCAACGCCGTAGGTGCCATGGCGAGAATCCTTGAGAATCTCGAGTCGACGTTCGAGAGTCGTGCCGCCGACGAGTGCATCGGCCGAGTCTGCGAGCCCATCCAGATGGAAAGCGCCGGTGACAAGCACTCCAGCAATGAGGGCAAGCGCGGTGGCAGGTCCGATTGGGAGAATCTCAGAAGCGCCAACAAAGACCGCCCCTGTGATGACGCCGATCGCAGTGCCGATGACAGGGAACAAAGACGCCACTCGCCCCATGTGGACATCTGGTGCATGTCGAACGGGAATGCGCGTCAAGAAGCCGATGGTTACGACAATGTGATGAAGGAGTCGCAATTGGTGCTCACTCGATGTCCTGGGCGTCGTGCAGATCCACGGCACGTCCGGCGATCAGAAAGACGGATCGATCGACGGCTTTCGAAATTTTCGTGTTCACACGACCGAGAACATCGCGATATGTGCGACCAAGTTCTGTCGACGGCACGATGCCGAGACCGACTTCATTGGACACGACGATCGTCTTTCCGCGTCGCTGTGACATCGTCTCGATGAAACGGTCGATTTCGCAATGCACATCTGCTTCCGTGAAGCCGTAGTGGAACATGTTTCCCAGCCACACGGTGATGCAGTCGACAACAGCTGTGTCTGCAGCGGGAACTCGCGCAAGGGCAGTGGCAAGGTGAAGTGGCTCTTCGATCGTTCGCCACGAACCAGGTCGGGATCTTCGATGTTCGACGATCCGCAGACGCATGTCCTCGTCGAAGGCCTGAGCCGATGCGATCAGGGTGACAGCCGCGCCATCACGTCCTGCAAGAGCTTCGGCGAACGAACTCTTCCCGCTGCGTGCCCCACCCAGAATCAGAATCCTTCGGGATGGCAATCGCTTTTCGCTGCGTCGTGTACTTCCCATCAGTAATCGATTCCTCGCAATGCACCGATGCCGCTGTCATAAGCGTGATGGATGCTGTCGACAAGTGACGCCGTATCGGCACATGCAATCAAGGCCTCTGGCGCATCACGGCCCGTGAGCACGACGTTGACGTGAGGTGGCCGCTTCGTGACGATGTCGACGACTCGTGACGTGTCGATCCACTTCCATGTGCACAGGTACGTGATCTCGTCGAGAACGACGACGTCGTATTCGCCCGATGTGATGACATCTTCAGCACGTTTCCACGCTTCACGAGCAAGCGCGGCGTCGTGTTCGATGTCGTTCGAATCCCAGGTGAAACCGGATCCCAGTGGCTCGAATGGAACACCCAACTTCTCGCAGCCGAATTGCTCCCCCGTCTTCCACTCTCCAGATTTCACGAACTGGAGGACGATCGCAGACTTCCCGTGCCCAACCGCGCGCAACACGGTTCCCATGGAAGCCGACGTCTTTCCCTTCCCCGGACCGGTGAACAGAACGATGAGCGATTCAACCCGTTTCAGTTCGTCCGGTCGCGGGTCTTCTATGGGGGGAGTGTCGACATACGCCATGGGTTCGACTATGGCACGGGCGATCGAGTGCCGCGAGGTTCTGTTCGGATCTGGATCCAACGAGTCGCACTCGGATCACGAAACGCCAAAGGCACGTGGATCAATTCACCAGTGGCTCACACAATGCGCGGCCGCATTCCAGCTTGACTGCAGTTCTCTTGCCTGGCTCGAGATCCTCCAGCGATGGGCCATGACCATGAATGTCGACGAGAACATCCAATTTGTCGAGGCGTATCGACGCTCTTGTCGAAGCTCCTTGAAATGTCACGTCGACGACCGTTCCGGGTAGTCCATGAGTGTCCAGAAGTACGTCCTCTGGACGAACGAGAAGCTTCAACAACGAACCCTTGGAGACATCGTGTGGCACTGAAAAGACTCTCCCGCCGACATCGATCTTCCCTGGTCCCGAAGACAGAGCTGGCAACTCGTTCATGGATCCGATGAAGCGCGCAACGAAAGCCGATGATGGCTCCCGGTACACCTCGAGCGGAGTCCCCAATTGCTCGATCCGCCCTTGAGACATCACAGCGATCCGATCGGAAATCGCCAAAGCCTCTTCTTGATCGTGGGTGACGAACAGCGTCGTGATTCCAAGTTCTGTTTGCAGGCGTCGAATTTCGAGCCGCAAAGACGATCGAACATTGGCGTCGAGAGCAGAAAGCGGCTCGTCCAACAGCAGCACGTCGGGTTGCACTGCTAGAGCACGAGCAAGCGCGACACGTTGTTGCTGACCACCGGAGAGTTGGTGCGGATAACGGTTGGCAAGCGACGACAATTGGACAAGTTCCAAAACTTCACCGGTTCTTTTTCGACGATCTGCAGAAGCGACCTTGCGTGTCTTCAGCCCGAATTCGACATTTTGAGCCACGCTGAGATTCGGAAACAGGCTGTAACTCTGAAAGACCATCCCCATGTTTCGCTTGTGAGCTGGAACTCGACTGATATCGCGATTCGCCAACCAGATTGCGCCACGATCTCCCACTTCGAATCCCGCTGCGACCCGCAGTGCGGTGGTCTTACCACAACCCGATGGACCAAGAAGTGAGATCAGTTCTCCTTCACCCACGTCGAGACTCAACTCCTCGAGAGCGACCGTCATTCCAAACGATTTGCGAACGTCTTCGAACCTCAATGACGTCATAGTCCTTCTCCGATCAATCCTGCAGGAACGGAATTCGCTGTGTGTGATGCCTCATCAACTTCGTACGGTCGCCTTGGTTTGGTACGTACACGCGTCAATCGATTCAAGACGACAAAGAGGCCGACAGTCACAAGAATCGCGAGAAGGTTGAGGCCATAACCACCCTGAGGTTGCTTTCCGACGAACGTCGCCTGGAAGCGCGGCAAAGTCTCTTTGAGCAGAGTGTTGGCAATCGTGAACTCTCCGATGACCACAGCAGAAGTCAAAAATGAGGCTGAGATCAGCGCAGACCGAAGGTTCGGAACCAGGACTCGGGTGATCGTTGCCACCAAGCCGCCACCGAGACTTCGTGACGCATCGACGAGCACCCTCAAGGGAATCGCCTGCAATCCCGCATCGATCGAGCGATAAGTGAACGGTAATGCCAGTACTGCATAGAAGGGAATGAGAGATAGATCCGAGTTGAGAAACCAGCGCGCGTGAGGTTTGACGACGACGATGCCAGCAACCATGGCAATGGCTGGAATCATGTAGGGAAGAACGGTGAGGAATTCGATCGTGTTCCGCAGGCGCGGAAGTCTGAGATGAACCCAGATGGCCGTTGGAACCACGACGAGCATGGTGAGTGCGACCGTGCCAAAGGTGAGCCGAAGAGTCAAGGAAAGCGCTGGCCAGAAATTCGGGTCGCTGAAAGCCTTTGTCAGTCCCGCCAGGGACCACTTGTCGAACAAGGTCGTCCATCCGAGGAGGATCGTCGGCACATTTTGCAGAGCGAATCGTGCGAGGGTCACAAGAGGGGCAAGAAAGAACACGAAAGAGACAACAAGCACCGTTGTCGGAACGAATCGGCGTCCGAAAACACGAAAAGCTGGATGCAGTCTTGCGTTCATGCCTGCCATCTCTCGGAACGTCGACGAGCAACCCAGTACAAACTCATCGCAACTCCCATGATCAGAATCATCCATGCGGCGAGCGAGTAACCCACAGCGCTCTCTCCGATTCGCACGTCACCACCAAGGAAGAACCCAATCCGTAACGGCACGATCTTCGAGTTGTCCGTGAGGATTGCCGCAGTCGCATAGGCGCTGAACGAATTGGCGAACAGCAACAAGAAGCCCCCGAGAATCGACGGCAACAGAACAGGAATTCCGATTCTCGTCCAATACGTCCACGTGCTTCCGCCCAAATTTGAACAAGCTTCACGCCAAGAAGGACGAAGGCCGTCGATGGCAGGCAATGTCACCAGCACCATCAAAGGAACGTTGAAATACGAATAGACGATGATCAGACCGTTGACGCTTCCCAGAGTGAAATCACCCGCATAGATGTCCCACCCCATCGCGGCCAGGATCTTGGTCAAGACTCCTTGACGCCCAAGAAGACTCAGAAATGCGAAAGCGAGCGGAAGTCCACCCATATTGGCGGCCACACCGCTGAACGATGAGACGAGTCCGCGCAACCAAGCCGGACGTTGCGCAGTGGCTGCGGCGTACGCAAGAAGAACACCAACGATGACCCCCACCACAGCGGCTCCAACGGAAAATGTGATGGAAAATTTGAACGCGTCGAAGTTCTGACCGCTCATCGCTTCACCCATGGCCGAAAGAGACCATCCATCAGTGGTGCGCAACGAATTGGCAAAGACGCTGATCGCCGGGATGAAGAGGAACAGAACCAAAAAAAGAAGGAACGGAACGAGACCGAGCCAAGGTTTTGCCAACCATGTGCGAACGCGAGAGAAGGGGGTCACGCCAACGGCGTGACCCCCTTGGAGGCCCGGGGAGGAGTGGGCTTCGCTCTTCACGTGCGGAATCAGGCGTCCGCAACCATCGGACCCCAGTTCGCCGCCAGGACTTCCTTGGCCTTGGCGATCTGATCCGGGGTCAGAAAGGCAACCTGATCCAGCAGTTCTTCTGGCGGAAGGTTCACCTTCGACTCTTCGGTCACGAGTCCGCGTTCGGTCAACGAGACGATGCGAGCCGGAACTGCGCCGCCTTCGAGGTACCCAAGCGCACCTTCATCGCTGAAGATGTGCTCGAACCACAGTTTCGAGCAAGCCTGATGAGGAGAGTTCTTGACGACACCCTGGCCGTAGAAACCGCCGTAGATCCCGTCACTGGGGAAGTTGACTTCCACCGTCAGACCCGCAGCTTCGAGTTGCGAGCGCAGCCCGGGAACGTTGTAGCTCCAGTCGATCGCGATTGGCGTCTCTCCCGAAAGAACGGTTTCCTTCGTGACATCGGTGCCTCCAAGATTGCCCGACGCCTTCAACTCTGCGAAGAACTCGATCCCTGGCATGATGTCGTCCGCGCTGCCACCGTTGGCGATTGCGGCTGCCATGACACCGGCGAACGCAGAACCGGATTCACGCGGATCGCCATTCAAGTTGACGAGTCCTCGGTACTGCTCATCTTTCAGATCAGCAAAAGTCTTCGGTGCATTGGCGACAATCGTGGTGTTCGTCGTGATTGCCATGATGCCGTAGTAGGCGCCGGCCCAGTGATAGTCGGCGTCCTTCAAACCCGCCGGAATCTCGTCATCAGTGGTCAGGACATACGGCTCAAAAAGACCACGAGCCACCATTTCCTGGGCGATTGCAGGACTGACGTCCACGTTGTCAGGCATGTCCTTCTGTCCTGCCAGAGTCTCGACAGCCTCCATCTCCTCCGCCGAAGACGCGTCCGGGCTGGCAACAGGATTCTTCACTCCCGGGTACTTGTCACGGAAGCTCTGAAGAATTCCCTTGTAGTTCGCCCACTCGTCCGGAAGTGCGATGAGGTTGACTTGTGCACCATTGTCCAAGCACTCCTGATACAGCGCATCCAGCGGATCGCTTGCTTCGGTCGTGGGAGCTTCTGTGACACCAGTGGCAGGTGCTTCGGATGACGTCGTTGACGAGTCGTCACTACCGCAACTGCTCAAGATGAGACCTGACACGATCAGGCCTGCTGCGACCATCTTTGACTTCTTCATGTTTGCCTTTCGTTGTTTCGATGAGACGATGCAAACCGTACGCACATGACACGAATTGCATCTTTCTCTCAGGCCTCTTCGCGACAAAGGTTGGATGAATATTCAGTGAACACGACCTTGATTTGTCGATGAAGTCCAAAGTGGCATCTTCCACCTGATACGACATTCAGCGATGACTACTCGCAAATCCACACCTGCAAGTTCCGCCGACCCTCTCGGCCTGTTCGGTCGGTATTTGACGATCTGGGTGGCCCTCGCCATTGCCATCGGTGTTGCAGTCGGTGAATGGATTCCATCTGTTGCAGACACACTGAGCGAGTACGAATACGCCAACGTTTCGATACCGGTGGCCATTCTCATCTGGGCGATGATCTTTCCGATGATGCTCCGCATCGATCTCGGATCGATCGGCGGAGTGCGCCGGGAACCGTTGGGTCTGATCGTCACGACAGGAATGAATTGGCTCATCAAGCCGTTCACGATGTTCGCCATCGCATGGTTCTTCCTGATCGTCGTTTTCGAACCCTTCATAGAAGAGTCTCTTGCGCGCGAGTATCTCTCGGGAGCCATCCTGCTCGGAGCGGCACCGTGTACCGCGATGGTTTTCGTGTGGAGTCTGCTCACTCGCGGTGATGCGTCGTACACATTGGTTCAAGTGTCAGTGAACGACCTGATCATGCTCGTGGCCTTTGCACCAATCGTCGTGTTCCTGCTCGATGTGTCGAGTGTGAGCGTCCCCTGGGACACGGTTCTCGTTTCCGTTGTGCTGTACATCGTCATCCCGCTCGCAACCGGATACACGACTCGACGGGTGTTGATGTCGAGAAGAGGCGAGCACTGGTTCGAAAACGTCTTTTTGAAGAAGCTGGCTCCCGTGACGCCCTCAGGTTTGATCCTGACGTTGATCCTGCTGTTCGCTTTTCAAGGTGAAGTGATCCTCGAAGAGCCGCTTCACATCGCTCTGATCGCAGTTCCCCTCACGATTCAGACGGTGCTCATCTTTGCGATCACATACAGATGTATGCGGGCCTGCAGGGTTCGCCATGACGTTGCAGCACCCGGTGCCCTGATCGGCGCGAGCAATTTCTTCGAATTGTCGGTGGCCGCTGCCATTGCACTGTTCGGCCTCGAGTCGGGAGCTGCCCTGGCGACAGTCGTGGGAGTTCTGGTCGAAGTGCCCGTGATGCTGCTGCTCGTGAACTACGCGAACCGTACCCGCAACTCGTACACAGCGTCCGTGTCCGTGTCCAGGCAAATCGCCAAGTAGGAGTCCAGAAGCGTCTCGGCACCTATTCAAAGCCCACATACTGACCCCTTGGTGTGTTTGTGTAATCGATTGACGAGCACCGTCTTGTCTAGGGTTTGGCTTGATGAGTGCAGGTACATCGAGATCAACTCCGCAGGGAAACACTGTTACCGCTTCCGGAAGTCCGCGGAGCCTGCGCATCCGCCTCATCGTCTTGACCTTCTTGATGTTGTTCGTCGAGTTGGCACTGATCCGTTGGCTCGGGGGGAACGTCCTGTACCTCTCGTACTTCTCCAACATCGTTCTCCTCGGTTCCTTCCTCGGCATCGGTCTCGGCTTTCTGTGGGCAGCACGTTCGGAGTTCCAGATATTGCGTTACATGCCGATCGTTCTGACAGCGCTCGTGCTGCTCGTGCACTTCTTTCCCATTCGTGTCGAAGCAGTTGGCAGCGATGTCATCTTCTTCGGCGCCGAACTGCGTCCGACCGGACCGCCGCGTGAATTGGTACTCCCCGCCATCTTTTTGGCCGTTGCAGCCATCTTGATGTGCATCGGTGATGCGATCGGTAGAACTTTCCGACAGCTTGCCAACCTCGATGCGTACCAGTTCGACCTGATTGGCAGCTTGATCGGCATCGTGATCTTCACTGCACTGGCCTTCATCGGAGCAGAGCCGATCGTGTGGGGATCCGTCGTTGCCGTCATCGTGGTCTGGATGACGCTTCCTCGTCGACTCGACATCGCGCTGATCGGCATCCCAATCGTTGTTCTGCTCGGTGTGCTGGCAGTCGAATCGTCGAAAGACGGTGTGATCTGGACGCCGTATTACAAGGCTGAACACACCGTGCCCCCGAAAGACGACATGTGGCTGTTCGTGAACGGCACTCCACACTGGCAGTTCGTCAAGGATGGGAACTCGCCGATCTACACGCCACTCTACGACCGTCTTGCAGATGATGATCTGGGAGACGTTCTCATCATCGGTTCAGGAAGCGGAAACGACGTCGCAGTTGCTCTCGCCAAAGGAGCCCGAAGCGTAGACGCCGTCGAGATCGATCCGAAACCGATCGAGTTGGCCAAAGACTTCCACCCGAATCGACCTTATGACGATCCGCGTGTGACGTTGCACATCGATGATGGTCGAGCTTTCCTCGAACGGAGTGATCGCACATGGGACCTCACAGTCCTTGCACTCCCGGATTCGTTGACATTGGTGCAGGGTGCTTCGGCCGTTCGTCTCGAGAGCTTCCTCTTCACTCGAGAAGCAGCCGAGAGTTACCGCGATCATCTGACCGATGATGGCGTGTTCTCGATGTACAACCTGTATCGCGAAAATTGGCTGGTCGACCGCTATGCAGCGACTCTCGAAGATGCCTTCGGTCATGCACCGTGTGTGACACGACCCACCGAGGCAACCACGGTGCTCACGATCGGTGTCCGACCGGAGCTCGTCGACTGTCCTTTCGAGGATCAGTGGGTACGACCTGTCGGGACACCTGAGCCCGTCAGTGACGACCGACCGTTTCCTTATTTGAAGTCGGCATCGATCCCAACGTTCTATCTGGTCGCCCTCGCTCTGATCCTGATCGCAACGTTCGTTTCGGTCCGTGTCGTCGGTGGTCCGATGCGAGGTATCACCCGATTCGCTGACCTCTTCTTCATGGGAGTGGCGTTCTTGCTACTCGAAACCAAGAACGTGGTGCAGTTTGCATTGCTCTTCGGCACCACTTGGCTCGTCAACGCCTTGGTCTTCGGAGGCGTGATGTTGGCTGTCTTGCTTGCAGTCATCGTTTCGAAACGAATACGGGTCAAGAACCTCGTGCTTCTATACGGTCTTCTCGCACTTTCGATCATCGTCAGTTGGCTCGTTCCACGTGCTTCCTTACTCGGTCTGCCCTTCATTCCTCGCCTGGTGCTTGCAGTCCTGCTGGCATTCCTGCCGATCTTCATCGCGAATCTCGTGTTTGCCCAGAGGTTCCGCGAGACATCGGACGCCCTCACCGCATTCAGCGCGAATCTGCTCGGAGCCATGGTTGGAGGTTTGCTCGAGTACACATCAATGGTGCTCGGCTACAGAAATCTTCTGCTCGTAGCCCTCGTTGCGTATGGACTCGCATTCGTCTCCGGCCGGCGATATCTGACCGGTACTGCGAGGACGTAAAAGGACAACTCAACTGTTGTCGGGTCGGTCCAATTCGGGTCGACTGATGATCAGCGGATCGACAGGACCAATGCGTTGAGCATCTTTCGAATCGTAAGGAATCGTGTGCAACACGTATCGCAGTGCATTGAGGCGAGCCCGCTTCTTGCAGTCGCTCTTGATCACCGTCCAGGGTGCATCGACGGTGTCGGTGCGACGAAACATCTCTTCCTTCGCAGAGGTGTAGTCGTCCCACTTGTCGAGTGAAGCGAGGTCGATCGGCGACAACTTCCACTGTTTGAGTGGGTGGTTCTTTCGCTCGGTGAACCTGCGCTGCTGTTCGGTACGGCTCACCGAGAACCAGAACTTCACGAGGTGCACGCCGCTGCGGCTCAACTGGCGCTCGAATTCAGGAGCCTGGCGCATGAACTCCTCATATTCGTCGTCGGAACAAAAGCCCATGACTCGTTCGACGCCGGCCCGGTTGTACCAAGAGCGGTCGAAGAGAACGATCTCGCCCTTGGTCGGAAGATGCTGGACGTACCGCTGGAAATACCACTGGCCAGATTCGACAGGTGTCGGCTTCTCGAGAGCCACCACGCGCGCGCCGCGAGGGTTGAGGTGCTCCATGAAGCGCTTGATCGTGCCACCCTTGCCTGCCGCGTCTCGCCCTTCGAAGAGAATGACGACACGATCACCGTGTTCTTTCACACTGGCCTGCAGCTTGAGCAACTCGACCTGCAACTGGTACTTCTGCTCCTCGTACGACTTACGACGCATGAGATTGCGATACGGGTAGGGCTGAGAGCGCCAGTCCTCGACGAGTTCGTCATCAGGATTGGACTCGGACCCCTCGCCGACTGTCGGCAACGGCCTGTAGGGAATCTGGCGCAAACGATGAGCTTCATCCGGTGACGTACCGTCGAGCATCGCCTTCAGCCACTCGGCGATCTGCTGAACCTCATCGGGTCGTGCGCTCGACACGATGTCGCGAACGGCCGACAATTTGGCGTTCTCGGCCCCCTCCAGAGACTCCGAAACGGTGAAGGCCTTGATGCCGTCTTTGGACATGTCCGGAGCGACATCACCACCCGCCATGTCGCGACGACTCCTTCGAGAGAACCTCATTCGCCCAATTTTGGCCAGAAACATCTCGACAGACCAGGGACTTAGGTCAACTCACGCGTCTGGTTCGGCAAGGACATTTCTCACAATCGTGCCGATCAGGTCGGCCCAGCGGTTGTCGTCCATTGGGTGAATGTCGTTGTAGTCGTCGACAGCGCGCCCCAATGTGTACGCCTGAATGAAGACCGCAACCGCACGAGGATCATTGTCCCGTCGGAACATACCAGCGATCATCGCATCCTTGACGACATCGGCCAGGGCTGACGTGAGTCGGTCCGATTCGACCGCAAGAGCTGCCTCGAAGCGCAGGTTTCCCTCTGCAGCACCGAGAATGCGCGCCCGCTCGAGGCGAAACTTTCTTCGGTGGCGAACCTGCATTCGACGAGTGAAGGCATCGAGACGCTGAAAGAAATCTTCTTTCGATGTCTGCGAACTCCAGATCTTGTTGATCTCCGCGATCGTCGCATCCATGTAACGCGAATAGCGCACGACCTGGGCGGTCTCCATGAGATGGTCGAAATTGTCGAAGTGGTGATACAGCGAACCCTTGGAGATGCCCGTCGATTCGAGAACAGCATCGGAAATGATCTCCCACGGCATCTGGGTATCGAGTCGGGTCACGACGTCGACAACAAGCGCAGCTTTGGTCGGATGCATCCTCGACACGTCGTAATCTGTTATTTCCCGCACGTCCGGAAGCGTAGTCACAGGGTTAGGGGATGGGTCTATTCCTGGAACGCCATCGGCTGAATGGATTCATGAAATTGATGCGTGTCTCACGGCCCATTCGCCGCTGGCGGTAGATCCATCATCGTTCGGACGTCCGTCAGAGGTGCAGATGGCACGTGGATGAACCCCCGCCGCGGTCGATCGAGGTCGAACGAGTTGAAGAGAATGAGAATCACGAAGATGCCAGCAAGAAGCGGAGTGAGCAAACCTCTACCCAAAAAACTCAGATACAGCGACAGCACACCGAGAGCAATCGCACTTCCCAAGATCTGAAGTATCCAAACTGCACTCGGGACTCGATTTCGCAGCGAAGCAACACGATCGGCGTGACGATCGATGGTGTCGTTCAGTGTCTCGACGTACAGACGTGGTGCGCTGTCCTGAGGAGCCTTTGCGATCGCAGCGCCGGCAACTCCCCAAAGGTCGCTGTGCAAGCCATCCATGACTTTCACAGCGGTATCGAACTCCTCCGAATCCGGAGGTGATTCATTCATATCTATTGCAGCATCGGTGTAGTCGCGCAGAAGATCCATCGACCTGGTGCGCTCTGGTTCGGCGAGCAGCTGCGCTCGCAAATACGTCGTGCCGATCGCATTGGCCTCTTCGACAAGAACATCTCGACGTACCTCGTACCGCGTGACGGCCATCGTCAATCCGAAGGCAAGGAGAAGACCGACGAGACCGAGCAGCGCACCCTGGATCACTCCGAGGGATTCCCGCTGATGATCGCCGGTGGACGTCGCGCGCATCCGCCGGCCCAGAAGAATCCCCCCTGTGATGAAGGAACCAATGATCAACGAAATGACAACGATCAGAACGGCTGTATCGGCTTTGAACAACACGACGTCACCGTAGTGCGCCGCCTTCGAACGAAAGAGAATCGAACGAGATCTCGATCTTTCGTTCCAAGAGGTGCACTCGCATGATTCCCAGGGTTCTCGACGCCTTCTGGTTGACTGGGGCAATGAGTGAAGAGTTCCATGACAGGAATCTTTCGGAATCCGAGTTCTGGGGCGTGGATCTCACACGTACACGCTTTCGTGACACCGATCTTTCGGGATCTGAGTTCTTTCACACTCACTGGAGGGGCGTAACGATTGATGGCGTTGTCGACAAGCTCGTTGTCAACGGCGTCGACGTCACCGATTTCGTGAACGCTCACGACCCCTGGTACCCCGTGCGAACGCAGCTCGAGCCGACAACAAATGCCGAACTTCGCCACGTCTGGCAAACACTCCAATCGGAATGGTCCGCGCTGATTCGACGAATGCTGGATCTTCCAGCCGAAGTGGTTCAGAGTTCGATCGACGGCGAATGGTCCGCGCGGGACACACTTCGACACCTGGTGTTCGTCATCGACAAATGGTTCATGTGGCCGGTTCTCGGTGCGCGTGAGTTCTCTGCAATCGGTTTGCCGAACACTGGTTCTCAGGCCCTCAACTGGCCCGGTGTCGACCTGGATGCAGATCCCTCCTTCGAGGATGTCCTCGCAGTTCGATCCGAGAAGATCGCCTGTTTCACCGGTTACATCGAAGCCGCGTCTGTCGGCGATCTCCCTGGAACGGTCGAGGTGCTCGAGAACGGCACTGTTCCGGCGATCATGTGTGTTCATGCGGTCCTCGAAGAAGAGTTCGAGCACCTCCGCTACACCATTCGCGATCTCGACATCTTGACCGCCTGACGCTTGTCTGAAGTCGAGTTCCATCGAATGGCGGATGCTTCTTGGCCTTCGCCGCCGATGAACTTCGAGGTGTCTTGACCGACCTCGGTATCAATACGGTGTTGATCGGTGCGCACGCAGCCAATGGGTACCGCCTCGAAGTCCGCAACATGGTCGAGGACGTCATCGTCCACAAACTCATAGCAGGCCGGCCCCGAGATCTCGACGACATCAGATCCATACGCTCGACGAACATCTCATTCGATGAGGCGTATGTCGAAAACAAGGCCCGTGATTGGAGCGTTGCCGAACGTTGGAATGAGATTCACTCAAGTTCTGGATGAGAACTCAACTGATCGACAGGATCTCCAGCCGGAAAGGACCCTCGATGCCGTCGACGAGATAGAAGGCGATACTCACGATGCGACGGGGGTCGAGTGGCCCTTCGACTTCACGAGGATCCAAGAAACGGGTCACCGGTTCGAAGGACGTCCACGGGAGAGTCACGTCCGTGATCGCGTCGGAGGTCGTCGGCAGGGTCGCAATCCAACCACCTGAAACATCATCCGTGCGTACTTCGACGGTCCACGTACGGCCATCGCCTTCGACCTCGATCCGTGGGCCCACACGACTCGACCATGCTTGCGCATCTGAGGGGTCGATCGACGGTCCGCGCAGTGACGCGAACCCTCCGTTGTTGTCGAGGGACAACTCACCACTGAAGATCAACGACCCGTCGCTCAGAACCACCTGACCGGATGACACACCACCCATCACAGTGTCGTTCACGACACTCCAACCGATGGCGGAATCCGACGCGCTGAAATCGAAAACAGGTGACTCCGCAGTTCCTGCAGGAGCCGAAGTCGTCACACCATCGGCGAGCTCCACATTGGAGCCCACGAGTTCGATGTCGAGATCGCCCGAAGTCGAGCTGTCGGAGCAGCCGGAGACGATCTCGACCAAAGCGAGGAGAGCAACGAGAGCTCCGGTGGTTCTCCTCGTCTGGGCCGCTCTCATCACTCAATACTGCCGGACATCTGTGGGTGAGGGGGACTTGCTGCCCAATTTCCTCACAGCACTTCAGTGACGAGTGGGCCGCACCTCAGGCTGCGACCCACTCGTCACCTCGCCCAACCTCAGGGGGCGGATGGGCCCGGATTGGATGGATCCGGGATGGTTGGATCCACGGGGGCTTCGGTGACCGGCGGCTGGTCACCGCTGGCCGGCACGCTGAGGATCTCCTGGGTGATGCCGAGAATGACAGCTCGAGCATCGGTCCAGGCGTCGGCGATCTTGTATGCCAGCGCAGCAGCATCGGCGTCGGAGAGTGCATCGCGTGAGCCCCGCTGGAAGTGGACGATCGATACTCGGCCATCGCCGGCAGTAGGGGTGAGGGCCTGCCAGAAGACATCGCCGTCGTTGCCGGAGGCTTCGAGGCTTCCCGGGTAGCTGATCCGCACGATGACCGCTCCGTCAGTCAGTCCTCGCCAGAGTGACACCGACAACGACCCGATCGTCACGCCGCCAAAGGTCCATGAACCTTCGCGCGGTGACGAGAAATTCAGGTCGGCGGGTGCGAGTGGTTCGGGAAGCGAGGCGATCGCTTCGGCCAGGTTCGGGATCTGCTCGAGGCTCGAAGCGATCAATGATGACAACCCTCCGACGTCGAGTCCCTGCTGAAGCGAGTAATGAGTGACGGTCACGAACACGTTGGATGTCGTGGTCGACGCTCCCAGGAACGGCGACGGTGTCCCGCTCGGGTCGACGCCGAACGGGTCGTAGACCGGGCTGGTTCCCACCTCGATGGTCGATGCACCGTCGCCGCGAACCGTCGTGTCGGTCACGACCGATTCGGGGGGAATCGTGCTGTCGACGGTCGGGTCGAAGATCACCGCGAGCTCAGGGCAATCTGGTACCGACGGAGGGATGTCCGCCTTGGAGCGGACATAGAGGGTGCAGTCGGCATTGATCCGGACCTCGCCACTCTCGATCTGTTCGAGTGTGCACGG
>QXGG01309923.1_pt1 | contig 34631 bp, 39 predicted proteins | sample 1982491 | NCBI WGS metagenome assembly QXGG01 (sample SAMN09924614, study PRJNA488089) | Wastewater metagenome, whole genome shotgun sequencing project. | isolation source: South African research farm wastewater | place: South Africa: Irene, Agricultural Research Council, Animal Production... | reverse complement strand
TCGATGATCTGTCGGGCGAGATCCGAAGATGATGCGATGTTGATTTGGATCCGCACACCCGGGTTCTCCGCCTCGAAGACCTGTGTGATCTCGCTGAACACGTCGGTGAGCGACGATGTGGCAAAGATCGAGATGGAGTCGTTCGATCCTTGTTCTTGCGTCGTGCACGACGTGACGGCCAGAGCGAGCAACGTTGACAAGATCGTTCGGCGAAGCCACATCACGGTTGACAATAGTCAACAAGTGACTATTCGGCTCGGTTCGATCTCTCGTGTTGAAGTGGGACGAACACCCCGTAGGATCTTCTGCACGCCGCGGGGTGGAGCAGTCAGGTAGCTCGTCGGGCTCATAACCCGAAGGTCACAGGTTCAAATCCTGTCCCCGCCACCAACGAAATACAAAAGGCCCCCGCAAGGGGGCCTTTTGTATTTCGATCGGTGGTTGGACGGCATTTGGGAGGCCGCGAGCGGAGCGAGCAACGGGTCCTGTCCCCGCCACCAACGAGAAGCGGTCGCCCTCCGGGGCGGCCGTTTTGCGTTTGGGTTCAGCGCTGTGGCCAAGCGAGGCCTGCCTCGACAACTGCGCGCTCGATTGCTTCGACGAGTTGGTCGACTGAGCCGTTACACGCATCCAGTCCATGACGATCCAGGAGCCGGACGACACCGGACGTGGTGACCGCAACGACGGCCGGCGAGTGATCGCCGATCGCTGCACGAATGTCGTGCGGCTGGTCGTTGCGATGGAAGGTGTCGAACGGGATCGGCAGCCCGGCCTGGCAGGCTGCCCATTCGGTGCGTTCACGGAAGATTCCATGGGTGATGTCGCACAGAGAGCAATGGCGTCGCCCCAACCTCGCGCCGATCCAGTATGCCAGCTCGCCGCGAACGGTGGAATCGGCGTCGTACACCCCGACGAGTCGTTCGATGGTCCGTTGTGTGTTCGACATGGGGTCAGGAGGCTCCTGCTGAAGGAAGCACTTGTTCCATGGAGAGACGGTAGCGGCAACATGTGGTCTCCGGATTCAACGTCGACTTTGGGACAGCGCTATTCGAAACTCTGCTTCGAGGTCTCCGAATAATCTCTGCCCATGGCGAAGATTGCAGAACTCGACACCATCGACCCCACGACTCCGATGGGGAGGTGTCTCACGAAGTGGCACGAGGTGTTGTCGGGTGACAAAAGTGCGTTCGACGAATTGATCGCCGAAGACGCGGTGCTTCACTCACCCGTGTTGTTCAAGCCTCTGCCCGGCAAGAGCACGGTCATCATGTACCTCACGGCAGCGTCGATGAGCTTCGTGGGGGATCACGGGTCGAAGGCCAACCCGGCGAGGCCCAGCTACGACCACCCGAATGGTGGAGAGTGGGATGGGCAGTTCCGCTACGTGAGAGAGACGATCGGTGAGTTCGACGCGGTACTGGAATTCGAGACCACAATGAAGGGCAAATACGTGAACGGAGTCGACATGATTCGCTGCAATGAAGCCGGTCAGATCGTCGACTTCAAGGTGATGGTGCGCCCCATGCAGGCTCTCGATTCCGTACGAGAGTTGATGGTCTCAGCGCTGGACACCCTGAAGTAGGGGACACTCCTCGTCCACCAAACCGACCGTTTCGTGAATGTTGGTGCAGTGGAAGCGAACATTCACTGGAGCCGACGCTCACTTCCAGCAATCGGATGAGTCATGAGCAGGACGTGTGTGAGCATCTGAGAGAATGAGTTGCATGACTCAGCCCACCGTCGTCGTCGCCGGCCTCGGTGACACCGGAGTGCTGGTGGCAACTCGTCTCGCCCGCATGTGTCGGGTGGTTGCCGTCACCACCCGGCCAGCGTTGGTGAGCGGGCAAGAACTCGGTATGCGGCTCGTCGATCCAGAGCAGTGGCGGCGTCACTACTTCGTCCCCCTGCACCGCTTTCGTCGTCTCGATGGTGTCGATGTGCGACATGGCAGCGTCACTGAGGTTGACTTCGATTCGTCGACGGTTCGCATCCGTACGACCGACAACAAAGTCGAGGAAATTTCGTTCGACGCACTCGTCGTTGCCACCGGCGTGACCAACGGATTCTGGCGTCATGATCGTGTCGAAGATCTGGGAGGTATCGAAACGCACCTCACCCAGAGTGCACAACGACTGGCGAGTGCTCGAGTCATCGCAGTCGTCGGCGGGGGAGCCACCGGCGTGAGCGTTGCGGACAATCTGGCGCGCCAGGGAGCGCACGACGTGCATCTGTTCCACTCGGGAAGTGAAGTTCTCCCCGAACACCGACCGTCAGCACGCCGCTGGGCGGCGAAGCGATTGGCACGTGACGGTGTGATCCTCCACCCCGGACATCGAGCGGAACTACCCGAGGGTGGTGCACCTGAGCACATCACCGATGAACCGATTGCATGGACCAGCGGACAGCCTCCGTTCCAGGCCGATGCTGTGGTCTGGGCTGTGGGGTCGGTGCGTCCACACACGGGCTTCCTGCCACGAGACGTCCTCGACGAGGGTGGCTTCATTCGCGTCGATCGACATTTGCGTGTGCCTGGTCACGGCAACGTGTTCGCGATCGGCGATGTCGCAGCATCAGACCCCTTGCGTAGTTCGGCGCGCAACTGGGGGCATCGAGTCGTCGTGGCCAATGTGCACAGCGTGCTCCGCGAGCGTGCACCTCGTCGACGGTTCCGAGCGCCGCGATACCGATGGGGTTCGATCTTTGGTCTGCAGCGCGAGGGACTCACGGTTGCGCTCAAGACGGGTGGCCGGATGCGAGTCCCGCGTCATCTGGCCGAACCGCTGCTGTACGGAGCGTTCGTCACCCGCGGCCTGTACTGCGGGCTTCGCAAGGACTCTCACGGCGAACCATCACAGTCCAGGTAGATCCCAACTCGACGATTGTTCGGCACGATCCGTCGGTGATCACGGATACGGGAACACTGCCTCGATGCGCGGACCCGATGGCGTCCAAAAGACCTTGTACGGCTGTCGGCCGGGAACTGCAAGTCGGAAAACGATTCCGTCCTTCGTCTGCACCGCAGCCGACATCGACCGAGCACGCCCGGGATCGAGGAAGACGAGTTCACACATGGTGAGAACGTCCGCATACAGAGCAGGGTCGCGTGATTCGAGTTCATCGAGTTGTCGATCAGCGATCAGCGAGTACTCACCCGAGGGCGCTGTGTTCATGTCGGGCGATTGCGGCTCTTGCGTACCGAATTCGCTGCCATTGCACGCGAAAGCAGGTCTTGCAGTTGGGTGTTTCGGTCGTACTCGAGCTGTGCTTCAGTGACAACAACGGCGGGCAGCAGCAGGATGCTCCCATCGGAGTTTTCTTGAACGATGAACTTCTCTTTCGGGTGGCCCGGAAGGACGACTCGGCTTCGTTCGTCGGTTTCGATCACGATCATGCCCCTCATTGTAACGGCCCCTCCCAAAATGGGAAATTGGGCAAAATCAGCCCTTCTTTGAACATCCCTTGAAGGCCGTGAGTCTCTGTTCGGATCGAGACGTCATTCCTTCGAAGTGGGGTGATTCGTGACCTGGATGGTGAAGAAATCGCTCTGCTCGGATGAGCGCCCCGGGGAATACTGTCGCGACGTGACCACACACGAACACGAGATCACTGCGAACGTCTCCTTGACGGCGCCGAATCAGCGCACATTGAATCCAGGTGCGCGTGGATGGTCTCGCCACCCGTATCACGACACGTTCATGCGCGGGCCATGGGGACGTCGCAAGCGGTGGGATTACTGGTCGATTCAGGCCGGCGATCTGCTCGTGAGCGGTGTCGTTGCGAACATCGACTACCTCAGTACGTCGGACATCTGGTGGCACGAATTGTCAACAGGTCGACACGGCGGACGAGAGACCATCAAGGTTGGCGGCAAGGGATTCGATTTGCCATCGCGGTTCGGATCGCGGCCCGTGCGAGTCGAGGCGAAGAACTATTCGTGTGAGCTTGCCGAGGAAGATCAACGCAACATGCACATTCACGTTCAATGGACGGAGAAGTCGGGCGAAGCCGGCGAACTCGATGCCATCATCACCATGCCTTCGGGTCAGGAATCGTTGAACGTCGTCATTCCTTGGAGCGATCGGGTGTTCCAGTACACGTCGAAACATCAGGCCCGACCGGTGACCGGCTCATTGCGCGTCGGAGACGCCTCGTGGACTTTCGGCGATGAGGCATGGGGGATCATTGACATCGGCCGTGGACGTTGGCCGTTCAGTACGCGCTGGAATTGGGGAGGAGGATCCGGCTTCTCTCGCGATGGTTCTCGAATCGGCATTCAGATCGGTGGCAAGTGGACCGAGGGAACGGGCTTCACTGAGAACGGCGTCTTCGTCGATGGAAAGCTCTCCAAGATCGGACGTGAACTCACGTGGACATACGACTGGGACGACACCATGAAGCCGTGGAGAGTCGTCGACCCGGATGGGCAGATCGACATCGTCATGACTCCGAAGTTCGACAAGCACACCAAACTCGATCTCAAGGTTCTGATGCGCGAAACACATCAGGTGTTCGGCACTTGGACAGGCCATGTGATGGACGATGCCGGTCGACGGTACGAGGTGAACGGCATTCAAGGCTTCGCAGAAGAATGTCGAGCCCGCTGGTGACGATCGAAATCGATGGTTTCGCACTTCTTCTGTGTCGGTCGGTGTCGGTTTGTGCCGTGCGGCGGCTGCACTCGTGAACCATCAACAGAGCGCTGATCAGGAGATTCGATGATCGACCCAAGAAGGATTTTTCGACGGATACGCCGCATGTCCGCACCGGTCGTACATGGGTTTCGCTGGCTTGGGCTGAGGATTCGACGCTTGTTTCCCAGTCGTCACGACTGGGATCTTGCAGTGTGCTCGATCTTCAAGAACGAGGCGCCGTATTTCGCCGAATGGCTCGAATTCCACGAACTTTCCGGCGTGCAACATTTCTTCCTCTATGACGACGGAAGCACAGATGATTTCATGCCGATCCTTCAGCCGTGGATCGACCGTGGTCTTGTCACTGTCCGCAAAGCCGGTCACCGTCGCCAAGTGGCGGTGTACAACCACTGTCTTCGCCACGGCGCGCGTCGAGCACGTTGGGTGGCGTTCATTGATCTCGACGAATTTCTGTTCAATCCGTCAGGAGAAGAACTTCCATCGGTTCTCGAGAAGTACTCGGGATGTTCCGGAGTCTTCGTCCATTGGATTCTCTTCGGATCGAATGGACACGTCAGACCTCCTGCGGAAGGGGTTCTTCGGAGTTACACCAAGTCGATGAGCATCGAATCAGCCATTCGAGACGACTTCGACCACGAACCTCGCGGGACGTCCGATGGGGGCACTTCGAGTCGGGCACGAAACGGCAAGAGCATCGTCGATCCCCGGGCAGTCGTGGTTGCAGGTGTTCACTCACCCCACCGATTGGCTTGGGGCCACCTGGTGGATGAGAACCTACGTCGTCGATCCGGTGGTCCGAATGCTCTCGGTGAGGAGTTCTCCTGTGACGTGCTGCGCATCAACCACTATTGGTCGAGGTCTTTGGAGGAACTCGAGATGAAGATCGCAAGGGGCAGGGCTTCGGTCAACGTCGGAATCAAATACAACCTTGAACGAAGTCTTGAAAGAGAGAAATTGCTGAACGAGATCGAGGACGATGTGATTCTGTCTGCGGAAGCGAAGCTCAGGGCACGACAGAAACAGGGAAACTGAAGAGGTCGCGGTCCGTCAGTCCACGATTTCCAAACGGACCCGCTTGTTGCCTTTGCCCTTGTTTTCCACTTTGAGAACGCGAATACGACCGACTTCAGCAGTGGACTTCACGTGAGTTCCCCCGTCGGCTTGCTTGTCGAGTCCGACGATGTCGACGACACGGATCTCGCTCACAGTTTCCGGGATCAATGACACCTTCGTGCGAATCAAGTCCTCGTCCATGACGGCTGTCGATCGAGGAAGAAACGAGACGACGATCGAGCGGTCGGCCTCGAGTTCGGCATTGACGAGTTCTTCGATTCGAGCAGCGAAATCCTCAGGCAGTGGATCGAATTCGAAGTCCATGCGAGCCGACAGCGGCTCCATGTTTCCGCCAGTGACCGGAACGTGCCACTCGTTCCAGATCACACCGCACAAAACATGAAGAGCAGTGTGGGTGCGCATCAGGGCATGACGTCGATCCCAGTCGATCGATCCCGATACTTCGCTGCCAACTGCAGGCACATCACCCTCCAGCACATGAACTGCATCGTCACCTGACTTTCGCACCTCGACGACTCGAGCGGATCCGCTCGCCCAGCTGAGTGTTCCGGTGTCGTGAGGCTGACCACCCCCGGTCGGATAGAAGTGGGTCCGGTCGAGAACCACGAACGAACCTTCGACGGCAACGACTGTGGCGGTGAACTCACGCTGGTGAGAGTCACGCAGATAGAGCAGATCAGTCATGGTCCAATTGTGCCGACAAGATCTTGCCGATCCACAAGTGAGGGTCTTGCTCGGTAATGGCTCTTGTGGGCTCTGTCATTGCGTACAGTCGTCGATGCGGTGGTGAGAGATTCTGATCGCTGTGCACGGGGAGGACATCATTCGATGAAGACGGTCATGAGCAAGAAGTCGGTAACAGGAAGTCGTCATTGGCGGTCTTTGGCGTTGGTGCTGTCGTCAGCTGTTCTGGCTGCATGCGGTGGAGGATCGGAGACGTCCACGACGGACTCCGATGCCAGTGCAGACACTGTGACTTCGCCGACCGACACGTCCGGTTCGCTCGACACTGCTGTTCCGTCGACTCCTGTGACGTTCGCCGATCAATGGGAACGAATCGATGCTCCAGCCGACTGCATGTGTGCAGACGGTTCACCGTGGGCGTATTTCGTACGCGAGGCCGACCCGGACAAGGTCGTGTTCCTGCTCGACGGCGGCGGGGCGTGTTTCAGCGCTGAGATGTGCGCACCGGGCAGCGGTCAGTACAAAGAAGCGATCGGCTACGACGGAGGCTTTTCGGAGACGAACGGAGTCTTCGACTTCGACAACCCGGACAACCCTCTCGCCGATTACACGATGGTGTTCGTGCCGTACTGCACTGGAGACGTCCACGCAGGCAATGTCACCAAGGACTACGGAAATGGCGTCGTGGTCGAGCACAAGGGTTTCGTCAACGGCTCGGCAGCCCTGAATGCTCTTGCTGAGCGATTCCCGACAGCACAAGAAGTGATCGTTGCCGGAGTGAGCGCGGGTTCGTTCCCCTCTGCGATCTATGCCGGCATGGCCGCAGAACTTCTACCTGAAGCCAAGATCAAGGTCATCGCCGACGGTTCAGGAGCCATACCTGATGCGATGGGACTCGTCACGGCGAACTGGAACATTCTCGACGTTCTGCCCGACTGGCCCGAATTCGAGGGCGCAACTTACGACATGGTCACGCCGTCCTGGATGTTCGAAGTCCCAGCGGCACGCAACCCATCGATTGCTTTCGCTCGACACGACTACGCCTTCGACAGTGTGCTCGCCGGGTATGCAGCTCTTGCCGGTGTTGCTGTCGACGATCTCGTCTCCGTCATGCTGACCAATGAGGAGCGCGTCGAGGCAACAGGTGCCACTGTCGCAACCTGGATCGCACCAGGTGCCGACCATACGATTCTGCAGAAGGCGACGATGTACACCGAATCACTCGATGGAGTTCTTTTCATCGAATGGTTGAAGGCCTTCCTCGCAGGCGAGTCGGTGGAAGATCGGATCTGTACCGACTGCACAGGCTGAACGATGCCGTGAGACAACCCAACTAGCATCACGACGTGCGCAACTTCTCGCTGATGCAATTGATTCGCGGCTTCTTCATGGGAGCCGCCGACATCGTCCCCGGAGTGTCGGGGGGAACAGTTGCTCTGCTGTTCGGCATCTACGAGCGGTTGATTCTCAACATTCGCAACGTCGCGACCGCAATCGGTCATGTTCTCAAACGAGATCTTCCGGGTGCGCGTGAACGATTCAGGAGTGTCGAGTGGGCGTGGCTAGTGTCGTTGCTCGTCGGCATTCTCGTTGCCATCGCATCCTTGTCGGCGCTGTTGGAGCGTTTGTTGGATGAACAGCCCGTGCGCATGGCAGCGCTCTTCTTCGGGCTGATCCTCGGATCGGTCATCCTTGCCTGGAGAATTGTCAAGCGAACATCGACCGAAGTCGTGATGATCGGTCTGATCACTGCGATTGTCTTCTTCTTGTTTCTCGGTCTGCGTTCGGACACCTCATCGGATGCAGCCGAAGTCGTGACCGAACCTCTGTGGCAGTTCTTCGTCGTCGGGATGATCGCTATTTGCGCAATGGTCCTTCCGGGGATTTCGGGCTCGTTCCTTCTCGTGATGATGGGGATGTACAGCGAAGTTCTCGGTGCAGTGAACGATCGTGACGTGGTTGTTCTGCTGGTTTTCGCATTGGGATGCGGGGTCGGACTCGCACTCTTTTCGACGCTGCTCGAATGGCTGCTCGAGCACCACCACGACAGAGTGATCGCAGCAATGATCGGGCTGATGCTCGGGTCATTGCGCGTGCTGTGGCCATGGCCTGGTGGAACGGCAACGACCACGATGAGTGCTCCGCAAGGTGATGTTCTCGTTCCTGTCTTGCTCGCTCTCGCTGGTTTCATCGTCGTCATGGGAGTCGAGTTGGTGGTCGTCCGTTCGGCACGACGCCACGCGCAGCGCGAAGTCGGTGTCGTGTGACGAGAGTTGCTTCTTGGCGTACGTCGTGACCTCGGACGAGCGCGTCAACTAGCGTGGGAGCGAATCGAGGAGCGCCGGGAAGACGGGTCGGCAGTTGGGCGACTGAATGACCGCGATCCTGATCCTTCATTTCCTTCTCGGAGGCGCACTCATCGCGCTCGGCGATCGGATCGGTCGTCGGGGATTTCTCGTCGCGGCGCTGGCTCCGTTTGCGTCGTTGCTGTGGATCGGAGTCCACGGCTCGTCGATCGTCGACGGGGATGTCCGTTCATGGAATGTGGGCTGGGTGCCGTCGCTCGATCTGTCGATCGACTTGCGCGTCGATGCACTGAGTCTCGTGATGTTGGCGCTCATCGCTGGTATCGGACTTCTGGTGTGCCTCTATTCGTACCGCTACTTCTCGGCCTCGAAGCCCGCACTCGGGCGACTGTCGGGTCTGCTCACTGCGTTCGCAGGAGCAATGACCGGCCTCGTCATTTCGGATCATCTTCTTGCGCTGTTCCTCTTCTGGGAACTGACGTCAGTGACTTCCTACTTGCTGATCGGGAACGACGACAAGAACCCGCGGGCTCGAGATGCCGCCTTGTCAGCAATTCTCATCACGGGAACGGGAGGACTGGTTCTGCTCGCCGGCCTCGTGGTTCTCGGCCAACAAGCTGGCACCTATCTCCTGAGTGAACTCGCCGTCGGCACTGCAGTGACCAGCGTGAGCTGGGTGGCGGTTCTTCTGATTCTCATCGGTGCATTCACGAAGTCGGCACAGTTTCCGTTCTCGAGTTGGCTCCCGGGCGCAATGGTGGCTCCGACGCCGATCAGCACGTATCTCCATGCAGCGACGATGGTCAAAGCCGGCGTCTACCTTGTCGCTCGTCTCGCACCATCGTTGGCAGATGTCTCGAATTGGAGGCCGATGGTCTTCATCCTCGGCTCGATCACCATGATCTTCGGGGGATGGCGAGCACTGCGTCAAGTGGACCTGAAGCTTCTGCTGGCTCATGGCACCGTCAGTCAGTTGGGCCTGATGATGATCGTCTTCGGTGCAGGTCACTATTCGATGGCTCAAGCCGGCATTGTTCTTTTGCTCGCTCACGGCGTTTTCAAGGCTGCACTGTTCATGATCGTCGGCATCATCGACCACCAAGCGGGGACTCGAGACATACGCCGTCTCCGTCGCCTCGGTCCCGGCTGGCGACCAGTCGAGGTGGCTGCAGTTCTGACAGCTGCGTCGATGGCCGGTATTCCACCTCTGCTCGGCTTCATTGCCAAGGAAAAGATCTTGATCGGGTCGATCGACGGGTCGTTTCCTGCAGCGACGGCACTCACCGTCGTCATCGTCGCTGGTTCAGTCCTGACGTTCGCGTACTCGGCTCGCTTCGTCCTGGGAGTTTTCGGCCGCTGCACATCACACGATGGCGATGCTCCAATCGACGTTCCCGTTCGATCGCCCAGATTCGGACTCATGGCTCCGGCAGTTCTGCTCGGTTTCATCGCTCTCATCACTGGAGTTGCGCCGCGTCTCGTCGATTCATTGGTGTCTGCAGCGACGAGAGTGATTCACCCCTCGTCGACACCGAAAGCAGTCGTGCTGTGGGCCGGGTTCAACTCGGCATTGGTGCTATCGGGCATCGTCATTGCCATCGGACTCGTGTTGGTCATCGCTCGCGAACGAGTTGCTCGTGCACAGTCTCGATTCCACAGAGTGGTCGAGCCGATGCCGTCTGCCGACTCGGTGTTCTGGATGCTTCTCGCTTCGACACTGCGATTTGCGAAGCGTTCGACACGCGTCGTTCAGAGCGGCTCGCTTCCCATGTACGTCATGATCATCCTCGGTGTGGCAATTGTTGCCGTTGCGATTCCCGCAGCGAGTTCGTTCGACAGCCTTCCGAGCTGGATCGACTCGCCAGCTCAGCTCGCGCCGCTGTCGTTCGTCGTCGTCGCGGCGATCGGGGCCGCATTGGCGACGCGACGAATTGCAGCAGCACTTCTTCTCGGTGCAGCCGGGTACGGGATGGCTGGTCTCTATGTCATCAATGGCGCCCCCGATCTTGCCCTGACCCAGTTCGCGATCGAGACGCTGGCCACCGTTCTCTTCGTTCTGGTTCTGCGTGTACTTCCGCGCGACTTCGAAAGAAGAGATTTCGATCGAGGCGCGCGGCCGGTGATGGTTCCCATTCGGTTGGCAGTGTCGGCTGTGGTCGGAATCGGAGTGTTCGTTTTTGCCCTTGTCGCAGCCGAGACACGCGAATCGGTTTCCGAGCCGTCGATCTCGAGTGAGATGTTGGAGAGGTCCGTTCCAGATGCCTACGGGTCGAACGTCGTCAATGTGATCCTGGTCGATTTCCGGGGTATGGACACGTTGGGAGAGATCACGGTTCTTGCAGTGGCAGCTCTCGGGACTGTCGCTCTGGCGCGCAGTGTCGGACGCCGGCGCGAGAACGAGACGCCCGAATCAATTGCGCGATCCCAAGTCGTCGATGCGATCACACGCCTCCTCTTCGCCAGCATCGCGGTTCTCGCCACCTACTTCTTGTTCGCCGGTCACAATCAGCCAGGTGGCGGCTTCGTCGGAGGCCTGACCGTCGGAGCTGCCATCAGCCTGCGGTATGTCGCAGGTGGCGCGGCGGCGGTGCGCAGATCGGTTCGACTGCCAGCTAATTTGGTCCTCGGCGGCGGGCTCGGCATTGCACTGTTGACGGCGTTCGTTCCGCTCGCCTTGGGCGGGTCGGTCCTGGAACATGCCGATTTCACGTGGGATGTGCCTGTCCTCGGCACCATCAAGACGACATCGGCGCTTCCGTTCGATACCGGCGTCTTCCTCGTGGTCATCGGGCTCGTGTTGATGGCGATCGAGGCGTTCGGAGGCGACTCGGAAGACGAGGAAGTTCCTGACGTCGAAGAGTTGCCGATCGGAGGTCGGCGATGAACGTGTCGATTGCCATCGCGACAGCAGTTCTCTTTTCCACAGGTACGTGGCTACTCATGCAACGACGTCTGACGCGCATCATCATCGGCATCGGACTTCTTGGTCATGGAGCAAACCTGCTGCTCGTGTCTTCGGGCGGTCCGAGCGGGAATGCTCCGATCATCTCGGGGGACGACATCGTCGGCTACTCCGATCCTCTGCCACAGGCGCTCGCCCTGACGGCCATCGTGATCACATTCGGTGTCACGGCTCTGTTGCTCGCCCTCGGCTATCGCAGTTGGCAGATCACCAAGGATGACCTCGTCGAAGACGATGTCGAGGATCGCCGCGTTCTCCGACGCATGGTTCAAGATGGACCTGAATCCGACGCCGATCTCGAGGATGCCGTTCCCCTCGTGCCGGACGAAGAAGGCCTCGACCGGGATGATCAGCCGGTGAGCAACGAGCGGGAAAAGGGGAGTCGCTCGTGATTCCCGAGAGCTCGAACTTCGTGCAGTTCCTCGTTCCGCTACCCGTTCTCGTTCCTCTCGGCGCAGCGGCACTCGGGATCATTTTTGCGCAATGGCGATCGCTGCAGAGGGCGATCAGCCTCGTGGCTCTCGTGATCGGGGTCGCAGTCAACGTTGCACTGATCGTCGAAGTCGACGACAAGGGGATCGTTACGCAGGTTGCAGGCGGTTGGACGGCTCCGCTCGGGATCGCATTCGTGATCGACAGACTGTCGGCGATCATGCTCGTCGTGTCGAGCGTGGTGCTGCTCCTCGTCATGATTTTTGCGATCGGACAGGCTGACGAAGAACGCCGCCAGCCATCGTTCCATCCGCTGTATCTGGTCCTGGCCGCAGGTGTATCAGCAAGTTTCGTCACGGCTGACTTGTTCAACTTGTTCGTTGCGTTCGAGATGATGCTGGCTGCGAGCTATGTCTTGATCACCCTTGGAGGGCGTGCCGAACAGATTCGCTCAGGAATGACCTATGTCGTGATCAGTCTGATCGCATCCACGCTGTTCATCACCGTTCTTGCTCTCGTGTACATGGCGACAGGAACGGTCAACATGGCTGACCTCGCTGGTCGTCTCGAGAGTGTTGCCCCGGGTGTGAAAGCTGCCTTCGCTATGGCCTTGCTCGTGGTTTTCGGCATCAAGGCCGGCTTGTTTCCGCTGTTCTTCTGGCTTCCGGACAGCTATCCCACTGCACCTGGTCCGATCACGGCAGTCTTTGCAGGCCTTCTCACCAAAGTCGGCGTGTACGCGATCATTCGGACACAAACCCTTCTGTTCGGTATGCCCGACTGGATGGGGACGGTTCTCCTCATCGTTGCCGCTGCCACGATGATCGTCGGCGTCCTCGGAGCGATTGCCCAAGACGACATGAAACGCATCTTGGCGTTCCACATCATCAGTCAGATCGGCTACATGATCTTCGGACTCGGACTCTTCACTGTCGCAGGTGTTGCAGGCGCGATCTTCTACATCGTGCACAACATTCTTGCGAAGACAGCACTGTTCCTCGTTGCCGGGTTGGTCGACCGCCGAGCGGGTTCGAGTCGACTCTCGGAGGTCGGCGGTCTCGTGCGTGCGGCTCCCGTCATCGCCGTGCTGTTCGTGGTTCCGGCGTTGAGCCTTGCGGGGTTGCCGCCGTTCTCGGGTTTTCTCGGCAAGTTGGCACTCGTCGATGCCGGACTCGACAAAGGCGTCGGCGTGATGGTTGCGGTGAGTCTGGCCGTGGGTCTGTTGTCGATGTACTCGATGACGAAGATCTGGGCTGGCATTTTCTGGGGGGAACCTGAGGAAAAGCCAGCGCGTGAGCCTCAAGGGCGGGAGCGTCTTGGCGGACCGACGTGGATGATCGTTCCGACTGTTGCTCTCGTCGGTACTTCGATTGTGCTCGCCGTATCGGCGGGACCAGTCTTCGAATTCGCCCTGCGAGCTGCAGAGGATTTGTTGAATCCGTCCATGTTCTCGTCGATTGTTGCGAGGGGAGGCTGAATCATGCGACTTCGCCTACCTGGACTTCTGATCTGGCTCGTCCTCTTGTGGGTTCTCCTGTGGGGTGAATTCACGTGGGCGAATGTGCTCAGTGGAGTCGTGGTCGGGTATTCGATCGTCCTCGGGTCGGGTGTGGGCCAGACGACGACGGTCCACCCAGATGACCGAGCTCGAATTTCGCCACTCCATCTGATCAGGTTCGTCGTCTTCGTCCTCTTCAAATTGATCCAGTCGAATCTCGTTCTCGCTTGGGAGATCATCACTCCGCGCAACAAGATCAACTCGGGCATCATTGCGATCCAGCTGCGGACGGAGTCTGCACTGTCGATGGCGGTCGTCGCGAATGTCATCACACTCACTCCAGGAACGATGACTCTCGAATCGAAGGGTTCGCCGGCAACTCTCTACGTGAACGTTCTCCACCTCCACGATCTCGAGCAGGTTCGCAAGGAGCTCCTGTACATCGAAGATCTGTCGGTCAAGGCCTTCGGTTCAAGCCGCGCGCGAGCGCAGATGAGTCGCTATCGAGAGGTCGCCGAGTCGTGATTGCCGCCGCATTCGTTCTGCTGACTCTCGCAGGCTTTGCCTTTCTGTTCCGCCTCGTGATCGGACCTTCGGTGGCAGACAGGGTCGTCGCCCTCGACGGGTTGTTGATGGTCGTGATGTGCGGCATCCTCGTCGATGTCGCAGAAGGGAGTGCCGTCGTCAGTATCGATACGGTTCTCGTCGTCTCGCTCGTGGCGTTCATTGGAACCGGCGTTCTGGCACGGCTGGTGGAAAGGCAGGGTGACTGATGGACGTGGTGAATCTCATTGCGCGCATTCTGCTCGTCTTCGGCTGCTCTCTGATTCTTCTCGCAGGTATCGGTATCGTTCGCTTCGGTGACATCTATGCGCGCATGCATGCAGCAGCAAAAGCTCCGACCCTGGGCATTTTCGCCATCGCGATCGGCGTCGCAATGAGCGTGCGCACTGCGGCCGCAACGTTCACTGTTCTCCTGGTCGTGGTGTTGCAGTTGGCCACCGGTCCCGTCGGGACTCATCTGCTCAGTCGAGCTGTGTATCGCAAAGTTCAATCCTCGGTGGATTCGGTGGACGAACTCGGCCGTGACGAGGGGCGTGAACATTCATGACTGTTCTCGTGACCGGCGGAGCCGGGTACATCGGGTCGCACACGGTTCGCCACCTTCGCAGTCTCGGTCGAGAGGTCGTCGTCCTCGATTCACTCGAACTCGGCCGATCCGAAGCAGTGCTCGATGTGCCTCTCGTCGTTGGCGACATCGCCGATACGGATCTGGTCGGCCAGGTCTGTCTCGATCACGATGTCGACCAGGTCGTGCACTTTGCCGCGTACAAGAACGTCGGCGAGTCGATGCGCGATCCTGCGAAGTATTGGCGCAACAACGTGTCGAAGGCGATCGAACTGATCGAGTCAGTCATCGAAGCTGGCGTGTCGCGCTTCGTCTTTTCGTCCAGTTGTTCGGTGTACGGCAATCCGCCGAGCGTGCCTGTCAAAGAGGATTCACCGATCCGACCCGAAAGCGTCTACGCGCAGACGAAGGCGACCGTCGAAGACGTTCTGCGCTGGTACGGCGTCACGCGCGGACTGCACTCGGTGAATCTGCGCTACTTCAACGCGGCCGGTGCGAGCACCGACGGTGTCATCGGCGAGGACTGGACGCATTCCCAGAATCTCATTCCCGTCGTGATGAAGGCGGCTCTCGGCGTCACGGGCCCGATCGAAATCTTCGGTGACGACTACCCGACAGCAGATGGAACCTGCATTCGCGACTACATCCACGTCGAGGATCTTGCAGCCGCGCATGTGAGTGCACTCGACTTCACAGCGCGCGACGGCGCCCCGGTCAGTGTCTCGGTGAACGCCGGCACCGGTTCGGGTACGAGCGTCTTCGAGGTGATCCGCCTGACGGAGCAATGTTCGGGTCGTACAGTTCCGTATCGGGTCGTCGAACGTCGGGCCGGTGACCCGGTCACGACATACGCGGACGTCTCGACAGCAACGTCGATGCTGGGTTGGACGGCGTCCCGGTCGATCGATGACGTGATTGCCTCGGCCTGGGCTTGGCATTCGACATCGATGGCGTGAGATTCCGTCAGATGTCGTAGGCAACGACGACAGGAGCGTGATCGGACCAGCGCTCGGCGTAGGACGGAGCTCGGTCGACTGCGGCTTCGACGGCCTTCTTGGCGAGTCCCGGTGTAGCGATGTGGTAGTCGATGCGCCAGCCGGCATCGTTGTCGAAAGCTTTTCCGCGCCACGACCACCACGAGTACGGACCAGGACCGTCTCCGCTCAACTGGCGACCGACGTCGACCCAGCCGAGTTCGTCGAACATCTGGTCGAACCAGGCCCGCTCCTCGGGGAGAAAACCTGCGCTCTTCAGATTGCCCTTCCAGTTCTTGAGATCGACTTCGCGGTGTGCGACGTTCAGATCCCCGGTGAGCAAGACATGACGACCGCTCGCACGCAGATCCTCCATCCGCTTGATCATCGTCTTGAAGAATGCGTGCTTTTCCTTCATGCGCTCTGGAGATTCAGCATCGCCTGTGTGCACATAGGCAGAGATCACCGTGAGACCCTTGCCGTCGGATGTCGAAATATCGGCCTGCACCCAGCGGCCGGTGAAGTCGTGTGTCGAGTGCCTCGCACCAACTTTCCAGTCCGTGAACGGCTTCGTGCTCACGACGGCGACGCCCGCACGACCTTTGTGGACGCTCTCGGCATGGGCCACGTGCCAGTTCTGGCCAAGGGACTCCGCGACGAGGTCGGTCACGAGAGCATCCGGCGCGCGAACTTCCTGCATCGTGATGACGTCGGGCTTGCGTTCGGCGATCCACTGATGCATGCCGTTCTTGAGGGCAGCGCGGATGCCGTTGACGTTGACCGATGCAATGGTGATGCTCACGCAACGATCGTCTCACACCGAACCGATTCGGTTCCAGAACCCTCTTGGGTCGAAGGTTTGTGCGTGGTTCGTTCGGTGAACGAACCACAGGTTTTCGGGATTATGGTCGGCGCATGACTCTCGAACTCGTTCCTCTTTGTGTGGCAACCGTGTCCCTAGCCGAACCGATCAGCGTGTCCTCGTCGTTGATGATCGGCGAAGTCAACGGCATGGATGTCGTCGGCGATCGGATCAAGGCCTCGTTGAAGGGCAAGGCGGCAGCTGACTGGTTGCAGGTGTCACCGGCTGGGTTCGGGACGCTCGATGTGAAAGTCACCCTCGAGACCCACGATGGAGCCTTGATCCACGCAACGTATTCGGGTCGCCTGCAGTTCGACACGGGAACCGTCTACGCGGCGCCGCTCTTCCACACCGGCGACGAGCGCTACGCCTGGATCAATCGCATTCAAGCCGTGTCGAAGGGGACGTTCACAGCCCCGGGAACGCTCGTCTACGACATGTACGAATTGCGCTGAACAACTTACGACTGCGCAGCGTATTCCTTGAATGCCGCAAGCGCGCGTGGCCCGTACACCGTGGCTGGTCCGCCTGTCATCAATACGGCGACACCGATGGCTTCGGCCACTTCTGCTTCCGTTGCCTGCTGTTTGGCGGCACCTCGCGCATGTGAGGAAATGCAGCCGTCACAGCGGTGACTGACCGAGATTGCGAGCGCGATCAACTCTTTCGTCTTGGTGTCGAGAGCGCCGGGCTTCATCACCGCTCCGTGCAGATCGGCGAATGCCTTCATGACATCGGGAATCTGTCGGCGCAGATCACGCGCAAGAGGAACGAGGTCGTTCATGACTCCTGGACCATGGCTGTGCGAGTGGGAGGGTGAATCGGGCGCAACGTCGCTCATGGTGCGAGTCTGTCGCGCTGTCGGCCCTGAGATAATGGACCAATGTCACAGATGAACCGCGATCTCACATTCCTCAGCGGCCCACGATTGCGACGTCGGGAACTGCGGACGTTGATCAGGGTCACTCGTGAGATGCTCTCGGGTTTCCGCCATCTGCACTTCGCCGGACCGTGCGTGACGGTTTTCGGCTCTGCTCGGCTGCGTGAAGGCGATCCGGAATACGAATTGGCCCGTCGGATGGGGTCTGCGATCAGCCATCTCGGACTGACGGTCATGACCGGAGGTGGACCCGGAATCATGGAAGCAGCGAATCGAGGTGCAAAGGAAGCGGGCGGCCAGAGCATCGGCTGCAACATTCAGCTGCCTCAAGAGCAGTTCCCGAACGACTACCTCGACATCAGCATCGACTTTTCGTATTTCTTCGTACGCAAGATGATGATGGTCAAGTATTCGTACGCCTTCGTCGTCATGCCCGGAGGGTTCGGCACGGTCGACGAACTCTTCGAAGCGCTCACACTCATCCAGACTGCGAAGATCTCGGACTTTCCAGTGGTGCTCATGGGGACTTCGTTCTGGACACCGTTGAAAGCTCAGCTCGATCAGATGGCTGACAGCCGCATGATCCATCCTGAAGATCTCGAACTTCTCTGTATCACCGACGATGTCGACGAAGCCATCTCCCACATCGAATCGTGTGCGGTCGACAAGTTTCGACTCCACAAACGTCTGCGGCCGTTGCGTGTTTTCGGCGAGGGTGCCCTTGCAAGATGAAAGACCGTAGGTCGAGCGGGCCTTCGAGTCCCGTTCGAGCCGAAAATGGTTTCGAGCCCCATCGGTAGGCTCTTTGCGTGCTGAGGTTGCGGTCTGGCTCCGTTGCGGAAACGAAGGACATCGCTGCGGCTCTTGCACGCCTTGTTGCAGTCGATGATGTCATCTTGTTGCACGGCGAGATGGGTGCCGGGAAGACTGCTTTCGCTCAAGGATTCGGTGAAGGCCTCGGAGTCGACGAGCCCGTGACCAGCCCGACGTTCAATCTCGTGCACACGTACGACATCGGCCGCATCGTCTTCCATCACGCAGATCTCTACAGGCTCGACCGCACAGGAGAAATCTCCGATCTGGCACTCGGCGAACTCGTCGAAGGAGACGGAGTGTTGTTGATCGAATGGGGAGAGGCGGCTGCCGAGTTGCTCACCGATCATCTCGATCTGCGCCTCGAGAGGGTCGCGAACGAAGACGATGTCGACGACGACCAGCGAATCCTCACCATCGCCATCCGCGGAGAGAGTTGGAAGCGTCGGTGGCCCAAAATCGAAGCAGCCCTTCGACCGTGGGCTCTCGACACCGGACAGTCAGTCGGTGGGTCGTGCTGATCCTGGCAATCGAGACGGCAACCGAGCGGATCGGTGTCGGGCTGATAGGAACCGATGGCATGCTCGCTTCGTTCGAAGCGATTCGCAGCCGCCACCATGCCGAGATCGTCGTTCCAGCGATCGAGTTCGTGTGCCGTCAAGCGGACGTGACCGTCGACGAGCTGTCGGCCGTTGCAGTCGATGTCGGACCGGGTCTCTTCACGGGAATGCGCGTTGGTTTGGCAACTGCCAAAGCAATGGCTCAGGCCCTCGATGTTCCGGTGATCGGCGTGATGAGTCTCGAAGTTCTTGCCTATTCGTGTCGCCACAGCGACAAGATCGTTGTGTCCGTTGTCGATGCGCGCAAGGGCCAGGTGTTCTTCGGGTTTCATCGTGCGATTCGCGATCGAGGGCATTCGGTTTCGATTCAGGCTCTCGGTGAACCCCAAGTGGGACGGGTCGAAGATCTGATCGGAGCGATCGAAGATCGGGGGCAAGAGGTCATCTGTGTCGGAGACGGCGCCATTCGTTACATGGACGACTTGGCAAACCTTGCCCACGTGGAGATCTCTGATCGATACTCGGCTCACCCGAGTATCGATCACCTTGCGATCATGGCGATGCGGCGAGCAGTCGAAGAGCGTTGGTCCGATGCACGTGAGGTTCAGGCCATGTATCTGCGAGCACCCGATGTCGAGATCAATTGGTCGACGCGGATGAGTCCACCCGCAGCAGAGGTGTCATCGTGAATCGCAGACTCTTCGTCACTGTCGGCGATATGGCTCGACGTTTCACGCATCCGACGAGCAGAGCCGATCAGTTGCTCATCGAGCCGATGCGCCGTCGGCACATCCGAGCGATACTCGACATCGAAGAGCAGGTGTACCCGAAGCCGTGGACGGCAGGTGTGTTCGCGAGCGAGATCGATCAAGTTCGCTCAGGCAGCAGGTATTACGTCGTCGGTCTTCTGGAGGGGTCGATCATCGGCTACGGAGGTTTGATGTTCGTGTCCGATGAGGCTCACGTCACCAACGTCGCGGTCGATCCGAACAGACGACGCGAAGGCACGGGGCGACGACTGTTGGCCCATCTCGTCGAGACGGCGATCGGTCGCGGAGCCCATTCTCTGACTCTGGAAGTGAGAGTCAGCAATGAAGCTGCCATCGGCTTGTATCGAGATTTCGGCTTCGTTCCGGCAGGTATTCGCCAGAGGTACTACGAAAACTCCGAAGATGCCCTCGTGATGTGGGCACATGACATCCAGAGTTCCGAATTCGTACAGCGATTGGAACGAGCTCGGGGAGCACGAGCATGACCGGGCTGCAGTCGGTGGACGAGTCGACGGTCATCCTTGCGATCGAGACGAGCTGCGATGAGACAGCTGCTGCTGTCGTCATGGGAGGAACCGACGTTCTGTCGAACGTGGTCAGCTCGCAAATCGATCTCCATGCTCGGTTCGGCGGAGTCGTTCCCGAAATTGCGAGTCGAGCACATGTGGACATCCTTCCGGCGGTCATCGAACAGGCGATCTCCGAGGCCGGCATCGATCCGACGCGGATCGATGCCGTCGCAGCGACACACGGTCCCGGTCTCATCGGGGCTCTCCTAGTCGGTGTCTCAGCAGCAAAAGCACTTGCATTCACCTGGGGCGTCCCGTACGTCGGGGTGAATCATCTCGAAGCTCACCTCTATGCGGGCCTCTTGGAAGACGACGAACTCGAGTTTCCTCTCGTTGTCCTGCTCGTTTCCGGCGGTCACACGATGTTGATCGACATGCGTGCGATCGGCAGGTACAGCGTGCTCGGCCGCACCATCGACGATGCAGCCGGAGAGGCATTCGACAAAGTGGCACGTTTCCTCGGACTCGGCTATCCCGGAGGTCCGGCGGTCGACAAGATCGCGCTCGACGGAAATGCACAGGCAATCGAATTTCCACGGGCGATGCTCAACGAAGGGCTCGATTTCAGCTTCAGCGGGCTCAAGACTTCGGTGATCAACTACGTGCGCAAACATCCGGATGTTTCGACAGCAGACGTCGCCGCGTCGTTCCAGCGAGCCGTCGTCGACGTTCTGGTCGCCAAATCTGTTCGCGCGGCTCGAAGCGTCGATGCTCGCGGACTCGTTCTCGGGGGAGGCGTTGCCGCGAACTCGTTGCTTCGAGCCGAATTCGCAGCTGCGAGTGCCGACATGGGAATCCACTGTTCGCTGCCGAGTCGGGCGATGTGCACCGACAACGCGGCCATGATCGGATCGGCGGCCTGGTATCGCCTCGCGTCCGATGGATCGACGGCACTCGATACGGGAGCCTTTCCGAACTTGCGTCTCCGAACGACCGATGTTGCAGGCGTGCCAGAGGAGAGCGTGCCATGAGCGGATTCGCTCGACCTCTGCGCATCGGTTCGATCGAGGTGTCTTCTCCGATCGTTCTCGCTCCGATGGCCGGCGTCACCAATGCGCCGTTCCGGGCTCTGTGCCGTGAGTTCGCGCCGGGTCTGATCTATGTGAACGAAATGGTGATGGCAACGGCTCTCGTTCACGGCAGCGCAAAGACTTCCAAGATGGTCGAGTTCGCCCCTGGAGAGTCGCCGCGCAGCCTCCAGCTCTACGGAAGCGACCCGGACATGCTGGCTCGTGCGGTGACCCGCCTCGCCGATGCGGGAAGTGTCGACCACATCGACATGAACTTCGGCTGCCCGGTGGCCAAAGTGACTCGCAAGGGAGGCGGTGCGGCGGTGCCGGGAAAGCCGCGTCTCTTGCGCGCGATCATGAGAGCTGCAGTGCGCGCTGCGGAGCCGTACGGCATTCCCGTGACGGCGAAGTTCCGAATCGGTATCGACGAGGATTTGATCACCTATCTCACTACGGGACGAATCGCCGAAGAAGAAGGAATCGCTGCAGTTGCTCTGCACGCTCGCACTGCAGAGCAGCACTACAGCGGACAAGCCCGCTGGGAAGCGATTGCCGAGTTGAAACGAGCCGTGACGTCGATTCCTGTTCTCGGCAACGGCGACATCTGGACCGCTCATGATGCCATCGAGATGATGGAGCAAACTGGCTGCGATGGCGTGGTGATCGGGCGCGGCTGTCTCGGCCGCCCGTGGCTGTTCGGCGATCTCGTTGCGGCATTCGAGGGGCGTGCCGTTCCTGAGGCACGCACGCTCGGATTCGTCGTCGATGTGATGAAGAGACATGTGCGTGCACTCGATGAACACTTCGGTCCGGACACGCGTGCTGGTGCCCGCAACGACAGCGAATCATCGCGAGGAGTCAGAGATTTTCGCAAACACGTCTCTTGGTATCTGACGGGCTATCCGGTGGGCGGAGAGATCCGCCATCTCTTGGCGACCGCGCATTCCGTGGACGACGTCGATGCTCTGCTCGATGGCATGGTTGATCGCTACGGGGCAGATCTCGAGATCGTTGCAGGTGGCGAGAGCCTGCGCCGTGGTAAGGCCGGCGGGCCGATCAAGGTGGCGCTCCCCGAGGGCTATCGCAACAATCTCGATGACATGACGATTCCCGATGACGACGATGTGATGGCGGTGTCGGGCGGATGAAGCCGACCGTCGTTCTCGGTTCGGGTTCGCCGCGTCGGCTCGAGTTGTTGCGGAGCATCGGCGTCGAACCGCGCATCGTGACGCCTGATGTCGACGAATCGCTGCATGATGGCGAAACCCCGGAGGAGTACGTTCGACGACTCGCCTCGGCGAAGTTGGACGCGGTGATGCGCCAGCTCGGGTCGGCGAGCCTGGGCACCGTCGTCATCGCAGCGGATACGACGGTTGCGGTCATGGACGATGCCGGTGGCCGCCACATCCTCGCGAAGCCCGACGACGTTTCTCATGCTCGCGAAATGCTGAGATTGCTGAGCGGGCGCGAACATCAGGTGCACACGGGATTCGCCGTCGCCGTGGCAGGTCCCGGGTGTCGAAGCGTCGAATGGACCGGACATGTCGAGGTGGTGACGACGAATGTGCAGTTCCGAGAGATTCCCGATGCCGAGATCGACGACTACATCGCAACTGGGGAGCCGCTCGACAAGGCGGGCGCCTATGCGGTTCAGGGAGGCGGAGCTCGATTCGTGGAGCGAATCGAAGGGTCTCTGGATGCGGTGATCGGCTTGCCTCTCGACCGGATCATCGACGTCTGTGCGGGGCTGGGGATCCCCATTAGCACTCGCACCTCTCGGTTGCTAACGGGCGGACCTCACCTCTAGCCTTGGCACTCGGCAGCCGGGAGTGCTAATCCCCCGGTGGCTCAGGACTCGTCCTGACAATCATCCGACAGCACTATCTAGCCATGGAGGCTCGACACCATGAACCTGAAGCCCCTCGATGACCGCATCGTGGTCCGGCCCAACGCAGCCGAGGAGCGCACTGCTTCCGGTCTCGTGATCCCCGACACCGCCAAGGAAAAGCCACAGCAGGGCACCGTCCTCGCTGTCGGTCCTGGACGTTGGAGCGATGACGAAGGCGAACACTTCCCGCTCTCGATCAAGGCCGGCGACACCGTTCTCTACTCGAAGTACGGCGGCACCGAAGTCACCGTCGACGGCGAGGATCTTCTCATTCTCACCAGCCGCGACGTGCTGGCGATCGTCGAGAAGTGAGGAACTGACACATGTCCAAGATGCTCAAATTCGACGAGGAGGCTCGTCGCGCGCTCGAAGCCGGTGTGAACCGTCTCGCAGACGCCGTGCGAGTCACGCTCGGCCCCAAGGGACGCAACGTCGTCCTCGACAAGAAGTTCGGTGCACCGACGATCACGAACGACGGTGTGTCGATCGCGAAGGAAATCGAACTCGAAGACCCGTTCGAGAACATGGGCGCACAGCTCGTCAAGGAAGTCGCCACCAAGACCAATGATGTCGCTGGTGACGGAACGACGACAGCAACCGTTCTCGCCCAGGCCATGGTGCACTTCGGCTTGCGCAACGTCGCAGCCGGTGCGAATCCGATGGGCTTGAAGAAGGGCATCGAGAAGGCCGTCGCGGCTGCTGTCGACAGCATCCATGCGCTGTCGAAGAAGGTCGAAGACAAGGCTCAGATCGCCAGCGTTGCAACGATTTCGGCAGCCGATGCTGCGATCGGCAACGTCATTGCTGACGCCATCGACAAGGTCGGTAAGGACGGAGTGGTCACCGTCGAAGAGAGCAACACCTTCGGAATCGAACTCGACTTCACCGAAGGCATGCTTTTTGACAAGGGATACCTGTCTCCGTACTTCGTGACCGATGCCGAGCGCCAGGAAGCCGTCCTCGAAGATCCGTACATCTTGTTGTACGGCTCCAAGATCTCGACGGTGCAGGCGCTTCTCCCGGCTCTCGAAGCCGTCATGAAGACCGGCAAGGCGCTCGTGATCATCGCCGAGGACATCGAGGGTGAAGCTCTCGCAACACTCGTCGTGAACAAGATCCGCGGCACGTTCAACTCGATTGCTGTCAAGGCTCCTGGCTTCGGCGATCGCCGCAAGGCGATGCTGCAGGACATGGCTGTCCTCACAGGTGGTCAGGTCATCAGCGAAGAGGTCGGCCTCAAGTTGGAGAACGTCACGCTCGATCTGCTCGGACGGGCCAAGCGCGTCATCGTCACCAAGGACGAGACGACCATCGTCGACGGCAACGGCAACAAGGCCGACGTCGAAGGACGAATCAGCCAGATCAAGACCGAGATCGACAACACTGACTCTGACTGGGATCGCGAGAAGCTCCAGGAGCGCCTCGCGAAACTGGCTGGCGGAGTAGCGCTGATCAAGGTCGGCGCGGCGACCGAAGTCGAGCTCAAGGAAAAGAAGCACCGCATCGAAGACGCCGTCTCGGCAACTCGCGCTGCCATCGAAGAAGGAGTCGTCCCCGGTGGTGGAACGGCTCTGCTTCGGGCTCGTGCGGCTGTGAAGAAGGTCGTCGATTCGCTCACGGGCGACGAGGCGACTGGTGCTCTCACGGTCTGGCAGGCACTCGACGCTCCGGCTCGCAACATCGCCGACAATGCCGGCATGGAGGGCGCGCTCGTCGTCCAGCGTGTCGAAGGTGAAAAGGGCTCCGTGGGTCTCAATGCTGCAACTGGTGAGTACGTCGACCTGGTCAAGGCCGGCATCATCGACCCGGCGAAGGTGACCCGCGCTGCATTGCAGAATGCCGGCTCGATTGCTGCTCTCGTGCTCACGACCGAATGTCTCGTCGTCGACAAGCCCGAAAAGGCTGGCGCCGGCGGCGGCATGCCTGGAGGCATGGGCGGCATGGGAGGTATGGGCGGCATGATGTGATCCGACTCGTCGGACATCGTGAACTGTTCTGAGAGTGACCCCGGGAGGAAATCCCGGGGTCATTTGCTTTTCCTGTGTTGTCATCGTCTTTGTTGCGAATCGTCCTAACCTGCTCGCATGTCCGAGCGAGTGAAGCGTCCGTTCTGGTTGCATCAGATCGCCGAATACATCGTTGGAGCAGCACTGATCGGCTCGGGTCTGCAAAGCCCGTCGCCGGCCATCCCTGCGGTGCTCGGAGGTCTGGTCCTCGTCAATGCAGCCTGCGCCGATGCCCCGCTCAGTGCCTTTCGAATCGCCAATCGCCGATGGCATCGGATCATCGACATCGCCCTCTTGGTGATCGGAATCCTCGCAACCGCGTCACCCGGTCTCGACCTCGGCACGCGAATCGTTCAAGGATGTTGCGTCGTGGTCTTCGCAACCGTGGTTCTGAACACGAACTACTCACCGGCGAAAGACCGCCGGTCGTCGATGTCACGGTCATCGAACTCGCAGGCCTCGGGTAGCGGCGATCGAGCCGATGAATTCGGGCGCAGTGCCGGGAGAGTTGCCGGCACAGCTGCTGCGAAGGCGCGAGCCACATGGCGAGCCAGACACGACGGCGACGCCGGCCCGGGCTGATCGGGTGGTCGCGGTCGTAGACTCGCGGCATGTCCTCAAACTTCGAACGCCCCGAAGCCGACCTGGCCAAGATCGTCCAAGCATGGGACGAATGGGAACGCGGCGAGGAAGCTCCTGGCAAGACGATGACCAACATGAAAAAGGCCGGGCTGGATCAACTGCTTCGGCAGCTTCAGTCGAGTGGCTGGCAGCCGCTGCACGCCAGCTGATCAGCGAGCCTTACGCCGATTGTCCGACCTCGATGACGACATCGTCCAGCCGCTCATGAAGCGAGTTGGAGGGGATCAGGTCATCCCGAAGCCGTCGTCGCGCCGTGATGCCGGTCCGCCTGAGTGGCACGGACGTGGAGCCGACTTCTCGCTCCATTCGATTCGATGTCAACTCGAGTCGCGCGTCTCGCAGGTGGGTTTCACGTCATCGCCTCGATCCGATGAACGCGTTTCGGCTGTGATGGGACTCCTCGTCGACGGACCGCAAGGCGCAGAGATCCTTCTCACGCGTCGGTCGAAGACGATGACCAACCATCGAGGCGAAGTGAGCTTTCCCGGCGGGCGCGTCGACGAAGGCGAAAGCATCGTCGACGCAGCGTTGCGCGAAACATGGGAGGAGGTCGGCATCCACCCGCATCATGTGAGAGTTCACACGGAACTGAGTCCGTTGTCGACGTTCGTGAGTCGTTCCTACATCGTTCCCGTCATCGCCTCGATCGATGGCAAGACGGAACTCCGGGTGAACTCTGCTGAAGTCGACCGAGCCTTCTGGGTGCCCCTTGCCGAACTGGTGCGTTCGGACACGTTCTCCTGGGAATGGTGGACGTTCGATCTGGCTGCAGAAGAGGGGGAGCGCCCGATGTACTTTTTCCACCTCGACGACGAGACGATCTGGGGTGCGACGGCACGCATGCTTCACGAATTGCTCTGCCTGGTTCACGGAGTGCGCGAGTGTCCTCGGTGAGATTGCGCCAGGTGACATCCGATGACATCGATTGGATCTTCGTTGCGTGTCAGGACAGCGAAATTCAGCGATGGACAACTGTGCCTCGACCGTACACACGAGATCACGCCCTCGAGTTCGTCTCCGGATCGATGGAGTTCTCCCGTTGGGTCATCGAGACAATCGATGGTGGTCAACCCATCGGCGTGATTTCGATTCACGAAGTCGTGAACTTGCAAGCTTCGGTCGGATATTGGATCGCCCCTCGATATCGAGGCAAGGGATTTGCAACTCGGGCACTGCATCTCGTGTGCGGAGAGATCGAGCGAGTGAATGACATCGGTGACATCGTGGTTGATGCCGCCATCGCAACCATCGCTCGAGACAACGGAGCGTCGCGTCGGGCGGTCGAACGAGCCGGATTCGAATTGGCGAAAGTACAGGACGGTCCAGCTGTCGAGGAGCTTGTACCGGTCCCCACGTGCGTCTATGTGAAGAGTCTTCGGGGTCGGGATTACGGCCCGCCGGCGATGCGAACCAATCGGTAGAACGTCTCGGCCCACACATGGCAGGCAGTTCGATCCACTATGGATCGGCGAGAGCAATGGGTTTTCATGTCCTGCTGAAAGCGCAGGTCGATCTTGTGGCGTGTGCCGCTGTTCCACAACTGCCCGCGTTGTGCTCCTGCTGTATCAGCTCGTTTGTAGTTGCGGTAGGCGAAGTCGTGCCGTGCGCACGCGGATGAGAAATCGAACGATCGTCCGGTGCTTCCCACGAGAGGTGCCGAGCAGTGGTCGGTGCTCCAGTCGAATGAAGCATCCTCGCCCGACCGACGTCGCGATACGGCCATGAATTCGTCGAGTGATGTTCGAAAGACGAGAGTTTCGAGACGAATGAGACGCGATGCAGAAGCGAGGGCAGATCGCTGTGGAATCGAGGCCGAAACGGTTCCGGCAGGGGCAGCCAACGAAGCCGTGGCGACTGCCACGATGATGGCTGCACGGAATCGGATGCCTTGAGAGGTTCTTGACACGTTCATACGTGTCTGTGGGCATCACGTGGCGAAGACGGTGAAGCGAGATCCAGTGGTGTCAGTGGGACTGATCAGCACATTCGGTCACTGAGACCGATCACTGAGACCGATCATCTAGATCGACCGCCCGCATCGATCGACGAAGTCTCGCTCAGTCGAGATCCGGATAGGTCTCTTCGATCTGGTTGACCAACAGGCCCATCTCGACAGCTCCCATGGCTGCCTCGTCACCCTTGTTGTCGATACCAGGGCCGGAGCGCACGATGGCTTGTTCGTTCGTGTCCACGGTGAGAACGCCGAACATGATCGGGACTCCGGTTTCCAACTGGGCATTTTGGATGCCGCGAGCACATTCCCCGGCGACGAATTCGAAATGCGCAGTGTCACCGCGAATGACAGCACCGAGTGCGATCACTGCGTCGTACGCTCCTGATCCGGCCAGAGCAATGGCGGCCAGCGGAATCTCGAATGCTCCGGGGACCCACACCACCTCGACCGCCGAGTCCGGAACTCGACAGCGGGAGAGACCGCGCCGAGCCCCAGCGAGCAGTTCGGTCACGATGTGATCGTTGAACCGGGCACACACGATCGCAATCGACAGATTCGATCCGTCCAGACTTTGCGGGTTCGTCCGACTGCTGTTGATCCGGGTCATGGCTTGGCTCCTTCGTTCAACGTCTGCGGAAGATCGAGAAGGTGTCCCATGCGATCGCGCTTCGTCTGCAGATACTTGAGATTCTCTTGTGTCGGTGCAACTGCGGACGAGACGCGCTCGACGATTTCGAGGCCGTAGCCCTCGATACCTCCGTATTTCGCCGGGTTGTTGGTGATCAGCCGCAGTTTGTGAGCACCGAGATCGGCGAGGATCTGCGCACCGATTCCGTATTCGCGGCTGTCGATCGGAAGGCCGAGCTCAGTGTTGGCATCGACGGTGTCCATGCCGTCGTCCTGCAACGAGTACGCACGGATCTTGTGGCCGATGCCGATACCGCGACCCTCGTGGCCGCGCAGGTAGACGACGACGCCTCGCCCTTCGGCACTGATCAGCGCCATCGCCGAGTGCAATTGAGGACCGCAGTCGCATCGACGGCTCGCAAAAACATCGCCGGTGAGACATTCGCTGTGAACGCGCACGAGAACAGGTTCGCCATCGTCGACGTCTCCGAGCGAGAACGCCAGATGTTCGGTGTCGTCCAGATCGCTTCGATAGGCCGTGCACGTGAACATGCCCCAGTCGGTCGGCACCTGCGCCTGGCCGATGCGGGTGACCAGCTTTTCGTTGTGGCGTCGGTACTTGATCAGCTCCGCGATGCTCGACAACAGCAGACCGTGTTCGCGAGCGAATTCGACGAGATCAGGCAGACGCGCCATCGAACCGTCGTCCTTCGTGATCTCGCAGATGATGCCGGCCGGTTCGAGTCCTGCCAGGCGAGCAAGGTCGACGGCAGCCTCGGTGTGGCCGGCACGTTTGAGGACTCCACCCTCACGGGCGCGCAGCGGGAATATGTGTCCGGGTCGTGCGAATGCTGCGAAGCCGACGTTCGGATCCGCGAGCGCGCACAGTGTGGCTGCACGATCCGATGCCGAAATCCCCGTACTGGTTCCTTCGATGAGATCGACAGAGATCGTGAATGCGGTGCGATGGCTCTCGGTGTTGTGCTCGACCATCAGCGGCAGTCGAAGGTCATCGCAGCGTTCACCGGTCAGTGGAGCGACGATGACGCCGGACGTGTGCTTGATGATGAAGGCGATCTTCTCGGGCGTGGCGAACTGGGCAGCCATGATCAGGTCGCCTTCGTTCTCGCGGTCCTCGTCATCGACCATGATGACGATCTCACCGCGACCGATGGCGGCGATCACGTCTTCGATGGGTGCGAAATCTTGTGTCACGGCATCTCCTCTGATTGAAGTCTGGACGAGGTCGGGGGTTCGATCACAATTTCCACGTCGTCACCCAGTTGGCGAAGGCTCGTCACACGCCCGCGCCACATGTCTTGGATCGTTCGGCCATCGAGGCCGGCGATCATCGGGAGAGCGCTATCGCTTCCCATCAGGGCAGGGGCGAGGAAGAAGACATATCTGTCGACGAGACCGCTGTTGTGGAACGATCCGGCAACATGCGCTCCGCCTTCGACGAGAACTTGGACGACGTCTTGTTCGCCGAGTCGGGAGACGAGATCTTCGAGCGATCCATGCCATTCCTCGCACGGGTGGACGCGGGCATGTTCAGGGGCTTGACCGAGCACGATACGCCGAGGCGACGGACCGGGAACGAGCCGCGTCGTGAGTGTCGGATCATCTGCACGCACGGTTCCAGCGCCGACGATGATTGCGCCGCTTTCAGCGCGCAACCGGTGAGCCTCGACACGTGCCGCCTCGCCGGTGATCCATTGGCTGGAGCCGTCTGCAGCTGCGATCCGACCATCGAGAGTTGCAGCGATCTTGAGAACCACGAAGGGCCGTCCCGTTGTTCGGTGATGCAGATACGGACGCAACTGCTTCATTGCTCGTTCTGCCAGGCACCCGATGTCGACGGTGATTCCAGAATCCCGCAGATGTTGGATACCGCGACCTGCAACTTTTGGATCAGGGTCAGCAACAGCACTCACGACGCGTGTGATGCCCGCATCGATCAACGCTCCGGTGCACGCCGGGGTGCGACCGGTGTGACTGCAGGGTTCGAGAGTGGTGTACACCGTGGCGCCGCGCAGGTCGGCCCCAGCAGCGCGCGCCGCGTCGAGTGCAACGATCTCGGCATGGCGTCGTCCGGGCTCTTCGGTCGCACCTTCGAATGATCGACCGTCGATTGTGACGATCACACAGCCCACCCATGGGTTCGGCGGTGACACGGAACGAGCAGTATCGGCTACTTCAAGAGCACGAGACATCGCTTGTTCGTCTCGCTCATCGTGTCGTGTATCGGCCATCGTCGTGCTCGTTCGGTTCGTGTATCGGGTTTTCGACCCGAGCGAGGACACGACAGCAGGGAACACGACGAAGGCAAGGTGGGACAGCGTCCGCACCGACACGTCCGCGATGAAAACAACGCAGACCTGGCTTTGCCGCGCACCCGTGCTCCCATCCGGACTGTGACCGTCGGCTCTGGATTTCCACCAGATCGGCCTCGCCGAGACTCAGATCGATGATCGATCATCCGACTCGGAAGGTTCGCGGGCTGTGACCGCCGGTTGGGACTTGCACCCGACCCCGCACGGGGTGTGTTGCTATGTGGTTCGAGCCTACGCCAGCCTCTGGAGCAATTCCCACGCCCGCATCACGTGCTCTCGAGTCGTGGTTCTGCTCCCGATCGAGAATCGTAGGACGCTGCGGCCATCGAGGACGGTTCGGGTGAAAAGAACCGTTCGCGTCTCATTGGCGGATTCGATCAGTCGGTCGGTGAGGGAGTCGTCACCTTTCAGGCGCAGACAGACGAGATTCAGGGGATGGGGTGCCACGATCTCGAATCGCTCATCGCGACCGACTGCAACAGCGAGACTTTGCGCCATGGCGACGTGATCGCGGATGAGTGTCTGGAAGACTTCGATGCCGTCGAGTCGAAGGGCGAACCACAACTTGAGCGAACGGAAACGCCGCCCGAGCGGGATCTGCCAATCGCGATAGTCGATCGCTGCTCCGGATTCGGCAGCTGCTGAACGCAGATATTCGGGAAGGATGCTCAGAGCTCCGAGAAGGCTGCGCCGGTCGGCCGTCCAGTAGAGATCGCAGTCGAAGTTGACGCCCATCCATTTGTGGGGATTCGTGCAATAGCTATCGGCCAGTTCCATGCCGTCATTCACCCAGCGAAACTCCGGGGCGAGAGCGGCGATGCCGTGCATGGCTCCGTCGACATGCATCCACAGGCCGTACTTCTTTGCGACGCGTCCGATTTCCGCGGTCCGATCCATCGCACCCGACGATGTCGTGCCGCGTGTGCTGCACACCCAGAACGGTGTGAGGCCGGCATCGATGTCGGCGCGAACGAGAGCTTCGAACGCCTCGATGTCCATTGCAAATTCACTGTCGTGGGGAACGATGCGAATGTGATTGGTTCCGATGCCAGCGACGCGCAGACCCTTTTCGATGCTGCTGTGAGCCTGTGAGGTTGCATACGCCACGAGCTTCGACGTGTCACCATCGGCGTTGACGACACCATTCGTTGCGCGCCATCGTGCCGACAGGATCGATACGAGTGTGGCTTCGCTCGCAGACCCCTGGATCACGCCACCGCCGTTCGCCGATGTGCTGCGAAACGCATCCGGCAGTCCGAGGAGCTCGTGCATCCAATCGAGCATCAGAGTCTCGACTTCGGTGCAGGCGGGCGAAGTCACCCAGCTCATTCCTTGGACGCCGAGGCCTGCAGTCAGCAGATCGGCAAGGATGCCCGAGTACGTGGTGTTCCCGGGAAAGTACGCGAAGAAGTTCGGGTGCTGCCAATGGGTGAGCCCCGGTATCACGATGTCGCGCACATCGCGCACGACATCGGAGAATGCCTCGGGAGCAACAGGTGGGTGTTCGGGCAGCTGTCGACGAACGTCGCCGGGAGCGACGTCCGCGGAAATCGGCAGATCTTCGATGTTCTCGAGATAGTTGGCGATCAAGTCGATCAGCTCGTGTGCATGTGAGCGGAAGTCGTTTGCATCCATGGGAGTCACGGTACGTCCGAGGAACATACGATGACCAATGCGTGCGAGGGGGAGTCGTGATCAATGAAGGGCACTGAAGCAGACGTCGACCCAGGGCGATTCGAGACCCGGTACTCGTCGTTGCGCGGGTTTCGCCAGGCATACGTGCTCGAAAAGGCGCGCGTGGAGAGATCGAAACCTGTTGCACTCGTGTGTGTCCACGGGTGGCCCGAGAGCAAGCGCATCTTTTGGAGAGTGATCGAACCTCTGGCTCAGGCCGGATTCGATGTGATCGTCCCGGACCTGAGGGGCTTCGGCGACAGCGGGCTTGCTCCAGACGGGATGTACGACACACCGTCGCATGCGCGTGATCTGTTCTCTCTCGTGAAGGGCGAACTCGGATACGACTCGGCTGTTCTGGTCGGAGGCGATCTCGGGGGACCGGTGATTCAGGAGATGGCTCTTCGATATCCGGAGTTCGTCGACCGAATGGTGCTGTTCAACTCTCCCTTGCCTTTCGATCGCGAGCGCATGTCGAACATCGTGAACACTCGAGCGCCTCGAGAAGCTGCGGACTACTTCGTTCGCCAGGGAACTGATGCGGATGCCCTGGCATCGGAACTGCGCACACCAGATGAACGACGGCGGTACATCGCAACGTTCTATTCGAGTCGCTTCTGGGCCCATCCGGGAAAGTTCTCTCCCGAGGAGATCGACTTCCACACCGAGCCGTTCGGCGATGCGGATGTGCTTCGTGCGAGCTTCGGCGGATACGAAACGGTCTTCGATCCGTCGAAGCGCTCCGAAGACACGCTCATGGGAAGAAACGAATCGACTCCGACCCTCGTTCTCTTCGGCACGAGCGACCATGTGATCTACCCGGCCTTCGACGAGATGGCAGCTCAGGTGTTCGCTCGGCACGTCGGCCCGTTCTTGTTGCGCGACTGCGGTCACTTCGTGCCGTGGGAAGCGCCGCATGCTCTCGTCTCGGGCACCATTGCGTTCTGTTCCGATTTGTTGAGTCGACCGTGAGCGACCGTCACAGGTTGGGAGGAAGCAGCCTGTTGACGTTCTGGAACACGAAGTAGAGGACAACGAAGAACGGAACGAATCCGACAGCGAATCCAATGGCGCGGTTGCGCAGTCTCTTTGCGATCTGCCAGGAGAGAAGAACGATCACGATGGCGAGGAGCGACCAAGCGATCACATGCGGGATCGCACTGGGGTCGCTGAACCAGCCTTTGTCGAAGACGTCGCCCGCGGATTCGGATTCGGCGGTCACGATCTGTCCGGAATCGATACCGAGTTCGGACTCGTTTTCGTTGGGCACGAGATTCGAGTTCTCCGCAGTGGCATAGGCCGAAGCCGAGAACTCGGCAACATTCGTACGCGACGTGTCGAGTTGTGCGAAGACGATGAGACGTTGACGCGCCGAGAACTCCGGATGACACGTGGTCAGAGTCAGCGTGGCCACGGTCGGATCGACGGTGTCGACGACCCACGAGTCCTGTGGTGTCACGATCCTCTGTCCGGTCACGAGATAGGTGAACGTCCGTCCCACGAGGTCGGTGACGGTGATCTCGTCACCGATCTCGAGTTCGTCGAGTTGTCTGAACGGCTCGCCGTAGGTCGTGCGGTGTCCGGCGATAGCTGCGTTACCGAGTTCACCGGGCAGCGGCGTATTGGGATAGTGCCCGGGGCCCTTTTTCAAGTCGGCTGTGTCCACGCCGGCAACGACGTATTTGCTCACGCCGATCGCAGGAATCTCGATGACAGCCAACGGATCGCCATTGGCAACGGTGACCGGATCGGGCGCCTGAGCAGCGTTGTCGACACCGCTAGAACCCGCACCGCCAGAACCGATAACGCCAGAACTCGTAGTCGCGAGATCTTCGAACGAATCTCCGAGGCGCTGTTGGGATTGTGCTGCCTCGATCCCGGTTCCCCAGAGCTGGTAGCCGACGAACAGGAAGACGAGGAGACCGGCTGCGATCAGGGTCGAGCCGATCCTGCCGAGGAACCAGTGCCAATCGCGCGCGGGTTTCGGGCGATCCCAGTACGACACCGACGCTTTCCTTGTCGGCTGACCGACAGCGTTGTGACGGCTCGTTCGGGTTCCCATCTTTCGAAACGCTATCTCGCGGTCCGGGGCGCGATCTGCGCGTCGAGGTCCCAGATAGCGTCATCTTTGCATGTCGCAGGGCTCAACGTTCGAGCAAGAACCGGATCAGCGCGGTTCGAACGCCGTCGTGCTTCTCGACGAAGTCGTCGCAGTTCTCGGATCGTTTCCGGCTCTTGCGGGAGCGTCACTTCGTGTCGAACCCGGTGAAATCGTTCTGTTGCGCGGTCCGAATGGAGCTGGCAAGACGAGTTTGCTGAAAGTGTGTGCTGG
>QXGG01343274.1_pt1 | contig 34657 bp, 31 predicted proteins | sample 1982491 | NCBI WGS metagenome assembly QXGG01 (sample SAMN09924614, study PRJNA488089) | Wastewater metagenome, whole genome shotgun sequencing project. | isolation source: South African research farm wastewater | place: South Africa: Irene, Agricultural Research Council, Animal Production... | reverse complement strand
GTGCTCGATTCGGCCAACAAAATTCGCGAGGGCACAACGCCCATTAACGAAGTGGTCGATGGCATTGTGGATCCGAACGCCCCTGAGGAGGATCTGCTTTCCTCAACCGAGGCGGAATTCGAGGCCATTGAAGCATCCGAAGAAGTGGACGACGATGGCGCGGCCGCAGCGGCTGCAAACTCGGCAAAGCTTGAAGAGCGAAAGATTGCGGCCCTAGAAAAGTTTGATGCAATTCAGAAAGCATTCGACAAGATGCTCAAGCTTGGCCAAACCGGCGGCTATCGCACGCCTGCGTATGACAAAGCACAAAAGGCGATTAGCAACGAGTTCATGAGCATTCGCTTTACCGCCAAAATGGTGGAACGCCTCGCAGACACACTGCGTGCCCAGGTCGATGATGTTCGCAAGATCGAGCGTCGAATTCGTTCGATTGCGGTTGATCGTGTGGGCCTGGATCAGGAATGGTTTTTTAAAGAGTTTCCGGGCAATGAAATTAACCTGGAGCTCTTTCCCAAAAAGGTCGCCTCGGCAGGTGCACTTGCGGCCTTGCTTGAGCGCAATCTTCCGGCTTTGCAAGAAGAGCAGCAAAAGCTCATCGACATCCAAACCCGCGTTTCAATGCCGCTCAATGATCTGCGCGAAATTCACAAGCAAATGACCGCGGGCGAACGTAAGGCGCGGGCCGCGAAAAAAGAAATGACCGAGGCGAACCTGCGCTTGGTGATTTCCATTGCAAAGAAATACACCAATCGCGGCCTGCAGTTCTTGGACCTAATTCAAGAGGGCAATATTGGCCTGATGAAGGCAGTCGACAAATTTGAATATCGTCGTGGCTACAAGTTTTCGACCTATGCCACTTGGTGGATTCGCCAGGCGATCACGCGTTCGATTGCCGATCAGGCGCGCACCATTCGCATTCCTGTGCACATGATCGAAACGATCAACAAAATGAATCGTATCTCCCGCCAGATTCTGCAAGAGACGGGCAAGGAGCCCGATCCGGCGACCTTGGCGGTCAAAATGGAAATGCCGGAAGACAAGATTCGCAAAATTCTGAAGATTGCCAAAGAGCCAATTTCCATGGAAACGCCTATTGGCGACGATGACGATTCGCATTTGGGCGACTTCATTGAAGACCAAAACACGGTGGCGCCCATGGAGGCGGCATTGCAAGATTCCATGCGCGATGTGGTGAAAGAAGTGCTCGATTCTCTGACCCCGCGTGAGGCGAAAGTGTTGCGCATGCGTTTTGGCGTTGAAATGGCGACCGACCACACCCTGGAAGAAGTGGGCAAGCAGTTTGATGTGACGCGTGAGCGAATACGCCAAATAGAGGCGAAAGCCCTGCGCAAGCTGCGCCACCCCAGCCGCAGCGACAAGCTGAAAAGCTTCTTGTCAGATACGCAGTAAAGAAAAAGGCCTGGGGAACCAGGCCTTTTCATTGGCAGTTACGGGGGCCGTTAGCTCAGTTGGTTAGAGCAGAGGACTCATAATCCTTTGGTCGCTGGTTCGAGTCCAGCACGGCCCACCACCCATGTCGTTACGCTTGCCCCAAGCGTCGGCCGAGCCGAGTCTTGCGAATCACGGCTTTTTCGAGCTCTGCGACAGAAAAAATCAGCAGCCCCGCAGCTAAGACCTTGCTCCATTCCATGAGCGTTAAGTCGGTGGAGCTGAAAATGTTTTGCAGCAGCGGGGCGTGGGTGTAGGCAAGTTGCTGCGCCACGCAAAGTGCAATTGCATACAGCACATAGCGATTGCCTGTTAGCCCTTCGCGAGTGAGCACGGGCGCCAGAATAAAACGGCTGTTCAACAAGTAAAAAACCTCTGCGACAACGACCGCATTAACCGCCATAGTGCGCGCTGTGTCCAGGGGAGTTCCCATATTGAGCTCCCATAGAAATAGGCCCAACGCAGCGGCCATCATGAGCACCGAGATCATAATCACACGCCAGATAAAGAACCCGGAGAGCAGGCGCTCGCCAGTTGGCCTTGGATGTCGGTTCATGATTCCAGACTCAGCTGGTTCAAACGCCAGGGCAAGGCCCAGCGTGCTGGAAGTCACCATGTTGATCCATAACACCTGGGCAGGGGTGAGCGGCAAGGCCAGGCCAAACAAAATAGCAGCAATCACCACAAGCGCCTCACCGCCATTGGTGGGCAACATGAACAGAATAAATTTTTTCAAGTTATCGTAGACCGCACGGCCCTCACGTACGGCTATAGCAATCGTTGCAAAGTTGTCATCGGCCAGCACCATGTCGGCGGCCTCTTTTGCTGCTTCGGTGCCCTTGCGGCCCATGGCCACGCCAACATCAGCCCGCTTCAGTGCAGGTGCATCGTTTAAACCATCGCCCGTCATGGCCACGACCTGCCCACTATCTTGCAAGGCTTGCACGAGACGCAATTTATGTTCGGGCGCCGCGCGGGCAAAGACATCGACATCCATGACAACTCGGCGCAAGGCGGCATCGTCCATTAAGGCGATTTCGGCCCCGGTGATTGTGGGCCTGCCAACGCCAATTCCAAGTTGCGCGCCGATTGCACGCGCCGTCTCTGCATGATCTCCAGTGATCATTTTCACGCGTATTCCTGCGCTGTGACAGGCGGCCACTGCGTGAATCGCTTCCTCACGAGGCGGATCAATAATGCCGACCAGGGCGAGCAGGGCATAACCCGACTCTATGTCGGAAAACTGCAATTGGCCCGACTGTGGCAATTGTCGCTTGTAGGCTAAGGCGAGAAGACGCAGGCCTTTTGCCGCGGTGTCGGTTGCCATGCGACGCCAATAATCCACATTAAGGGGGCGCTCCCCCTGGTCGGTGAGCTCCGAGCTGCACATGTCAAGAATGCGCTCTGGCGCCCCTTTTACGAAGATCCATGGCTCGTCATGACTATCGCGGTGGCATGTGGCCATGAAGCGATGTTGTGATTCAAACGGAATCGCATCGAATCTGGGCCAAGATCCTAAGCCCATGTGTTGAGTAAATCCTGCTTTTGCGCCCAGCACGAGCAGTGCGCCCTCGGTGGGGTCGCCTTCGACAGTCCATACGCCCTCTTTCTCGCGCAACCCCGCGTCGTTGCACAAGACACCTGCGCGAATCGCCATGGCCAGTGCAGGGTATTGCTCTGGATCAATCACGCGATCCTTGATGCTGAGATCACCTTCTGGTACGTAGCCGACTCCTGCGACATCAATGACCTGCTCAGCACAAATGATTCGTTTAGCGGTCATTTCGTTGCGGGTGAGCGTTCCGGTCTTGTCAGAGCAAATCACGGTGACCGATCCCAGTGCTTCGACTGCGGGAAGGCGACGGACGATGGCGTTGCGGCGTGCCATTCGTTGAACGCCAAGTGCAAGCGTTACGGTCATGATCGCGGGCAACCCCTCGGGAATCGCCGAGGCCGCAAGGGCGACGACCATCATGAACATGTCAGCGGGGGGCTGCCCCCTGAGCCAAACACCGAGCGCAAATGTGGCAGCTGACATTGCGAGAATTGCAAGGGCAAGCACCTTGCCAAAACGATCAATCTGGCGAAGCAAGGGGGTGGTCAGGGTCGCAATGCCCGACAGCATTCGGTTGATTTTTCCGATCTCGGTTGCTGTTCCTGTTCCAATCACCATGCCGGTGGCCTGGCCATAAACCACGAGCGTTCCCGAGTACGCCACGCCATAGCGATCGCCAAGCGCTGCATCAATAGAAACCGCCTCTTCTGTCTTTTCGGCAGGGATAGATTCGCCGGTCAGCGCCGACTCATCGATTCGCAGTTCCTTCACCGTTAAAAGGCGTAGATCCGCAGGCACCCGGTCTCCCGATGCGAGCACCACCACATCGCCGGGAACAAGCTCAGCCGCATCAATCTCTCGCCGCTGACCATTACGAATGACCAAGGCGCGCGGTGAGAGCATGGCTCGAATCGCATCAAGCGCAGACTCGGCCTTGCCTTCCTGAATAAAACCAATAATGACATTAATCACGACGGCGCCCATGAGCACCCCGGTATCGACCCAGTGGCCAAGCAATGCCGTAATGCAGGCCGCTGCCATCATGATGTAGAGCAAAATGTTGTGAAACTGCAGCAGTAGCCGCATAAGCGGCCCACGACGCTTCGGGGGAGTCAGGCGATTTTTGCCAAAGGCCAAAAGCCGCTGTCGAGCCTCGTGCTCAGAGAGCCCATTGTTTCCGGTTTGTAACAGGCGTGTGACCTCTTCCTGAGACAGGGCGTGCCAGTTTGTTTGGGAAGCGTTGCGAGTAGCGCGAGCGGAGGAAGGCATGATCTTCAGAAGCTTTTTCTTGAGTATGGTGTGACACTTACGAGAGGCTATAGTGTCGATGTTATCGAAAAAAACTAGACTGATTTCTTGTGCATAGTTTTAGCCCAAAGTGGTTGAAGTAGTGTCTTGGGCAGCGTCAAACGGCGATCGTTCAGAAAATGGCGATTACCTGTACGGCAAGCGACGTTTGCGTGAAATTGACATTGTCAGGGTGCGTTACCCGGCACCCCAAAATGTTTAGGCGCGGTGATAGGGGTGGTGGTTGAGCAGCGACCAGGCCCGATAGAGTTGCTCGGCCAGCAGCACTCTGGCAAGGCCATGGGGTAGGGTCATATCCGATAGGCGAATTAAGTGGTGGGAATCCTGCTTGAGCGTTTCATCGTGCCCATCGGGCCCGCCAATTAAGAAAGCTAAGTGCTGGTGCCGGTTAATTTCTATTTCCAAACGCGCTGCAAATTGTTGCGTCGTATAGGATTTTCCGCGCTCATCAAGAGTGAAAATGCATGGGCTTTGCTTGGGTAGCGCCACACGAATACGCTCTGCCTCGGCCAGCTTCATGGCCTCGACGGTTTTGCCGGTTGTGCGCGGCTCGGCTTTTACTTCTTTCAGCAAAATTTGCCACTGCCCCGAAAGCCTGCTGGCGTAGTCTTCAAACGCTGCGTTCACCCAGTCGGGCTGCTTTTGCCCCACTGCGATGACGGTGATCATTTCTTGGCAGGTTTTTTAGCGGCCGGTTTCTTGGCTGCGGGCTTCTTGGCAGCAGGTTTTTTTGCAGCAGGTTTCTTGGCTGCGGGCTTGGAGATCGCCACGGCGCCTTTGGCGCCTCGCGATGACGGCTTGAGCTCGATCGGGTGCTTGCCCCAGATCTCTTCTAATCGGTAGTACTCACGAATAGCAGGCTGCATGATATGCACCACAATATCGCCAAGATCTACCAGCACCCACTCGCCGCTCTCTTCACCTTCCGCACCGAACACTTCGCCACCCGCTTGCTTGACCTTGTCGTGCAAATGCTTGGCCAATGCTTTGGTCTGACGATTCGAAGTGCCGCTTACGATTACAACGCGGTCAAACAGACTGGTTAATGGCTGGGCGTCAAACACCACGATGTTTTGGCCTTTAATGTCTTCAAGGGCGTTGATCACCACGCGCTGGAGTTTTTCTAAAGTCATGCTGGGGTCTTATCGGTAAAGTTGATGGGTTGCAATGTACTCGGCAACGGATGTAGGAATCAAGCCTGGCGCCAAGTTACCTGCCTGCAACGCGTTGCGTATTTCGGTAGACGATACCGTATCAGGCTGAATTTGAATCCAGTGAATTGCCCCGCCACGCTCGCGAATCACTTTGGCGACACTGGAGCTCTCTGCGCCAGGACGGGCTGCAACAGCGAGATCCACATGGTGAATTAGCCAATCCCATCTGTGCCAGGACAGAAAATGCTGCAGCTGGTCCTCGCCCAAGATCCAAATCAGCTTTCTGCCCGGAAATTCTTTTTGAAGGCCAGACACCGTGTCTGCCGTAAAGTTTGACCCGCCTTGCTGGGCGGCAAGAATCTCTCGGTCATCGACTCGCATTCTTGGGTCTTGCAGGTCCTTGAGTGCGAGCTTGGTCATGGCGAGTCGGTGAGCAGGCGACGCAATTACGGGTTTGTGCTCGGGGTCACCCGTGACGATCCAGCGAATCTCGTTGAGGTGAAGTGTGTCGGCGACAGCCCGTGCAATGTTCAGATGTGCGCGGTGGACGGGATCGAAACGACCGCCGAATAGTCCGAGAGGGGAGATTGCCACGCTCGCGTCGCTCGCTCGCAATGACGAATTCGCCGTCATTGCGAGGCCTGCAAGGCCGTGGCAATCCAATCCCGTGGCTTGATCGCTTCGTAAATTTTTGCCTCGGGCGAGCCGGGTTTTGGCGCCCAGTCATAGCGCCACTTCACAATGGGGGGCATGGACATCAAAATGCTTTCCGCGCGCCCGCCACTTTGCAAGCCAAAGTGGGTGCCGCGGTCAAACACCAAATTGAACTCAACATAGCGGCCACGACGGTACGCCTGGAAGTCTCGCTCTCGTTCACCGTAATCCATAGCTTTTCGCTTGGCCACAATCGGCGTGTAAGCATTTAAAAACGCATTGCCGACCGCCTGCGTCATGGCAAAGCTTTGCTCATAGCCAAGCTCTGAAAAGTCATCAAAGAACACACCGCCAATACCGCGGGCTTCTTCCCGGTGTTTGAGGTAAAAGTACTCGTCGCACCATTTTTTGAATTTTGGGTAGTACTGCGCGCCAAAGGGTGCAAGTGCTTCTTGGCAGGTACGGTGAAAGTGCACAGCATCTTCATCAAAAGGGTAGTAGGGCGTGAGATCCATGCCGCCACCAAACCACCAGGCATCTTCTTCGCCAGGTTTAACGGCCTTGGCTACAAATGAGCGCACATTCATGTGCACGGTGGGAATGTATGGGTTGCGGGGATGAAACACGAGCGACACGCCAATGGCTTCAAAACCGCGGCCTGACAGTTCAGGGCGATTTTGGGTGGCCGACGGGGGAAGGCGATCACCGCGTACATGCGAAAACCCAACCCCTGCGCGTTCAAACACATTTCCCTCTTCCAGAATGCGGGAGCGGCCATCGCCTTTGAGCATGGCGTCTTCTGGTTTTTTCCAGGCATCTTCTGCAAAGGGCTTGCCATCAATTTCGCTGATCTTGGCGGTGATGCGATCTTGCAGGCCCAGAAAGTAATCGCGCAGGTTCGAAATGTTGATGTTCATAAATTTTCCGTCATCGCGAGGAGGGCGCAGCCCGACGTGGCGATCCACATTATCGAATTGCCCGGTAGCCAATGTCACTGCGGTAGTGCATGCCATCAAATGACACTTGTTTCACCGCTTCATAAGCCGCCGTTTGCGCGGCCTTGATATTGGCGCCAAGCGCAGTCACGCACAATACCCGGCCGCCACTGGTGACCAAGGCGCCATCTTGCAGCTTGGTGCCTGCATGAAATACAAAGCAGTCTTGGGTGTTAATAGGCAGTGTGGCGATCGAATCTCCGGTACGCACCGTTTCTGGGTAGCCATGCGCGGCCACCACCACGCCGAGTGCCACACGAGAATCCCACTCGGCTTGGACATTGTCTAGCTTTTGTGCGATTGCCGCCTCGGCCAGCACGGTGAGATCAGATTTCAGCCGCATCAAAATCGGCTGTGTTTCTGGGTCGCCCATGCGGCAGTTAAATTCCAATACCTTGACATGGCCTTTGGGTGAAATCATTAAACCGGCATAGAGAAAACCCGTGTAGGGCGTGCCTTTCGCGGCCATGCCTTTTAACACTGGCGTAATCACTTCACGCATGACCTTGGCGTGAATCTCGGGCGTAACAATTGGGGCGGGTGAATACGCACCCATGCCGCCGGTGTTGGGGCCTTGGTCTTGATTGAGCAGGCGTTTGTGATCTTGGCTGGTCGCCATGGGCAGCGCGGTCTTGCCATCGCACATCACAATAAAACTGGCTTCTTCACCTTGCAAAAATTCTTCGATCACCACGCGCGCGCCCGCATCGCCGAACTTGTTATCGAGCAGCATCATGTCAATGGCATCGTGGGCTTCTTGCGCAGTCATCGCCACCACCACGCCCTTGCCGGCGGCCAAGCCATCGGCCTTGATCACAATCGGTGCGCCTTTGACATTGACATAGTCGTGGGCTGCCTTGGCATTGCTGAAGGTTTGAAATTCTGCGGTAGGAATGTTGTGCTCGGCCATAAAGCGCTTGGCAAAGTCCTTGCTGGATTCCAGCTGTGCACACGCTTGTGTGGGACCGAAAATTGCAAGCCCTTTTTTGCGAAAACAATCGACAATTCCTGCGGCCAGTGGCGCTTCGGGCCCCACAATAGTTAAGGCAATTTTGTTTTGTTTTGCGAAGTCAACGGCGGCTTGCGGGTTTTTAGCGGGGTCGATTGGTACGTTTTCGATAGGTATGGATTGCAGTGCGCCTGGACCGCCACGCCCTTCGGGCTCGCGGTGACGGCTATATTCGCTCGCAATGACGGGACCCGTTGTGCCACCATTGCCGGGTGCTACAAACACCTGATCCACACGCGGTGATTTGGCTACACACCATGCCATGGCGTGTTCGCGGCCGCCTGCACCAATGATTAGTACGCGCATGTCGTCATTGCGAGCCCCCTCTCGTCACCCCGATCGGGGGTGACGAGAGGGGCGTGGCAATCCATCGTTCGCAGACTGCTTCGGCTGCGCCTCGCAGTGACGGGATCAATTAATAACCGCATTGGTGTAAATCTCTTGCACATCATCCAAGCCTTCAAGGGCATCCAACAGTTTTTGCATTTTGGCGCCGTCTTCGCCGGCAAGCTCGCAATCGGTGTCGGCGCGCATGGTGATCTCGGCGACTTCGGGTTTGAGCCCCGCTTTTTCTAAAGCGTCTTTTACGGATTGAAAGTCATTCGTGCCACAGAGCACTTCGATCGCGCCGTCCTCATCGGTGATCACATCTTCTGCACCGGCATCGAGTGCCGCTTCCATAACCTTGTCTTCTGAAGTGCCGGGCGCAAACACGAACTGGCCGCAGTGCTTGAACATGAAGGAAACGGAGCCATCGGTGCCCAGATTACCGCCGTATTTGGAAAAAGCGTGACGCACCTCGGCAACGGTACGGGTGCGGTTATCGGTCATGCAATCCACGATGACGGCGGCACCGGCAATGCCGTAGCCCTCGTAGCGAATCTCTTCGTATTCAACGCCTTCTAATTGCCCCGTGCCCCGCTTGATTGCGTCAAGCACTTTGTCTTTGGGCATGTTGGCGTCCGACGCCTTGTCCATGGCCAAGCGCAGGCGTGGGTTCGTCGCTGCGTCGCCGCCGCCGAGCTTGGCCGCTACGGTGATCTCTTTGATCAGTCGCGTAAAGATCTTGCCCCGCTTTTCGTCTTGTCGGCCTTTGCGGTGCTGAATATTGGCCCATTTAGAGTGTCCTGCCATAGGGATCTGATTTTACGGCAGGACTAGGGTCTTTGCTTAGCGTTTGTAACGCTTGGGCACAAACGGCAGCTTGGTCAGTTCTACCTTCAGTTTTTTGTCTCGAACAATGGCGTACAAGGACTCATTGACCGCACTGGCCTGAACCAGGGCCAGCATCACGGGGTGGCCAAGCGAGGGCGACACGGTGCCGCTCGTCACCTCGCCAACCTCGCTGCCGTCTTCTTTCACGATCTTGGCGTGCGAACGAATGGGCACGGGCTCTTTTGAGATCAGGCCAATCAGCTTGCAGGGGGCTCCATTGGCAATTTGCGCCAGCACTTTTGCAGCGCCCGGAAAGCCGCCGTTTGTGCGGCGCGAAGCTGCGATTGAAAAACTAAGGCTTGCTTCAATCGGGGTAACCGTTGGCGAAATGTCATTGCCATGCAAGGGCAAGCCGGCTTCGAGCCGCAGGGTGTCGCGAGCGCCAAGGCCAACCGGTTTTACGCGATCATCCTTCATAATTTCGCGCACGACACGTTCTGCATCGGCTGCAGGAATGGAAATCTCATAACCATCTTCCCCGGTGTAGCCAGAGCGGGTAGTGAAGCAGGTCACGCCGCACAGAGTAAGTTCGGCTGCTTGCATGAACACCATGTCTGCCGCTTTGGGGTCAAGCGCAGCGAGCACCGATTCTGCATCGGGGCCTTGCAATGCAACGAGTGCAGCATCCACCCATTCAAACTTTAGGCCCGGCGCGAGTTTTTGCAGCAAGGCAAGATCGGCATCGCGGTTGCCAGCGTTGACGATCATGCGTACTTCTGGATTGCCACGGCCTTCGGCCTCGCAATGACGAGCGCCGTCATCGCGAGGGCCGCTAGGCCCGTGGCGATCTGCGTGCCGATAAACCAGCATCAAGTCATCCTCAATGCCACCCTCGTCATTGAGCAACACCGAATAGCGCTGAATATCATTGGGCCAGCCATTAAAGTCGCACGGCAGTGCAGCTTGCAGCTCTCGACAAAGCTGCGCACCACTCGGGTCGTTCGGTGCGGTAATGCGCAGCTGGCCCATGTGCGACACATCGAACAGGCCCGCATGGGTGCGGGTGTGCAAATGCTCGGCCTTTAAGCCCATGGGGTATTGAATGGGCATGTTGTAGCCCGCAAAGGGGCCGAACTTGGCGCCAAGTTCGGTGTGAAGTTTTTCGAGTGGAATTGATTTCATGTTACGCATACGCTTCAACGGGCGGGCAAGTGCACACCAAATTGCGATCACCCGCGGCATTGTCAATGCGCTTCACACTCGGCCAAAACTTGGCCGCACGCACATAGGGCAGAGGGAACACAGCCGTATCGCGTGAGTAGCTGTGCGCCCACTCACCAGTCACTTCCTGCGCAGTGTGTGGCGCATTCTTGAGCGGGTTATCCGCTTTGTCGAACTCGCCTGAGCGAACCTTTTGAATCTCACCTGCAATCGCAATCATTGCGTCACAGAAACGATCCAACTCCGCCTTTGATTCCGATTCTGTTGGCTCCACCATTAAGGTGTCGGCCACAGGGAACGAAAGCGTAGGCGCATGATAGCCATAGTCCATTAGCCGCTTGGCCACATCTTCCGCCGTAATTCCCACCTCGGCTTTTAGGTGGCGCAAATCCAAAATGCACTCGTGCGCAATGCGGCCGTTTTCCCCTTTGTACAAAATGGGGAAGTGATTTTCTAGGCGCTTGGCAACATAGTTGGCGTTCAGAATGGCGATCTCGGTTGCCTTGCGAATCCCGCTTGCGCCCATCATGCGGATATACATCCACGAAATCGTGGTGATCAAGGCGCTACCGCTGGCGGTTGCTGAAACACTGTTGCCTTTATCCGACTGCGTAAATGGGTCGATGGCCAAAAATGGCGCCAAGTGTTTGGCTACTGCAATCGGGCCCATGCCGGGGCCGCCACCGCCGTGGGGAATGCAGAAGGTTTTGTGCAGGTTCATGTGGCACACATCGGCGCCAATATCACCGGGGCGTGTTAAGCCTGCCTGTGCATTCAGGTTGGCGCCATCCATATACACCTGGCCACCGGCATCGTGCACCATTTTGCAAATGTCTTTAATGGCCGACTCAAACACGCCGTGGGTCGAGGGGTAGGTCACCATCAGTGCGCACAACGAATCCTTATTCGCTTCGATTTTGGCCTTCAAATCAGCCACATCGACATTGCCTTGCGAATCACACGCCACCACCACAATCTTCATGCCCATCATCTGGGCGGTTGCGGGGTTGGTGCCGTGGGCCGAGGAAGGAATTAAACAGATATTGCGGTGGCCTTGGCCTAGCGAGTTCTGATAGTGGCGAATGGCGAGCAGGCCGGCATATTCGCCCTGTGCGCCCGAGTTTGGCTGAAACGACACGGCGCTAAAGCCGGTAATTTCTTCAAGCCATTGACCCAGCTGGCTCAGCATGATCTCGTAGCCGCGGGCTTGCTCAATAGGCGCAAAGGGGTGCAGGCTCGCAAACTCGGGCCAGGTCACCGGCGCCATTTCAGAGGCCGCGTTTAGCTTCATGGTGCAAGAGCCCAAAGGAATCATGGAGTGCACCAATGAAATGTCTTTGTTTTCGAGCTTTTTCATGTAGCGCACAAAATCGGTTTCGCTGTGATAGCTGTTAAAAACTGGATGAGTCAGCACGGGATCATTGCGCAGCAAGGCAGTGGGCACCGATTCAGGTTGCACCGTGATCTTTAAGGCTTTCAGCGCATCTACCGTGGTGGCTTTGCCGGTTAACACTTCCACTAGATCGGCAACATCCGCAAGGCTCGTGGTTTCATCGCAGGCAACGCCAACATCGCCGTTGGCAAACACACGCAAGTTCATTTCTTTTGCAGCAGCACGTTGTTTCACCGCCTGTGTTCCGCCAACATTGGCCAGGCTTTTCGCGCTGAACGTGACGGTGTCAAAAAACTGTGTGCTCGCCGCTTCTAAACCGCTGGCTTTCACAATCAAACGTGCCATGGCATTGGCGCGCAGGGCAATGCGATGCAGGCCTTGGGGGCCGTGGTAGACCGCGTAAAACGAGGCAATGTTGGCCAGCAGGGCCTGAGCGGTGCAGATGTTACTGGTGGCTTTATCGCGGCGAATGTGCTGCTCACGGGTTTGCAGTGACATGCGATACGCAGGCCTTCCGCTGGCATCGACCGACACGCCGATGATTCGCCCAGGCATCAGTCGCACCAAGTCTTCTTTTACTGCCATAAATGCAGCGTGCGGGCCGCCGTAGCCCATCGGCACGCCAAAGCGTTGGGCCGAGCCAATGGCAACATCGGCACCCATGGCGCCAGCCGATTTCACAAGCATGGAAGCTAATAAATCAACACCCATACAAAGCTTGGCGTTCACGGCGTGCAGCTTTTCTGCAAGCGAAGAGAAATCACGCAGCACGCCGCGGGTGTCGGGCGATTGCACATGGGCGCCAAAAAATTCTGCAGTGGGCGCAAATGAATCCGCATCGCCCACCACGACCTCAATGCCCATCCAGCCGGCGCGTGTTTTCATGACCGCAATCACTTGGGGGTGCACATGGGCATCTACAAAAAACTGTGTGGCATTTGCAACTTTGCTGGCACGCTTTAAAGTGGCCATCGCTTCCGCGGCAGCAGTGGCTTCATCGAGAAGCGATGCATTCGAGGTGTGCATGCCCGTGAGATCCACCACCATTTGCTGAAAGTTCATCAGCGCCTCTAAGCGGCCCTGGGCCACTTCAGCCTGATAGGGCGTGTAGGCGGTGTACCACCCGGGGTTTTCCAACACATTGCGCCGAATCGGCTCGGGCAAGAATGTGTTGTGATAGCCCGCGCCAATATAGCTGCGCCAGACTTTGTTTTTTGAAGCGATCAACTTGAGCTCTGCGAGCGCCTCGGCCTCGGAGGCGGGCGCAGGAAGGTCTAACAAGCCATCACGCAAAATGCTCGCCGGCACCGTTTCTTGAATCAGCGCATCGCGTGACTTGGCGCCGATTTGTTCCAGCATCTGGCTCTCGGCAGCCCGGCTGGGGCCAAGATGGCGGGTGTGGAATTCATCGTGGGCAAACAGCCCTTCGAGATTGTCGATCGGTTCGTAAGCGTGCATGGCCGCTCCTGGCAAGTAAAGGGTTGTGGCAGCGCTTAGGCAGCGCCGGATTCAGACTTGTATTGATCGACTGACAAAAGGCTTTGCTCAGAGCCCGCGGCTGCAGGCTTTAGTTTGAAAAGCCAGCCTTTTTCGTAAGGCGATTCATTGACGGCTTGTGGGGTGCCCGAGAGGTCTTCATTGACGGCCACCACCTCACCCGCAACGGGTGCGTAAACATCAGAAGCGGCTTTGGTGGATTCCACCACAGCGCAAGACTCTGCAGCGGCAAGCTTGCGGCCAATTGCGGGCAGATCCACATAAACCAGTTCGCCCAGGGAATCTTGGGCCAAGTCGGTGATTCCAACGGTCAGCGTGCCGTCGGATTCGGTGCGAATCCATTCGTGGGAAGCGGTGTAACGCAGGTCAGCAGGGAAATTCACGGTTTACTCTCCAGCGCTTTCGCGCAGTGCACTTTTTAAAAAGGGGTCATGCCACCATCGCCAAGAAACCTGGCATTACCGCATTCCCCCTCTGTCCTTCGTGCCTGAGAAAGTAACCTTCGGCGGACCCTCTAATCACAAGGGCCTCTCTCCAGAGAGTCTGGCAAGCGCGCAGTCCTTTTGCCTGAGAGTTTTTGGGGCTTTACACCTTCGGCGTTGCGCAGGGTTTGTCCTGCTGCAATCTCTCCCACGCGCGAGAGTAGACTAGCCGCAAGTTTCGGGAAGGGTGGCAAAACTGTCAAGTCAATGGCCGTCATTGCCAATGGATCGCCACGGCCTTCGGCCTCGCGATGACGGCAGCTTTAAAGTCATTGCGAGGGCCCGAAGGGCCCGTGGCAATCCACGGTCTTGGGTCGCCACGCTGCGCTCGCGATGACCTTCGTTTTTAAAGTATCACCTTAGGAGAAAGTTGTATGTCGCAAACAGCAAGAGCCGTTCGAATCGACACCTACGGCGGCCCGGAAGTGATGAAGCTCGTCGAGGTGGAAGTCGCCGCCCCCGGGCCGGGCGAAGCTTTGGTGCGCCAGCATGCGATCGGCCTGAACTTTATCGATATTTACCAGCGTTCCGGCGTTTATCCCAACCCCCTGCCGCTGCAATTAGGCATGGAAGGCTCAGGCGTGGTTCAGGCCGTAGGCAGTAGTGTGACCCATGTGAAAGTGGGCGATCGCGTGGCCTATGCGGCCAACCCGCCGGGTGCGTATACCGAGCTTCGTGTGGTGCAAGCCGCCAAGCTCATCAAGATTCCCAAAACGATTTCGTTTGAAGTGGGTGCCGCCATGATGCTCAAGGGCATGACGGCGCATTATTTGTTCAAGCGCACGGCCAACCTGCAAAAAGGCCACACAGTGTTATTTCATGCCGCTGCTGGTGGTGTCGGTCTAATTGCCATGCAGTTGGCAAAGCTCATGGGGGTGAAAATCATTGGCACGGTGGGCTCTGAAGAAAAAGCCAAACTTGCCAAAAAATGGGGTTGTGATCACACGATCATTTACACCAAAGAAAATTTTGCTCAGCGCGTAAAAGAAATTACCAAGGGCCGTGGTGTTGATGTGGTGTATGACTCGGTGGGCAAAGACACCTTTGAAGGGTCGCTGGCCTGTCTTCGTAAATATGGCTTGATGGTGAGCTATGGAAATGCCTCGGGCAAAGTGCCGCCGTTTACGACCGATGCGCTAAAGGGCTCGCTATTTATTACCCGGCCCTCGCTCATGCCCTACACCGAAACCCGCGAAGAGCTTGAGCTCACCGCCAATGACTTAGTCAAGCTTGTTGCCAGTAAAAAGCTGGTGATTCCCGTGGAGCGTACTTATAAGCTTGCCGATGTTCAGCAGGCGCACCGTGATCTTGAGGGGCGAAAAACGACGGGCTGCTCGGTGATGGTTCCTTAACCGCGATTGCGAGTGGATCGCCACGGGGCCTAATGGCCCCTCGCGATGACGTTTCAATAGCCGTCATTGCGAGGGCCGCGAAGCGGCTCGTGGCAATCTACTGGCGGTGATAACCCGTCACTCGCTCAATCTCATTGCGTGACCCCATAAACACCGCAACCCGCTGATGTAATTCAGTGGGTTGCATTTCCATAATGCGCTCGCGACCGTTCGTCGATGCACCACCCGCCTGCTCCATCAAAAAGCTCATGGGGTTGGCTTCGTACATCAGCCGCAGTTTTCCCGCCTTGCCTGGTTCGCGCGAATCGCGCGGGTACATAAACGTGCCGCCTCGGGTTAGCACACGATGCACATCGGCCACCATGCTGGCGATCCAGCGCATGTTGTAATCCTTGGCTAAAGGCCCCGTTTTGCCCGCGAGCATTTCATCGATATAGCGTTTTACCGGCGCTTCCCAGTGCCGTGCGTTTGACGCGTTAATGGCGAACTCTTTGGCGTCGGCCGGAACCTGAATTCGCTCGGTGGTGAGCCACCAGATGCCCTGATCGAGTGTAAAGGCCGCAGTGCCTCTTCCTAGCGTAATCACAAGTTGTGTGGCAGGCCCGTAGGCAACATAGCCTGCGGCGACTTGCGCCGTGCCGGGCTGCAGGAATATTTCGTCATTGCGAGGCACCGCAGGTGCCGTGGCAATCTGCCTTGGCTTTTTTAACACCGAAAAAATCGTGCCAATCGTGACATTGACATCAATATTCGACGACCCATCAAGCGGATCAAACAGCAGCAGGTAATCACTGGTGTCAGGCACTGCAGTCTCGGTGCCTGACACCACGGGGGCTTCCATTTCTTCCGAAGCCACTGCATAGGCCCCTGAGGCAAGGCCCGCTTGCAGCAGAATGTCATTGGCGATCACATCCAGTTTTTTCTGGTGCTCGCCTTGCACATTGTCACTGCCGGCCTCGCCCAAAATCCCGGCCAAGGCGCCACGGCGCACTTCATCGCTGATTGTCACGCAGGCCTGCACAATGCCTCGCAGAAGTGTCCTCAGATCGGCAGGTGCGCCTTGCTCTTTTAAAAAGTCGGCAAGCTGTTTCGCCATGGTGTCTCCCTGTGTTTTCCGTATTATTCCATCATGACTTTTCAAGCCCATTCGCCCGTCGATCGCCGATTCGCCAGCACGGCAAGGCTTTTTTCAGCCGATGAATTTGCGAGGATTCGTGCCGGTCATGTGGCGGTGGTTGGCTTGGGTGGCGTAGGCTCTTGGGCGGCCGAGGCTTTGGCACGGTCCGGGGTGGGCGCACTCACGCTGATTGACATGGACCATGTCGCCGAGTCGAATTTGAACCGCCAGGTGCAGGCCCTGCATTCCACGCTGGGTATGGCTAAGGGCAAGGCGCTGGCCGACCGAATTCGGGATATTGCGCCCGATTGCGATGTGAGGGTGGTGGATGAGTTCGTGACACCCGAGAATTTCGGGGAGATTGCAAGTGCGGTAGACCGCCACATCGACCCTTCGGGTCTCCTCGCGGTGACGGAAGAGCCGTCATTGCGAGGCTCTTGCCCCCCGTCATTGCGAGGCCCCGACGGGGCCGTGGCAATCCAGCCCGCCATTTGGCTCGACGCCACCGACGACCTTCGCGCCAAGAAAGCCATGATTGTGTGGCTGCAGGCCCAAAAAGGTCTGAAGCGACTGATTGTGAGCGGTGGTGCAGGCGGCAAGACCGACCCCACCCGAATTGAGGTGACAGATCTTTCAGAAACTCTGCAGGATCCTTTGCTGTCTACCTTGCGCTATGACCTTCGCAAACAGCATGGATTTCCCCGGCAAGGAAAGATGAAAATAACAGCCGTGTTCTCGCGACAACCCAGCGTAAAGTCAGACGATTGCGACTCTTCGGCAAAGCTGGCCTGTGCGGGCTACGGATCTTTGGTGACAGTAACGGCAGTAATGGGCATGGCGGCGGCGAGTGAGGCGCTTGCGCGCCTTCAGAAAAAAAGTAGTTAAAATGACTACTTTAGGAGATTCTGATGAAAAAAGTCAGTGCGGCCCAAGCGAACCGACAGTTTTCTGCGCTACTTAAAGATGTGACCGGGGGGGCAACTGTGCTGATCACCTCTCATGGTCAGCCCGTTGCCCAAATGATGGCTGTTTCTGATGTGGGGCCAGAGCGCGCGCGCGCAAAGAAGCTGCTCCTGCAAACCCTTGAATCTCAGCGCTCAGCGTATCAGGTGAAAGGGAAAAGAGACTGGACACGAGATGAACTTTACGATCGCGGCGATCTGAAAAAAAGTCGCAGGGCAATTAGATGAGATACGGTCTGGATACGAATGTGCTTGTTTACGCAGAGGACTACAAGGCGGCTCGCAAGTGCGACATTAGTTTAGCCCTGCTGAATTCCTTGATTGCTGAGGATGTGTGCATACCTGTGCAAACACTTGGCGAACTGCACCGAGTTCTGGTCGGTAAGGCCGGCCGGTCCGAGCAAGCGAGCCGCGATCGGGTTTTGCAGTATATGGATGCGTTTTCAACGGTCCCTACAACAAACTCCGCTTTTCAATCTGCACTTGAGCTCTCGGTAGCACATCATTTCTCGATTTGGGATTCGATGGTGATGGCTGTGTGCGCTGAGAATGGATGTCGCATTCTATTTACCGAGGACTTGCAAGAGGGCTTTACTTGGAATGGTCTTACCGTTGTGAACCCCTTTTTGAAAACACATGCTCCCGAAATCCTGGCTTTGCTGCCTGAAAGACTCTAACTAATGAACGCACGCGACTCTCTATCTCCCGCTATCACAACCCCAGCGGTGATTCACCGGCGCGATTACCAGCCGCCGACGCACCACATTTCTTCGGTCAAGCTCGATTTCACCTTGGGCTTGGAAGACACATGCGTGGTCAATGAATTTGCATTCGAACGCACAGGCAGCCAAGCTGCGCTTACACTTCACGGTGATGAGCTTGGATTTGTATCGGTGGCACTCAATGGCAGAACACTCGCTGCCGATGAATTCGATGTCTCTCCCCAGCATTTGCACATTCACAATGCGCCTGCTCAAGGCGTGTTGCGTGTTGAAACCAAAATCAACCCAAGCGCCAACACGGCGCTGATGGGTCTTTATGCCTCGCGCGGCGGCCTGTTTACCCAGTGTGAGTCGGAAGGCTTTCGGCGCATTACTTACTTTTTAGACCGGCCCGATGTCATGGCCATCTACGATGTCATTTTGCGTGGGCCGAAGTCGCAATTTCCAGTGTTGCTGAGCAACGGCAATTTACTCTCACAAAAAGATCTTGACGGCGGCATGCATGAAGCCCATTGGCACGATCCGTTTCCAAAGCCCAGCTATCTGTTTGCGCTGGTTGCAGCCGATCTCGACCGAATCGAAGAAACAATTACCACCTGCAGCGGCAAAAAGGCCTTGCTTCAGGTCTACACCCGCAAAGAAGACTTGTCTCAGGCCGGCCACGCCATGGAATCATTAAAGCGTGCAATCTTTTGGGACGAAAAACGCTTTGGGCTGGAGCTCGATCTTGATCGGTTCATGATTGTTGCCGTTCCCGATTTCAATTCGGGCGCCATGGAAAACAAAGGCTTGAATCTTTTCAATACCAAGTTCGTGTTGGCTGATCCGCAAACCGCGACCGATATTGATTACGACGGCATTGAGTCGGTGGTGGCCCACGAATATTTCCATAACTGGACCGGCAACCGCATTACGTGTCGTGATTGGTTTCAGCTCACGCTGAAAGAAGGCCTAACGGTTTTTCGCGACTCGGAGTTTTCAAGCGATATGGCGGCGCAGGGCCTCGGCGAGCGCGAAGCCGCAAGCGCCCGTGCAGTGCGCCGAATCGATGCGGTGCGGGTGTTGCGCGCTGCTCAGTTCCCCGAAGACGCTGGTCCCATGTCGCACCCGATTCGGCCCGATAGCTACCAAGAGATTCGCAATTTCTACACCGCAACGGTCTACGAAAAAGGTGCAGAAGTGATTCGCATGCTGCAGACGTTGCTGGGCATTGATGGCTTTCGCAAAGGCATGGATTTATATTTTCAGCGCCACGATGGCCAGGCGGTGACTTGCGAAGAATTTGTTAACGCCATGTTCGATGCGAACCATCGCCAAGGTGCGGAACTGTTCATGCGCTGGTACGACACTTCCGGAACACCCCATGTGAAGGTGTCAGACACCTGGGATCCGTCAAGTGGCACCTATACCTTGCGCTTTGAGCAATCAATCTCAAAAACGAGCCCCTCTCAAAAGCCGCTCATGCTGCCGATTGCTTATGGCGTGATCAGCCCGCAAGGCAAGGAGATTGTCAACGATGTGCTGGTCATGAATGACTGGCAGGCCAGTGTAACGATCAAGGCTTGCGAAAAACCGCTGCCTTCTTTGTTGCGTGATTTTTCGGCACCGGTAGCGCTCGATTACGCCTACTCGGAAGAAGACCTGATTCATTTGCTTGGGCATGATTCAGATCCGTTTAATCGTTGGGAGGCTGGCCAGCGCCTGATGCTGGGCATCATTACGGGAAAGAGCAGCAACGGCCTGCAAAAACTGCTTTCAGCGTTTAAGCAAATTGCTGCAGAGCCATCGCTGGATAATGGCTACAAAGCCTGCATGCTCACCCTGCCTTCGGAGCAATATGTCGCAGAGCAAGTCGAGGTAGTGGATCCACAAGCCATTCGCAATGCGCGCAACGCCTTGCGGTTGGCCTTGGCCAATGCTTTGCGCACAGAGCTCCAGGCAATCGATTCACAGTTACAGTCTGCCAAGTCTTTAACATACTCGCCCGATCCAATGTCTTGTGGCCGCCGTTCGCTGGCAAACCTTGCCCAGCATTGGTTGGTGATTGCGGGGGTAATTTCGCCTGCCGAGTTATTGGCACGCTATCGCAAGGCGGACAATATGACCGATCGAATGGCGGCGCTTCAGGCCTTGGTTGAGCTCAATACCATTGAGGCAAGCCGTGCACTAGAGGAATATCTGAATCGCTTTAAAGATCATGCCTTGGCCATGGATAAGTGGTTCTCGGTGCAAGTCACCATGCTTTCCGATCTTGCATTGGATCGCGTGCAGTATCTTTTGAATCACCCCCTGTACGATTCATCGAATCCGAATCGGGTGCGTGCGGTGTTGGGTGCTTATACGCACCAGAACCTTCCTGGCTTTCATCGGGCCGATGGCAAGGGCTATGCGTTGTGGGCCGAGCAGGTGGTGGCGATCGATCGTAAAAACTCCCAGTTGGCTTCGCGCTTGGCCAGAAGCCTGGATCGCTGGTCCCGGTTTGAGCCGGTTCGTCGTGAGTTGATGAAGCAAGCGCTCGAGCGTGTGGCTGCTGATTCAAAACTCTCGCCCGATGTGCGGGAGGTGGTGAGCAAGGCGCTGGGTTGAACGGTCATTGCGAGCCGCGTAGCGGCGTGGCAATCCACCGCATCACCATCTTTTGCCGGATCGTCGATTACTTCGGCGATGCCGGTTTTTGTTGGCGTCTCGCCTTGGCGCTTAAACGATTGGGCGCCACCCACGTGAACCTGGTCATCGACCGGCTCAATATTCTTGATGAGATTCGCGGCTCAGAGCGCCCGCAAGGCGTCACGGTATTGCCATGGAATGTCACGCAGGAGCGCTGGGAAACACATGGCGTTCCAATCCATGAACAGTGTGATCTGCTGATTGAGGCCTTTGCCTGCACTCCACCACCTGCTTATTTGCAAGACCTTCCTGCTCACGCGCAATGGATTACGCTGGATTATTTGGCAACCGAAGCCTGGGCCGACACCGCGCATGCAAAACCATCGCCTGCGCCACGCGTGAATCACCCCGCCGCAAAGACCCGGCGTTGGTGGATCCCAGGGTTCTCAAAATCGACCGGCGGCCTCTTGCATGGCGCTTGGCGCCACATCACCAAAGAAGAACGTGAGGCATGGCGCAAGAAACTTGCAGGCCGGTCGATTGGCAACGACACTTTTTTGATTCTCGGCTTTGGTTATGACGATGCGCCATGGGCCGCATTGGAACAAATGTTGCGCAATCAATTGCCAGTGGGGTTTAAGGACTTTGCAATTTGGAAGCCCAAGGGGGTGGACTATTCGCAGCAAGAGTTCGATGAAATTTTGCAAGCCTGCGATTTGAATTTTGTGCGCGGCGAGGATTCGTTCGTGCGTGCCCACTGGGCGGCTGCAGGCCCTTGGAAGGTGCCCTTGGTGTGGCAGCCTTACCGACAAGAGAACAAAGCCCATGGCCATAAACTTGCCGGCTGGTTAAATCAGATTGTGCGCCACCCAAAGCTTGCAGCCTTGCAAGATCTGCACTGGGCATTCAATGGCTTGCGGCCCGCAGAGTCCCATGCGGGTTTGTCGCTTGAATCTGCGTGGGATGATTTTGTGGGACGGTTTGAAGAATCACGCGATCGATTGCACAAGGCGTGCTTGAGGCTGGCGAGCGAAGAGTCTTTGGAAAGTGGATTGCTTCGTGTTGCCTTGGATCGCCGCGTCGCCTTCGGCTCCTCGCGATGACGTTCCCAGTCGTCGATGATGTTCTTTAGTCGTCATTGCGAGGCCCCATCGGGGCCGTGGCAATCCACGATAAAGTGTCTGCGAAGCCTCCCGGGCGATATCCCTGAACCTAGGGTTCAGGTGGGCGAGATCAGACCGGCTCTGGGGTCAACCGCGCAATGGGTCGACTCTCGCCTGCCGGCCAATTTTCAAGCCCGTGCGCAAGCGCATTGGTTCAAAGAAATAATGGCCCAAAAAGCTCGCAGACAGGCCTAGTCTAACCCGCTTTGGGCGCACCGGCGAGGCAGAAATCCCCACCAAAAAAGGCTAAAATGGCGTGCTAACAAAAGCCCAGTATCGGGCTTTTCTTGTCTATCCCTTTGGAATCTCAACAATGAAAACCGCACAAGAACTCCGCGTGGGCAATGTTTTTATGATCGGCTCCGAGCCCATGGTGGTGCTGAAGGCCGAATACAACAAATCGGGCCGCAATGCTGCCGTGGTGAAAATGAAGCTCAAAAACCTGCTTTCGGGCAGCGGCCAAGAAACAGTATTTAAAGCCGACGAAAAATTTGAGACCCTGGTGCTTGATCGCAAAGAGTGCACCTATTCGTATTTCGCCGATCCCATGTATGTCTTCATGGATTCGGAATACAACCAATACGAAGTCGAGGCCGAATCCATGGGCGATGCGCTCAACTATGTGGAAGAAGGCATGGCCTGCGAAGTGGTGTTCTACGAAGGCCGCGCCATTTCGGTCGAAATGCCGACCAGTGTGGTGCGCGAGGTGGCCTACACCGAGCCCGCTGTTAAAGGCGACACCTCGGGCAAGGTCATGAAGCCTGCCCGTATTGCGCCGACGAATTTTGAAGTGTCCGTGCCTGCCTTTGTCGATATTGGCGACAAAATCGAAATCGACACTCGCACCGGTGAGTACCGCAACCGCGTGAAGTGAGCGATTCTGCGCGCCAGCAGTTTTTAGAGCAGGCAAGGGCCTTGATCGGGCGGGCTGCCGTGAAAACGGCAGCCCAAGATCTTGAAATTTATTCAGTCGACTGGCGTAAACGGTATTTTGGCAAGCCATTCGCAGCGGTCTTTCCGCAGTCAACTCAGCAAGTCGCCGGCCTTGTGCGGCTTGCCAATCAGCATCAAATTTCACTGGTGCCCCAAGGGGGCAACACTGGCCTTTCGGGCGGGGCCACACCCGATGCATCGGGCACCCAAGTGGTTTTGTCGCTTACCAGGCTTCGGGCGGTTCGCGCAAAAGACCCAGAAAACAAAACCGTTACGGTGGAAGCGGGTATTACTCTGCAAGAGGTGCAAGAGATCGCGCAATCCATGAATCTGTTGTTTCCGTTGAGCTTGGGCTCAGAAGGCTCGGCAACCATTGGCGGCAACCTTGCCACCAATGCGGGCGGCACTGCAGTTTTACGCTATGGCAACGCCCGTGATTTGTGTTTGGGTGTGGAAGTGGTCACCGCCAATGGCGATATCTGGAATGGCCTGCGCGGCCTTCGCAAAGACAACACCGGTTACGACTTGCGTGATTTATTTGTGGGAAGCGAAGGCACGCTGGGTGTCATTACCGCCGCGGTGCTCAAGCTCTTTCCCAAGCCTGTGGCCACCATGACTGCGCTTGCGAAACTACACAGCCCTGGCGCGGCATTACGCTTGTTGCAGCTTGCGCAAGCCAAGTGTGATGCGGCCTTGACTGGCTTTGAATTCATGTCCTCGGGCAGCACACAACTGGTTGTTCAGCAGCTACCGGAAATCGCCAAGCCCTGCGGCCAGATGATTGGCGGCCTGTCGGGCTTGGGTGAGCCTTCGGCCAGTGTGCTGCTAGAAATTTCTCATTTCGAGTCGCAAGAGGCTGCGAGCAGCCTGCTGGAGCAGGTCATGGGCGAGGCGATTGAACAAGGCGTGGTTGCCGATACCCTTGTGGCGCAGTCGGTTGCACAAGCCAAGGCCATGTGGCACTTAAGAGAGTCAATCACGCTGGCGGCTGCGCAAGATGGCGCTCACATTAAGCATGACATTGCGTTGCCGATTTCATCGCTGGTCGATTTTATTGGCGCCATGGATCAAGAGCTGTTGGCAGCGTACCCCGGCATTCGTGTGATTAACTTTGGCCATTTTGGCGATGGCAATCTGCATTACAACATCGCGCCGCCGGCTGCACTGGGCGAAAATCTCTCAACAGTTGATCGTCATAAAACCTATCAAGAATTTTTAAGTGTTCATGAAGATGCGATTCGCAAGCGTGTGCACGATCGGGTAATTGCCATGAATGGCTCCATTAGCGCAGAGCATGGCCTAGGCCAGCTGCGGCGCGACGAAGCCAAGCGTTATAAAAGCCCGCAAGAGCTCAGCCTGATGAAATCAATCAAGCAAGCGTTGGACCCTAAAGGAATCTTGAATCCCGGAAAGGTGCTATGAAGGTTTTGCTCACAGGGGGCACCGGCTATATTGGCAGCCATACTGCAGTGGCCTTGGCGGCTGCAGGTTATTCACCCGTGCTGCTCGATAATTTTTCGAACAGCCACCCCGAGGTGCTCAATCGTCTTGCGGCCATTGTCGGCAAGCCTTTGCCTTTTGTTCAGGCCGATGTTGCCGATTCACAAACGCTTGAGCAAGTGATTCGTGATCACGCGATTCAAGCGGTGGTGCACTTTGCGGCATTTAAAGCGGTGGGCGAGTCGGTGGAGCAGCCGCTGAAGTATTACCAAAACAATATTGGCGGCCTCTTGGGTCTGGTTACAGCCATGAACAACGCTGGCTGCAAATCGATTGTGTTTTCAAGCAGCTGCACGGTGTATGGCGAGCCCGAAAAAGTGCCGGTTACTGAAGATATGCCCACGGGCTATGCAAGCCCTTATGGCCACACCAAATTAATGGGCGAACAAATGTTGCAGTCGCTCGCTTCGCTTGACCCAAGCTGGCGTGTGGCCGTGCTGCGTTATTTCAATCCGGTAGGCGCCCATGCAAGCGGCCTGATTGGCGAAGATCCGGTGGGAATTCCCAACAACCTCATGCCTTATGTGGCGCAAGTGGCCGCGGGCCAGCGCGACAAGGTGCGTGTGTTTGGCCGTGATTACCCCACGCCCGATGGCAGCGGCATTCGTGATTACATTCATGTCATGGATCTTGCTGAAGGCCATGTAGCGTCGTTGCGCGTGCTCACGCAGGTGGGCAGCCATCTGGTGAATTTAGGAACGGGCAAGGGATCCTCGGTGCTGGAAGTGATCAATGCGTATTCGCGAGCCTGCGGCAAGCCGATTGCTTACGAGCAAGTCGATCGCCGTGCCGGCGATGTCACCGCGGCTTACGCCGACCCCTCGCTTGCGAAAAAAGTGTTGGGCTGGCAGGCCCAGCGCACCCTTGATGACATGTGTGCAAGCAGCTGGAACTGGCAGCGCAAGAACCCACAAGGCTACCGTTAAGCGTTTACTCGAAGACTTTGGCGTTTTTTAACGCCGGCGCCTGCTGATCCTTTGCAGAGAGCTTTAATGCAGCAGTGTTAAATTCCGCCGGCCATTGAATGCCAATGCTTGCATCGTTCCAGGCCACTGCAGCCTCGGCTTGAGGCGCATAAAAATCAGTGGTTTTGTAAAGAAAATCGGTGTTGTCTTTCAGCACTAAGAATCCGTGCCCAAACCCCGGCGGAATCCAGAGCATTTCTCCGCCGACATCGCTCAGTTCACAACCCGCCCACTGCCCAAAGGTCGGCGAAGAGCGGCGAAGATCCACCGCAACATCGAACACAGCGCCGTTCACAACACGCACCAGTTTTCCTTGCGCATGGGGCGGCAGCTGATAGTGAATGCCACGCAAGACCCCGCGTGATGATCGCGAGTGGTTGTCTTGCACGAAGGTGGGTGCCAAGCCTGTGGCCTGCTCAAAGGTTTTTGCGTTGTAGCTTTCAACAAAAAACCCACGTGCATCGCCAAAGACTTTTGGCTTGATCAGCAAGACTTCAGTGAAAGGGCCAAGCGGCCGAACCTCCATGGCTAGAACACCCGGTCGTTGAGCAAATCGAGCAGGTATTGACCGTAGCCGCTTTTGGCCAGCGGTGCTGCAAGCCGCTGCAAGTCTTCGTTGGTAATCCAGCCTTTGCGCCATGCAATTTCTTCGGGGCAGGCGACTTTCAGGCCCTGGCGCTTTTCAATGGTTTGAATGAACTGGCTCGCCTCAAGCAAGGATTCGTGAGTGCCTGTATCAAGCCACGCATGGCCACGTCCCATGACCACGACATCGAGATCGCCCCAGGCCAGGTATTGGCGATTGACATCGGTAATTTCGTATTCGCCGCGGGCCGAGGGCTTGAGATATTTTGCAATATCAATCACGCGGTTGTCGTAAAAATAAAGCCCGGTCACTGCGTAACGGGATTTTGGCTTGGCGGGCTTTTCCTCTAAAGAAATTGCTTTTCCGTTGGCGTCGAACTCCACCACACCATAGCGCTCCGGGTCGTGTACGGGGTAGGCAAACACCGTGGCCCCTTGTGCCGATTCGTTCGCACCTGCCAAGGAGCCTGCAAAGTCATGCCCATAAAATACATTGTCGCCCAACACCAAGGCGCTTGGCGATTGGCCAATAAAGGGTGCGCCAATGACAAAGGCCTGCGCCAGGCCATCGGGCGAAGGCTGCACGGCGTACTGAATTTCAATGCCCCATTGTCGGCCATTGCCCAGTAACTGCTCAAAACGCGGCGTGTCTTGCGGGGTGGAGATCAGCAAAATTTCCCGAATGCCGGCAAGCATGAGCGTGGTGAGCGGATAAAACACCATGGGCTTATCATAGATGGGCAGCAGCTGCTTTGAGACCGACAGGGTTGCGGGGTGCAGCCGTGTGCCGGAGCCGCCTGCCAAGATAATTCCTTTTCGTTGTGTCATGCTGATCCGGGTCACTCTTCGGGTTGATTAAGTAGCTCGCCCACGGTTTGAATGACGGCTTCTTGCCAATCGGGCGGGCCAACTCCAAGCGCTTGCGCAAGCTTGCGGGTATTTAGCCGTGAGTTTAATGGCCGCTTGGCAGCCGTAGGGTAGGCCGAAGTCGGAATTGGGTTGATTTGTGTGCAGGCCTGGGCCGCGCCACAGGCTTTGGCGTGGTTAATGGCCAAGCGGGCATAGTCAAACCAGCTTGTTTCGCCCGCAGGAGCGCAGTGGTAAATGCCATGAGCAGGCGCCTTGTTGAATTCTGCACCCAGGCCTGGGGTGGAGCGATCGATCAGCGCAAGCGTGACGTCGGCCAAATAATCGGCGCAGGTGGGAACGCCCCATTGATCGTTCACAACATTGATGCTGGCTTGTTTTTCGGCCAACTGCAGCATGGTTTTTAAAAAGTTTTTGCCATGGCGGCCATACACCCAGCTGGTTCTGAGAATGTAATGTCGGCCGCCTGCTGCAACGATCGCTTCTTCGCCGGCATGCTTGCTTTTGCCATAAACGGATAAAGGCTTGCACGGGTCGGTTTCTTGCCAAGGCCTTGTGCCACTGCCATCAAAGACATAGTCGGTTGAATAGTGAATCAACAGGCTGCCCAGCTTGGCCGCCACCTGTGCAATCACGGCTGGCGCCTTGGCATTAACTTTTTCAGCAATCTCAGGCTCAGATTCGGCACGATCAACGGCCGTATACGCTGCTGCGTTAATAATGATTTCGGGACGAAGCTCCATAAGGGTTTCGGTAATGCCCGCGGTGTCGGTGAGATCTCCGCAGTAATCACGGCTTTCCCGATGTAGAAAGACATGCTCGGGGATTTCTCCAAGCTGCTCGACCAAGGCTTGGCCAACCTGGCCATGGCTGCCCAAAACCAGAATCATGGTTGGCCGCCGTATTGTTTGGCGACCCACTCGCGATACGCGCCGCTTTGTACGCGCGCTACCCAATCTTGATTGGCCAAATACCAATCGACAGTTTTGGCAATGCCGGTTTGAAATGTCTCTGCAGGCATCCAGCCCAAGTCTTTTGCGATTTTTTCGGCATTGATGGCATAGCGCCGGTCATGGCCGGGGCGGTCTTTGACAAAGGTAATCAGCTGTTCATGCTTTCCACCGGCAGCCTTGGCGCTGCGAGGGGATTTTTCATCAAGCAAGTGACAAATGAGCTTAACGATCTCGATATTGGGCATTTCATTGAAGCCGCCAATGTTGTAGACCTCGCCCACACGGCCTTTTTCCAACACCGTGCGAATGGCTGCGCAATGGTCACCCACGTAGAGCCAGTCGCGGATATTCATTCCATCGCCATAAATGGGCAGGGGCTTTGATGCAAGTGCATTGGCAATCACCAAGGGAATGAGCTTTTCGGGGAACTGATAGGGGCCGTAATTGTTCGAGCAGTTCGTGGTGAGCACCGGCAGGCCATAGGTATGGTGCCAGGCACGCACTAAATGATCGCTGGCCGCTTTGCTGGCTGAATAAGGGCTGTTGGGCTGATACGGCGTGGTTTCGGTAAAGGCAGGGTCTTGGGGGCTAAGGGAGCCATACACCTCGTCGGTGCTGATATGCAAAAACCGAAAGCCCTTGGCATCGGATTCGCTCAAACCTTTCCAATACGCCAAGGCACACTGCAGCAAGTTAAAGGTGCCCTGAATGTTGGTGTTAATAAAGTCTTGCGGGCCATGAATGGAGCGATCCACATGAGACTCGGCCGCGAAATGCACAATCGCCCGGGGCTTGTGTTCAGAGAGCAGCCGGTTGATCAGTGCCGCATCGCAAATATTTCCGTGAACAAACGCATGGCCCGGCGTGTTGGCAAGGCCTGCAAGGTTTTCTCGATTGCCCGCATACGTGAGTGCATCAAGGTTGATTAAAGGCTCGGCCTTGCCAGCCTGGCCTTTAAACCAATCGAGCACGAAATTTGCGCCAATAAAGCCGGCCCCGCCAGTAACGAGGATCAAATTTTGAATTCTTCTAATTTTTTGCCTGATTTCAAGGCGGATGCGAGCCACTTGGGCTGCTTGCCGCGGCCCGTCCAGGTATCGCCCGTTGCAGCGTTGCGATATTTGGGGGCAACAATGCTGCGCTTATCAAGCTTGCCTTTTTTTGCGGTTTTCTTGGCTGTTTTTTTTGCGGCATATTTAACGCCAGCGGGGCGGCCACGTTTTTTGGCGCCTGCAGGTCGGCCGCTGCGCTTGCCCGCACCCGTGAGGCCGAGATCTTCCGCGGTCAGGCCAAAAGCCTGAATGGCTTTTTTAATATTGGCAATCGTTTCAGAGAGCTCGCGCTTGCGCAATGCCTCGGCCTCTTTTTGGAGTTTTTGAATCTGGGCCTGAATTTGGGTATAGGTTGCCATGAGATTCCTTTAAGGAGTGCTGGGAAATAATAAAAATCGTTTTAATTGGGAAAATAATTATAGGCCGATATCTAAAGACTAGAATTTAGACTTGTGCAGTAAAAGTAAAATTCAATTTTTGCAGGAATACAGAATGGCGCAAGGTGGTGTTTGGTATTTAGCGTATAGCAAACCCAGGCTCGAGCGGGCAGCCGAGGAAAACCTTTTGCGCCAAAATTATCAGGTCCGCCTGCCCTTGGTCAGAAGGGTCATTCGCAGACAAGTGTCACTCGAGCCGCTTTTTCCGCGGTATATCTTTTTTCAGCCTTCTTCTGATCAACAGTCTTTGTCGCCGGTGCGATCAACTGTTGGGGTGAGCTCAATCGTGCGCTTCGGAATGGAAATTGCCACGCTGTCACAAGAGCGCTGTGATCGCATCATGGAGTTTGCCCAGGCTCAGCAAGAGGGCGGTCTCGAGGCCTTGCTGGGAATTCAGGGCATAAAGCCGGGGCAAAAAGTATTGGTGCGATCCGGGCCATTTGCTGGGCTAGAGGGTCTGGTGTCTTCGGTCGCAAAAGACCGGGTGTTGGTGCTCATGAGCCTGCTGGGCAAGCAACAAGCCTTAGGTTTTGACGCCACTGAGTTAACACCGGCTTGATTGAGCCACTAGTAAAGCCGTAGCGCTACGGCTGTCACTCCCAAGGCCATGCTCACCGTGAGCGTGGTGATCATTCCCAAACGGAACTGCAGCAGCATCATGCTGGCAACTGCGGCAATAAAAATTGCAACAAGATCCAGGCTTCGCCATGACCATAACGATCCATCAGGGAAAAACGTGTGCTGCGCAAAGATCAAGGCCAGGTGAATGATCACCCCAACGACTGCGGCACTAATGGCTGTCAGCGGTGCGGCAAATGAAGGCCGCTTGCGTGTGGCTTCGATCCAAGGGGCCCCAGCCAGAATAAAAATGAATGAAGGCAAGAATGTGAACACGGTCACGACGAGAGCCCCCAGAGCGCCCGCCCATGCGATAGGCAAGTGGCTCAAGCCAATATCTTGTGCTGCCCCAAGAAAACCAACAAAGGCGTTCACCATGACCAAGGGCCCCGGCGTTGTCTCGCCGAGCGCGAGAGCGTCCATCATCTGCCCTGCGGTGACCCATTGATAGTGATTGACCGATGAGTCGAACACATAAGGCAGCACCGCATAAGCGCCGCCAAAGGTGACTAAGGCTACCTTGGTAAAAAATAGGGCCATATCGGTAAGCACGCCGGGAAAGAATTGACTGACCGCCCCATAAAGCAAGGCCCACAACGCAATGCCGGTGCCCACGGCCATCGCCAACTGTCGTGACTCTTTTTTAAGGCTCGGCGGCGGCGTGTCGTCATCAATAAGAAAAGTGATTTTTTTTCGCTTGGCTTTCAGGCCTGTTGCGCTGTAGGCGCGTGAGTCTTCGAGGCCTGGAATCGGGTCTTTGGCCAACAAAAAAGCTGCCCAACCAATAAACGCTGCCAGGCCAATGATGAATACAAACGGCAGTCCAATCATTAAACCGATCAAGGCGCCTGCAGCAATTGCCCACCACAGCGGGCCGTGCAAAACCCGCTGGCCAATTCGCAAGCATGCGGCCAGCACGATGGCGAGCACGGCAGGCTTTACGCCGTAAAGAAGCGCTTGCACTTCGGGAAGCTGGCCAAACATGACATAGAGGTAGCCCACCGCAGTCATGATGAGCAAGGACGGCAGCACAAACAAGGCGCCAGACACAATGCCACCGATCGCGCCATGCGTGAGCCAACCCAGATAGGTTGCAAGCTGCTGTGCCTCGGGGCCAGGCAACACCATGCAGTAGTTCAGTGCATGCAAAAACCTGCGGTCAGAGATCCAGCGCCGCTTTTCGACGAGCTCTTGGTGCAGCAGCGAGATTTGTGCAGCAGGCCCCCCAAAAGACAGCAGGCCAATCTTGAGCCAAACCCGAAGGCTAGAGAGCAAGGAGATTTTTGATGTCACTTGCGATTTTGTCCGCGGAAAGATCGTGGGGAACGACTAAACGCAGCCGGCCTTGCTTGTCATACACATAGGTAAACAATGTATGGTCAATGGTGTAGGCCATGGGATCTTTTGCTGAGTCTTTGGTGTCAACCTTGCGGTAAAACACACGAAACTCTTTGGCTGCTGCTTCAGTTTGGGCAAGGTCCCCCCGCAAGCCCACAATACTGGGGTCAAATGACGCCAAATAAGGTTTCAGTTTTTCTGGCGTATCGCGCTCGGGGTCTACGGTGATAAAAACAGTTTGCACCTCACTGCCCTGTGCGCCGAGAAGTCTTTTCACTTCATTCATTTTTGTGAGGTGGGTTGGGCAGGCATCAGGGCAATAAAGAAACCCAAAATACACCGCAACGATTTTCCCTTTGAAATCTGCAGGCGTGGTGGTCTTGCCATCCAGATTGGGCAGTTCGTAGTGCTGCCCCCACGGCGCATTGGTGACATCCATCGAATTAAACTTCGCCGGCTGTTGCGAACAGCCATAGGTCAACACCGCCACACAGGCCGCAATGGCTAGCCTCGCGAGACTCGCGGGCAGGCCTGGCTTGAGCAGAAGCTGCGTTCGTGTTGTCATAGCTGGCTATGGTAACTCGCGACCGAGCCTCGGCAATTTCTACGGTGGCTGTCATTGGCGCTGGGCTCGCTGGCGCGGCATGCGCGCGCGTTCTTGCGACACGAGGCTTTCAAGTCAGTTTGTTTGAGCGCCAGCAGCAGGCTGCATCGGCTGCATCGGGCAACCCAATCGGAATTTTGCACCCCCTGGTGTCGGCCGATCACAACCTGGCAAGCCAGTGGGTGGAGGTGGGTGTTGCCACGACCTTGAGGTGGTTGGGGGAATTAAAAGACTGGACCGCCACGGCCGCTTTGCGGCCTCGCGGTGGCGAGTTAGTGAACGTCATTGCGAGTGGCGCAGCTGAAAAACTCGTCATTGCGAGGCCGCAAAGCGGCCGTGGCAATCCACGCAGTCATCGCTCTGAAATTGGCGAGCAATGCCCGGTCCTGCAACTCACCCCCGATTGCAGCGCGTTAATCCATTGGACTCATCAAGGCGCATGGATTCGCCCCGCAAAATTCGTGCGGGCCTGCCTTGCGCACGCCCAAGACAATGGCGCGCGTTTGGTGTTTGGAAAGGCAGTCTGCGCGATTCATGAACGCCCCAAAGCATCAGGCGTGGAATTGGCGTTTTCAAACGGCGATTCGGAATTTTTTGACGCCGTCGTGCTGGCCAATGGACAAGGCGTTAATGATTTATTGCCCGGGCATGCGCTTCGCTTGAATGCCATTCGTGGAACCGTCACCGCGTATCAAATTTCAGAGCAACACAGCCTGCCTTGCATCATTTGTGCAAACGGTTATGCCACGCCGGTCATCGATGGCGAGATGGTGGTGGGCGCCAGTTACGAGCGCATTGATGCGCACGGCAATATTCAGACCGACCCAGTGCGCAACCTGGAGCGGCTTGCCACTATTTCCCCCTTGCTTGCTGATCATTGCTCACGGGCCACGGCCCTTGATCGAACGAGTGTTCGAATCGCGACCCACGATCGCATGCCCCATATTGGCCGGGTACTGAATGATCAAGCGCCGCTTACGCCCAACATGTCTCAGCTGCATCACATGCCCCGGTCGGATCGGGTGTGGGTGCTCGCAGGCCTGGGCTCTCGGGGCCTAAGCTTTGCGCCCCTTGGGGCCGAGGTGATTGCCGATCAGCTGGCAGGCCGCACTCCCGCGCTGAATCAACGCCTGCTGGAGCGTGTGGACCCGGTGCGGTTTGCCCTGCGCCAGCACCAGCGTCGGGCAGTCGTGCCGCGGTCGTGCTAGATTGCCCTTCATGAATTTTCAGCAACTAAAAATTGTGCGCGAAACGGTTCGTCGTCAGTTCAACCTGACCGAGGTGTCGATGGCGCTCGAGGCTTCGCAGTCTGCAGTGAGCAAGCAGATCAAGGATCTCGAAGATGAGCTGGGGCTCACCTTGTTCGCCCGCAAAGGAAAGCGTCTGCTCGGGCTTACCGAACCCGGCCAGCTGGTGCTGGCACATGCCTGCAAGATTTTGCAGGAACAAGAAAACCTTCAGTCGGTGGCCGAGAGTTTTTTAAAGCAAGATGAAGGCCGGCTGGTCTTGGCCACCACGCACACGCAGGCGCGCTATTCCTTGCCCGAAATTGTCCGGCGTTTTCGCCAAGAGTTTCCGAAAGTGCATTTGGCCTTGCATCAGGCAACGCCCGCTGAAATCGCCACGATGTTGGAAAGCGATCAGGCCGACATTGGCATTGCCACTGAGTCCCTTCGTAGCAACAAAAATTTTGTCGCGTTTCCGTTTTATCGCTGGTATCACGGCATCATCGTGCCCAAGGGCCACCCCTTGACTCAGGTGGAGCCGCTGACGCTTGAAGCCATTGCAAAGTATCCGATCGTGACTTATCACGAGGGCTTTACGGGTCGCGCCATGATCGACAAAACCTTTGCGCAGGCAGGCCTTTGCCCTGAAATCGCCATGGCAGCGCTTGATGCCGATGTGATCAAGGCTTATGTTGCCTTGGGCATGGGCATTGGCATTGTGGCGTCGATGGCCTTTGATGAAGACCAGGACCAACACCTTGAATTGCTCGATGCGAGCGACCTGTTTGAGGAAAACACGACGTATGTCGCGCTTCGCAAAGGCCGGTTTCTTCGGCGATTTGTGCAGCGGTTTGTCATGTTGTGTGTGCGCAATTTATCTGAAACCGAATTGCAAGAGGCGGTGGCTCATGACGAATTACGGAACTGATGCAACGGTACACGCGGGCCGCAAGCCCGTGACCTTGGCAAACCTCAAAGGGCGGCGAGACAGCGGCGAGAAAATTGTCATGCTCACCTGCTATGACGCCAGCTTTTCTGCGCTCTTGGATCAATGTGGTGTGGATATTTTGTTGATTGGCGATTCATTGGGCATGGTGCTGCAAGGCCACGATTCCACGCTGCCGGTAAGCCTGGAGCAAATGGCGTATCACGTGGCCTGCGTGGCGCGCGCAAAGCCCAAGGCTTGGGTGTTGGCGGACATGCCGTTTGCGAGCTACCAAGAATCGCCACAGCAGGCCTACGCCAATGCGGCGCAGCTCATGGCGGCAGGCGCGCAAATGGTGAAACTGGAAGGCGGTGCCTGGCTTGCGCCGACGGTAGAGTTTTTGACCCAGCGGGGCATTCCCGTGTGTGCGCATTTGGGCTTAACGCCACAGTCGGTGCATGCGCTGGGGGGCTATCGCGTGCAAGGCCGTAATCAGGCGGCCGCCGATCAACTGATTGCCGATGCGAGATGTTTGGAATCAAGCGGCGCCGATATGGTGCTGGTGGAATTAATTCCGACGCCTTTGGGTAAGCGATTAACCGAGTCGCTGCACGTGCCCACCATTGGCATTGGAGCGGGCCCGCACACGACCGGCCAGGTGCTGGTGTTGCACGACATATTGAATGTCACGCCGGGCAAGAAGGCGCGTTTCGTTAAAAACTATTTGCAGGGCGCGGGCAGCATTCAAGAGGCGGTGACGCGTTATGTTTTGGAAGTGCGAAGCGGGGCGTACCCGCAGCCCGAACATGGTTTCGATTCTTAACGTCATCGCGAGGGCTCGCTAGAGCCCGTGGCGATC
>QXGG01217720.1_pt1 | contig 34870 bp, 33 predicted proteins | sample 1982491 | NCBI WGS metagenome assembly QXGG01 (sample SAMN09924614, study PRJNA488089) | Wastewater metagenome, whole genome shotgun sequencing project. | isolation source: South African research farm wastewater | place: South Africa: Irene, Agricultural Research Council, Animal Production... | reverse complement strand
TCAGCAATACGTCGACTCGCACCCTGACCTCGGGTTTTTTCGTTAAGTAAGCTCACTTGGCATTCCACATGAAATGTGCGGCAATGCGGCTCGCCTTGAATATCCACCACTTCGTACTGTGGTAGATCATGGCTGCGTGATTGTAAAAATTCTTGCAGCCGTGTTTTTGGATCTTTATTGGTATCCACCAGCGTCAATTCAGAGAAATGCGCCTCCAGCCACGCCAGTACACGCTCGCGGGCGACTTCCATACTGGAGTCTAAATACATCGCACCAATAATGGCTTCAGTGGTGTCGGCTAAAATTGAATCACGACGAAAACCGCCGCTTTTTAATTCGCCCGAACCTAAACGTAAATACTCACCTAAACCAAACCCTCGCGCCAACACCGCTAAGGTTTCGCCCTTCACCAGACGCGAACGCAAACGTGATAACTGGCCTTCTTTAGCTTGGGCAAAGTGATGAAATAACGCCTCACCTGCGACAAAGTTTAAGATGGCATCGCCTAAAAACTCTAAACGCTCATTGTTACGCCCAGCAAAACTGCGATGGGTTAACGCCAGTGTTAACAAGCCTACATCGTTAAATGTATAGCCAATTTTGCGCTGTAAAATCAGTAGTGGATCACTCACTGGGCACGCACGCGATATTCTTTATCAAAACTCACCACCACATCGATATTTTTAATCAAGGGTTCACGGGCTTCATACTTCAGCAGCACCACAAAATCATTATTGACTTGCGTGACTTCTAAAATATCATCCATTTTCAAGTTACGGATACTATTGACTTGCATACTTTTACTGATGTGACTGTAAAAGTCAGCCACGTTATCCACTTTAGCGCCCGTCGCTTTATCCAACTCGACTGCCATAATGGCTTTTTCTAACGCTTTGTTATCCATATAGTGCGGAATAAGCTTAAATGCAGCACTGGCAAAAAAGGCCACCAACACCAAAATCGCCAGCCAGCCAAAAAAAGACATACCCTTTTGTGCGCGAAAATTCTGCATAACCACCTCACTGTGCTATATCAACGCATCGGTAATGCCGATACGTTTTACTATTTTAATTGATTAAACCAACACGGCTTAAACTTGGCAAGACGCTAAATTTAGGATCAGCCCAGGTCAGCCAAATTGCAAAAGCTTTGCCGACAATATATTCATCCGGCACCATACCTTGCAGCTCTAAAGGAATGCTTGGATCATCCCAATAGCGACTGTCTTTTGAGTTATCACGGTTATCACCCATCATAAAGTAATGCCCCGCAGGCACACTCCACTCACGACTGGGTTCAACACGGCGACGGACTTGCTTACGAATAAAGTGTTCGTTCTCACCCAAGAGTTCTGTATACAAACGCGCACTGCCTAAGCTACCGGGTTCATCACCCAATAATGACTCTGCTACAGGCTTACCATTGACTAAAATGCGCTTATCCGACGTATAAGTAATGGTATCGCCCGGTAAGCCCACAACACGCTTAATGTAGTTTATACGGGTATCTTCAGGGTATTTAAATACCATCACATCACCGCGTTTAGGGTCGCTGATCGGGATGATTTTCTTATCGATGACGGGTAAACGAATTCCATATGAAAACTTATTCACCAGAATAAAATCACCCACTTCTAAGGTTGGAATCATCGAGCCTGAAGGGATTTGAAAGGGCTCAACAATAAATGAGCGCAAGACAAACACCACCGCTAACACCGGGAAAAATGACTTCCCATACTCAATCAGCAAGGGCTCTTTCTCTAAGCGCTCGCGCACCTCAGAGTTCAGCGCAACGGCCTCTTTTTCATATTGAGCCACCGCAGCACGTCGGCGCGGCGCCAGATACAGCGCATCAAATAATGCTAAAAGGCCGCTGACAACAACAGCAATAACCAATATCAATGGAAAGTTTAAAGTCATGGGTTAATCATCCACTCGCAGTACGGCTAAGAATGCTTCTTGTGGAATCTCCACGTTACCCACCTGTTTCATGCGCTTTTTACCGGCTTTTTGCTTTTCAAGCAGCTTACGTTTACGACTCACGTCACCACCGTAGCATTTAGCCAATACGTTTTTACGCAGCGCTTTCACCGAAGTACGTGCCACAATCTGACCGCCCAGTGCCGCCTGAATGGCCACATCGTACATTTGGCGCGGAATCAACTCTTTCATCTTTTCAGCCAAAGCACGACCTTTCGACGCGGCTTTATCACGGTGCACAATTAAGGCTAAGGCATCGACACGTTCACCGTTAATCAGCACATCAAGACGTGACAAGTTAGCGACTTGGTAACGATCAAAGCTGTAATCAAGTGATGCGTAACCACGACTCACTGACTTGAGGCGGTCAAAAAAGTCCAATACCACTTCGTTCATTGGCAGGTCATATACCACTTGGACTTGACTGCCGAGGAAGTGCATATCTGTTTGTACGCCACGTTTCTCGATACACAGGGTAATCACGTTACCTAGGTGCTCTTGCGGCACTAAAATAGTGGCCTTAACAATCGGCTCACGCATTTCTTCAATCAATGACGGATCAGGCATGCGTGACGGGTTATCAACGTAAATGATATCGCCATTTTTCAACACAACTTCAAAGATCACCGTTGGTGCTGTGGTGATGAGATCCAGATCATATTCGCGCTCAAGACGCTCTTGAATGATCTCCATGTGCAGCATGCCGAGGAAACCAATACGGAAACCAAAACCGAGCGCTTCTGAGCTTTCTGGCTCATATTGCAGCGCGGCATCGTTGAGCGTGAGCTTTTCGAGGGCATCACGAAAGTCTTCAAAGTCATCAGAACTGACCGGAAATAGACCCGCATACACCTGTGGCTGTACACGTTTAAAACCAGGCAGCATGTCCACATCTGGAGTATTGGACAGGCTTAAGGTATCACCAACGGGCGCGCCTTGAATGTCTTTAATACCGGCAATAATAAAGCCTACTTCGCCGGCTTTCAGGTCTTCGGTTTGTGTGTGCTTAGGGTTAAACACACCAACACTGTCAACTTGGTGAATGCGGCCCGTGGATTTCACCAGTACTTTGTCGCCCTTCTTGATGCGACCGTGTTTGACACGCACCAGCGAAACAATGCCTAAATAGTTATCAAACCATGAGTCAATAATCAGCGCTTGCAGCGGCGCATCGATTTCACCTACAGGTGGCGGAATCACTTGCACTAAACGCTCAAGCACTTCATCCACGCCTAAACCAGTTTTCGCACTGCAGGTCACCGCATCGGTGGCATCAATGCCAATCACGTGTTCAATTTCTTCTTGTACACGCTCAGGATCAGCTTGTGGCAAGTCGATTTTATTGAGCACCGGCATCACCTCAAGACCCTGCTCAATAGCGGTGTAGCAGTTGGCGACGGACTGCGCCTCTACGCCTTGACCGGCATCAACCACCAGTAGTGCACCTTCACAGGCCGCCAACGAGCGGCTCACTTCATAACTGAAGTCAACGTGACCTGGCGTGTCAATAAAGTTGAGCTGGTAGGTACGGCCATCACGCGCGGTGTAACTCAAGGTTACGCTGTGGGCTTTAATGGTAATGCCCCGTTCACGCTCGAGATCCATAGAATCCAAAACCTGGGACGCCATCTCGCGCTCAGTTAGGCCACCGCACATTTGAATAAAGCGGTCGGCCAAAGTGGATTTACCATGGTCGATGTGGGCAATAATGGAAAAATTACGGATATGACTCAAGTCACTCACAGAACATCACTCTACAATTCAGTCCGTCGGCAGACTGCCAACAGAAAATAGCCAGTGAGTTTACCTGATTTCTAAGGTTCAAGTCATCTATCCGCGCGAGTAGCTGTGAAATCTGTATCAATATCAGCCTTAAACGCAAAAAGACGACCCCAAGGTCGCCTTTTTGCTGTTGCAGTCACTCACTGCCTTGACTGATTAATTCGCCAGTTTAAACGTAATAAAGCTGGCTCGGCCTTGACGCAAGACGCGCATCGATACCGACCGATTGCTGGGCAAGTCTTTAGCAATCTGCGTAAAGGCTTGCGCCGAGAGCACTGTTTGATTATTCAAATGGGTGATCACATCGCCGGCACGCAAACCAATCATGGCAGCAGGGCCGTCTTGCACCTCTTGAATCACCACACCGCCTTGCAAATCAATAGCTTTTTTCTGCTCGGGTGTCAAATCCGTCACTGTCATACCTAAGCGGTTGTTTTTACTGACGTTACCTTGCGCTTGACTCGCGGCAAACTCTTCACCCTCAGCCGGCAGCGCACCCACTTTAATGGTCAATGTTTTACGGGCACCTTCGCGCATGACCACTAACTTAGCGTTTTGACCGGGCTTCACTGAACCTACCAAATGCGGTAAATCAGCAGACATCACTACGGGCTGGCTATTCATTGATAAAATAACGTCACCCACTTGTAAACCGCCTTTATCCGCCGGACCATTCTCCAGTACCTGCGCAACCAGTGCGCCAGCAGGCTTGTCTAATCCGAAAGATTCAGCCAAGTCCTTATTCACTTCTTGAATGACCACTCCGAGCCAACCGCGATCAACCTTGCCGTTACTTTTCAGTTGCTCACTCACATCCAGCGCCACTTCCATCGGAATGGCAAAGGACAAACCCATAAAACCACCGGAGCGGGTAAAGATTTGCGAGTTAATCCCGACCACTTCACCCTGCAAATTAAACAAAGGACCACCTGAATTACCCGGGTTAATCGCTACATCAGTTTGAATAAAGGGAACATAACCATCATTGGGTAAGTTGCGACCTGTTGCTGACACAATTCCAGCCGTCACTGAGTGATCAAAACCAAAGGGCGAACCAATGGCTAAGACCCACTCACCCACTTTTAAGTTTTTAGACTGGCCCAACTTAACAGTCGGTAAGTTTTTACCTTCAATTTTCAACAAGGCCACATCAGTGCGCGGGTCAGTACCCACTAAGGTTGCGGTTAACTCGCTGCGATCAGCCAAACGCACAATAATTTCATCAGCGTCGGCAATCACATGATTATTGGTGAGCACATAACCATCATTGGAAATAATAAAGCCTGAACCCAAAGACTGCGCTTCACGCTGCTGGCCTTTGTTACGACCTTGCGGGGCGCGGGGCATCGGTATACTGCGCTCGAAAAACTCACGAAAAATCGGCGGCATACCTTCTAAATCTGGCATCCCATGGAAACCACCTGCAGTATGAGGGTTGGTTATGGTTTGCCGGGTACTGATATTGACCACGGCTGGGGATGACTCTTCAACCAGTACTGTAAAATCAGGTAATTGCGCCTGCGCCACTGGCATGACCAGCACGCTCATCAACAAGCACAGCCCCAGCCAAAGTGATGTTTTTTTCTGCGTCATATGATCTCTCCATTACTTATGTCAAACATCAAGCGCAGGTTGGACAGCCATCTGCGCTTTAAGCACTACAGGTTGCATTGCAGCCGTATCAATATAGCGGTGACTATAAAAACGCACCCACATACAACCACTTAGAAAACCCAGCAGGCCAGCAAAAATAATCCAAAGTTCTGAAAGCTGCAATACATCGGCAGCTAAAGCGGCACTAAACAGTAGAAAAAGCGGCAGCATGTACACCACAAAGGCACTGCGCACTAAAGCATTTTCAGTCACACCCAAGGTCACTTGATCGCCTTTACGCAAAGATAAATCAGACTGCACTTTAATCATCTGTGGCTTTTTATCAGCCGATAATGCATTGACGATGCCTTGCCCGCAGGCGGCTTTTGCCGAGCAGCTACCACAGGTGGTTTTGCGCTGCGTAGCAACCCAAACACCATCCGCTTCAACCGACACCACAATGCCCTGCTCTTCAATCATCGCTTAAGTCCTGACCTGCATGCATCGACAACGCTATACGCTCGGCACTGCCGAGGGGAATCTCTCCAACCACAGTAACCATTAATGTTTCATCTGCACGCTGGATTTTTTTCGAAACCACTGCTGTTGGTCCGAGCTGGCGACGACTGCTCTCTACTTCAAGGTTATCAATGTTTTCTATATAGACTGAAAAATGCGCCAGACCGTCTGAATAGACTTGATTGAGTACTGAACCATCATGCTCATAAGCAACCTGGTAATGACTTTTAAGTAAAGAAAAACCCGGTGGCGTCCAATTCACCGCCCAATCTTTTTCAGCCACTGCTTCTCTATTCATCGCCGGCGCTTGCAAGGGTATACAGCCTACACCGGGCGTCAGATCTTGCAGATTGGCGAGCGGTGCCGTCTGTTCTGGCGCACTACTAAACTGTACAAACTGTAAACGTTCTAACAGTTGGCCTTTTTCATTCAGCAGCAAGGACTGCAAAGGCACCGCTGTTAAGGTATCAACAGACATCTCTATAGGATAACGGTGCTGATCACGTGGCGAGAACAACAACACAGCGGCATCTCGCCCAGCAATCCGCGTCTCACCCACGACTTGTACGTCATACCACTGCGGCAAATCTTGCACTGTTACACTGGCCTGCGGCCACACGTCAATAACGGTCAAATCATCAGCCAGCGCAGCACTGGCACAAGCGACAACACCATCCACCCGTAGCACCTCGTGCGCAGGCCCACTCAACTGGGTGAAGTGCTCAACAATTTGCCCCTCTGGACTGGCTTGACGCACAACTTGATGACTGGAAAAAGCGCCCTTGCGCTCATAGACAAAGGCACCTTGATACGCTTGACTGGCCTGCGCGCTCTGTAAGCGTTGCAACCAATGTGTAGCGCTCATCGTTTGCGCTGCAACCGTACTGCCCGCCACTGCTAACAACAATGCGGTACTGGTACAAAAAGCCTTCACCTGCATCCCTTACTGACCTTCTAAACTGGCAGCGCGCGCATAAGGCAAACCGCTTTCTGTCGTGCTAGCTCCAGCTTGCTGTGCATGCTGACGCAAATAGCTGGGCAAGCGACGCTCATACCATGCGTCGTCCTCAGTTGCTGCTTGCGTTGCTTCGGCTTGTTCGGTTTGTGCATTATAGCTGGCAAGCACGGCTGGCGATTGCGATGACGTGTGACTCGAACTGATCGCCGGCAAGCGCTGCTCACCTTGCGCCATCATAGCCTCTTGACTAAAACCATCTTGATTGTAAAAACGCACACCACCGAGCACCATTAAAGTGACTGACGCAGCTACCGCAATACGCGCAACCCAAGGCGTTTTACCCGATACGCGCGTAGCGCTGTCCGACGCGTCTGCTGATTGAGCAAGAGCAGGTTCGGCATCAATTGCAGCCATAATACGAGCCGACAAATCAACACCAGTATGCATAGGTTTATTGTGTAGCGCAGAGCGTGCAACCTGATAGCGCGACCATGTTTCGCGCAATTGCGGGTCAGACATTGCTTGCAAAACCCGACGCAACTCCAACTCATCAGCTTCATTATCTACAAGTGCTGAAAGCGACTGCTTCACGGCTTCTTGACTCATACTCAGATCCTCTTTTGACTGACGTTGCGCATTAATTAGGCCTCTTCTAACAAAGGCCGCAAGGCTTTATCGACAGCCTCACGCGCTCGAAAAATGCGCGAACGCACTGTACCTACTGGGCACTGCATCACATTGGCAATGTCCTCATAACTCAGACCTTCAAACTCTCGTAAAGTTAGCGCACGGCGTAAATCCTCTGGGAGCTGCTTAATACTGCGCTGCACGGTGTCGTCAATTTCATCGCGTAGCATTAAGCGCTCCGGCGATGCCATGTCTTTAAGCCCGTGCTCGCCATCATAAAATTCAGCATCATTGGAATCCACATCACTGCTGGGTGGTCGACGATTACGCGCCACCAAGTAATTCTTTGCGGTATTAATCGCAATGCGGTACAGCCACGTATAAAACGCACTGTCACCACGGAAATTAGCCAAAGCTCGATAGGCTTTAATAAAGGCCTCCTGTGTTACATCCTGCGCCTCATGCGGATCATGCACAAAACGTACAACCAAACCTAAGATGCGATGCTGATATTTAAGCACTAACAAATCAAAGGCTCGCTTATCGCCATTTTGTACACGTTTAACTAACTGTTGATCATCATCAGTCGTCATGCACAATCACCAGCACGCAGCTGCGCGCAATCCAATGCAACGGCACACATTTCGTGCGTCATAATTATTCTCCAGATTAAACATCCCCTAAGTACGCCCGGTGCCAAACAAAGCCCATCACAGCCATACCCTTCTACTGACTCAACCTTAACCTGTTTCTGATAATTGCGTGCTGTTTAATAATCTACGCCACTATTGAGCCAGCATACCGAGTAAAAGTTCCGCGCATTTGTAAGTATTTTACTCCAGCGTCCAGCGCTATACTTGCCGGCATCTTTGTAACGGATCTTACTCATGAGCCAATCGTATCAATATGACGTACTGATTATCGGCAGCGGTGCAGCAGGTTTAACCACAGCGTTAACGCTACCTGCACACTTGCGCATTGCAGTGCTGAGCAAGGGTGACTTGTCCAGCGGCTCAACCTACTGGGCGCAAGGTGGCGTCGCTGGTGTACTGGATGACACCGATACGGTGGAATCACACGTGCAAGATACGCTGATTGCCGGTGCTGGTTTATGCAATGAAGCAGCGGTGCGTTTTACCGTCGAAAACAGTCGCAGCGCTATTGATTGGCTGATCGAACAAGGTGTGCCCTTTACGCGCAACGATGCCAGCGCGGCGCAAGAGCAGCATTTTGATTACCACCTCACCCGTGAAGGGGGTCACAGTCACCGCCGTATTATTCATGCCGCCGATGCTACTGGCGCAGCTATTTTCACTACACTGTTAGCCAACGCTCGCCAGCGCAGCAATATTGAGTTGATTGAACAACAAGTCGCTGTGGATTTAATCACCAGTGCCAAACTGGGGCGCAACGACAGCCACGCCGATAACCGCTGCTTAGGGGCTTACGTCCTCAATCGCGCCAGTGGCGAAGTGGACACCTATAACGCACGCTTTGTTGTGCTCGCCACGGGCGGTGCCGCTAAAGTCTATTTGTATACCAGCAATCCTGACAGCGCTTGCGGTGATGGCATTGCTATGGCTTGGCGCGCCGGCTGCAGCGTTGGCAACTTGGAGTTCAATCAATTCCACCCCACCTGCCTATACCATCCGCTAGCGAAAAACTTTCTCATCACCGAAGCCTTGCGCGGTGAAGGCGCACACTTAAAACTGCCGGATGGTGAGCGTTTTATGGCGCGCTTTGACAGCCGTGCCGAGTTGGCACCCCGCGATATAGTTGCACGCGCTATTGACCATGAAATGAAACGCTTAGGCATTGACTGCGTGTATTTAGATATCAGCCATAAACCTGCCGATTTTATTCAAGAACACTTCCCAACTGTATATGAGCGCTGCCTCACCTTTGGGATTGATATCACCCAAGAGCCCATTCCTATTGTGCCTGCTGCGCATTACACCTGCGGTGGTGTAGTTGTCGATCAGCACGGCCATACCGACATTAACAATCTGTATGCGATCGGTGAAACCAGCTTTACCGGCTTGCATGGCGCAAACCGCATGGCCAGCAACTCGTTGTTGGAGTGTTTTGTTTACGCGCGCTCAGCTGCTAATGATATTGCACAGCAAGATGCGGTAACGCAAAGCGCAACAGATCTGCCTGAATGGGATGCCAGTTTAGTCACAGACTCAGACGAAGATGTGATTATTGCCCACAACTGGGATGAACTCAGACGTTTTATGTGGGACTACGTCGGCATTGTACGCACCGACAAACGCTTACTGCGCGCACAACACCGCGTGCGTTTACTGCTGGATGAAATTGATGAGTTCTACAGCAATTACCGCGTCAGTCGGGACTTGATTGAGTTGCGTAATTTAGCTGTTGTCGCCGATTTGATGATTCGCTCGGCCATGTGCCGTAAAGAAAGTCGCGGCCTGCATTACACCTTGGATTACCCACACATGAAGGACGTCGCGCAGGATACTATTTTACGGCCTGCCAAGGTTGACGGCTGAATTTTAAACGCACACGCAGGCGGCGATGCTCGTCCTGCGTTAGGCTGTCACTGGGCACAATAGCGCTGCGATACCACCACTGTCCTGCATAACGATAGCGCAATAACACCAATGACGGCAGCGCCATACTATCTCGGCGCAACTGCACTGCTCGCCAGCCCTGCTGACTGTTCCACATCTGCCAGCCTTGATGGGTACGGCGCACGCCAGAGCGCATCTGTGGTTGCTGTTGTTGTGTCAGACCATACAGTTGCCAGAACAACTGCACACTCAAGTACAACAGTAGCGCCGATGCCAACCACAGATTGATATCGGCTAGAAAAACTGCAGCGCAAGCCAACAATAAAGCAGCTGAACGTGCGCATGACAGCCTTCGTGAAGGCTGCCAAAAACACGTTGCACTGGGCTTATTTAGGCTTTGCATGTTCCAAAACCAAACCAACAATACGCTTTAAATCTTCGTTTTCAGGCTCTGCACGCAACATGCACCAACCAAAAATATCCTGATCTTCACAGGCTAATAACTGGCGATAGCGCTCACGGTCAGCGTCATCGAGCTTGAGGTATTGTTCTTCAACAAAAGGCACCAACAACTGATCCAGCTCCCACATGCCTCGACGGCTGTGCCAATACAGACGTTTCACTTCAACTTCGATAGACATGACGCACTCCAATCAATAAGAAATTCAGTATAAGACAGATTTAAGCAAGGTGCATACGCTGACAAGACGGCTCCAGCACTCTATGATAGACCCATGCATTATTCACAAGCGAGACAGTCATGACCGATTCTGCAAGTTTCACATCATTAAGCCACGAAGGTGTTTTAGCAGTCCGTGGTAGCGATGCAAAAGCGTTTCTGCAGGGTCAGATAACCTGCCACCTCGCTTATGTTAACGATCAACGCAGCAGTTTGGGTGCTCGCTGCACACCTAAAGGGCGCATGTTATCAAGTTTTCGTGTGCTTTTAGAAAATGATGGCTACTTATTAGCGATGGAGAAAGAAATCCTCATCGCTCAATTGGCAGAAATGCAAAAATACGCCGTATTTTCTAAATCCAAACTCAGTGATGACAGCGCACATTGGAGTCGTTTTGGTGTATACCAAGGCGACGCGGCATTAAGCGCGCTGGGCATTGATTTACCCAGCGAAATCAATAGCACCGTACATCACAACCACATGATTGCGGTGCGCGTATCGGCGGATCTCACTGAACTCTGGTCAAAAAGTGATGAAGGCCCTTGCCTGCGCAAGCGTCTGCTGAACCTGTTACCCGAAGCGCCGTTAAATACATGGCAACTGGGCATGATTCGCAGCGGCATTGGCCATGTCAGCCCGGCCACCCGTGAGCAATTTATTCCGCAAATGCTGAATTTACCGGCACTGGATGCCGTGAGCTTTAAAAAAGGCTGCTACACCGGCCAAGAAATCGTCGCACGCATGCAGTATCTGGGTAAGTTAAAGCGCCACATGTATCGCTTTCAATTGGCAGGCAACGACATCCCAGAACCCGGTACAGCGTTGTTTTCACCGGTACACTCAAGTGCAGTGGGTGAAGTGGTCAGCGCAGCACGCAGCGAACACGGTATTGAGCTACTCGCCACAGCACTCGATGACGCTGCGAGCGATGGCCGAATCTATTTAGATGGCAACGAAAACAACTTACTTGAGCAGCTCAGTATTCCTTATTCATTGGATACTGAACGCGAAATTTTACGCTAACTTATTTACACTTTTAATTAAGGAACTTGGTATGGGGTCACTGGCCGAAACAGTCCAGAACGAACTACTTGATGCGATTGATAAGGATGAGCTGGTTTTACCCACCCTTCCAGAAGTTGCTTTACGTGTACGCGAAGCAGCTGAAGATCCAGATATTAGTATTCCGGTACTCAGCAAAGTGATTGGTAATGATGCAGCGCTCACGGCGCGCATTATTAAAGTGGTAAACAGCCCTCTTTTGCGTACCAACAATGAAATCACTGACTTAAATATGGCCATCAGCCGTTTAGGTATCAATTACACATCCAACTTAGCAACAGGTTTAGCGATGGAACAAATGTTCCAAGCCACCTCGGATGTGATTGATGCCAAAATGCGCGATGTATGGAACAAAAGCACTGAAATTGCTGGCATTTGCCATGTGCTCTGCCGCCATTTTACTCGCCTCAAACCTGACCAAGCCACTTTAGCGGGCCTCGTGCATCAAATTGGTATTTTACCTATTTTGACCTATGCCGAAGAGAGCAACGCCCTGCTGAAAGACTCCATCAGCCTCAATCACATTATTGAGCGCATTCACCCCATTTTAGGTGAGCGTATTTTGCAAGCGTGGGATTTCCCTGAGCAGATCTGCGCCGTACCGGGTAACTACTTGGATTTTGGTCGCCAATCAGCATCAGTGGACTATGTGGATATTGTACAGGTGGCGACACTGCAAACCTATGCCGACAGCACGCACCCACTTGGGCAAGTGGACTGGAGTCAGGTGCACGCCTTTGCACAGTTGGGCCTCGATGTACAAAGCCGTCTGGATGACGATGAGGATTTATCTGCCTCCATGGAAGCGGCAACACTGATGCTGCAAGGCTAATGACATACAGCCCGCAGCGTAACGCCCAGGTTTTTCGACTGAGACGTTACGCTGCTTTGAGTTGTTCTAAGTCGCTGCTCAAACAGCGACTCTGACCATTGAGATTTTAATGTCTATCTATTTGCATTTTTTATATGGAGCCCAGTCATGCTGACGCTATTGCAAATCGACTTCCCGTTTAACGGCCCCTTTGCCGAGAAGATGCACGAGGCTATGCAAGGTCTAGCTGAATCCATTATTCAAGAGCCGGGCTTAATTTGGAAAATCTGGACAGAAAATGCCAACACTCAAGAAGCGGGTGGTGTGTATTTGTTTACGGATGCAACGGCTGCACAACACTATTTAGACATGCACAGCGCACGTCTCACTGACAGCGGTGTCACCGGCATTCGCGCCAAACTCTTTTCTGTCAACGGCCCATTAAGTCAGATCTGCAAAGGACCTTTAGCATGACCACCAGCAAACTCGATAAAATCTTAGCCCAGTCTTATCAAGAACGTGAAAGTGGCTATCGTCATAAAGCGTTAAAAATGTACCCCCTTTTTTGCGGTCGTTGCAGCCGTGAATTCAGCGGCAAAGGCCTCAGCGAGCTGACTGTACACCACCGCGATCATAATCACGATAACAACCCAAGTGACGGCTCAAACTGGGAGCTACTCTGCCTCTATTGCCACGATAACGAGCATCAACGTCAAGTGGATATGCACTATCAAAAAGAAGAGCGCGCAGGTCAAAAAGGCCCACAGCAAACCTTTAAAGGCTTAGCCGGCTTAGCTGACTTATTAAAAAAACAAGACAGCGAGTAAACACGGGGTTGACTGCCTCGCCGCCACATTGCACAGCCCGCCCTACTTGCTGGCAAAAAATTTAGGCTGGAAACTTGCGCGCAATGCACAACTGAAACTGGAAGCGAAAAGCCAACACTTTAAACTCCATCAGCGCTCCAGCGAGCGGCACGAGGTCGGCCTTGGTGTTAACTGGTATTACTAAAGTTTTGCGCTCTAGCGCTCACACATCAGGCTGCAAAAAAATGCTGCGTGGCATGCTGCTGCTCAGCTTGCTAACAGTAGCAGGCTGCTCATCCGTCTCAACGTGGTTTTTTTATCCACAAAAGCCACTGATCTCCACACCTGCCGATGCTCATTTAGATTATCAAGATGTGTGGCTCAAAACGGAGGATGGCACCCAGCTCAATGCTTGGTGGATTCCAGCGCAAGGTGCACAAGCCGATTCTAATGTGATGCTGCTGTACCTGCATGGCAACGCTGAAAACATTTCCAGCCACAGTCATAGTATTTACTGGCTGGCACAGGCGGGGGTTAGCGTCCTATCTTTAGATTATCGCGGCTTTGGCGCCTCCGCAGGGCAAGCACGGCTGCCTGATATGTTGCAAGACCTGGATGCTGCTGCGCTCTGGATGCAGCAACAGCATCCCGATAAAGAACTGGTCATCTTGGCGCAGAGTATAGGCACAGCATTGGCCATAAACTTTACCGCGCAAGCAGCGCAGCGCCATCCCATCAAAGCGTTGGTACTTGACGCCCCCTTCGGTGCTTTTGCAACAACAGCACGCAGTGCTTTAAGTAAAAACGTGATCGGCTGGTTGATTTGGCCTTTTACCGCTCTGATCCCCAGCCAGTGGGACGCTAACCAGCATATCGACAAGATTGATCTGCCGGTGCTGATGATGCACAGCCCGAAAGACACTGTGATCCCCTACTCACACGGCAAAAAACTCTATACCGATTGGCAACAGGCACATCCCGAGCAACAGCTGTGTTGGCTGGACTCTAAAGGGCCGCACATCATGTCGTTTGCTTTTCCAGAGCTTAGAAAAGCCACTTTGGATTTTATGATTAACCAGACCTGCCAGACGAACAACGCACTGCACTGAATCTGACAACCTCATCTGTAGCAATGTTAACCAGAACGAAAAATCAGGTGGTTTTCCCACTGTTCGGCAGGCACATCAACTTCACTGACCATACGGCCTAAACGTGAAATATGTTCGGTATGCACAGCATCTCGATTGCCACACACCAAGTGATGCCAGACAAATAAGTCTTTGCCTTCACTGACCAAGCGATAAGAGCAGGTGCTGGGCAACCACTTAAAGCTTTCCGCAGTGCCCGGCGTCAGCTGTATGCAATCGGCAACATAGCGTTGACGCTCGGGATAATTACTGCAACGCGCAGTATCGAGATCCAGTAATTTACAGGCGACATTGGTGTAATACACTGCATCGTCATCTTCGTCAGCGAGCTTTTGTAAACAACACAAACCACAACCATCGCACAGCGACTCCCACTCTTCTTGGTCCAGCTCTGCAAGGGTTTTACGCTTCCAAAACGGTTCAACAATTGCCGCCATACTCTCTTCTACCTATGTTGCACAGCCTGATACGGGCTTAAATTAATCTTGATGACACTCAACATTGACACGCATTTTGATCACTGTAGTGCTGGATCGCGCGGTCAGATGCACAGTTTCTCCGGCGGCTACTTGAGCCTTACGGGTACGCGGCAACTCAGGCCCATTACGAAAACGTACTTTACAGAGAGCCGCTTGACGCCCGTAATTATGCAAGCTGACCGAGGCGGTATTGTTGCCTAAATCTAAGGTATCAATCGCAATTTCAGTGCCGTTGAGCTGCTGCTCCACGGCAAAGGGGTAACCCTGCGCGATCATTGGCACGAGCAATAGTAATGCTGTTATATATTTTCTCATAACGGCCTCAGCTGACAATAAAGTGCTGCAGTGTACCGCATCAGCACTCACAATCTGCGAGTAAGCATAGAAAAGCATGGAAAAAATGCTTTATTTGCCAGCAACGCACCTCTATCATCACGCCTTTAATCCATAGAATCATAGCCTGCAGGCACGACTGAGCCATTCAGCCGCTTGCTCCTTACCTCCAACTTTACGGCAACCTCACTGACCTTATGCTTGCATTGAACACAGCCATTACCACCCTCAATGATTGGGTATGGGGCACGCCCATGCTGGTCGCTATTTTAGGCAGCGGCTTATTTTTAATGCTGTCATTAAAATTTATGCCCCTGCGCAATATTAAGCGTGGCTTTAGTGAAATCTGGCAAGGTCGCGCCAAAGGTGATGCCAGCATCGGGCAAATCAGTCCTTTTGCTGCATTAATGACCACCTTAGCCGCCACTGTAGGCACCGGAAATATTGCCGGTGTGGCCACTGCCATCGTCCTTGGCGGTCCCGGTGCGTTATTTTGGATGTGGTGTACGGCTTTAGTGGGCATGGCGACCAAGTACTGTGAAGTGGTACTCGCGGTGCACTTTCGCGAGAAAAACGCACACAACCATTTTGTTGGCGGCCCCATGTATGCCATTAAAAACGGTTTAGGACGCAAATGGGCTTGGCTGGGCGTGTGTTTTGCGGTGTTTGGTGGCTTGGCCAGTTTTGGCATTGGCAATATGGTGCAAGTCAACAGCATGGCGGCGAGTCTTACCGTCTCCTTTGCGATACCACCTTGGGTCAGTGGTGTCTGCATTATGGTGCTGGTTGGTTTGGTTATTTTGGGCGGTATTCAACGCATTGGCGCGGTGGCACAAACCTTAGTACCTTTTATGTGCGTGGCCTATGTACTCGCTGCGCTGACTGTTTTGATCATTCATTATCAAGCCATTCCTGCCGCATTGATGTTGATCATTGACTCAGCCTTTAACGGCCACGCCGCGGTGGGCGGTTTTGCTGGTGCGGCGATGATTGCTGCGCTGCGCTTTGGTGTGGCGCGCGGGGTGTTTTCCAATGAAGCGGGACTGGGTAGCGCAGGTATTGCTCAAGCTGCTGGGACCAGTCAAGACCCCGTCACTTCAGGTCTCATTGGCATGATGGGCACTTTTATTGACACTCTGATTATTTGCACCATGACCGGTCTGGCTATTATTTGTTCAGGCGTGTGGAGTAACGGCCTCAGCGGTGCGGCTTTATCCTCAGCGGCTTTTGAATCGGCGCTGCCGGGGGTGGGGCATTATCTACTGACCACAGCTTTGGTGGTGTTTGCCTTTACCACTATTTTAGGCTGGAGCTATTACGGCGAACGCTGTTGGGAGTTTTTATTTGGTGCGCGCGCTATTTTGCCCTACCGCCTGATCTGGGTGGCAGTGGTACCTTTGGGTGCAATGACGCAACTGGATACCGTCTGGCTGTTAGCTGACACGCTAAACGGTCTCATGGCCTTACCGAACCTAGTGTCGCTGCTGGTGCTCAGCCCAGTGGTCATTAAGTTGACTCAAGATCATTTCGCTCAGCGCTAACCTGCACTGGGCGTAGGGTTAATCCTCTTGCGCTTGCTCTTCAGCGCCTTGTGCTGACTCAGGCACCCGCGACAAAACAATATTGACCCGCCGATTGAGCGCGCGGTTGGCCGCCGTATTGTTGGGTTTTAATGGGTAACGCTCACCATGAAAACGCACAATAATCTGTTCTTCCGTAATGCCCTGCGCCAAGAAAAAATCTTTTACCGTGAGGGCGCGGCGGCGTGACAACTCACGATTACTTAAACGATTACCCCAACTGTCCGAGTGGCCATCCAGCTCAATCTGATTCACTGTTGGATCTTCTCGCATAAAATCGACAATGGCCTGTAAACGGCCTTGCGCTGACTCGGTCAACACCATATTCGTGTCGGCAAACCCAATGCGTGTTTGTTTTAATTGATCAAAATTATAGGCAAACAAGCCTGCAGCACAGGTGAGATAGCGCTGATAAGCATCAGCAAAATGAGCTGGCACCACACGCACTTCTAAAGGCTCACCATCAAGCGTGCGGTGACGCACAATCGGGCCTCGTCCTTCCAGCATCGCGGTTAACAAGCGTGTGGCTTGCGACTGCGAAGACTGCAAAGCGGTGCCATTGTCAGTGACTAACACAGAACCTAAATTGATATGACCATCGCGCTCGCGCCAAGTCGCTGCAGCGGCAAACAAAGTCGCCGAACCGCGCGCCAGCCAACGCTCTTGCGTGTGCAATCTAAACACTGGACCCTCGCCGGCACGACGCACAAACTCACCCAAACCAAAATCTTTGACAGGCTGAGTTAAACGGCATTCAAAACGATCACCCTCCACCGCCCATTCAACTTTCTCAAGGGGGGTTTGAAAGGTTACCGCCAGCACGGGTGTTGCAACCAGGCCGAGTAAAACTGAAAAGACACCTAAGCGCATTGCGCTCTCCCATCACCTGAATGCGTGGTTAAGTTATCGGTAACTGCTAAGAATACTTTAAAGCAGATGCCCGCACCGCTCTTTTGCGGTAGCATTCTATCTATTATATTTAAATCCACTGACTGGAAGCCTTCATGATTGACCGTCTTACCTTGCTGCGACCCGACGATTGGCATATTCACTTACGCGACGGTGCAGTATTAAACACTACTGTTGCCGATGCTGCCCGCACTTTTGCGCGCGCCATTATTATGCCTAACTTAGTGCCGCCTGTTCGCAATACTGCGCAAGCCGATCAATACCGTGAACGTATCTTAAATGCGCGCCCAGCGGGTAACTCATTTGAGCCGTTAATGGTGCTCTACCTCACCGATCACACCAGCGCTGCTGATATTAAAGACGCCAAAGCCAGTGGTTTTGTGCATGCAGCTAAGCTCTACCCCGCCGGTGCAACGACCAACTCAGACTCAGGCGTGACCTCACTTGAAGCTATTTATCCAGCCTTAGAAGCGATGAGCGAAGTGGGCTTACCGCTACTGGTACACGGTGAAGTCACCCGCAGTGAAGTGGATATTTTTGACCGTGAAAAACGTTTTATTGATGAACAACTGATTGGTCTAGTGAATCGCTTCCCTGATTTAAAAGTTGTGTTAGAACACATCACTACGGGCGATGCGGCACAGTTTGTCAGCAGCGCCAGCAATAATGTCGCAGCAACCATTACTGCCCACCACCTGTTGTATAACCGCAACCACATGCTGGCCGGTGGTATTCGTCCACACTTTTATTGCTTGCCGATTTTAAAGCGCAACACCCACCAAGACGTCTTACTCGATGCGGCGACCAGCGGCAATAGCAAGTTTTTCTTAGGCACGGACTCAGCGCCGCACGCGCAAAATGCCAAAGAAATCGCTTGTGGTTGTGCCGGTTGCTATACCGCCTACGCGGCTATTGAGTTGTATGCCGAGGCGTTTGAACAGCGTAATGCATTGGATAAACTCGAAGCCTTTGCCAGCCATTTTGGTGCCGATTTCTATGGTTTACCGCGCAATCAAGACACTATTACCTTAGTGCGCGAACCTTGGACAGTGCCAGCTTCTTTTGATTTTGGTGAGCAACAACTGGTGCCCTTGCGCGCTGGTGAGACATTAAATTGGCGTGTATTAGGAACTCAAGCATGAGCGGCGATATCCCAGATTACGAGTTAGAATACGATAACGGCGCCAACAACGGACACGACAAACACAGCGGCGGTTTAAAATCAGCGATGGCGCGCCGTTTTCGTGGTTACTTGCCGGTCGTGATTGACGTAGAAACGGGTGGTTTTAATTGCGCAACTGACGCCTTACTAGAAATTGCCGCGGTTATCCCGGCCATGGATGAAGAAGGTCTGCTGTATGCTGAGCACACCTTGTTTTTTCGCATCCAGCCGTTCGAAGGTGCCAATATTGAGCAAGCCGCTTTAGATTTTACCGGCATTAAGCTTGATCATCCGTTGCGCATGGCCGTTAAAGAAGATCATGCTCTGGGTGAAATTTTTAAAAGTGTGCGCAAATCATTAAAAGCCAGCGGTTGTAAGCGTGCCATCTTAGTCGGCCATAACAGTCACTTTGATTTGGGCTTTTTAAATGCGGCGGTTGAGCGGTGCGGGATTAAGCGCAACCCTTTCCACCCCTTCTCTAGCTTTGATACAGCCACCTTAGGCGGTTTAGCTTACGGGCAAACAGTGCTGGCCAAAGCCTGTGAAGCAGCGGCTATCGATTTTGACGCTCGCGAAGCTCATAACGCGCGTTACGATACGGAAAAAACGGCTGAACTCTTCTGCGGTATTGTTAATCGCTGGAAAGAAATGGGCGGCTGGGACGAGTTCGAATAAAACCAGACCCCTACTCTGCTGATACAAAAACGGGCCGCACACCTAAGACGTATGCGGCCCGTTTTGCTGAGTAGCGCTGCAGCTCAATACCCATGCAGACAGGGTTTATTTAAAGCGACGTTCAATACCTTTTTCCACCAGAATCTTGGCTGAAATCTCTTCCACCGAGAAGTGAGTGGTATTGATAAAATTGATATTGTCACGCTGAAACAAGCCTTCTACTTCACGCACTTCAAACTCACACTGTGCATAACTGGCATAACGGCTATTGGGTTTACGCTCGTTACGAATCGCCGCTAGACGATCAGCATCAATGGTTAAACCAAATAACTTCTCTTTATGCTGCTTTAACGAGCTGGGCAACTGCAAACTTTCCATGTCTTCTTCAGTTAATGGATAGTTGGCCGCACGAATGCCGTACTGCATCGCCATATACAAACAAGTCGGCGTTTTACCACAACGCGAGACACCAACCAAAATAATATCTGCACTGTCATAGTGACGGGTGCGTCCACCATCATCATTTTCTAAAGCAAAGTGTACCGCTTCAATACGCTCGATATAATTTGCGCTATGGGTGATCGAGTGCGACTTGCCGACTGAGTAGGATGAACGATCATTGAGCTCTTCTTCAAGTGGCGACAGAAAGCTGGAAAAAATATCCACTTTAAAAGCATTGGCAGTGGATAAAATATCGCGAATTTCCGTATTAACGATAGTGTCAAAGACGATCGGGCGGATCTGTTCGGTTTCCGCAACTTCGTTAATTTGCTGTACCATTGCATGTGCTTTCTCGACCGTATCAATATAAGGTCGAGTCAGGCGGCGAAAATCAATATTATCAAATTGCGCCAATAAACTTTGCCCAAGCGTTTCGGCAGTGATACCCGTTCCATCTGAAATAAAAAAAGCTGTACGTTTCATAATTGCCAAAAGCCTTAAGTCGTGAACATTTCTCGGTTAGTATAGGCTGACTTTTTGCCAGACATGCTGTCCGGCAACATTGTGAACCATTTTCCCCTATTAAGGCCAATTGATTATACTGGCCCTTTCAATACAGACGTGGAGAGATCACCTTGGTTGAGTACGTAGTTTCCCTCGATAAGCTCGGTAACCATGATGTTGAGCGTGTAGGGGGCAAAAACGCTTCCCTAGGCGAAATGATTAGCAACCTTGCTGGTGCCGGTGTCTCTGTGCCCAGCGGTTTTGCTACCACCGCACAAGCTTACCGTGACTTTATTGATACAAATAACTTAGACGCACGCATTCATGACTTACTGGATGCGCTCGATACCAATGATGTCAACGCCCTTGCTGCAGCGGGCACGCAAATTCGTCAGTGGATTTTAGACGGTGATTTCCCCGCGCAATTGGATGCTGATATTCGCAGCGCCTTTGCACTCATGGCCAACGGCAATGACAACATGGCGGTTGCGGTACGTTCCTCTGCTACAGCAGAAGATTTACCCGATGCTTCTTTTGCCGGCCAACAAGAAACATTTTTAAATATTCGTGGCGTGGATAACGTGATTCACGCCGCCAAAGAAGTGTTTGCCTCATTGTTTAATGACCGCGCCATTTCTTACCGTGTCCACCAAGGTTTTGATCACCGCAACGTTGCGTTATCTGTTGGCGTGCAACGCATGGTGCGCTCAGAAACGGCGGCTGCTGGTGTGATGTTCAGCCTTGATACTGAATCAGGTTTTCGCGATGTGGTGTTTATCACCAGCGCTTATGGTCTGGGTGAAACTGTCGTTCAAGGCGCGGTCAACCCTGATGAGTTTTATGTCCACAAACACACTTTAGCCGCGGGCCGCCCTGCTATTTTACGCCGCAACTTAGGCAGTAAAGCGCTAAAAATGGTGTACGGCAGTGATGCCAGCGCTGGTAAATCAATTGATACCATTGATGTTGATCCTGCGGAGCGCATGCGCTTTTCTTTGACCGATGCTGAAGTCAGTGAACTGGCGAAGCAAGCGATGATCATTGAGCAGCATTATGGCTGTCCAATGGATATTGAGTGGGCCAAAGACGGTGACGATGGCCAATTGTATATTGTGCAAGCGCGTCCAGAAACCGTAAAAAGCCGCAGCAACCTCAATGTGATGGAGCGCTACTTACTTAAGGAACAAGGCACGGTCTTGGTTGAAGGCCGCGCCATTGGTCAGCGTATCGGTGCCGGCCGCGTCCGTGTCATCAATGACGTGTCTGAAATGGACAAAGTGCAACCCGGTGATGTGCTGGTCTCTGATATGACCGACCCAGACTGGGAGCCGGTGATGAAGCGCGCCAGCGCCATTGTTACTAACCGCGGTGGCCGTACCTGTCACGCAGCTATTATTGCGCGTGAACTGGGTATTCCAGCCGTAGTCGGCTGCGGCAATGCCACTGCGTTGTTAAAAGATGGTCAAGGGGTAACGGTTTCTTGTGCCGAAGGCGATACCGGTTTTGTCTTTGACGGCGAGTTGAATTTTGATATTCGCACCAACTCTGTTGAAGCGATGCCTGATCTGCCGTTTAAAATCATGATGAACGTCGGCAACCCTGATCGTGCCTTTGATTTTGCGCAGCTGCCCAACGAAGGTGTGGGTCTGGCGCGCCTTGAGTTTATTATTAACCGCATGATCGGCGTACACCCTAAAGCGCTGCTTAACTTTGATAGCCTACCCAGCGATTTACAAGACAGTGTGGCTAAGCGTACTGCCGGTTATGCCAGCCCAATTGATTTTTATGTCGACAAACTGGTGGAAGGTGTCAGCACCCTCGCCGCAGCTTTCTGGCCGAAAAAAGTCATTGTGCGTTTGTCTGACTTTAAATCCAACGAATACGCCAACCTGATCGGTGGCAAGCTGTATGAGCCGACCGAAGAAAACCCCATGTTGGGTTTCCGTGGTGCGTCACGCTACATCAGCGAATCATTCCGTGACTGCTTTGAACTGGAATGCCGCGCGATGAAACGTGTGCGTGATGTGATGGGGCTGACCAACGTTGAATTGATGGTGCCTTTTGTACGCACGGTCAATGAAGCTGCACAAGTGGTGGGCTTACTTGAAGAGTACGGCCTTAAGCGTGGCGACAATGGCTTACGCTTGATCATGATGTGCGAGTTGCCTTCTAACGCTTTATTGGCAGATGAGTTCCTTGAGCACTTTGATGGTTTCTCCATCGGCTCCAACGATATGACCCAGCTCACTTTAGGTCTTGACCGTGACTCAGGCGTGATTGCGCACCTGTTTGACGAACGTGATCCTGCAGTTAAAAAGCTGCTGTCGCTGGCCATTCAAGCCTGCATTAAAGCTGATAAATACATTGGTATTTGCGGTCAAGGCCCATCCGATCACCCGGATCTAGCGCGTTGGTTAATGGAGCAAGGCATCGAAAGCGTTTCCCTCAATCCAGACTCAGTACTGGATACTTGGTTCTTCCTCGCGGAAAACAACTAAGCGCAATACTCGCCTGCAGACTCGCTAAGGGTGTGCAGGCGCTCTAACTGTAGTGGTCAAGTAAAACTGGCCACCATAGAGTGTTTAACTCCACTATTTATAAAGCCTAGCTTGAGCTGTACCGCATACGCAGCCGTTAATCTTATACGCCGAAAATAAATTTTAGTTATAAGAATCAAATTACATATAGCTATATATCAATTTATTACTTCTGCATTAAGCCGCGTTATGCGATCATTGGCGCATAAATTAAGGAGTCACAGCAATGAAACATCTATACGCCAGCTTGGCGTTTTTTTTGTGCATTTTTTTGAGTCATGCACAAGCCGCCACCCCACAACCTTTACTCGAAGCCAGTGAGTTATCCAGCGCTCTGAGCCAGAATCCTGCCCTGCAAATCATTGATATTCGCAGCCCTGAAGATTACGCCGCTGGTCATATTCCCGGCGCTGTGTCTGCGCCCTATGGCAAATGGCGTGGCCCAGCAAATAACCCCGGCAAACTGGCAGATGATGCGTATTTTCAGCAACTGATTCGCGAACTGGGCCTGAATAATCAACAACCAGTGATCGTGTATTCCAGCGGTGTGGATGAAACTGATTTTGGTGCCGCAGCGCGTGTGTATTGGACGCTTAAATATGTTGGATTAACTGACTTAAGCGTGCTCAATGGCGGCTTTCAGCAGTGGCAAAAAGCCGAGCAATTCACCGCAACCGACACCCAGAATACAGAGCCCAGCTCCTTTACCGTACAGAGCAATCCTAAATTAGTGATTTTAAAAGATGAGCTGCTCGATAAAATAATTCAGCAGGACACAACCTATCAACTGCTCGATGCGCGTCCACCGCTCTTTTATCAAGGCAGCGTGAAAGCACCAACAGCCAGTACCGGCGGTACTATTGCCACCGCACAAAACTTACCTTTTGGTCAGTGGTTTAACCAAGATGACACGCGCATTCGCCCGCTCACAGAGATTCAAGAGCTGGTGCGCAGTCAAAACCTCGATCAAGCACAAGAAACCGTGTCGTTTTGCAATACCGGTCACTGGGCGGCAACCAATTGGTTTGTCCTTTCAGAGCTCGCTGGTGTGCCCAATGTACGCCTCTACCCTGCTTCATTAGCTGAGTGGACGCAAGATACCGTTGGTTTGCCAATGGAAAATACGCCCACTCGACTTGAGCAACTGCAAGCCATGTTTTCTAAATTGGTGAATGACTAAGATGAAAAACCGTGTCGCTTTAACGGTGGCTTTTGCAGCCTTTGCCGTGTTTTTATTTTGGTTTGTCTCTGTACGCCAAAGCTTACTATTTCTGGTTGGTATCGGCTTAGGTGCGGTACTTGCGGGTGCGCGCTTCGGGTTTACTACCGGTTGGCGTAATTTAATTGAGCAACGCGACGCCAGTGGTGTGTTTGCTCAATTGATTTTACTCGCCATTGCCGCTGCATTCTCGATGCCGCTGCTGGCCAGCTTTCCTACTGAACTCAGTGCTGCATTAGGCCCACCCAGTATCAGTTTGCTGATTGGTGCTTTAGTGTTTGGTGGTGCGATGCAAATTGCTGATGGCTGTGGCTCTGGCACCTTATATAAAGCCGGTTTAGGCATCCCATTGAACATGGCAATTCTGCCAGTGTTTGCTTTGGGCAGTTTTTTAGGCTCAGCGCACTTAGGCTGGTGGCTCGATTTGGGTCACGTACAACCTGTTGGCTTAGTGGAAGAAGTCGGCTTAGGTGGCGCTTTAGGTTTGACCTATTTGGGCTTAATCGCTTTAGGCTTAGCGGCCTGGTGGTGGTCAAAAACCAGCAGCGTCTCACGCAGTATATTTAATAAAACACTGCTAATCGGTGCTGTCTTAATTGCTGTGTTAGCGGTACTCAATCTAGTGATTGCCGGACAGCCTTGGGGCGTGGTCTATGGTTTTGGCTTATGGGCAGCAAAAATCGCCCAAGCCGGCAACCTGTTTGATCCAACGGTCAATGCCTTTTGGAGTCAACCGGTTAACGCCACCGCTTTACAGCAGTCGGTGTTTTTAGATCTGACCTCTATTACTAATATCGGTATTTTGGCCGGTGCTTTGTGGATTTTTTCGCGTAATAAGTCAGGCAAGTCGAACAAGCTCAATACTCAACAATGGATTGTGGGCATCATTGCTGGTTTCTTACTCGGTTACAGCTCGCGCTTAGCCTTTGGCTGTAACGTGGGTGCTATGGTCAGTGGAATTTCCACCGGCAGTATTCATGGCTGGATTTGGGTGGTGATGGCTTTCTTAGGCTCACTGATCGGTGTACGTGTGCGCCGTTATTTTGGATATTGATATGACTCGATTAAGCAGCCTACGGATTGTGGTGTTTTGGACACTACTGATTGGATTTTTTGTGTGGGATTGGCACAGCTCGCAACCGGTTAACTTGCGTCTTGAAGCACCGATCATTGCCATTGGCTCAGGTCAAGCGCCATCAGGCGGGCATTGCGCCACCTTCTAATTCTGTCAGACGACTCAGGGTGTCTCAATCGACTTGGACACCCTGAGCCTCAAGCCATCATTTAAACCTCTAAACGAATACCCGCCGACACTTGCTGGCTATCAATGGCGGGCAATAACACCCCTTCTTGATACGACGACATAAACACTTGCGGCTCATCGCGGACATCCGCCTGAATCACTAAGCGCACACGATCGCCCAACAATTTAGCTTCGATCAATTCAGCCTGCACATTATCAATCCAAGCGGTACCACTGAGCATCTGGAAGGTTTGCTCTAAGCTCACGCGGTACACTTTTGCATCCGCGCCTAACCATTCCCAAGTGCCTTGCACGGGTGCAGGTACCACCCATTTGTACAAATACACACCACCCATCGCACGCTTGGCATCCGGTTGCCAGCGCCCCATATTAAAAGCATGGGCAATAATCCGGGTACCGGGTTTAAGTTCGGTTAAGATGCGTGCTTTTAATTTTACGTTCAGCGAGGGCAACAGATATAAAGTCACCACGCTGGCGTCACTAAAATCAACGGTGAGCAAATCATCTTGAATAAACTGTACGCGGTCCTCAACGCTGACTTCTTGCGCTAAAGCATTGGCTTCAGCAATACGCCGCGGGTCCATATCCACACCCACCGCTCGTGCGCCACGCTCCATGGCCGCAGCCACGACAATACGCCCATCACCACAGCCTAAGTCATAGACAACATCTTCAGCAGTGACCGCAGCCATTTTCAGCATTGCCTCAACGATCAAATCATCCGTTGGTACAAAGATCACATCAAGCTCAGCATCCACCTGGGTCAATCCTTCTTCAAAAACAAGATCAGTAAACAATAAAACACCTAACGGGTTAGCAAAAACAAATACATGCATCTAAGCCTTGTACGCCTCGATTGCTCGCTGCGCATGCTTAACACCTGCAACATAGTTCTGCGATTCAATATATCAGCGCAGTATTGTATACCTTGCCGGCACTGTAATCTTGCCCAGCAGCGAAGTTTGCAGCGATTTGTTGCGAAAAACTGCAGATATAGGTCACTGCGACTTTAACGCCCGAAAAAATACTTAGCAATCATATATAATAATAGCGTACTGCATTGTGCAGTACTTACTCTGCAATTCAACCGTATCGAGGCTGTTATGAAATACATAACTTGGTTAAGCAAGCATCTAAGTCTCAGCATCCCACTGTTCTTACTGCTCGGCTTAGCGGCAGGTTTAACCTTACCGACTGAGAACCTCAAGGTGCTCATTGCCCCACTCACCCTGCTGATGGTCTACCCCATGATGGTCGGTGTTAAACCTAAGCAGCTGTTAGTCGGCGGGGATCATGCTGTGCAGGTCTGGGCGATTGTAATTAATTTTATCTTTATTCCAATGGTCGCTTTTTTCTTAGGTCGCGTATTTTTTGCGCAACAACCTGAATTGGCGCTGGGTTTACTCTTGGCGGCTTTGCTACCAACCAGCGGTATGACCATTTCTTGGACAGGCTTTGCTAAGGGCAATTTGCCTGCAGCGATTAAACTGACGTTAATTGGTTTATTTCTAGGCTCACTGCTGACCCCTTTTTATGTCAAGGCGCTGCTGGGTTCAGATATTCCTGTGCAACTGGCTTTAGTGTTCCAGCAAATCTTGCTCTTTATTGCGATTCCTTTAATTGCCGGACAAATCACCCGCACGCTGCTGGTACGCAAACATGGGGTGGAGACTTTTCAGAAAAAATACGCACCAAAATTTCCACCTTTTTCCAGTTTAGGTGTATTAGGTATCGTGTTTGTTGCGATGGCACTGAAAGGCCCAGATTTACTGGAATCACCCAGCCTAGTGTTGCACTTATTGCTGCCTTTATTACTGCTGTATGGCATTAACTATGTCGTCAGCACTGTGATTGCTCGCAAACGTTTAAACCGTGGCGATGGCATTGCTTTGGTGTATGGCACGGTGATGCGTAACCTATCGATTGCCTTAGCCTTATCCATGACCGCCTTTGGTGAAGCAGGTGCGCAAGCCGCCTTGCTAATAGCCTTGGCGTATATTATCCAAGTGCAGTCTGCGGCTTGGTATGTGAAGCTGTCGGACAAGCTGTTTCCAATGGAACCGGAAAAATAAGCCTGCCTACTTGTAACTGTTATTCAGACACTAAAAAGCGCTCGTGATGAGCGCTTTTTAGTTCAGCTGAAGCTTTGCAACGCTCTAGAAAGAGTCACCGGGAATACGCACCCAACCTTCCATCAATACACGCGCACTACGACTCATAATGGCTTTTTTAACCACCCAAGTGCCGTTCTCTTGCGCCGCTTCTGCGCCGACACGTAAGGTGCCGGATGGGTGACCGAAGTTTACCGCTTGGCGATCTTCACCACCGGCGGCCAAGTTGACTAAAGTGCCAGGAATCGCGGCAGCCGTACCAATGGCCACGGCTGCAGTGCCCATCATCGCGTGGTGCAGCTGCCCCATGGATAACGCACGTACGAGCACATCAATATCCGCTGCGTGAATCGCTTTACCACTGGAGGAGACATAATCCGCCGGTGGCGCGACAAAGGCGACCTTAGGGGTATGTTGACGCGCGGCGGCTTCAGCCACATCTTTGATCAAACCCATTTTCACCGCGCCGTACGAACGAATCAGCTCAAATTTAGCCAAGGCGTCTTTATCGCTATTGATCGCTGACTGCAGCTCAGTACCTGTGTAACCAATATCTGCAGCATTAACAAAAATAGTGGGAATACCGGCATTGATCAGCGTGGCTTGCAGAGTACCTACACCTGGCACTTCAAGTTCATCCACCACATGACCTGTGGGGAACATGGCTGCATCATCACCATCGCCATCAGCAGGATCTAAGAACTCAACCTGCACTTCTGCTGCAGGGAACGTCACGCCATCCAGTTCAAAGTCACCGGTTTCTTGCACTTGACCATTGGTAATGGGCACATGAGCAATAATAGTTTTCTCGATATTGACCTGCCAGATCCGTACGGTACAAATGCCATTTTCTGGAATTTTATCGGCCGCCACCAAACCGTTAGAAATGGCAAAGGAACCCACCGCCGCAGTTAAGTTGCCGCAGTTACCGCTCCAGTCTACAAAAGGCTTATCAATCGATACTTGACCAAACAAATAGTCCACATCGTGATGAGGCTGACTGCTTTTTGCTAACAGTACTGTTTTGCTGGTGCTCGACGTTGCCCCGCCCATGCCGTCCGTTTGTTTACCGTAAGGGTCAGGGCTGCCAATCACCCGCAGCAAGACATTATCGCGTGCCGCGCCGGGCTGCTGTGCGGCCTCGGGCAAATCTTCGATACGAAAAAACACACCTTTACTGGTACCGCCACGGATATACGTGGCTGGAATTTTAATTTGTGGGACCTGACTCATAGTAACGCCCTCATCTAAAATAAAAGTAGTGGTGAACGCTCTAAAGCGTTCACTAGAAAAAAAGAACCCGCTAAACAAGGGTCGCTCGCTTAGCGGGTTAGGTCATGCATCAACCAGCATTAGGCAGTGGTCGTTTCAGCAAGAAACTCTTGCGCAAAACGCTGCAAGACACCGCCCGCTTCGTACACTTCGACTTCTGCTGCCGTATCTAAACGACTGAGCATCGGTACGCGCACGATGTCGCCATTGCGACGGGTAATCACTAAAGTCATCGTATTACGTGGCTTAAGCTCACCTTCTACATCGTAGGTTTCAGTGCCATCTAAACCTAAAGTGAGACGCGTCGTGCCTTCTGCAAACTGTAGCGGCAACACGCCCATACCAATCAGGTTGGTACGGTGAATACGCTCAAAACCTTCTGCGGCAATCACTTCCACACCGGCTAAACGCACACCTTTGGCCGCCCAGTCACGTGATGAACCCTGACCGTAGTCAGCACCAGCGACAATAATCAGCGGCTGCTTGCGCTCCATGTAGGTTTCAATCGCTTCCCACATGCGAGTCACTGTGCCTTCAGGCTCAATGCGTGCAAAGGAACCCTGGCGCACTTCGCCCTGCTCGTCCAAAACCATTTCGTTAAACAGTTTAGGGTTAGCAAAGGTCGCACGTTGCGCGGTGAGGTGGTCGCCACGGTGGGTTGCGTACGAGTTGAAGTCTTCTTCCGGAACACCCATTTTGTGCAGGTACTCACCGGCCGCACTGTCCATCATAATCGCGTTGGACGGTGACAAGTGGTCCGTGGTGATGTTGTCACCCAGTACAGCTAAGGCACGCATACCTTGCATCGTACGCTCACCGGCTAAAGCACCTTCCCAGTACGGCGGACGACGGATGTAAGTACTCATCGGACGCCAGTCATACAACGGGCTGATGGATTGAGTGATAGAGCCCAGATCAAACATCGGGATATACACCTGATTGAACTGCGACGGCTTCACGCTAGCAGCGACAATCGCGTCGATCTCAGCGTCAGTTGGCCACAAGTCTTTCAAGGTAATAGGATTGCCGTTTTTATCATGACCCAGCGCATCTTTTTCGATATCAAAACGGATGGTACCGGCAATCGCATAAGCAACAACCAAAGGCGGTGAAGCTAAGAAAGCTTGTTTGGCGTAAGGGTGAATACGGCCATCAAAGTTACGGTTACCTGATAACACTGCAGTTGCATAAAGATCACGATCAATAATTTCTTGTTGAATCACTGGATCCAAAGCACCGCTCATACCGTTACAGGTCGTGCAGGCAAAACCCACGATACCAAAACCCAGCTGCTCAAGTTCACCCAGCAAGTTTGATTCCTGCAGGTACAACTCAGCTACTTTAGAACCTGGAGCAAACGAAGTTTTCACCCAAGGTTTACGCTCTAAGCCCAGCTTATTGGCATTGCGCGCAATCAAGGCTGCAGCAATCACGTTGCGTGGGTTACTGGTGTTGGTGCAACTGGTGATCGCAGCAATAATCACAGCGCCATCGGGCATTAAGCCTTCTTCTTTTTCCCACGCGCCAGCAATACCTTTGCTGGCTAAGTCGCTGGTTGACACCAGTGCATGCGGGTTCGAAGGGCCAGCCATGTTGCGGCCTACTTTAGAGATATCAAAGGTCAGTACGCGCTCGTACTCAACCGCGGCTAAATCATCAGCCCACAGGCCAGTGACTTTAGCGTAGTTCTCTACCAGCTTAACTTGCTCGGGCTCACGACCGGTTAAGGTTAAGTACTCAGTGGTTTGTTCATCAATATAGAACATACCAGCGGTGGCGCCGTACTCTGGGGTCATATTAGAGATGGTCGCACGGTCGCCAATCGACAAGCTGGCGGCACCATCACCAAAGAACTCGAGGTAAGCACCGACCACACGCTCTTTACGCAAGAACGCAGTCAACTCTAGGACAATATCCGTAGCTGTGATGCCCGATTGGCGCTGGCCGACCAGTTTCACACCAACGATAGTGGGTAAACGCATCATGGATGGCAAACCCAGCATTACAGTTTCAGCTTCCAAACCACCGACACCAATGGCGATCACACCTAAGGCATCCACGTGTGGCGTGTGGCTGTCGGTACCAACACAGGTATCAGGGAAAGCCACGCCATCACGCACCTGAATCACTGGAGACATTTTCTCCAAATTGATCTGGTGCATGATGCCGTTACCAGCTGGGATCACATCCACGTTTTTAAAGGCGGTTTTGGTCCACTCAATAAAGTGGAAACGGTCTTCGTTACGACGGTCTTCAATCGCACGGTTTTTATCAAAGGCTTCTGGATCAAAACCACCGTGCTCAACTGCCAACGAGTGGTCAACAATCAACTGCGTGGGTACCACTGGATTAACTTTAGATGGATCACCACCTTGCTCAGCAATCGCATCACGCAAGCCCGCCAAGTCAACCAAGGCGGTTTGACCCAAAATATCGTGACAGACCACGCGTGCTGGATACCAAGGAAAATCTAAATCGCTTTTACGGTAAATCAACTGCTTGAGCGCATCAGTCAGCTCACTGGGCTCGCAGCGACGTACCAAGTTTTCTGCCAGCACTCGCGAGGTGTACGGCAGTTTGGCATAAGCACCGGGTTCAATGGCATCAACGGCTTCGCGCACGTCGTAATAATCGAGCGCCGTGCCCGGTAATTTTTTACGGAATAGGCTATTCATAGACAATTAAAACTCTTTCAATCAACAGGGATAAAACATCGCTGGCTTAACCACAAAAACCAGCTGGGCATAAGCGCAGCTGGTTGATGGGTCGGCCTAAGCAGACAAAGACTTAACGCTCACCAATCGGTGTGACCGGACGCTGCTCTTCACCGGTGTATTCAGCACTGGGGCGAATAATGCGGTTATTGGCGCGCTGCTCAAAAATATGTGCAGCCCAACCACTGACGCGTGAGCACACGAAAATCGGCGTGAACAACTCAGTAGGAATACCCATAAAGCGATAAGCCGAGGCATGGAAGAAGTCCGCGTTAGGGAACAAACGCTTTTCGTCCCACATAAACTTCTCAATCGCTTCAGAAACGGGATATACAACCGTATCAGCCACTTCATCGGCTAACTTCTTGGCGTAGCCTTTAATCACTTCGTTACGTGGGTCTGAATCACGGTAGATCGCATGACCAAAGCCCATAATTAAGTCTTTACGCTCAATCATGGCACGCAGTTCAGTGACCGCTTGCTCAGGTGAACTGAAGCGCTCAATCAACGCCATCGCCGCTTCGTTTGCACCACCGTGCAATGGACCACGCAGTGAACCAATCGCACCGGTCACACAAGAGTACAGATCTGACAGCGTTGAAGCACACACACGACCGGTAAAGGTTGAGGCGTTAAACTCATGCTCAGCGTACAGAATCAGCGACACGTTCATCACTTCACGGTGTAAAGCGCTGGGTGATTTACCGTGCAATAACGCTAAGAAGTGGCTACCAATATCCGGCTCATCAGTCATGCAAGCAATACGCTCACCGTCTTTACTGAAGCGGTACCAGTACAGCAAAATGGCTGGAAAGGCCGCCAACAGGCGATCTACCACATCATACTGCTGCTCAAAGCTCATTTCTGGCTCAAGCGTACCCAGCATTGCCGTACCGACACGCATCACATCCATGGGGTGGGCGTCAGCTGGAATGCGCTCCAGTACTTCTTTAAGGGTGACTGGTAAATCACGCATATCGTGCAAACGCTTGGTGTACGCCGTCAGCTCACTGCTATTGGGCAAGTGGCCACGCAGCAGCAAAAAAGCAACTTCTTCAAAGGATTTACAGTTCGCAGCTAAATCACGCACATCATAACCACGGTACGTCAGGCCAGCGCCTTCTTGACCCACCGTACAGAGTGCCGTTTGTCCGGCGATCTGGCCGCGCAATCCAGCGCCGCTGAGTACTTTTTTCTTTGCTTCAGTCATCACGTTATTCCTCATGCTTTTATTATTGGTTATCACTCGATTGGTGATTAACTCTCAATTAGCTTTTTTTCTGAGCAAACAAAGCATCGAGGCTTTGCTCAAACTGGTGGTAGTTGATGCGGTCATACAATTCCATGCGCGTTTGCATGGTATCCACTACATTCTTTTGCGTGCCATCACGGCGTACCGCGTTGTAGACATTTTCCGCAGCTTTGTTCATGGCACGGAAAGCCGACAGTGGATACAGCACTAAACCGACGTCAGCACCGCGTAACTCATCCACAGTGAATAATGGTGTAGCACCAAACTCGGTGATGTTGGCCAAGATTGGGGCTTTCACACGCTCAGCAAACAGCTTGTACATCTCCAGCTCAGTGATGGCTTCAGGGAAGACCATATCCGCACCGGCTTCAACACAGGCCGCCGCACGATCAAGCGCAGAGTTTAGACCTTCAACCGCCAAGGCATCGGTACGCGCCATAATCACAAAGCTGTCATCGGTACGCGCATCAACGGCTGCCTTGATACGGTCAACCATTTCTTGCTGAGTCACGATTTCTTTATTGGGACGGTGACCACAGCGCTTAGCACCGACTTGGTCTTCAATGTGAATCGCTGCAGCACCCGCTTTGCTCATGGATTTAACCGTACGTGCCACGTTAAACGCAGACGAACCAAAGCCAGTATCCACGTCCACTAACAGCGGCAGTTCACAGACATCCGTAATACGACGTACATCAATCAGTACATCTTCTAAACCAGTGATACCTAAATCAGGTAAACCCAGTGAACCTGCAGCAACACCGCCACCGGATAAGTAAATCGCTTTAAAGCCAGCGCGCTGAGCTAATAAAGCATGATTGGCATTGATCGCACCGATCACTTGTAGCGGACTTTCCTCGATAACAGCATCACGAAAGCGTTGACCTGGAGTTGTACGGCTCATAATTTACCTCGTAGGGATTGGACGGTGGCATTGGCACCTTGATAATGACGCTCAATATTGCGCCGCGATGCAGCGATGTGACGGCGCATTAATAGTTCAGCTAACTCGCCATCGCCAGCGGCAATGGCATCTAGAATTCTATGGTGTTCTTTAAAGGCTTGTTGAGGACGATTGGGCGTGGTTGAGTATTGAATACGATACATGCGCACCAGTTGATACAGCTCTTGTGTCAGCAACTTCACCAGCATCTGATTGCCGCTGCCCTGAATAATTTTGTAGTGAAAATCGTAATCACCTTCTTGCTGGTAATAACCGACACCCGCTTGGAAGGCTGCATCACGCTCATGGGTATCGAGCACGCTGCGTAACTCGTTAATCTCTGCCTCAGTCATGCGTTGCGCGGCTAAGCGACAGGCCATGCTTTCTAGGGATTCACGAATCTCATACAGTTCAATCAACTCTTTGTGTGACAGGGCAACCACGCGCGCGCCGACATGCGGAACCCGCACTAAGAGTCGCTGACCTTCTAAACGATGAATCGCTTCACGCAGCGGACCACGACTGATACCGTAAGTACGCGCCAGTTCAGGCTCAGAAATCTTACTGCCAGGCGCAATATCACCACAGACGATCGCGGCTTGAATACTGCGAAACACCTGCTCGGATAAGGTTGCGGAATCACCGCTGATGCGTGTTACTTCTTCGACAAGATCTGACACAGTGTCGACACCTTTATTCAATCAATGCCTGAAAGCTACATTCAAGCCCTATACATGTCAACAATCCACACTCTATTGTCGACAATCTTCAGACCAAGGTCGAACAGGGGAACATATACCTTATTTAAGCGTCAGTTAAAGCCGTGCCCCTGTAAACACAAGCCAAGGCTACTATTGCAAGCTAAAGCAGTGCAGTTCGAGGATTACATGGTTATTTTCAGCATGGACGATTAGAATACGCCGCCCGCACCTGTCTTCTTGCGTTGCTTAAGGGTAATCTTTACCCGCCAACTG